>Ga0315289_10001354_pt1 | contig 37939 bp, 18 predicted proteins | sample YL17G11_40_MG_FD_203452 | JGI IMG/M metagenome (GOLD analysis project Ga0315289, IMG submission 203452) | Sediment microbial communities from Yellowstone Lake, YNP, Wyoming, USA - YL17G11_40 | ecosystem: Environmental > Aquatic > Freshwater > Lake > Sediment | place: USA: Wyoming | collected...
TCCTCAAAAGGTAAATAATTTAATTCTTATTATTTCCTATAACCATTATGCTCCTGACGGAGCATTAGTAGGGAACGGTTTTAAACCGGTCCCTACTAAATTAACTGCAACTTTCTCAAGACCAACTCATTAGAAATTTGTTGGAAAACTGGTATATTAGGGCATTTTTTAACTCAAAATATTTTTTATAAAATACATAAATATTATCTTGACATTAGGATATTAAAAAAAGTATATTCCACTATGTAAAAGGTAAAAAGGAGATATGTCTACTTTTACCTAAAAATTTTATGAAAGGAGGCTTTTCAGTTATGAAAAAGCTGTTCTTACTATCTTTAGTATTAATGTTTATTGCTGTTGTTGCTTTCGCGTCGAATCCCTGTACAGTAGATTCGACTCAAGTCCCTGATGGTCTTACAATGTTCGCCACGGTTCAATCTGCGATTGCCAGCTGGTGCGCCGGTGGCACCAATGCTGCTCAAACACCACCCTTTATCATCAATGTTGTTCCCGTAGCGGCGACATACAATGAAAGACTGACTCTGGATGATATTGAAACAGGGCAGGGTAATATTATCGGTGATATAATTATTCAATCATCAGTACCAGGGACTTATGCTTACATTGCTCTGCAACAGGGATTAGCTACTGTTGCTACTACTTCGGGTTGTAGGGTGTTTCAGAAAGAGAATGATGTGACATTCAAAGACATTCTTTTTATGCCATCCATAGTAGTTCCCATAATGGGAGCTGCAGGTTACTGGTTCTGGATTGATGAGAATCCAGGTGCAAGTCTTATGGATTTAGTGACATTCGATCACTGCCTCTTCACACAGATTAATGCTGGTGGTATTCCTCTTATAACCACCAGAACAGCGGCTTATACCGCAGGTATTCCATATGTTCCACCACTACTACCCCCTGTACCTACCGCAAGAATGATTAGTTTTTACCCCGATCCTACTGAGCTGAAGAGTTTTCAATTAAATGATTGCACTTTTTATGGGTCTCAAGGTTATACTGTTTATTGTGCTTTAACGAGCAATACTGATACGGCAATGGTTAATAATTGTTGTTTCGCTTGGACCTGTTCGGGTTATCAGGTCCGTTTCGCAGGTAATGCAGCTGTAACGGTAGGTGCATTTGCCACTGTAACTGGAACTGACCAGACAGCGGGTCCAGATAACTGCACTGTTTTTATCCAACAGTGGAGTGGAGACAATCATAACCTGTACCTATCTGGTGGTAATAATTTTTGCAATCTAACTCTTGAGAAATCTATACTCGCTGTTGTGGGTCCTGATTTGTTAGGAGCAGGTACAGATACTCGTAACTTTGCCGGCTCGGGTACCTGGAATGCAAATGTATCTGACTGTATTCTTTACTCTGAAAGCTCAGGATTTGGTTCAGTGTTAGGTACAAATATTGTACCCGTGACTTATAATCGAGTAACATTCCATAAGGTTACCGGAACGAACATTTACGGCGTAGGAGGAACCGCCAGTCAAACTTGTCGTGATTGCATCTTCAGCGGTGCAGGCTGTACTGTATGGGGAAATTCCGCCCCAACGGGAGGTATAGATGTTAATTATTGTGCTTATGCTGAAGGCTCGGGTCCTGATATTATCCTTGGTAGAGGGACAATTCAAACAGATGGTCTCAATATCACAAGTGCTGATCCAATATATTTGGGCAAGGACTGGAAGCTTGCGAATTTTATGGATGTGGATAGTGCTTGGTATGGTGGTAAAGGTACAGCTGCTTCTAACCTTGCTGGTGGAGCAGATTACGTAGGTGGTACCCCTATTGGCGATTGGACAATCTACTAAAATACTGTAGTAAATATTAATTGTGAAACCCCCGAAAATCTTTCGGGGGTTTTTTTTTATTTCTTAGTTTGTAGCTCCTGCTCCCTGCTTACTACTTGCAGGGACAAGTTTAGCAGGTAGAATTTATTCTTTGTAGGGGCACGTTGCACGTGCCCAAAATAGTGGAATTATATCATCCTGAACTCATTTCTATGTCTTTTATAGACCCTGAAACAAGTTCAGGGTGACATAATGCTTCTAATTTCTCTTGACGATTTGTAATTTCAAAACATTATATTACTGAAATAAAAATGATTAAAATATGAAAGGGCATATGCAATATGCCCCGAAAACTCTATGGAATGGTTAAATCACATACCAGCATTGTTGAAGATCTTTTTAGTTTTAGGGATTGTAGTTATTGGATTAAAGTTAAAGCTTCATCTCAGCTTTTCTCTTCTTATTGGGAGTGTATTTTTAGCCATCTTTTTTCGGATGACTCCTCTTAACCTTTTCAAATCGGCAATTGCTGGAATTTTCTCTGTTGAAACCATATCTCTTGTGATAATCGTTACGGGAATTTTAACTTTGTCTAATGGAATGTCTATTTCAGGAAGATTAGAGCGGATTGTTGATTCATTTAAAAAGCTCGTAGGCGAAAGTCGAATTGCACTTGTGACTCTTCCTGCCCTGATTGGTTTTCTTCCGATGCCCGGAGGTGCTATTTTCTCAGCACCAATGATTGGGGCGATGAGCCAGAACTCATCTTTTACTCCTCATCATAAAACCATCATCAATTACTGGTTCAGGCACGTCTGGGAATACTGGTTTCCTCTCTATCCCGGAGCTATCCTTACCATCTCTCTGACAGGTATCCCCGCTTATAAATTTATCCTTCTCGGATTACCGATGTCTCTTGTTGCGATTGTTGTTGGTTATCTTATAATCCTGAGAAATGTTTCTCTTGGTCAAAAAATATATCGTAATTATTCAATGCCGAATATTCTTGATTTTCTCAATGAACTTATCCCCATTTTTTTAATGGTCTTTTCATTATTATTATTTGGCATCTTGCTCAACATTTTAGAGAGTAAGTTCGACTTCAAATCAAAGTTTGTTGAGAGAATACCTATTCTCATTGGATTAATTTTAAGTTTCTCCTGGGTTATCGTGGCAGATAGGCTCAAATGGAAAGGCATCAAATCCATTTTGTCTAAAAACACAACCTGGCAGTTGGGACTTCTCGTGATAGCGATTATGATTTTTAGAAGTATTTTGGAGAGAAGCGAAGGTGTAAATACCCTTAAGAATGAACTTCTGACTTATAAAATCCCCATTAGTGGTTTAATAATGGTATTGCCATTCATTGCGGGCATAGTTACGGGAATTGCGGTCGGTTTTGTGGGGACATCCTTTCCCGTAGTAATAACGCTCATTGCCACGCTGAACATTGCTCCGGAAAATACGGGTTCGCTAATCTTCATTGCTTATGTATTCGGTTATACAGGAATGATGCTATCGCCTGTTCATCTATGTTTATTGCTGACAAAAGATTATTTTAAGGCGAACTTGCTAAAAGTATATACACGCTATTTGATTCCTATCGCAGTTTTGACTCTTATACCAGCGCTAATACTTTTTATGCTTTACCGTTTTTTTCAATTTTAACTACTGGAAGAAAATTATGAAGATAAATAGCCACGAAAGTGCACTAAAGAACACTAAATAAATAATTAATTACTTTCATGAATTTTCTTGTATTTTAGTGGCTAATTTATTATAATGTATCAACAGAGAACTAATAAATTAAATTTAATCACTGAAACACGGAATTACAGAATCAAGGATAGAAATTAGTTGATTACTCTCGATGATTTTACCAGTAAGTTTTTTTAATTTTAATTCCATTTCCGTGCTTCCGTCCTTCAGTGATTCAGTGATTATTCTTACTATTTTTTTAAGAAATTCCATAAACACTATTAAACTTTCCTATTGACAGGTATTTAATTGTAGAATAAGGACTTTATAAAATTTAATCACGGAAACACGGAATTACAGAGTAACGGAAATAATTAACTGACTACTCTTTTTATTTCTAATTGAACATCTTCAATGATTTTACTAGTAAGTTTTTTTTAATTTTAAGTACTTTTCCGTGCTTCTGTCTATCTGTGCTTCCGTGATTTTTTACTACAATTTGGGAGAGTAAAGATAATGCAAAAAAAAGAAAATACATTAATGACCACGATGGATTACATCACACTGGAAGATGAGTATGGTGCGAAAAATTATCATCCTCTTGATGTCGTTTTATCTCGTGGTCAGGGAATCTGGGTCTGGGATGTAGAAGGAAACAAATATTTGGATTTTCTTTCAGCTTATTCTGCAGTAAATCAGGGACACTGTCATCCTAAAATTGTTCAGACATTGATTGAGCAGGCACAGCGTCTGACGCTTGTTTCGCGAGCATTCAGAAATGACCAGTTGGGTCCTTTCTATAAAGAAATCTGTGAGTTAACCGATTCGCATATGGTTCTGCCGATGAATAGTGGTGCCGAAGCTGTCGAATCCGTTATCAAAGCGGTTCGGAAGTGGGGCTATACCGTTAAAGGCATTCCAAAAGGCAGTGCTGAGATTATCGTTTGTGAAAATAATTTCCACGGGAGAACCATCACAATCGTCGGTTTTAGCTCAGAGAAACAATATCGTGATGGTTATGAACCATTTACCCCCGGATTTGTGATGATTCCTTTTGGAGATGCTGATGCCCTCGAATCGGCAATAACGCCTAACACTGTTGCTTTCCTTGTCGAACCAATTCAAGGAGAGGGAGGCATTATCATTCCTCCCGAAGGGTATTTACGGCGTGTGCGTGAAATTTGTGATAAGCATAAGATTGTTCTTATCACTGATGAAATTCAGACAGGACTTGGTCGAACAGGCAAAATGTTAGCGGAAGAACATGAGGCAATTGAGGCTGATTTAACGCTTGTTGGAAAGGCACTCTCAGGTGGATTGTATCCCATTTCAGCAGTTCTTTCGAATAAGGAAGTCTTAGGAGTATTTCAACCCGGTGACCATGGAAGCACTTATGGGGGAAATCCACTCGCCTGTGCAGTTGCACGAACAGCATTAAAGGTGCTTGTTGAAGAAGGAATGATTGTGAATGCGGCAAAACTCGGTCCTTACTTTATGGATGAGCTAAGACGTATTAAAAGCCCGTATGTTAAAGAAGTCCGCGGGAAAGGATTAATGATTGGCGTAGAACTTTTTAAAAATACCGGAGGTGCACGGCGTTTTTGTGAAAGACTAAAAAATAAAGGTCTGCTATGTAAAGAAACGCATGAACACGTCATCCGTTTTGCCCCACCATTGATTATAAAAAAAGAAGAAATTGATTGGGCATTAGAACAGATTGCAGAAGTTCTGAGCGATAAAATAAGTTGATGAAATCGTTATCTGTTACATAATTATTATAACATCAAAGTTTAAGGAGGTTTGCATAATCTAATGAAAAGAAAAATAATTTTTCATTACTTAATCACCTTTTTGCTTTCGATAATTATTGGAATATTCACTTCAAACAATCTACTATTGGGAGATGATACCTCTACAAAATACACAGATGTAAAATCTAAAACGCAAAATGAAGATAACCGGCAAAGAGGAACTCCCACAGATGGCGAAATTCCACGTTTCTCAGTTCACGAAGAACAAATGAAGGAGTTGGAAAAACAACCCCATGTTATTACTGAGGATATGCTCGAAGCGTGGAAATTAGAAGCAGAAGGTAAATTATTCCCATACCGTGAGAAGAAAATCCTGCCAGAAGCTAAAGTTCCTTTGATCTCTAATGATTTCATTGTATTTGGATATCTCCAGAGTTATAATCAAGTGTTCCATACCCGCTGGCAGGCTTTAACTCACGTAGGTTGTGTGTTTGTTTACTTTAATTCAAGCGGTACCCTTACAAGCACTACCAATTTCACTGGTCGTGATGCATATTTGAAAGCGGGAGGAGCAGCACAAGCTGCAGGGGTAAAAGTAATCCTTGTAGTATGCAGCTTCGATGATGCACCAGGTGGTGCTATTGAAACGGTAATGACCAATCCCTCTTTAAGAGCTGTTTTAATCAACAATATCGTAAATCTTGTTTCTTCAGATTCTTATTGTCAGGGAGTGAGTATGGACATTGAATTTTCCTGGGGAGCTAATGTTCGTGATGGTATCACAGCCTTTATGAGTGGGCTACGAACAGCTCTCGACGCAGTTAATCCTGATTATGAATTGAGCATCTATACAAATGCAATCTTCAGCTCTACTCAGTGGAACTTTGATGCAGTAACAGGAATCACTCCCCATATTAATTATATGCTTTACAGTATGTATAACTGGGCTTCTGGCGATACCCCTCATGCCATCTCAGATTTTGACAATTGCCTCGCTTATTCAAATCGGATTCAAGGATATCTAAATGATGGCTTACCACCCGAAAAACTTGTTCTCACTATTTCTGCTTACTCGCGTCGATGGGACTCTACAGGTTATGATATACCTGGTTCATTTGTTAATAGTCAAGGATTCACCGATGCTCAGTATGATACTACACTTAATACAAACTATGGAGGACCTTACACCAATAATTATGTTTTACTTGATGAATGCGGATGGTATACCTATAATGATGGAACAAATCGCACAGCCACCTGGGATGATACAGAAGCAATGGAATATAAGATTCGTCACGCCTTAAGTCTCCAGGACCCAAATGGAGTGTGGAACGGTCGTCGTATTCGAGGTGTAGGTTTTTGGTCTCTTATGTGGTTAGCTGAAACATCTTCTTATGACCCAAGACCAGGTGGTGGTTCTGTCGCAAGGACACGAACTTATCCCCATGTATATCAGTTGTGTGAGGAAATTCTCTCGACTCCAGGAACCACTCGATTCCTTATTGAAGGATTTGAAGGGCTTGACTATAGATGGCGTGACCCCAATTATTCTCCTGACACTGTCGGTGATACAGACAGCAATTCATCTAATAGTCTTGTTGTTTCACCAGGAGGAATTGGCGCACCTGCCAGCACAAATAATGCTATGCAGGTTGTTTTCGATTTTGAAGGAGCGGGCTCAAACAAAGCCCTATTCGGGCACGAGGTTCTGGCAAGCAATTTAGCTCCTTCAGTTACGGACATTCAATCAGCATCAGCTCACTTTGATTCTACTACCGCAATTTCTGCATATATGTATACCTCCGCCAGCTATTTAGCATATCAGGTAAGAATGATTATTATGGATGCTGATGAAGAACTGGAAGTTTCTGATCCGTATACTCTTAATGCAACAGGTTGGCGACAAATAGTGTGGGATTTAACTGATGCCACTCAAATTAATGTCTACAACACTAATGAACCAGCCTTTAATGATGGTGATGGTGTTCTTGATACCGCTGGAGGTGGTGCGAGGGACATTGCCTTTATTGGATTTTTGATTGAAGGAACAGGTGCAACAACTAATAACTCGGTAATTTTTGACGAAATTGCTTACGAACACCGCAATCCGGGTGGCAAGAATTATATCATTAATGAATTTCGATATAATGGAGTAGCTAATGAGTTTGTGGAAATATATGGACCTGCAGGAGCGATTCCAACAGGGTTTCAGCTTCGTGTTTTTGATAGTTTCGATGGTTCCGCCTCCACTTTTAATATTTCAGGAACAATTCCAAATGATAGCGGCACAGGATACGGATTTTTTGTAGTGGGTGACCTGGGAGTGCCCAATTTTGATTTCACAACTGGTTTTGACGCAGGTGTTGACAACATACCCGATATTGACCCGAGTGGAATACAACTTTATAACTCAAATACAGGTGGAGTCTATGATTCGGTAGTCTATGAAGCCTTTGGTGGACTTGATGATTTAATTCGTAAAGAAACTCTTGGAGTCACCCAGAATGGTTATCCCTGGCTCGGTGAGATTGCTTCTGGGACGAATGCCTCCAGTGTACTTTATACTATGGGACGCTATCCCAATGGTAATAATACTCACATTAATTTTAATGATTTTTCTTTTATGCCAGCATCTTCGGGAGCAGCAAATGGAAATTCAGTTACTATTTCTACAACTTATAATTTTACTTCAGCGCCACCTAAAGCCTTTAAAACTTTCCAAACATTCTCTGTAGAAGCTTCTGGTGTCGGTCCATCTCCAAGCGGGGGCAATGTTCATCGATGTGTTGACTTATCAGGAGGTGGCGTTATAACAGTTATAGGCGATGCAGCACTTGGATCAGATGGGAATGGTTATGATGTATCAGGTGAAATTTACATTCCGAGTTCAGCTGAACCTGCCCAGGCTAATGGTATCGGGATATGCGGACGACAGGGAAGTAGATTTTTCACTAATGCCGGTACTTTCGCTGATCAAAGCGGTTATGAATCCGGTTACTGGTTGATTTTCGAAAACAAAAGTGGGATTAACTTGAATGACGGTCGTCCTGACCACGCTGATACTTTTGAATTTGTTTATGCAACGAATGATAATATGGATAGCGAGAAAGTTACACTCTTGGGTTCTGCCACTCGCAATTCCACAGGGGCATCCGCAGGTGCCTGGACAACATTTTATTTTAATATTAATCCGAATGCAACTTCAGGAAATCGGTTGATTGCAAAAATAAATAACGTTGATATATATAGAGGGAATATTCCCACTGGTGGACCAATTTCAGGGGCTTTTCAAGTTGGATTCAGAGAAAATCACACCAGTGCACCCGCTTCTAACGAAGGAACCTGGATTGATAACATCCAAATTGGTTCCGCAACCGCTGTAAATAATTGGTTATTATATTAAAGTTATAGAAAATTGTAGGGGCGATGTCTCATCGCCCAAAGTAGAAACGCAAAATTTTGCGTCTCTTCAAATATGGGCGGTATAACGCCATCCCTACAACGTAACTCTGATAGCCAGCGTATTCAAATTTTCAGAAATTATTGTTTACAAATTATTCTTTGGAGTGCGTAAACCTATGCTTACGCCTTCTTTTATGCGGTAGTATAACTACCGCACTCCAAAATAAAATGGTAGCAAGTTACCGCACTCTATAAAACTTTTTATAAGGAGGATAAATGATGAAAAATTTGATTAGGTTATTTTTTATTCTTATCCTTTTATCAGGTTGCGCACATTTTCAAAATTGCCAAACTCCAATGCATCCTTTTTTATGGGGATGTTATGGAGATGGTCACGCCGCACGCGTATCCTCTTATGACAAAACAGGTGCCAATAATGACAATATCCAAATCCTTCCTGGACAAATGGTCACGATAGCTGACATTTCGGGAGCAGGAATTATTCGTCACATCTGGACAACAACAAATGCTAAAGGACCGATTGGACGGACGCTTGTTATTAAAATGTATTGGGACGGTTCTGAGACCCCCGCTGTGGAAGTGCCTTTTGGAGATTTCTTCGGAGTCGGACATGGTTTAGAGGCTGATGTAAATTCTTTTCCTATTACAGTTGTTTCAAGTGGCAGGTCGCGAAATTGTTGGTGGCAGATGCCTTTTTCTAATGGCGCTCGTATTACAATTTCCAATGAAGGTTCTGAAACACACGGTGCTTTTTATTTCCACATCGATTATCTTGCTCTGGATAAGCCTCCGAAAACAAAAGAAAGATTTTATGTGCAATATCGCCAGGCTTATCCTGCTGATGCCCCTGAGAATTATACCTTTCTCGAGACCACAGGTTCTGGATATTATATGGGTGTGGTGATGAGTGTAGAATCCACGAAAGCACAGTGGTGGGGTGAAGGTGACGATTTAATCGAAGCCGATGATTATGAACCAATAAGAGGAACAGGAACAGAAGATTATTTTTGTGATGCCTGGGGAATCAGGCAACACGCAACTTTATGGCACGGCTCACCGCTTTGCGAAGGATTTGATGAAGCTGGAAAGCGAACTTCTATGTATCGCTTCCATATTCTCGACCCGATTCCATTCAAGAAAAAAATTCACGTCTCAATTGAACATGGAACTGAGAATAATCGCGCTGATAATTTGTCTTCAGTTGCGTTCTGGTATCAGATTCCACCTGCATCACCTTTTCCAAAACTTCCTCCAGTTGAAGAACGTTTATCAGGTGCCGAAAAAGTCACATTTGTTCGTGAACGTGCCTTACGAATAGCTACAGGTGGATTTTCAGACGCTCATCAGCAGCTTTCCGATTTACTTAAAGGGACAAAAGATGAAGAAAATACAGTTCTCATCAAAGGACTTATTGCTTATGTTGAGGGGATAAGTAAAGTATCAGAAGACTCCTTAATCACTCTGGATGCCACTCTTAAGCAATTAAAAGAAATGATTGATGCACTGCCCGAAAATGAACGATATACTTTACCTAAAATTGATGTTCCAACTGATGATGATAGCAAGATTCCGAGTTCGATAGTTAAGGCTTATAGAACTATAGAACGTGCTCGCAACGACCTTGCGCGACAAATTGCTCTGAAGCGTGGCTTTCGTCCCGGAGATGAAATCATAGTCGAGTCGCGAGATTCTTTGGGTCAATCAACACCATCGCCCACTTATCAAGATACTTCAGATTTTACAAATAGCTATGCGAAGGTCGATGATACTCATCTATTGGGAAGTGGTGCACGATTTACTTATGGAAATGCTGACCCGTCCTGGTCTCGCTTTACTCCGAATTTTCCACGTTCGGGTAGATACGAAGTATTCACAATTTTTTCTTATGGTGCAAATGCAGATGATACACGTTATGAAATTCGTTATGCTGATGGTATGACTGTTGTTCCATTGAAACAAAGAGGACGTCCGGGATTAGAAGGACGTAATAATGCTGTCTGGCATTCACTTGCAACATACCGATTTGAAGCAGGTCAAAACGCGGATAAAGGAAGTGTTACGCTCAATGTGGCTCCCGGAACTACAAATCCAGAGCCGAAATTCGAGTATAGGGCTTATGCAGATTCAATCAGATTTGTTTTTGTGGGAGAATAATTTATATATTGTAACGCGAGATTTATCTCGCATCGTAGGAAACGGTTTCATACCGTTCCTCACATCGATTGCTCAGGACATATAAATTTCTAAAAAGTTCTGTTCATAAATTAATGGATATACCCCCCTCACCCTTCCCTCTCCCCTTTGGGGAGAGGATTAAGGTGAGGGGTTGAATATTTAGGGTGATACAAAATCCTTGATTTGTGAACAATATTTTTGAAATCCTTATATGTGCTGACTGATCCTGAAAGGAGATAATAAAAATGGTAAGAGTTATTGGTTGGATTTTCAAATCGAAAGCAGTAATTAAAGTCACAGTTTTAATTATTGTGATGTTCTTCGTCGTTGTAACTACTTTTTCTCAAACTTCTCCAGAGGTTAATAAAATGGAGCAACTCAAAGAACAATCACCATTAATGGGCAAACGCATCTGTATTGATCCCGGTCATGGAGGCTCTGAGACAGGAGCAGTCGGTGTAAACGGACTGAATGAAAAAGATGTGAATCTCAAGGTCTGTAAAATGTTGAAGGAGATGTTAGAAAAAGAAGGGGCAATTGTTTTTATGACACGTGAAGACGACAAAAGTGTAAGTCTTAAGGAACGCTGGGAATTAAATAAATCGCACAATTCAGACCTTTTTGTCTCAATCCATCATAATGCAAATTCTCAAATTGACCGAACGGTCAATCGAATAGAGGTCTTCTATCACTGGTATGACAGAATGGGTCCGAGCGAAGACGCAGCTTATCTTGTCTATCGCGAACTTCAAGCTGCCTTCAATCTCCCTAACAGCAAGCCCTATATGTGCTGGTCTTATGGTGTGCTGCGAGAGAATATGTATCCCGCAGTTCTTGGGGAAGCCTCTTACATATCAAATCCTCAAGCAGAAGAGCGTCTAAGAGATGAAAAAAATTTACATGCTGAAGCGGAGGCTTATTTTCGAGGTGTTAAAGCCTTCTTCAATGGCGGAAAACCAGAAATCGAAATAGATAAAGAGATTGATATTTCATCAAGAAGAAATTTCCAAGCAAAGTTACTTCCATCAGGGAACTCAGCCTTGGTTGACCCTCAAAGACTCCGAGTTGATCTTGATGGTGAACCTCTCCAGTCTATCTATTATCAACCAACTTCAGGATTACTTGTGGGATTGCTTCCAAAAGAAGGAATCAAGGGCAAACATACCCTTACTACTTCAGCTCATAATTTGGCAGGTCATAATTCATTTGTTCAAAGGACCGAAATTGATTTTGATAAACCATATCAGTTACCTGAACAATCTTCCAAAATTAAATTTATTGATAGAGATAAATTAGTACCATTTAGTAAATCTGTTGATAAAGATCAGGAAGTTAAAACGATTCAAATAACGGAGTCATTCGGAATAAAAACAAAAAGAAAAGTTGTTGGAATATCTTCTTCAAAAGAACAAACAACTCCCATCCATTACGCAAAGATTTTCGGGGCTGAAATTTTCGATTCTCTTACAACAACAGACGAAAATGGAAATGTGGAATTGTATATTACCTCGCCTCAACATTCTGAGCCATTCTTTATTTCTGCCAATGGATACTGGAGCAAAGAAGAGAATCTTTCCAAATCGGAAGATTTTGTTCTTCAACCAATGTTTCGTAATGTTTTGAATAATAAACTAATCGTTGTCGATGCTGAAGGTGGTGGTGATTATCCTGTTGCTATAGGTCCAAAAGGACTCCGAGCATCCGATGCAAATCTTGAAACCGCTTTATATCTTGCTGACTACCTTAAATTATGCGGGGCAAATCCTCAAATGACTCGAAAAATCGATATGAGTATGGATAATGTCTCACGAATTCGTTTCGGTCTCGAACATAACACAGATATTTTTCTAACAATCGGTCATCGTTTACCCGAAGCTGGGATGGGAGAAAAGCCCGGAACAAATGTGAGTCGGATAGGTTTTCGTTGGGGTGACAGTAAAGAAATCGGGCAGAGTATCATCTTCAATCTCAGACAAATGCTTGGCACAGGGAAAGGATTAGGAGATGTAACAAGTCGTCAACCTCTTCCGAGTGAAATGCACGATTGGTCGAGTTGGGAAATTATGCACGGCTCACAAAATTATAATTGCCTTTATGTCTGCCCGCAGATGTTTGATGCACCTGGAGTTGAAGACCGCATCTCAACTACGGCAGGCTGTCGTAAAGAAGCCCTCGCCATACTGTATGGTTTGATTAACTTCTACGGATTAGATGACCAGAAGATGGCGTTAATTGAAGGAGTCGTTCTGGATAGCAAAACCAAAACTCCTCTGAAAGATGCACTTATCTGGTTGGATAATACATTAGTTACTCAGACTGAAACCGATGGAAAATTCCTTTTCAAATTCTTAGAACCGGGTAAACGTACATTATCAGTAATGTGTAAAGATTATACAACAACCAAAAAAGAACTTGAATTAAAAGAAGGGGAACAAGTAAATATCAAATTAGAACTATAGACATATAAAATGATTGTCTAATAATTCTCCAAAAAATTAAAAGTTTTTGTAGGGGCGTGATTTATCACGCCCGATTATTTGGGTTTGATAAATCAAACCCCTACAAGTGACAGACGATGACACTCCCTGTCTCCTCTCCCCTTGTGGGAGAGGATCAAGGAGAGAGGTATGTATCATTGCCAATAGTACTATTATGAAGCAATTTTTCTAATTATTAAAAATAATTCTGGATTCCTGTTTTCGCAGGAATGACACTTTATGGGAGTGAAAATTATGAGCAAATGTTGCGGGAGTAAAGAGAAAAAACTTAAATCAAAAACCACCTGCAAATCTGCAAAAGAGAAGAAAGATGTTGATACCTGCTCTTCAAAACAGGGGAGAAATGGTCCTTTTGCTCATTTTGAAAATATGATTATGAATTGTCTTGAATATGCTGAAAAAGAGAAGAGAAAAGGAAAGAAAATCATTGGAATAATGTGCGAATATACGCCACGTGAATTAATTATGGCGGCAGGTGGAATCCCTGTATGCCTTTGTGGTGGCTCGGTCAAGACAATTCCTGCCGCAGAAGAACATCTCCCATCAAACTTATGTCCACTTATTAAATCAACTTATGGCTATCTTGTGAAGAAATCAAATCCATTTCTCAATATGGCAGATTTAGTCGTGGCTGAAACAACTTGCGATGGTAAAAAGAAGATGTATGAATTAATGGCGGAATCTGTTCCGATGTATGTTCTCGAACTTCCACAAAAAGAAGATAACAAGGATTCATATAATCACTGGTTAATTGAACTCCGCAAATTTAAAAGCGAACTCGAAAACCGATTGGGTGTCAAAATCACAAATAAGAAAATCCGAGATGCTATAAAAATTATGAACCGCGAACGAGCACTGAGACGTAATTTGGCAAGCTTTATGAAATTAGATTCCCCACCACTAACAGGTCGAGAGCTTCTGAACTTCAAAAGCAGTATCTCAGGAATCTGCGAGGATTTCAGACAGTATGAAAAGGCACAAAAAATCCTCGAAGATGAGAAAAATAAACAGAAACAATCTTCAAAAGTTCGCGTACTAATGACAGGTGTGCCGATGGTTTATGGTGCTGAAAAGGTTATTGATATTGTTGAAAGTGCCGGTGGATTAGTCGTGTGTATGGAGAATTGCACAGGTCTGAAACCAATTTTTGAAGACGTTGACGAAGATGCCGAAGATCCAATCGAAGCTTTGGCAAAAAGATATTTCCGAATTCCCTGTGCACTTATGACAAAAAATGAAAGGCGTCTCGAATGGCTCAGGACGATGGTAAAAGAGTACCGTCCTCAATGTATTATAGAACTCATCTGGCAAGCCTGCCTGACCTATGATGTTGAATCTTACAAAATAAAACGTTTTGCTGAACAGGAACTTGGTATTCCCCATTTAAAAATTGAAACAGATTATTCTCCTTCGGATTCAGCACGCATTACTGTTAGAGTAGAAGCACTTTTTGAAACGGTTCAGAATAAAGTGAAAAAGTTGAAATAAGTGATACTCAAATGGAGTAAACAATGATTTTTGCAGGAATAGATGCGGGTTCGCGGGCAATTAAAATAATTTTAATAAATGATAATTGTAAAGTAATTGCTTCAGGAATTGTTGACCAGGGGGTTGACCAAAAAACTCGCATATTAAATCTATTTAAATCCCTCCTCAATAAACATAAATTAAATCGCAACAAAATTTCCAGGATTGTCGCTACTGGTTATGGAAGAAATATCGTTGATTTTGCGGACACAACTATCACGGAAATCACCTGCCAATCTTGTGGCGTAAAACACCTCGTCCCAAAAGTAAAAACGATTATTGATATTGGTGGGCAGGATAGCAAGGTCATAAAATTGAATCGGGATGGTACTGTTCGAGATTTTGCAATGAATGATCGCTGTGCGGCAGGAACAGGGCGATTTCTTGAAGTGGTTGTGGAACGGCTCGGGGTAAAACTTGAACAGCTTGGAGCGATGTCAAAGAGAAGTAAAAAGCCTGTGATAATTAATAGCACTTGCGTCGTATTTGCAGAATCAGAAATTATTGGATTACTTGCTTCTGGTGAATCACCGAGTGATATTGTGTCTGGAGTGCAAACAGCGATTGCAATTAGGATTGCAACGATGGCAGGCCAAAATATTGAGTTGCCGATTATATTTACAGGCGGTGTAGCGAAGATTCCTGAAATGAATTCCGCATTAGAAAAAGTTCTTAACAAAAAAATAAAAATTGCTCCGAAGCCACAATTTACAGGCGCTCTTGGAGCAGCAATCTTAGCTTCAAGGCAATATGTAATAAATCGCTAAAAATGTTAATTATTCGTCACTGCGTAATACCAGTCTTATATTTATAACAAGCATTTGGATTATTCAAAACGGATAATTAGTCAATATTGAAAAATTCTTCCCTATAAGTTCTACAGTTGCACTTACTATAATAGATTCCATAGATGCTGTTCTACATCACTTGTACTTTCCAAATTCCAACTATATGTTTCATCTATTGTTGTAGACCGAATTAATGGGGTAGGATGAGCTATATTAATCTTAAGAATACTGCTCCCCAATGGAATATCAGATGAGGTAAGGGTTATACTTGATGAGGTAGCGCCGGGAATGGGATTTTCATTAATTCGCCATTCATAAGTTATTGGTGAAATAGGCACTGGAGTAACTGAAAACGTTACTCCACTTGCGTCAACATACTGCGTCGTCGAAGCCGGGGGTGAAACCGCATCCGCAAGATTAACAATATTTGTATATTCAATTGCATGAGCTTGCTTGCATACTGGGCAGAACGGTCTGTAGAGACTACTCATTTCGCAGTTTAACCATGGACGATATATCCCAGTTGATAGGTATCTTGCTCCTTCAAATGCACCGACGACAGTATCATACTCCGAGGTTTCCGGTGTTGGCAATGGAGTTCCTGCTTCAACCCAAACTAACCATTTTAATCCGGGACCAGAATAGTCGTAATCTACATTCGGTTCCGAGTCACCCGGTGGATAACCCGGATAAGGGTCTTCATATTCATCTGCCAGTCCTGCAAAAGTATGACCATATTCATGCAGGATAATTTCGCTTGCTGCGGAATGAACTGAAGAAACCGCGATTGAGCCACCTGACCCACCATATCGAGTTGAATTAACCAAGACGAAAATATTGTCCCAAACCCCAGTTCCAACAAGACTATTTGCAGCAGCAATTGCGCGTGATCTTCCAGTGGCATCAATGGTTAGAAGGCGTTCGATATTATATGTCCAAAAAGTTGCATTCAGATAGGTATCAACATAGTTACCTAATGGTGGTTCATCCGCTCCTTCTTGATTACTTTCAATATCAACTCGATAAACATTTGTTCCAGCGAAATAAACATCCCAAGGTGATTTATTCAGGAACGCATTTAATAAATTTTGGGTATGTGTTGTGAACGTTCCAGCGGTTAGATTTGCAATAGTATACCCATCACCCATAACTACAATTACAAGCCGATTACTATCGTTGCCGGTATCACGAACCTTCGTTGCAGAAATTGGACCCGTAGCTAATTGCATTGGATGTTGGGGTAGAGGTAGAGTTATTTCTTGAAATTGTAATGCTTTTGGAATCTCAGTAACCTTCTCATCAGGAGTCATTATTCCTGTTTTTTCAAGATGAATTGCATATGGTAACATCTCACCTGATGGTCCTGGAACTCTAACGACAAATACGTCTTCGTCAGGTATAATTACAAGACATGGGCTATTAGCGGACATCACCGCTCGAATGCCAATAGGTATCACTGCAGGAGTCGAAAATAACGCTTTTCCACCCTTATCCAGCCAGATAAGATTATATTCTATCCTCAGCGGAGCTCCGGTTAAACCCGGGGTATGAACTTGTTTCAGCATTGTTGGAATTTTGCCAATATCTACCAAATTCAATGATTGAGGATTATATGAGAAGGTAAGTTGCCAATATTGTCCTTGTCCTATCACTAAGCCAGGGAAAGTGAACAACATTATACTTACTGCTATTAGATTGGAAAGACGAAAGAAACGTTGGAATTGAGCCATTCTTTGTTTGATCATATTCATCCCTCCTTTTTAGGTTAATCAAATTTTTTCTTTTGTGTTCGATTTAAGAATTATAATTTCTGTTACCTTTACTTAAAATATTTCTGGAGACTAATCACCTTTATTTCTTAGATTCTAACATTGACTTATAATTTTAATAAAAATCTTGCAATTTGATTGTCAAGACATTTTCAAATTTAAAATGCTTTGCGTTTCGCACTTTTTATTTACGAAAATTCACAAAAATAAAGATGACCAACGAATAAACAGGTTCTGACTATCATAAAAACATATTATCTCTTTCCCAACAGGACTTCAGGAACAAAATTGAATAGAGTTGTTTAGAAATGAAAAAGACTATTGGACCCAAAGATTTAAATGGTCTTTGAAAAAATTTAATAAATTATTAACGTTTATTCAAATTGAATGCCGAATTCGTTATAAAATTTTTCAGTAACCTGTCGTAATGATGTCAATGATTCTGGGGCAATTGTATCAGCTTTCAGTGATTCATTAACTTTGCTTAACCATTCGGATTTCGCTTTTTTATAATCTTCCTCATTTGATTTTGCCTTTACAGAGAGTTCTGCCTTATCAAGTTGTTCTTGAATAGATTTAAGCTCCTTCAAGTCTTGCGTATCCTTATTAGTGCTAACATAAAAGGCATAAATATAATCATTTGTCTTCTCTGTTTTCGTTTCCACGTGCAGATTATAAAAATGCTCACGGAGCATAGAAAGCATCTTCATTGAATTTTCAATATCACCTTTCTTCAGCATCTTATCAGCGGTAACTGTCATTCTATAAAGCTGCTTTACCCAGGTACACCAATCATTAATCCTCAAGAATTTAGGGGGATAGGTGTTTTCAACCTCAGAAAAGAGTTTTTTCACCGTAGCAACAAAATTCGTTGCAAATTCTTGTGATGCTTCCTGGGATTTGTTTGATTTGAGAAGGTCGAGTGTCTTCACATAACTATCTGAAAGTGATTTCATCCACTCATCCCAATTTTTTGACAATTGATCGGCAGCCAACTGGCCCCGGGGTGGTGCGCCTCAGCCGCATTTGGCGTTTTGTGGCACCGCCATAAATATTAGCATAGCCACGATTACGACAATGATGTTCCTTTTCATACTTACCTCACTTCCTTTGGAGTGCGAAAGCTCGCTTTCGCTTTACATTAGCAGAAGCTTGCTTCTGCTGTAAGGAACGCATATATGCGTTCTCTACAATTCTCCCTGAATCAAGTTTAGGGGGTCAGGGTTGTGTTATCCCACTAAAGTGAGAACTACAAACAATTTTTTTATTAATATTTTATTATATGAATTTACTTATTCTATTTACTAATATCAATTAAAATATTATCGTATGTCTTTCCCTTTTCGACAGTAATCGGCATCACAATTTTCGGTTCTTTTATTCCTGTCATACCATAACCGAGACGAGATGTTCCTTCAGGTAAATAGATTTCCCAGGTGCCATTTTCATTAACCCTCGTACCTGTAAATGCATCATCAATTGATTTGATACATCCAAAAACAGATATCCATACATCGGGTAATTTTCCCGTTTTTGAGTCAATTAATTTCCCTTTTACTGGAGTTCCCTCTTCTATTTCAAGAACAGTCTCAACAGTTTTCCCTATTTGAGCATTAACTTTTGGAGGAATAATACAAATAAATCTTCTGTCTTCGGGTTTAAAATTATATAGGGAGATTTTATATTCACCTGGTTTTAAGGTATCAACAATAAAAGCTCCATCCTCTGAAGTGGTGCAAGTTTCCCAATCCCCGCCTCCTTTCTCATGTGATGTTTGGTCTAAAGCTACTTCTTTTTTTTTCTTGAAAGGTTCGCCTGTTCCTTTAAACACAAGCTTCCCTTTGATTGTAGCTCCGGGTAAAAGACGAAAAACATTTCCCATTTTTTGAATTTCGAATGATGCCACACTAATCTTCTCATAACCCGAGGCTAATATATGGAATGAGACATTATCTTTTTTATTAAATCGTTTCAATTCAAATTTTCCATTGGCATCAGTTGTAAATATGATTTGTTTCTCCTGTCCAAAAAAAGAAGCAGAAGAATTTAAATTCTTATTAAATTCTTGATCAAAATACAGTATTAAAATTTTTGCTCCCGCTATTGGCTTCTGGGTCAACTGGTCTAATACACATCCATTCCAATATTCTCCTCCTTTTCTTAACATAAGCTTAACATTAGCATCCTCCTTTGTTGAAACACGCCAGAATGCTAAGTCATATCCTTCGGTGTCAGAAAAGATATTTCCAAAGCCGTGACTGAGACCTTGTGGAAGTTTATAAGCAATTTCTGCTTTTCCCTCCGCATCAGTCTTTGCTGTAATTATTTCTTCTCTTTCTTTCCACATCCTGCCATAGAGAGTCATCTGTAAAGTAACAGGGGCATTTGCAATCGGCTTTTCTTCTTCATCCACAACTGTTATACGGTAAGTAGTGCCTTCACCAGCAGATTCAAGAATCACCTCATAATCAATACTATCGCTAAAGGCTTTAATCTTTTTATTTTTATATCCTTTTGCCCTAATAGTAAATTCAAAGTTTCCATAAGCTAAACGGTTGATAGCAAACTCCCCGTTCTTGTCGCTTTTAATTGGGACATTCCGAGCATCCATAGGTCTCATATTCCAGAATGTCATATCAATATCAATAAACGCTCCTTCAATCGGTTCTTTCTTTTCATTAACCACTTTTCCCATAAAAGCATTTATATATTGTTTAACTGAAAATTTAATAGGTTCACCGGGTTTGAGTTGGCTTAAATCAATTGTTACGCCATCATCGCCGTAATCGCGATTTGTTTCATTATCACTACTCCAGGAAAAAAGGCAGGGAGCTTTAGGACAAAAATTACTAAACGTAATTTTTCCGTTATTATCTGTCTGGTATATTTTCCTATCAATGAATCCACCATAAAATTTAAAATTCTTAGCTGGTGTGCCGTTATCATTTAAAACTACTCCCTGATAAGTTTGAGTCGGCTCAAGTTTAATTTCGGCTTCTGTTGTGTTAGCTTTCAGATTTACAAGTCCTGCCTGCTTTTTATCATCCGTATAAGCAAATAAATGAAAATCCTTATCGTTGGGAACAGCTCTTATCTCAAATTTTCCCGATTCATCTGTTCTTACTTCATCAACATTTGAAGAGAAAAAAACATTTACATCTTTTACTCCTTTTCCCGATTCATCTATAACTCTTCCTGTGAACTTATCTGTCTTACGGAGTTTCACTGTAAATGCAAGATCCCTCATATCCTCATTAATAATGCTACGGAAGAATTGATAACCACCCGATTGTCTCCACTCTTCATCGAAAAAATAAAAACCATTTCTATATGGCAGACATTCGAGATTCATTTCTGTTCCCGGGGCTATTATAGTTGAAAATTCACCCTTATCATTTGTTTTTAGATAAATAAAATTTCTTCCGAGAGTATATCTCATCCTTAAATCAGGTAAAGGCTCATTGGTATCTATGTTTATAACCTTCCCAGAAAAAATAACTGCTTTGGTTAGTTTCATGTCTTTCTTAAGTTTGTCACCGGGATTGATAATAAGTTTCTCTAATCTTGATACAAAGGGTGCGTCGGGTCGAATATCTTCAATAAATATAGATGCTTCGCACTCGGTTCCGTCTTCTTCCTCTTTTTTCATCCCAGAAAAACGGAATCCTCTCGCAGGCAAGTTTTTAAATTCGTAGTTCCCGCTTTTATCAGTTATGGCGACATCATCACAGCTAAGGTTTTTACCTTCGTATTCATACCAAACAACCATCCCCTCTGCAGGAGAGCCATCCTCATAGGTTACTCTTCCTGAAATTTGTGCCTCTGGGAAGAGAGTAATATTTTCACCGTGCGTAAGATTCTGTGCATATCCCTCCTTTATACCCCAAAAGGTTGAATTGGATGGGAAACACATCAACCTGATTTTACCTTCTTTGTCTGTTAATCCAGAACTCAGACCAATATCCTGGTGTATAGAAAAAATTTCAGATTTCAAGTTTAAAGTTGAAAAATCATTAAACCCTGCATAAATGTAGACCAGAGCATTTTCAATCTTATTGCCATTATCATCAGTTACGGTAATATCTGTGAAGTTGGGTTTATCGAGAATAATTTTAATATCATCCGTTTTATCACCTTGTGAGATAACAGTGAAATTGATTCCATAGTCATTATGTCGAGCTATGATGGCATACTTGGATTTACCGTAGTTATGTTGCATTTTAGTTTCTATTTTTGGTTCCCAGACCATTGCTTTTTCAAATTTGAATTTTCCTTCGTTATCAGTTTTTGTTCTTCCAGCTAAACGGTCACGTAATCCATTTACTCCACAATTATAGTAAAGAAAGACATCAGCATTAGTGATAGGATTATTATTTTTATCTACAACTTGCCCCGAGACATCAAATTTCTCTAAGCTCCTTACAATCTCATCAAAGCTCATTAGCTTGTCTTCCGCACAAATGAACTTTAAACTTGTAACATTAAACATCAAAACAAAAAACAAAATTAAAATGTTTTGTCTAATTCGACTTTGAATAGCACTTATCCACCTCACACTATTTCTCCTCTTTCTCTTGTTTCTCTTCTTGATTTATCTTAATTATAATATCCTCGTAAGTTTTCCCTTTTTCAACCTTGATTTTTTTAGCAAGCTTAGGTTCAAAACGTGTTTGATTGGGAAGAGTATAATAAATACTATAGTCCCATTCTGGCAAATACACTTCCCAGGAGCCATCATTGTTAACTTTTGTAAAAATTGGTTGTTTTGATTCCAGATATGTATAAATCATCATATTTTCTGGGACTTTATTATTCTGAGAATCGATTATTTTCCCTTTTATTAATGTTCCAACTTCAAACTCAATTGTTAGATTTTTCGTCTCACCGGCTCTTACATTAATGGTTAGTATATTGTTGCAAACATATTTTCTATCTTGAAGATTGTTAAAGTTATAAAAAATCTTGTATTCTCCTGGTTCCATATCATCCGCATTAAAAGTGCCATCCTCTGATACTACATAATCATAGACAATCCCTTCTGAAGAAACGAGACTAATCTGAGCTTTTGCTTTTAAAGGTTTTCCTGTTTCTTTAAGGACTAATTTACCTTTTATAATTCCACCGGGAGAAAGATAGAAAATATCTTTCACGGGTTGTTTTAAAGAGAACCATTCACTTACCTTAATATATCCCGATGCTGATATGATAATCAAGATACCATCTTTTTTATTAATTCTTCGTAACTGAAATTTCCCATTTTTATCCGTTTTAAAGATAACATTCGGCTCATCTTTTAAATGAGCAAAGGTGCGATAATCAGCTTTTACATCACATTGTATATTCGCCACTTCTATTCTTGCTTCCCTTATAGGTTTCTTGGAATCTTTGTCCAGAACTTGTCCTGTCCAATATTCCTTACCTTTTTTCATCACTAATTTAATATCGGCATCTTCATTTAAATTAACTCCATAATATGATAAATCGAAACCTTTTAAATCGCATTTGATAATGCCACGACCATTAGCAATGTCACCAGAGGGTTTGAACAAGAATTCATATTTCCCTTCCGCATCTGTTTTTCCCGTAAGAATCTCCTTTTTTTCTTCACTGTATTTATTATAGAGAGTCATTTTAAGAGCAAGTGACGTATCAGCAATCGGTTTATTTTCTTCATCCACAACAATTACCTTGTAGGAAGTTCCTTCCGAAGCGGGATTAAGGACTACTTCATAATCTATACTATCGCTGGGGGCTTTAACAGTTTTGGATTTATAAGTCACGGCTGAAATTATTAGTGAGACTTCACCATAAGCCAGACGATTTATTACAAATTCTCCTTCCTTATCGCTTCGAACTGTCTGATTTCTAATATCTTGAGGCGACATATCCCAGGAAGCTACTTGAATCGTTGCCCCCTTAATTGGTTCTCCTTTTTTATTAACAACCTTTCCCATAAAGGCATTAATGTAACGTTTCGCCTCGAAATGGATTGGCTCTCCAGCCTTGATTTGAGTTAAATCAATCGTTGCATTTCCATAATCATAATCACGATTAGTCTCATTATCGCCTCTCCACCAGGCATAATAAGTTGCTGTAGGTAAAAGATTATTAACTGTGAATTTCCCCTTGGTGTCTGCTTGAGGTTCTTCTCTTGCCTGGAAGATAGTGCTATCGTTCATTTTCAAATCGAAGTAGAACTTGAGATTCGGCGCTGGTTGCCCACCTGTATCTACAACTTCGCCTTTATATGTTTGTATGGGTTCAAGTTTGATCTCTGCTTCAGTTGCTCCTGCTTTAAGTGAAACTAATCCGGCAAACTTTTTATCTTCAGTCAATGCAAATAATTTAAAATCACGATCTTTGGGTGCAACTTTTATAATAAATTTTCCAGATTCATCAGTCTTTACACCGGGAACATCCATATGAACATAAACTTTTGCATCTTTGACCCCTTCGTCCTTTTCATTTACAACCCTGCCTGTAAGTTCATTTGTCTGCCAGACTTTTAGTTTAAAAACAAGGTCAGTCATATTTTCTTTAACAATTCCTCGAAAGGGCAGGTGATTTCCATCTGACAACCATTTTTGGTCAATAATATGCTCACCTGTTTTTGACCTATCCCATTGGAACCAGACCTCGATATTGGGACTAATTATAGCATAGAATCCACCATTATCATCAGTTTCAATTTGACCAGAATCGCCACCAAATCCTCGCCTTATCACCATATGCGGGATGGGTTTTCCCGTGATTAAATCAACTACTTTCCCGGATATGATGACACCTTTAGTTAATTTTATGTCTTTAGTGATTTTATCACCGGGTTTAGTTATGAATTGTTCTAATTTAGAGACAAAGTTTGAACCCGGACGAAGGTCTTCAACTAATAATTCAGCACGACCCGCCGCACCTTTCTCACTATTTTTATCCATAAAGGTATAACGGAATTCTGCACCGGGAACATCTTTGAAAATGTAATCACCATTTTTATCTGTTGTTGTTACATCCTCATAAATAAGTCCGTTTCCGTGATAAGTAAACCAGACAGCCATTCCTTCTGCTTGCGAACCGTCTTCATAAGTAACTTTTCCTGAGATTTGGGCTGATGGAAAAAGGATAACGCTTTGTTCTGCCCATCCCCGAACATAACCTTCTTTATCAACCCAGAAGGTCGGCTCTTCCTGAAAACCCATAAGTCTCGCTTTTCCTTCTTTATCCGTGACAGTAGAACTTAAACCGATATCCTGATTCAAACGAATATAGCGATGGTCGCTGTCCAAATCCTTATTCGGATTTTTCCCATCACAAATAATTATTTTGGCACCTTCTATAGGTTTGTCCTCAGGATCTTTAACGGTAACATCCACAAAGTTGGGTTTATCCAGAGTGATTATTACATTATCCGACTTATCTCCTTGTAAAATAACAGCAAAGTTAATTCCACACTCGGGATGTTTAGCAATAACACCGTAAGCAGGAGTATGATACCTTGTTTTAGTTTCAGTTCTTGGTTCCCAGACAATTGCTTTTTCAAATTTGAATTTGCCATCCGAAGCAGTTCTGGTTTTCACCACGAGACGGTCACGCAATCCACAGGATCCACGCGCATAATAAAGAAATATTTCTGCATCACCAATTGCCTGATTATTTTTATCTATAACTTGCCCTGAGACATCGAATTTTTCTGAAGTTTTAATAATTTCATCGAGACTCTTAAGCTGAGTTTCAGCCCCAACGATGTCGATTTTTAAGATAAAGAGAATCGCCAATAAATATAAGACAATTATCTGTATTTCGAGATTAAAATCTTTTTTCCAGCTTTCTCTCATACCTCAAGCTCCTTTATGGTTTGAATTTAAAATCTCTGAAGAACTTCAAAAACGAGATTGATTCGTCGCCTTTGGCTCCTCACAATGACATTTTAAGGTCTCTGTCATTCTGAGCGAAGCGAAGAATCTCGTAGTTTTGCCGGTGTTTCAGAGATCTCAATTTTGGAATGCGGTAGTCCTGCTACCGCTCCCTGTTTTTATGGGAACAATTTTAGTTAGACAGAAGATTGTTCGATATACTCCCTATTATAATATAAGACGAAATAAATCATAAAAAAGTTCAAAATTTTTTAAACGTTAATATTTGAACGCTATTAAGTTAACTCTCCCCAATAATATTCTATGTGGTATTTATGGTAATAAAAAAAGCCCTCAATTTTTTGAGGGCTTTCTAATATTATGAATTTAGTCTGAAATATCTAAGATTATATTCCAAACCCTGAACAATTTATTATATTAGTTCAACATCCAATCCATAACCGGCGTAGCTTGTTCGCATAGTGTCCAGTCAGATAATGATGTAGCACCAATTACTTTTACAGTATTAATAGTAGTATTTCTTTGAGAGCTTGAACCTGAGAACCATTCCCAACCAGGATTTACATAACGCCCACCAATAAAACTATTTTCATCAGCACCACCAAGGTCATCAGGATCAAGATAGGTAAAAGTGATATCAGCTGTGTTAATGGTGATCCCGGAACCTGTCAATGTCCAGTAACGGTTAACTGTATCAGCAAAATTGGGGCTACTCGGATGGTCACCATCGGTTGAATATGCAGATAAGAAACCAGTTCCTGAACCGACTGATGTAAGATCAACAGTTACTGGAACATACTTGCCCGGTGTACCGATTGGGAAATCTCTTGGACCGGTTACGGTAGGGTCTATAACCCTTGTCAATGTCCCACTAACAAATCCGTTTGTCCGATCAATAGCTAGACCTCCATCAGGGACAGTTAGTGTATTTGCACCAGTAATTAATTCACCATTAGCGAGAACTATCTGGTTGGTAACATTCACGGATCCACTGAGAGATACTCCTGCAAAGTTATTTATAGCGAGGATAGCTACGAATAAGGGCAAATTACTCCCTGTAACCTGCAGAAATGAACCATTGTATACATAGGTAACTACTGAATCAAAGTAATTGGTTCCACTGGTTGTAATCTGACCATTCAGACCACCAACGTTCTCAATTCCGATTGTAGCACCAGAATTTATATTTACACTACCTGCACCTCCAATGGGAGTTACAATACAATCCAGAATACCATTTACATTTAATGTTCCGTCTACTGTGAGAGCAGCGACGGGGATGAGTTGTCCATTCACAGTACCCGTCTTCGTTCCTGGAATTGTTAGGGTATGATTCAGAGTGAGACTCTTAGTTCCATTTATTGTAAAACCTTCAGGAAGTGTAATGGGAGTTCCTACTCCACCAATAGTTGTGCTGCCATCGAAAGTAACACCACCTGTATTACTTAAAGCACCACCACCACCACCGCTATCGATATTGCCACGGAAGGTTAGGCCACCTGTCATAGAAGGATTAAATGTACAGTTAGTACCAATTGTTAAGTCATTCTTAATAACAGCAGGACTGCCACCAGAGGCGGTGTAAATTTTTGCAGCTGTAGCACTCAAAATAAGATTAGCGTAGGTGCGTCCACTAAAAGTTGCTGCTGTGCCACAGTTTTGGGCGAACTCAAGTAAGGCTCCATCATCAAAAGTGATGGCACCGTCACCACTTACAGCGAAGGGAGTTGAAAAAGACCTTGCTGTATCATGGACGAAATAACCACCGCTCTGGACACGAAGAGTATTACCACCGCCACGCGTACCCACAACGTTTCCTGCGGTTGCGGTTGATTTATTCTCAAAACGACCGCCATTGCGAATTACAAAGTCATCAGCCGAGGTTTGGTCACCAGCAATATTAAGGGCGATTGTAGAAGCATTCGTAATAATTAGTTTAATCGTATTCCCCGAAGAGGCATCACCTAAAGTCAGAGTTTTACAGCTAAAGAAACCCGCATCACTGATGTTAACATCATAGGCTACTAAAATGGACGTGTTATCCAAAATAACATCGTCAGCACCAGTAGGCACAGTATCAGAATCCCAGTTAGTAGCAGTGTTCCATTTGTTATCACCACCACCGTTATCGAATTTCTTTGTCGACCCAGCAGGTAAAGTATATGCACCAACAAAGTTATTAGTAACGAGGAAAACGAAACGATTTCGAGAAGTATCGATATCAAAGTCACCTGTACCATTAGCATTGGCATTAGGCACGGCTAATTGGTCAGTTACATCGACCAAGGAGGTGCTCGTAACTCCGCTATTCATATCAGAAACAGCACCACGGCGGAATCCTCCACCTCCAGCAGCTATAGCATCCACATATCCAATATAGGTGCGAGAATTCGCAGTTCCTACACGGGGATGAGATGAACCTAATTGGTCTGAGTAAATAATATTTGGGAATACAGTTCTCGTAGAACCATCATTAGTCCACTTTGCCATAACACTGTTTGAGAATTGATAGATGTTCCCGGAGTAGCCATCCAAAGCTGTTCCACGGTAAGCCGTTCCTGCGCCACTGGCTAAGGTAATAGCTGTTACAGTACTAACTGCAGCATTTCCATCTGTGTAATCAAAGAGATAAACACTATTTTGTACTGCTGCATCAGAGCGTCCAAGATAGAGTTGGACACTTGTTCCTGAATTTTTAACATCCATACCATCACCGATGCGATGAGTAGAGGCGCCTGCGGCAGGCATTGTTGGACCAATAGCACCGGGATCAGCTGTTCCATCTGAGGCACGATTTTGATAAATGACAGAAGGTGCTGCCAAAGTGGTTTCACTTGCCGAACCCGCTCCTGTCCAACGATACATTTTTAGAGATGTTGTTTTGTTGTTAGTAGTCAGATTAGAGGCAAAGACGGAATAGCTTCCACTGCCTAAATCTATTACGCGCACCTTCGTAAGAGCAAATGTTCCTCCAGCTACACCGGTTACATCCATTGTTCCAAGAACGGCACCATTGGAGGCATCAATAACCTGGATATTTGTTGCACCATCAGTACCTGATACTAAGACATGGTCTGTAACAGGGTTATAACACATTCCTCGGCAACCATTTCCAGCAGCAGTTAACCAGGTACCTGTGGGAGCATCGAGGCGCCAGTTCTGGGTTAGAACAGCCCAGCTCACTGACACGCATAATAAAGAAATTACAAAAACAAGGATTGCTTTTTTAATCATAGGCAATTTACCTCACTTAATAGATTTGAATATTTTCATTTAGATTTTTATTGGCAGGAAAATTATTGCTCTACTTTCACCTCCCTTCAAAAAGATTTAAGTAGCCTCTATTCTTTTATGAAAACAACTATGAATATAATTTTGTCTATTTCTTTGAAAAAATGTTATTGAATTCAAATATGTTTGTCAAGGAATAATTACTATTTTTACATACTTTTATATATTTATTTCATATACCATAAATTATTATCTATATAAATTATTTTTGCTTATTAAAATATTTAAAATAACAAATAATGCGCTTTTTGGGTTTTTAGTAAAGGCTCATTTTTTACATATAAGTTATAAAATCATAAATAGAAATTTTTGAAATACTAACTACACTGTCATTCCCGCGTAAGCGGGAATCCGGAATTACATTAAAGCTTGTCCCTGTGAAAACAAAGATTGTTTAAAAAACTCCTGGATTCCTGCTTTTCCCTCGATTAATTATGTCGAGGGGAATGACACAGTCTTTCGGGAATAGGTGTGACCCAAAATATGTAGGCATCCCGGGTAACGTCATATTGAAGATTGTTATTTAATGTAATGAGATGATTATTGATAGAAACATTATTTTTTTCTACGTGTTGTTATTCATCTTCATTTTCCTTTGATTCAGAAACAGATTCATTTTCTTGAGAATAACTATCATCAGGTTCAACCAAATTTTCCTCTTCTCCCCTATAGATGAAGTTTTCAACTTTCTCTTCAACAAATACCTCTTTAGGCTCTTTATTTTTGTCGACTCTTTCATTTTGTGTAACTTGCGATTCCGGATAATTCCTATCATAGTCTTTTGATACTTCTTCTTTCTTTTTGGAAGACTCCTTTTTAGATGGATGGGTTTCAAAATCTGGTCTTACAACACCTTTTGCTCTTATAATTTCCTTATCCTCATATTTGTAAACCTTGTATCCTTTTTCTCTGATTAATTTATCTCTTGCATTGATAATTTTTTCAGCTCTTTTCTGTTTTGCTTTTTCCTGTAATACTTTTTGAGAGTTCTTATTTGCCTGTTTTGTAGGAGGAGAAGGTTTGTCCATCGATGAATACAACGTAATTGATAGGGCTAACACACAGATAAATATTGTTAATCTGGCGAAAAAGGTTAGATATTTCATATTTTCACCTCATAAATTGAAATCTCTGAAAAACTGGCCAAATTACGAGATTCTTCGCTTCGCTCAGAATGACAGAGACCTTAAGATGTCATTGTGAGGAGGCGAAGCCGACGAATCAATCTCGTAGTTAGAAAATATCAACCATTTCAATGAAAATTAATTTAAATCATAGTTTGACTTTCTTATGCTAATCAATTAGACGAACTTGATGCAATAAAAATTCTTTTCAAAGATTAAAAATTATGAACTTACTTTTACACACTTGTTGTTCAGCCTGCCTTATTTATCCTTATGAGTCATTACAAAAAGAGAATACTATACCTACAATCCTCTTTTTTAATCCGAATATACATCCTTATCAGGAATTTAGAAAAAGGCTTGTGTCTCTGAAAGAATATTTATCTCAAATAAAGGCACCAAATATTATAGACGAGGACTATAATCTTGACTGGTTCTTGCAAAAGGTTGTTGGGAGCGGAGAAAAGAGATGCAAGATATGTTATACCTTAAGATTACAGGAAACCGCAAGAATTGCACAGGAAAAAGGATACGATGCATTTTCCTCCACACTCTTGGTTAGTATTCATCAAGACCACAATGCCATTAAAGAAATTGGGGAAAAGATTGCGAAAGATACTGGACTCATTTTTTATTATAAAGATTGGCGAGATGGTTTTGAATACGCGCATCAAAAGGCAAAGAAACTCAATTTCTATATGCAGTCCTATTGTGGATGCATTTATAGTGAAGAAGAACGCTATCGACCGAGTAAAAGAAGAAAAATAATAAAAAAATTAAAAAAGAAGAACTAATAATTCATCCATATTTCCTGATACACCGATGTGCCTCGGGAGTATTTTATCGTCGTGCAATCCTTTGAAGTATTAAGACCATAACTTTCCCCGGTCACATAAACTTTTCCCTTAATATCTACAACAATATCGTTAGCCGCATCATCCAATTGCATTTTATTATCATAAAAATTAATCCCTTGTTCTTCTCCATCACTATTATACATTATCGTTATATAATCTTTTGTGCCATCATTGTTGGCGAAATATCCCGTCACATACACATTTCCTTCATTATCAATAGCCAGCGCCTTCGGTAATACATCTTTATTATCAGGACTATTATACTTTTTAACCCATAACAATTCTCCTACAGCACTGTATTTAGCTGTAACCATTTCAAATATATTCCAATATTTCTCATCACTCCCAGTAACATAAACATTGCCCGAATCATCCACCGCAAAATCACAGGCTGTGTCATCATTATTATAATAATTATAAGTTCCCCTCCATTGCTCATTACCTTCACTGTCATACTTGACTATGACCCAATCAGAACGACTTGTTGAATCAAAGAATGTTCCCATTACATAAATATTCCCCGCATTATCCAGAAGGATTTTAGCTATGCTAACATCCGGGTTATTAAGACCAGAGATATTTTTTACCCATTGTTGAGTTCCTGCAGAGTCATATTTTATAGTTGTAATGCCCGTATTTCCATCAAGCTCACTTATTCCTGTAACATAAACATTTCCTGAAGAATCTACCACAACATCTGTTGCGGAATCTTTGCAATCCCCCGGACTGCTATATACCTGATGCCATTGTTCAACTCCAGTAGTGTCATATTTTATGGTTATATAATCACAAGCCGTTATTTGTCCAACCACATAAACATTGTTAATGGAATCTGTAACAATTCCTCTTCCTACGGAATTTGAAGAAAGATATGCTACGTCCCATTCTTTCTCTCCGTTTGTGTTATATTTTACTGTGACAATGCTCGATTGCCAGAAAATATAGAAAACACTTTCTCCTGTGACATAAACATTCCCATTTTCGTCTATTGCCATATCATAAACAATATCGTTTTTAAACGCAACACCCTCATATAAAGCATCCCACAACTTATTCCCATTCTTATCATATTTGATTGTCAAATAATTCTTGTTTTGATATGTTACCTCACTGTATCCAGCTACATACACATTTCCTATGCTATCGACTTTTACAACACTTCCAACATCATTGCCTCCTGTGATGCCATCAAAATACGATGCCCAGAGTTGCTCACCAGAATCACTGTATTTTATAGTAACAAAGTCCGCATTACGTTTAGTATTTGTACAGAAGCCCGTTACATAAACTTTCCCCAAATTATCGATGCAAATACCATAACCCTCGTCCCATAGCTTACCGGGACCATCAAACGTTTTTGCCCATTTTAACGCACCATCCGAGTCATATTTTATTGTCAAGCAGTCATAATAAAAAGGATAATCAACTCCTATCTGATTAGACCCAGTAATGTAAATATTACTGTAGTCATCAACACATATCGCATAGGGTTCATCATAATTTTTATTCGGGCTATCATAACGCCTACTCCATTGTTGAACGCCCATATTATTATATTTTACAGTTAAATAATCCCAGGAGTTCAAATAGCTTTCCCCCAGCACATAAATATTATCCACTTTATCTATAACTATGGCTATAGGAACGGTGTCGGTTCCTTCACTATATGTATTCGCCCATTGCAACTGACCACTGTTGTTAAGTTTTGTTATTTTCAAATTATAATTATTGTTGCCTTTTATTTTTTCGAGAATAAAAATATTCCCTAAACTATCCACAGCTATGTCCATCCCACTATCTGGATAAATCCACTGTTCAACCCCCTTGTTATTATATTTAATTGTGGCATAATTTCCTGTAACGAACACATTGCCTGAGTTATCTATAGAAATTCCATAGGCTTCTTCGTCATCTTCCAATGGATAATCATATCTTGCCAACCATTCCTGTATCCCGTCACCATTTACCTTAATTGTCGTATAATTATACTTGGCATCCTTATAATTGCTATATCCAGTAATATAAACATTACCTTCATCGTCAATTGTCATATCTCCAACGCTTTCTGACAATCTGTTTGGGTCATTATAAAGGAGTTCCCATTGTTTGATTCCTTCTTTATTGTATTTTACGAGACCAATATCTGGATATCCTTTCTGGTCTTGAGTCCCAGCACAGTAAATATTTCCCAGATTATCTATTTTAAGAAATATTTTACGGTCAAAGGACATTTTGAAATAGTTATAAATCACCGACCATTGTTTTTCCCCCATCGTATCATATTTCACGATTGAAGTAGCTCCACTACCTTTTCCAGCGATATAAGAATTACCTTCGTTATCTACGCAGATAGCATAAGCATAGTCCGAGGCACTTCGGTCATAGTTATATCTGGCAACCCATTCCTCTCTAATTTGAGAGAAAAGATTAGATATAGAAAAGGCATACATCATTATAATGACAAATATTTTTTTTATTTGATTGTGTTTTCTTCTCATTATATACCCACCATAAAATGCTATTTAATCTTAATTATTGATATGATTAGGAAATTACTTTATTATAAGTGGATAGTTTGAAGGATAGAAATGTTACAAAATATTTTTCCAATAATAAAAAAATAGGGACAGATTACTTTTTATCTGTTCCTATTCTTTGTGGTTTTTTTACTTTTTTAGTGACTATTTAAAAACTATTAAAGGTTGAGATTGCTTCGGCTTCTTTCAGAAGTCTCGAATGACACCTCATTACCCTTCCCCTCTCCCACTGGGGGCTGTCTCGCAATTGTCTAAAGGATTAATTGCGAAACACCTTCAGTGTTTATATTTGTAATGTCGTTGTTATTTTTATATACCCAGCGTGATTACGCTGGGCTACAGATCCAAACTCTTTCAGAGTTTATGGAAAAAACCAGGTATCCTTTTAAAACTTTAGACTATGTAATATAACAGAATATATTCTGAGACAGCCCCTTGTGGGAAAGGAAAAAGCAGGGGTATGTCATTCTGAGCGAAGCGAAGAATCTCAAACCATACTATTTCTCATTAGTGTTTCAGCGATCTCTAATAATTCATCCACACTTCTCGATTCACTGCAACATTCTGTATGTATTTTATTGTAATGAAGTCTGATTTAATCAATGTGTAAGAACAGGTTCCAGATATATAAACGTTGTTGTTGGCATCTAAGGCTATTCCCGCTATTGCGGCTCCCATTCCTTCATTCTTATAGGATGTTTTCCATTGTTCAATACCTGCACTATTGTATTTTATAATTGTGAACTCTGATGCAGAATTTCCAATTCCTAAAACATATATATTTTCAGAAATATCTAAAGTTAAATACGCATGACCACTTAAAGATCCTATTACATATTCATAAACTCTTGACCATTGTGGGATTCCATTTTCATCAAGTTTTATTGTTATTATTCCATTACTAACAGTTCCTCTTAATCCCGTTACATATATATTCCCATTATCATTAAGAGCGATGTCATACATATGATAATATTGATTGAATGTCGTAACCCACTGTTGTTCACCATTTCCATTATATTTGATAGTAGCACCAAAAATAGCATAAAAATGCCCTTCTCCAGTCTGGTAACCTGTTACATAGACATTGCCAAAGCTGTCTATCGCAATATCCTCTGGAACATCATCAGTATCATATCCCGGTGTGTTATATCTCTTGACCCATTGTTCAATTCCATTTGTGTTATATTTTATTGTTACATAATCAGGTCCTGTCGAATAACCGAAACTGTATCCCGTAACATAAACATTATCCGAACTATCTATAGTAATAGCTTTTGATACATCGTCCCAATTCCCTTCTCCATTATATCTTTTAATCCATTGAGCAACACCATCTTTATTGTATTTTATTGTTACAAAATCATAATTATACGGAAAAGTTCCCGCCGCTTGACTTTTTCCTGTAATATATACATTCCCATTACTATCCAAAGCCACATCAGTTGCCTCATCATATTGATATATGAGACCATCATATCTTCCGACCCATTGCTCTTCTCCTGAACTATTATACTTTACCACTACACAATCATAACCTGACCATTCACCAACACCCGTTCCTGCCACATAAACGTTACCACTTGAATCAAGGGCTAAAGCATTCGCATAATTATTACATTGCGAATTAGGACCTTCAAATCTTGCTACCCAAAGTTCATTCCCGTCATTATCATACTTTATTGTTGCAAATTGATATGTGCCTTCAGCACCTTTACTACTACCCGTAACATACACATTACCCGAATCATCTATAGCCAATTCACTTGCCGTGTCCTCACCATTTCCAGGACCATTGTATCTTGCCACCCATTTCTCTCTAACCTGTGAAAATAGGGTGACTGTGAGAATCAAATTTGCAATGATAAAGAAAAAGAATCGCTTACCAAAGTAGCAAAAAATTTTTTTGCTGATAATTTTTATTCCCATAATTGTTACCCCCAATATGATGATTAATGACACAAATTTGGGTCGTATTCTTTATTCTAAAAACAACTTTTAAAAAACTGTTTTAATATAATGATACCAAAACTCCCTTCTTTGTTACAAAATATTTCTTAAAAATGAGAAAAACATCGTAACTTGCGTATTTACAAGTCATTACGCAATCTTGTTACATAATCATTATGTCAAAAAATGTTGTATTTCTCAGTAAGATTAGCCCTGTATTGAAATGCCAAAAAAGAATAAGGGGCAGACATCAATGAGGTGCCCCCTATTTGTAAGGAACGGTCGCAACCGTTCCCTACAAAAAGTTTTTCGTTCTCTACGAAAAATTATCTTTTTATATTGCCTGAAAAATCCCACCTTGATAATACATTTTGTAGTGAATAGTTTTAAATCAATTTACGTATTCTATTCCTAATACAATTCCCAATCTTCTACTGAAGCTTGAATTAATCGGAATTGCAAGGCATCAGCGATGACCATTTGTGAACCCGTCGTGTTTCCATATAGTGTTATATAAACCCTGCCTTTATTGAAGGAATAAGCTGACCCGTCTGTCACTTCATCAACATTAATTGTCCAACCGGATGAACCTGTTTGTTGAGTTGCAACGGTGCTTCTAACTGTTCCCGTTCCATCGACGAAACGATACTGAACTCCTTGTGCTAAACTTGTCTGCTCCTGACGAATCCAGCCATCAATCGCCCAAGTCCCTGCTCTTGGCAAATCCACAACCCAAACCGCATAATCATCCAACGGAAAACTCCCTGATGGATAATAACGAGCATTTCCATTATAAAGAGTTCCAGAAGGTGAAGAGGTTGTTGTCGCCCAACCCCCCTTGTCATCATAATCCAGAGCGGTCGGCTCGCTATCTACAATAACCTCTGTCACAGAACTTGAAGGCTGAGTAACGGGAGGTTTAGGCTCTTTGGCTGGCGTGTCGATGCGGACGAATTTTACGGCTGCCATATTCATTCTGGAATTCGTTGTGTCCCCTATATTCGTTTGAGTGGTGTTATCAAATTCAATGTAATGCCCCTGCCCCAAGGCAAAATTCATAGTTGCACATTGTGTCCAGACATTACCACAAGCAGTATAAGTTAGGTCGAAGCTGGAAGTAGATATTCCATTAGCATCGTTAACACGCACAGTAATGTCTTGAGCATTTGCACTGGCGTAAATATAAGTAGTAACGAAAACCCCGTATATTCCAGAAGAAAGTCCTGATGGTGTAAATCGACCTTTATCATTTCTTCCATTTCCATCACCGGGTAATGCAAAACGAGAGCCAATACCCCCATCTGCAGGAGGCGTACAACCCGAAGCACTACTATGCGAAGAACTATTGGAAAATGTTCCAGATTCAGAATAATCACTAACGTGTTGACCACCCGAACGACACTCAATTATATAAGTTCCTCCTGTTGTGACTGTCACGGGTCCTGCTGTTGCGACCGCCTGATTATTCCAATTATCATAAGAAACAGCAGCATAATAATACATTCCAGCACCTGCCGCTGTATCATCAAAGGAAAATGAAATGCGTGAGGAAGATAAATCCCACCACTCCATCACCATATTTGCATAATAAAGTTGAACAGGTGAAGAAGTATGGCGATAGAGTCTATAGTGAACGGGTAAATCACCATCGCCTGCCGACGATGGTCTGTTAAATGTGATTCTCGGAACATCCAAAACTAAAGTGGCTGAAAGTGAAGCCGGAGGATTGGGCGGCGTAGTTTCCTCATCGATTTTATGCGAAATACTCGGAACAGGTGCCCAATCATCCATAGGTCCACCTGTATTGAACAAATCATTAGCTAACCTGTCAGGTGGATCGGGTGTGTGTCCATCAGTAAAAAGGGCTCCATAGGCAAAGAAATTAAATCCATCAGGCACACGAGTATTTAAGCGAATTGTGTTGACAACTTGCAAATTTCGGATAGGATCATAGACTCCTCCATTTGAACCGCTATAATCAACAAATAAATAAGAACCAACAGCACACGCCATCGGTCTCTTATTCTGATCGCTATGCTGAGCAAGTTTGGAGACATAAGAATTCCAATCAGCCTCAGTCCCAGAAACCGTTGTCGAATAACATCCTGGATGAAGCACATCTATTGCATCGTGGGCAACCCACCAGTTATAGCCCTGACCGAGATATTCAACAGAGTCATCAAAATTGACGAGGAATGCCGAAACTTCGACCCAGGGCTTCTCAAGCATCGTCTGGTCGTGAACGCGCTGAACGAGTTGTGATATCTGGTCACGCCGCCAGGCTTTATAAACTTCATCGAGTTCCCCTGCCAGATTTTGTGTGCCATAATTCCAACCTGTTTCTGCCTGGAATTGTGCCTTCGCTGCAGGGTCATAGCCCGAATCCGAACTTAGAAGACGGATGTAATCAAAGTGAATTCCATCTACATCATAATTACGAACGATATCCATAAAAACATTGTAAAGATAGTCCTGAACGGCAGGGATTCCCGGATCAAGTGGAGCATCATTCGCATAAGTATATGTCGTCCCCGCCTTATTTTCTGTAATCCACAATGGATGAGCATTATAAACGTGATTCGGACTGGATGGTGGAGTGGCACTATGCCAGGTATTAAAAGTAGTGCACCAGGCATGAACCTCGACACGTCTTGCCGCATTATGAAGTCGGTCTATGTAATATTGGAGAGAGTCTAAATCGGATGGGCTTATAGAATAAAGTTGTCCACGAGGCTCATTATTCGGATAAGTCGAATCCTCACGATTCGGATAATAATAAGCATCAGCTCGACCACGCACCTCAACGAAAACAGCATTCACATTCCGTGCTTTGGCGTTGGTTATAACGCTATCACAACTCGACTGTGTATTAACA
>Ga0315289_10001355_pt1 | contig 37935 bp, 16 predicted proteins | sample YL17G11_40_MG_FD_203452 | JGI IMG/M metagenome (GOLD analysis project Ga0315289, IMG submission 203452) | Sediment microbial communities from Yellowstone Lake, YNP, Wyoming, USA - YL17G11_40 | ecosystem: Environmental > Aquatic > Freshwater > Lake > Sediment | place: USA: Wyoming | collected...
GGTCGTGATCGCCCTGCTGCTGGCGGCAGCCCTGGCGGCGGCCCCGGTTCCGAGGGTCGGCGCGGCGCTGGTCATCGACCGGCCGACGCAGGGCCCGGTGGTGACGGTGCTGGGCGATGTCGTGGTCACCTCCGAGGTGGTGGGGGACGTGGTGGCGGTCGGCGGCGACGTGGAGCTTGCCCCCGGGGCGGTGGTTCGCGGCGACGTGGTGGCGCTCGGCGGCAGCGCCTTTGGGGCCGGCAGCGCGACCGGGAGGGTCGTCGGCCTCGGCAGCCTCGGCCTCGGCGGAAAGGCTCGCGCGTCCCGGCCCGCCGGCTCGGTGGCGTGGGGGCTGGGCCTGCTCAGGGTCGGCCTGTGGGTGGTGGTGGGCTCCCTGCTGGTGTTTTTTGCGCCGCGCACCGTGCGGGGCGCCGGCGAGCAGGTGCTGCGGCAGCTCTGGCAGACGCCGCTCATCGGCGTGCTCTCTTTGCTGGTCTGGTTCGTCACGGTGGTGCTGGCGCTGGCGGTCACCGCGACCCCGCTCGGGGCGGGGTGCCTACTCCTCGCGGTAGCCCTGCTGCTGGTGGCCAAGCTCGTCGGGGTGACAGCGGTCGCCTGGTTGCTCGGCAAGGCCGCCGTCCCCGCGCTCCCGATCACGTGGCGCGGGGAGCTGCCGCGCACCGGAATCGCTCTCCTGATCATGACCGCGCTCTCGGCGGTCCCGGTCCTCGGGGCCGCCCTGTGGCTGGTCGTCAACGTCGTGGGCGTCGGGGCCGTGGTCGGGGCGCTGCTCCAGCGCCTGCCGCTGGCCCTGCCTTTCCCCCGTCTGGCTGCTCGCTGACGTGGGGACGCCGACCTCAGCGACGGCGTCTGTCGTAGCGACCACGGCTCACCATTTGACGGTTGGACCTACACATCTCACAAGGGAGGCAGAACAATGAAACGTGCGCTCACTTTGCTTTTCTTGACGCTCTTCGTGTGCGCGGCTGTCCCCGCCCTCGCAGCGATCGACGCGCGCCTGACGCGGCAGCCCGCAGTCTCGACCACCCAGATCGCCTTCGTCTACGCCGGCGACGTCTGGGTCGCTCCGAAGGCCGGCGGGGTCGCGCAGCGGCTCTCCACACCGCCGGGCGAGGAGTCGTTCCCGCGCTTCTCGCCGGACGGCTCGCTGATCGCCTTCACGGGGAACTACGACGGCAACGAGGACATCTACATGGTTCCGGCGGGCGGTGGCCTCCCGAAGCGCCTGACCCACCACCCGATGCCCGACCGGATGCTGTACTGGTACCCGGACGGAAAGGCGATCCTGTACGCCTCGCCGATGGCCAGCGGTAGCCAGAGGTTCAACCAGCTCTACAAGCTTTCCGTCGAGGGCGGGCTGCCGGAGAAGCTGTCGGTTCCGTACGGTGAGTTCGGCGAGGTGTCTTCGGACGGGAAGACCCTCGCGTTCGTGCTGAACAGCCAGGACTTTCGCACCTGGAAGCGGTACCGCGGTGGGTGGGTGTCCCGCATCTGGCTGTTCGACCTGACGACCCACGCCTCCAAGCGGGTGGGTGACGACGGCGCCAGCTACAGCCAGCCGATGTGGCACGGCTCCACGCTGTACCTCCTCAGCGACCGCGACGCCAACAAGCGCAACAACGTCTGGGCGCTCGACACCCGCTCGGGCAAGATGCGGCAGGTGACATCATTCGAAGAGTACGACGTCAAGTTCCCGTCGATCGGGCCCTCGGACATCGTGTTCGAGAACGGTGGCCGTCTCTACCTGCTCGACTTCGCGACCGAGAAGGCGCACGAGGTCAAGATCGAGGTCGTGACCGACCGCGCCACGCTCAAGCCCCAGCTGGAGAAGGTCGTTGACCTGATCGCCTCTGCCGACATCTCTCCCTCCGGCAAGCGCGCGGTGTTCGAGGCGCGCGGGGACATCTTCAGCGTCCCCGCCGAGCACGGCCCCATCTACGACATCACCCGTACCTCGGGGTTCGCCGAGCGCACCCCCGCCTGGTCCCCCGACGGCAAGCTGATCGCCTACTGGAGCGACAGGACCGGCGAGTACGAGCTCACGGTCCGCAACGCGGACGGCTCGGGGGAGGAGCGCACCGTGACGAAACTCGGCCCCGGCTTCCGCTACCGCATCTTCTGGTCCCCGGATTCCACCAAGCTGGTTTTTGCCGACCAGGCGATGAACATCAACCTGTGTGACGTGGCCACTGGGGCGGTCACCAGGATGGACAAGGGGCTGTACATGTTCGAGGGGGCGCTCGAGGCGTTCACCGCGAGCTGGTCCGCTGACTCGCGGTGGGTCGCGTACGGGCGCGGCATCGAGACCCGGAACGAAGCGATCTTCCTCTACGACACGCAGGAGAAGAAGCTCACCCGGGTCACCTCCGGTTTCTACGACGACGGCAGCCCGGTCTTCGACCCCGAGGGCAAGTACTTCTACTACGTCTCCTCCCGCACGTTTCAGCCCGTCTACGGCGACGTGGACAACACCTGGATCTACTCCAACATGGGGAACATCGTGGCGGTCACCCTGAGGGTGGACGTGCCCTCGCCGCTTGCGCCGCGAAACGACGTCGAGGAGGGCAAGAAGGACGAGGCGAAGAAGGACGAGAAGAAGGACGAGGGCAAGACCGAGGACGCGAAGAAACCCGAGGGCGGCAAGGACGAGGCCGCGAAGACCGACAAGGGCGAAAAGAAGGCCGAGAAGCCCGCCAAGCCCGAGCCGGTCAAGATCGACCTCGCCGGCTTCGAGGAGCGCGCGGTGGTCCTGCCGCCCAAGGCGGGCCGGTACGCCGACCTCCAGGGCCTCGCGGGCAAGCTGTTCTTCCGGCGGCCGGCGCGCACGGGATCGGATGAGGAGAAGAGCCCGATCGTCTTTTACGACCTCAAGGAGCGTGAGGAGAAGACCGTGCTCGCCGACGCGGACGCGTACAAGATCGCGGCCGGGGGCGAGAAGATCCTGGTCGCCAAGAAGAAGGATTTCGCGATCATCGACCCCAAGCCCGACCAGAAGATGGAGAAGAAGCTCGCCACCTCTGAGCTCGAGATAACCGTGGATCCGGTCGCCGAGTGGCACCAGATCTTCAATGACTCGTGGCGCTTCGAGCGCGACTTCTTCTACGATCCCAACCTGCACGGTGTGAACTGGAACGAGATGCGCACCCGCTACGGCGCCCTGCTCGACGAGTGCGTCACCCGCTACGACGTGAACTTCGTGCTCGGCGAGATGATCGCGGAGCTCAACTCCTCCCACACCTACCGTGGCGGGGGCGATCTGGAGAAGGCCGAGAAGCGGGGCGTGGGCCTGCTCGGCGTGGACTTCTCGCTCGAGAACGGGGCGTACCGCATCAAGAAGATCTACGACGGGGCGCCGTGGGACGCCGAGGTCCGCTCGCCCCTCCTCGAGCCCGGGCTGAAGGTCAAGGAGGGCGACTATCTGCTCGCGGTGGACGGCGCCAGGGTTGACACGAGCCAGGATCCGTGGGCGGCGTTCGACGGCCTCGCGGGCAAGGACGTGATGCTGACCGTCAACGACAAACCCACGACGGAAGGCTCGCGGAAGGTGCTGGTCAAGACGCTGGACAGCGAGGTGCGGCTGCGCAACCTGGCGTGGATCAACGGCAACCGCCTCAAGGTCGAGAAGGCGACCGGAGGGCGGATCGCCTACATCTACGTGCCCGACACTGCCAGAGACGGCCAGAACGAGCTGTACCGCCAGTTCATGGGGCAGCTCCGGAAGGAAGGCGCGATCATCGACGAGCGCTTCAACTCCGGCGGCCAGATCCCCGACCGCTTCATCGAGCTCCTCAACCGCCCGATCACCAACTACTGGGCCGTACGGGATGGCATGGACTGGCAGTGGCCCCCTGCGTCCATCCCCGGTCCCAGGGTGATGCTTATCAACGGCTGGAGCGGGTCGGGCGGCGACTGCTTCCCGCTCTACTTCAGGATGGCCGGGCTCGGGCCGCTGATCGGACGGCGCACCTGGGGCGGACTGATCGGCATCTCGGGCGCCCCCGACCTGATCGACGGCGGCAACGTGACCGTGCCCACCTTCGGTATCTACTCCACGGACGGCAAGTGGATCGTGGAGGGGCACGGCGTGGACCCGGACATCGACGTGGTGGACGACCCCGCCAAGATGTGGGACGGTGGCGACCCGCAGCTCGACCGGGCGATCGACGAGGTGATGCGCCTGTACAAGGAGAAACCGCCCGTGGTGCCCAAGCGGCCGGCGTACGAGAACCGGGCAGGGAAGTAGCGCTCTCGCGGTGTAGCTCTCGGCGCATCGAAGCGGGCGGCTCCGGCCGCCCGCTTCGCGTTCCGTGTGTCTTTCTGTTCCGCACGGCCCGCGCCCCGCACGAAACAAGAATCCCGAGCCCTGCAACACGAATATGGGGCCGGCACGCCGTGCCGGCTGTCGTTTCATCCTCCGGAAAGACCGCGAGCATGGCATGCGCGCCCCACATTCAGTCGCTGGTGTGGGAACGGCCTCCCGCCGCAGGTAGGACGGGCACCGCAACTCGTTGACCGGGGGCGGGAGCCGGGCTATAAGCGGGGCGTGCCCTTCGTGAAGGACTTTCTCGCGCGTCTCCGGTTCACGCTCACGGCGCTGGTCGTGAGCACTTTCCCGGAGAGCGTCAAGCGCAGCGGGTGGCCGTCGGCCTACGCCTCGGCGGCCGCGCACGCCTTCGGCGGCTGGGTCGAGGCGCTCGCCTCAGCGGGTCTTTTCGGCATCGGGTTCCTGCGCTACGTCAGCGATTTCGTCCAATCTACCGGGTGGACCTACCTCATGCAGAAGCCTGGCAGCCTGACCTATGGCGATTTCTTCGGGATGGGTGCACTTGGCTACGTGAGCTATCTCGTGACGCCGGTGGCCTGGGTCACGCTCTACTGCTTCGCTGAGGGGATCCTCCGTGCGCTCGACGCGGCGTACTCGGAGCGGATGCTGGGGATGGGGTTCGTCGCTCTCCCGTGGCGCGGTGCGCTGGCGCTCAGCAAGGCCGTCGGGCGCAGACGGCTCGAGAGCCGGCTGGGCCCCGAGCGCCCGGACGAGGTGGTCGTGGGGAAAGCCGGCGCGTCAGTTGCGTTGACGATCTTCGCCGCTCGGGAGAAGCCCTGGGCCGACTACCAGGTGATCGAGTACGCAGGCGACTTCTACGAGGCCGTCGGGAAACGCCTCGTCGTCCGCGGTGGCCACCACGCCTACCGGTACGAGTTTCGTCACCTGAAGCCCGGAGACATCATCCGCGGGACGCTCGTGCGCTACCCGCCCGAGGAAAAGGCCCCGCCGCCAGAGAGCGCTCGAGGTGCAGACCACGGTGATCTCGGGAAACCTGCGCGCTGAGGCATCAGCATCAGCGGGGCTCGCGCCTACCCTGGAAAGAAGGAGAACGCACTGCGCGAGAGGTGCCGGCTTTGCAACCCTCGCAGGAGGAGGGCCACGTCGCACACTCGAACCCCACGCCCGAGAACGCTCAGGGGGAATGACCCCGCTGGACCACGGACGCCAAAACCCTCACGGGGCTCGGCTACTCCGTGCGGGAGCAATGCTCCTCGCGGATGCCCCCGGCTACAACGGCTTGCGCGGGTCGTTCGATCGATGAGACCTACGTGATGAGATCACCGTGGCGACACCTTCTGTCGTCGAGATACGCTGCAGGTGCTGTTTCACGGCTCGCGCGAAGACGTCGAAGTGGTCGCGCATGGCCCGCTGGGCGACGCGAGGGTCGTGCGCGGCCACGGCCTGGGCAAGACGGAGGTGAGCCGGGTATGACGAGGTCCCCGTGACGATGTTGGCCTCGTACCAGAGGTCCTGGAGAGCGCGATTGACGTCCCACAGCATCCTTTTTGCCAGCTGCAGGAAGCGATTACCGGATGCGTTGCCGAGAAGGTGGTGGAAGTCCGTCCCCTGCTGGGCGCCACGCATGGGGTTCTCGAGGTTCTTGCGCTGCTCCTCGACGACCGCTTGCATCTCCTTGATCTGTTCATCGGTGGCCCGTCCGGCGGCGAGTCGTGCGATCTCCCCCTCGATGAGGGCAAGCGCCTCCAGGATGGGGAGGAAGTCGGCGCGGCTCGGGGGGGCCACGTTCCTCAACAGCCCCTCGGCCCACTGGTGGCGCGTGTTTTCGAACCGGAGGAGCTCGAGCCGTGCACGTCCCTTTTCGGTGAGTACCCGCCCCCGGTTGCTGACCTTCACGGTGAGCCCGTCATGGTCCAGTTCCCTGAGGATGCGCCCCACGGTGGGCTGGCTCGCCGAGATGCCGTGGTCCCGCAGGTAGAGCTGAAGAGTCCCCGATCCGACGCCATCCGCGGCACCGTCGAGGCGCTCGAGTACGAGAGACACACTTGGCGGTACCGTGACTCGAGGTGTGATGGGACGCGGGTCACCCGGAGGACGTAGGTGGTAGGGTTGAACTTCCAGCTGAGGCGGGTGTCCGTTTCCGGTCCGTTGTGCCATACGCTTGCCTCCGAATCCCACAGTCCGCGCGGCCGCGTTACTTCCCGGGCGTCGGCCGCCAAGGTCCCTTCTTCCCGTCAAAGGTCCATCATCGTACATCGTCTCTACTCCGGTGTACTGACCTGGTCCGTCAACTCCCCGGCGCGTGCAATGAGCCGAAGGCGTGGGGCGTTGGTGAGAACCCCAGGGGTTCCCGCCCAATCCCAGGCTGCCCGAGCTGACAACGCGTGCACTTTCGGTCGCTGTACGACCGGTCCATTTTGAGACTGCATCTGTGGTGGGCACCCCCTTGACAAGTCCATGGTCGAGCCCGTATTTTTCCTCCTGAGTAATCATACCTGATGAGTGGTCTCCGGGGGGCGTCCAATCCCGGTCGCCTCGACGGTGCCACTGGAGAGGAGGAGGAATGGCTCGAAAACGGTTTGTAACACTCTTTCTGGTCGCCATTGTACTGGCGGCCGGCCCCCTCTGGGCGGACGTCAAGACGCGGGGCCAGGTCGAGGGCGCGGTACGAACCGAGGACGGCGCCACCCTGCCGAACGCCACCGTCACGCTAAGCGGCCAGGGCCTGATCCAGGAGGCCGTCTCGTACACGACCGGGCCCTCCGGCGTGTTCCGCTTCCTGAACCTCAACCCCGGAAAGTACAAGCTGCTCCTCGCCGCGCAGGGGTTCGAGAGCAAGGAGTACGGCGTCGACGTCTTGGTGGGCAAGACGGCCACCGTCGACGTTACGCTCAAGGTCGCCGGGGTTACCGAGACCGTTGCCGTTCGGGTCCAGGCGCCCTTGTTTGACAAGACGACGCCGAGCTACGGAACGAACCTGCCGCTTCAACAGCTCGAGAAGCTGCCCACAACCCGCAACTTCATCGACATCGTCGACAGCACCGCAGGGATGGACAACCGGATGGCCTTCGGCGCCGGCGGCAACGTGGACGGGTACGACACGTTCGGCTATGGAGCCGCCACCAACTCCTACCTCTTCAACGGCGTGAGCGTGTCGAACCTCGAGTTCGGCAACTCATGGGTGAACCCAAACGTCGACACGATCCAGGAGATCCAGATCGTCGGGCCCGGGGGTTCGGCCGAGTACTCGAACTACAGCGGCGCGGTCGTGAACGTGATCACCAAGGCGGGCACGAACCAGTACAAAGGCACTCTCGGCGTATACTTCACGAACCACAGCCTGACCGGCGACAACTCGGAAGGGATCAAGGACCTCGATCAGGGCAAAATCAAGCGCAACGCCGAGTACAGCGCCACGTTGGGCGGGCCGATCGTACGCGACAAGCTCACGTTCTTCGCCAGCGCGGGCCTCCACGACTCGGCGACGGCGCCGCCCGGAACCGAGTTTTACGACAGCCTGAACCGGAAGCAGTACCAGCTTCGTCTGGACTACCTTGCAAACCAGAGCCACACGTTCTCGGGTTCGATCAACTACGAGCCGATCCTCGACGAGGATCTGGGCCTCCAGGCTGAGACCGGACCGGAGACCGGCTTCTACCGCGAGCAGCACACCACGACAAGCTACCTGAGCTGGGTTGGGCAGTGGGGGGACAACACCCTCTCTGAGGTACGCTACGCGAAGGTCACGGGGTTCAACGACCGCATCCCGAACTCGGGCCTGGGCATCCCCAGCGTGTACGACGGGAGCAACGGGGTTCGTTACAACTCGGTAGGGTTTCAGCGCCAGCAGCCCAACGGCCGGTACGAAGGCCGGGCCGCCGTGACCCACTTCGCGGACGCCTTCCTCGGCGGCAGCCACGAGATCAAGGGAGGCCTCGAGTACGAGGACGCGTGGCAGAGGACGAACTTCATCACGTCCGGCAACGCGTTCTTGTACTTGTTCCCGGTAGGGGCGATGACCTACGTCCAGGGCATTACCGGCTACAACACGCGTGTCGCCGCCGGCCTGAAACGGACCGGTGTATACATTCAGGATCGCGTGCGCTTTGGCCGCACAACGGTCTCGCTTGGCGTCCGCTACGACAAACCCAATACGTACGACCTGAACACCGACAAGACCCTGCTCGAGTTCACTCAGGTCGCACCGCGGCTGGGCCTCGTGCATGACTTCGCCGGCAACGGCCGCAGCATCGGACGCGTCTCGCTGGGCCGCTACTTCGACAAGGTGCCGACCTACGGCCCCGGCACCTACGCCGGCACCGGCTTCGACCCGATCACCTACTACGGTGTCTTCACCGACCAGGTTTTCGATCCCAGGGACTGGCAGGCGATCAAGGACTTTGTCATCCGACCCGAGAACATCACGTCCGTCTTCGACAGCCAGGCGATCCCCGTGGAGAAGGGGATCAAGGGGCCGCACACCGACATCGCCAACGTGGGGTTCGACCAGGAGCTCGGTCGCGGCTGGGCGCTGTCGGCGAACTACATCTACCGTAAGACGACCGACTACGTCGTGTTGACCCAGTACGCCAACCAGGTCACCTACGAGCCGGTCACATATACTTCAAGCTTCACGGGACGCACTTTCACCTACTACAAGGTTACCGGGGGTGGACCGCGCGCGTTCGCCCTCGGCAACCGTGACTTCAACTACCAGAAGACGAACATGTTCATCATCGAGCTTCGCGGCCAACCGACCGCGCGCCTGTTCCTCGACGCTTCGCTCACCCTCGAGCGCACCGTCGGGACGAAGGACAACAACGAGTGCGGGATCTTGAGCTTGTGCAGCAACGGCGTCGACACCGACCCCAACTGGGAGAAGAACCCGTTCTTCACCAAGGGCAACCTGAGCCAGAACCGCCCCTGGAACTTCAAGGTGCGGGGCAGCTACACGTTCCCGTTCAACCTCACCGCCTCAGCCGACGTGCGCTGGTTCGCGGGACGGGCCTACGGCGCGCAGGATTACTGCTACCAACTCCCCGGGTTTTCGTGCAGCGACCCGTACTATTCCTACGGGGTCTATCTCGAGCCCAAAGATGCCCGCAGGGAGGACAGCCACGCCCTGGTCAACCTCAGGCTTGCGCAGGACTTCAAGCTCGGCGGGACGATCCTCACCGCCTCGGTCGACGTAACCAACGCCCTCAACGCAGCCATCGACTTCAACACGAACATCCAGAACACCGTCAGCGCGCGCTACTCGAAGGAATCCGCGGAACAGGGCGAGGTGGTGTCGGCGTTCGGCAAGCCGTACGCCGTCACCACGCCGCGGCAGATCAGGCTCGGACTCCGCTTGAGCTTCTAGGGTCGCGGCGCGGGCCAAGTCCCACGCCGCAATCTGACCGGCCGGGCGGCCGCCAGGCCTCCCGGCCTTTGTTCACTGGACGGAGGTGGCGAAGTGAGAAAACAAGTAATCGCACTTCTAACGTGCGTTGTGACGGCCTCGGCGGTTTTCGCTGGGGCGCCCGGGCCGAGGATTGTGCTTGGCCCTGACTACCTCGTGAGCCGTGACGGCGACATCCCCCACGTTGAAACACACATTGCCGCCAACCCCCTCGACCGCAAGAACCTGGTCGGGGCCTCGATCACGGCCGCGCGACCTGAGGGTGGGTGGGCGAACCGCGTTTTCGTGACCCACGATGGCGGAATCACCTGGCATTGGGTGGACTTTTCCGAGCAGTTCCAGTTCGGCAGCGCTGACCCACAGGTGGCCTTCACTCCCCACGGCACCGCGTTGTTCATCGGCCTAGCCTCCGGTTCGGTCACAGACGAAAAGGACAGGCCCCGTGGCGGGATGCACATCTACCGCTCCACCGACGGTGGGAAATCGTGGCAGCAAACCCAGGTGGTTTGCTGCTCCCACGACCATGAGCAGGTGGTGGTTGACAACACCCTGGGCAGGTTCGCCGGCCGCATCTACATCTCGACGCTCTGGGATTACCCAGTCTACCGCGTCGGCGTGTTCCGCTCCGACGACGACGGACTGACGTTCACCGGCCCGGTTGAGGCCGCCAACGGAGGAGGCACGATCGGAATCAACAGCTACACGCCGGTGGTCCTCTCCGACGGCACCCTCATCGTTCCCTTCGGGGACTTCGAGTTTCTCCCGGAGAAGCGTAAGGAGAAGGGAAAGGTCGAAGCTAACAACTGGTTCGTCAGCTCCAACGACGGCGGCGTCACGTTCTCTGCGCGGCGGAAGATCCACACGCAGGTGTACGACCGCGACGACCCCGACTCGGGACGCGAGGGCACCTTCCCCTCCGTGGCCGCCGACGCGTCGGGCGGAAAGTATCGGGACCGGATTTATTTTGCGTGGACCGACTCGAGGTTCGGCAAGACCCGCCTTCTCTTCTCGCACTCGACGGACCGTGGCGCGACGTGGAGCCCTCCAAGGATTCTGGACCCCAACGTGCCAGCAGGCTCACGTCAGTTTCAACCCGTAGTCGCCGTCAACAAGGCGGGGGTCCTTGGAGCACTCTGGCTCGACACGAGGAACTCTCCCGACGGCAGTCGCTACGAGGCGTTCTTCACTGCCTCGCTGGACGGGGGCGAGACCTTCCTCCCGTCCCTGCCGGTATCCTCGGAGCCCTCGCTCCAGAAGGGTCCCGGCAACGTGGCCGTCCACGCGGACTCGTGGGAGCACGAGGGTGTGGGTCGCCTCGTCTTCCTCTCGGCCTACCTACGTTGGGGCGCCGGCGGCGACTACATCGGGATGACCGCCGACCCGGCTGGGACGTTCTTCCCGCTCTGGCCCGACTCCCGCAGCGGGACCTTCCAGCTCTACACCGCGCCGATCCGGGTCGAGGTGCCCGAACCGCCGCCGACGCCCGTGCCGGGCGTGCCGACACCGACCCCGGTTGCGACCGCCGCCAAGCCGCCTCAACGGGTGCAGACCAAGGTCCTCGACCGTGTTGACCTGGTCTTTGACCCTGCCCGGACTGATTGGCAGGCGGGCACCGTTGAGGTCTCCATCCGCCTCAAGAACAAATCGTCGAAACCCATCTACCCGCCGATCACGCTCGAGATCGTCGGTTTCGGCAGCGGCATGGGGGACGAACACAAGGAGTTGGCCCCTGCGGTTCTCAACGCGGCCAATGGCAAGACCGGCGTGGGCGCCGTCTTTTCCTTTGACGCCGCCCTTCGGGGTCTCGAGTCGCTGGCGCCCGGGGCACTCACGGCCCCCGTCGTCTTGCGGTTCAAGCTCGTGAATCCAACGAAGACCCCCGACACGCACTTTCACGTGTTCGGGATGTTGGAAGGGCAATAGCTCCGCCGTAGAGAACGTGCCGACGGCCGCACGAGGAGGATACGGCCACGAGATCGTCAACGACAGCGGTCGTGGCCGCCACACTCATTTGCCAGCCCGTTGTGACCGTTGGAGTGGGTGGTGATCACCCATCGAACGAGGAGGTGTTCCGTGACCTGTCGAGACCCGTACCTGCGTGCACTTGTGATCTCTGCAGCAGTGCTTGTGCTCCCGGCGGGGTTGCGAGCCCAGCAGTCCGCGATTCAGGTTTCGCCGAATGTCCAGGTGAGCGCCGCGCACGGGAAGAGGCTGCACCATGAGCTTGTCGTCTCGGCAAGCCCCACCGATCCGAGCACGCTCCTGGCGTGCGCGATGATATTCGACGCCCGGGACGCCTCCCGGCACGTCATCGCGTACGGCTCGTTCGACGGCGGAAAGAGCTGGGCGCCCACCCTGGAGGTCGATCGCACGACCTTCGTTGGGGACCCGGACTGCATGTTCGGTCTGGGCGGGACGGCCTATCTCTCGGCGTTGCCACTTCATTACGAGTCTGCGGCGGAGCACGAGATGCTGGTCTACCGTTCCGCTGATTCGGGAAGGACGTGGTCGGCGCCGGTGGTGCTGCCGTTCATCGACCGCGAGTATCTGGCGGTGGACCGCACCTCGGGCCCGCGGCGGGGGCACCTCTACCTGCACGGCAACGCCGTCCGCGACCCCACCGTGGACGGGGACGAGCGCATCGTCTTCACCTTCTTCCGTTCGACCGACGGCGGCGTGACGTTCTCCTCGCCGAAGAAGCTCCTTCCCGACGGCGAGCACATGGCGTTCGGCACGGGCAACGGCGTGGTCCTCTCGGACGGCACCTACGTCGCTTCGTTCTACGAGTGGTACGACCGCAAGAACCTCTCGAACAAGGATTTCTCCAAGGCGGACGGGGCGTTGAAGCTGGTCCGTTCCACCGACGGCGGCGACACCTTCTCGAAAGCGGTCATCGTCAGCGAGTGGCACGGGTGCATCGGGTGGACGCCTGGCCTGCCCGTGCTCGCCGTTGACACCAGCGGCGGACCTTTCCGGGACCGCCTCTACCTGACCTGGCCGGACCGCCGATCCGGGCGGTGCGAGGTGCTGCTGTCGCACTCCTCGGACAAAGGCGATTCGTGGTCGAAGCCGATCGTCGTGAACGACGACCAGTCCCCCTCGGATCGCGAGCGCCGACGGGACCACATGCTGCCGGCGGTCGCCGTCAACCGCTCGGGTGTGGTCGGTGTGGCCTGGTCCGACAGGCGCGAGAGCGCCGACAACCTCTCGGGGTGGCGCCTGCGCTTCTCCGCCTCCCTCGACGGCGGCGAGACGTTCACCCCCAGCGTCCGGGTGTCCGAGCAGGCGCAGAAGGACCCAACAGGGGGATACGTCCCGATCATGGCGTACAGCCACGGGGGTGGACATCACCGCCCCCGCGCGCGGGGCGGCAACATCACGATGGACATCGGACCGCAGTGGATCGACTTCCTCACGGCGGCCGACACGACCGGCATGGCCGCCACTGCAGACGGCCGCTTCCACCCGGTCTGGGTGGACAACCGCACCGGCGTTCCCCAGGTCTGGACCGCGGCTGTGCGGGTGGATGAAGAGGCCGCAGTCAACGGCTCCCCGGAGCTTGCGGCCCTCACGGACGTGACCCAGAGCGTCGCGGTGGAGTTCGCGAACACCGACTACGATCCGGCGCAGCGCGTCGTCGCCCTCGACGCGGCGCTCACCAACACGTCGGACAAGCCGATTCTCGGTCCCGTCACGGTCCGCGTTGTCTCCCTCAGGTCAGGGAGCGCCGTGCCCGAGGTGCTCGAGGCGGACAACCGCCTCGGCGGCGCCGGTGCGGTGTGGGACTTCAGCGCCTTGCTCAAAGGAGGGCGGCTTTCGCCCGGCGAGACGAGTCGGCCAAAACGACTGCGGTTCCGTTTGAACGACCTGGCACCTTTCAAGCTCGACGCCAACCTTCGCCTTGACAGCCTGATCTCCGTGGAAGCCAAGGTACTGGGAGGAACACAACCGCGCTGACGGGGGAAAGCCGATTCTCTAGGGACCTTGAGGCCGAAACTGAACCCGCTACCGAAGGGAGGCTTACCTGTATGAGACCTCGCCATTCGCTTTATGCCGTCGGAACCCTCGTGCTTTCTTCGCTCGTGGTCTATGGAGCGCTCGCAGAGACTCCCATGCCGCGGCCAGCGCCTCTCTCCGTGGAGGAAATTCTCGAGGCGCCCACCGTCGCCGCCTACTCGCCCCCGGCGTTCTCGCCGGACAATCGCCTCCTCGCCTACGTCGTCACGGACAACGCCAGGCGGCGTGAGGCGATCAACGACGATGAGCTTGTCCGAACCGGTGTTGCGTGGCCCGGCATCGCGTCCGACATCTGGATCAGCGATCTCGAGACCGGCGCCCGTCGCAACCTCACCGGCGGCATCGGAAACAACTGGGGGCCGAGCTGGTCCCCGGACGGGCGGTACCTGGCGTTCCTCTCCGACAGAGGCAGCAAGGGGACGATAGGACCGGCACGGCTTTGGGTTTGGGAGCGCTCCTCAGACACCCTGCGCCAAACCGGAGATGCCGACGTCCGGGAGGGTTACGCCGGCTTGCACTGGGCCGCGGACGGGCACTCGGTGGTCGCGTCGCTGTTCCCCGGCGACCTGGGGCGGGAGGGGTATGCCGCGCTCGTCAAAGGAAAGGCAACGGCCTCGGACTCGAAGGGTGGCGTCACCGCGAGAGTCTTCGAGTTCGACCCATCGACACCAGGGTCGGTGCCGAACACGGACCAGGTGAACCTCGATTACCTCCGAAGGGATCTCGGTTTGGTCGATGTCAGATCAGGGAACCTGCGTAGGCTGTTGAAGGGCCTCCGTATCGGGAGCTACGCCCTCGCGCCCGACCAAACCACGCTCGCGTACGCGGTGCTAACGCGTGCAGAGAAACCCGGGTCGGGCCAATACCTGTTCGAGATCGTCGCGCAGGATCTTAAGACGGGCGCATCGCGCGTCGTCGCGTCGGACGTTCGCCTCGACCTGTTCGGACGCTCCTTCAGCTGTTCGCCCACCGGCGACACGATCGCCTACCGCACGGCAGGGCCGCTCGCGACGGACGAGATCTACGTCGTGTCGCGTGCGGGCGGTACGCCCCGGCGCGTCGCACAGAATCCCCCGGCCGATCCGCTGGGTCTCGAAGAGGTTGATCAACCGGTATGGGATCCCGCAGGCCAGAACCTGTTTTTCACTCGCAAGGGTGTCGTCTGGCGTGCCGCCGCGGACGGCTCACGGGCGGCGGCGTTCGCTTCGCTCCCTGACCACGAGCTCCATATCATTGCCCCGCACCGGCAAGCGCTGTTCTCTCCGGATCGTGGCCGCTCGGGCGTTGTGATGACGTCGAGCCCGGGGAGCAAGCGCGTCGGCTTCGCGACCGTCGATCTCCAGACGGGTGCCGTCTCGCTGCTTTTCGAAGAGGACAAGCGCTACGGAGGATACGGAACGGAACCGGGGATCTCGCCCGATGGGACGCGGGTCGCCTACATCGCCGAAGACGCCCTCAACCCGGCTGACCTGTTCGTGCTGGGCGGTGACCTGGCGCGGCCGCGGAAGGTGAGCCAGGTCGCGCCCGCGCTCACGGGTCGGGTACTTGGCAAGGCCGAAATCATCGAGTGGCACAGTCTCGACGGTGAGACCATGCGCGGTGCGCTCGTCTACCCTGCGGGCTACGAGCGGGGCAAGCTGTATCCCCTCGTTGTGAAGGTCTACGGGGGAAGCTCGATCTCCAACGATCTCAACAGGTTCGGATACGCCATCGCTGCGGTCGAGAACCTCCAGCTCTTCGCCACCCGGGGGTATGCGCTCCTTCTCGCCGATTCGAAGCTCAACCTCGGGACGCCGATGGTGGACCTGATGAAGAGCGTGATGCCTGGCATCGACAGGGCCGTTGAGCTCGGGGTGGCCGACCCGAAGCGCATCGGCGTCACCGGCCACAGCTACGGCGGCTACAGCACCCTCTCGCTGATCGTGCAGTCCCCGCGTTTCAAAGCGGCGGTGATGCGCGCCGGGCTTGGCGACCTGGTCGGCGGCTACGGCCAGCTCTCCCCCGACGGCACGAACTACGGTCTCGCCTGGTCGGAGAGCGGGCAGGGACGGATGGGGGGAAGCCCCTGGGAGTTCCGCGAGCGGTACCTGGAGAACTCCCCGATCTTCTACCTCGATCGCGTCCAGGCGCCGCTGTTGATCATCCACGGGAAGGAGGACCGGGCGGTGTCCTTCTACCTGGCCGACGAGGTGTTCACCGGGCTGCGCCGTCTCGGGAAGACCGTCACCTACGTGAGGTACGAGGGGGAAGACCACTGGGAGGGCACCTGGAAACGAGCCAACCAGGTTGACGCCGTCACAAGGGTGCTCGCGTGGTTCGATCGTTACCTCAAGGGAGGAGCTTCATGAACAGCCGGAATAGGACCTTAGTGTGGACGTACCTCGTCGGCGCTGCGCTCATCGCACCGCCGGTGCAGGCCGAGCGCACGCTTCGCCCGCTGGACATCAAGGATGCTGTGTGGGCCCTGGGCTTCCAGGTCCAGGGAGTACACGCAACCTTCTCTCCCGACGGCGAGCTGGTCGCCTCCGTGGTGTGCGACCCGCGGCAGCGGGTGGCCGACGAGAAGGAGAGCTCTGGTCGCAAGACCCATCAGGGAACGTACCTGCGCGAGGGGTGCGATGTCTGGCTCACGCCGACGCGGGGCGGCGAGTCGCGCAACCTAACCGGCACCGAGGGCAACAACTGGGCGCCGGCGTGGTCGCCGGACGGAAAGCTGCTGGCCTTCTGCTCCGACCGCGACGGCGCCTCGAAAGTCTGGCTGTGGGATCGCGGCACCGGCACGGTACGGCGCGCGAGCGAGACGGTCACGCGTGCCTGGATGGGATACGTGACGCCGCTGTGGACGCCGGATGGCCGGGCGCTGGTCGTGCAGGCGTCGCCGGAAGGGGTAAGCGAGAAAGAGCTCGAGCCGGCGATGGGCAGGGGCGGGCCCGAGGTCAAGGACAAGGAGCCGGGATCCACCGTGGTCATCTTCCGCTCGCCCCCGGAGCCGCCGAAAGAGGAAGACCGGAAGGCGGCGCAGGGCGGGTTCGCGCAGCAGCTTCTCTGCGACATCGCTGTGATCGACGTCGCCAGCGGAAAGGCGCGGATCCTGGCTCGCCGCGTACACCCGGCGGCCACCCGGCTTTCCCCGGACGGACGCCAGCTCGCGTACATGGACGCCCGCGCGCTGGGGCCCGCCAACTTCGCTGGCCCCAGCCACACGATCGTCGTCCTCGATCTGGCGACGGGTGTCTCCCGGGACCTCGTCACTGACGTCCTTCAGGTGTTCTCCGGCGCTATTGCCTGGTCGCCGGACGGGCGCTGGCTCACGTACACCGCGGCGTTCCCGCGGGAGACCCCTGCGGATCGCATCACGGACGTGATGGGGGCGATGGGCGGCGGGGGTGAGCTCTTCGCGGTGTCGGTCGCTGGCGGGAAGCCGCGCGCGTTTGCCGGCAAAACCGAGGGTTCCATCGACACCGACTTCGTGCCGCCGCGCTGGGACGCGGAGAGCGCGCACCTCTACGTCCTCGGCAAGGACCGCGTCTGGAAGGGAACGCTGGCGACCGGCACGATCGAGCCTCTCACCGGTGAGGCGCCGTACGAGGTGAAAGAGATCATCGGGAACGCCTCGGGGAATGCTCTCTGGACACCGGACGGGCGCCGGTCGTTCATCATCTGCACCCGCGACAAGACGTCCAGAAAAGCCGGTTTTTGCAGGGTGGATACCGAGACGGGCCGAATCGACAGGATTTCTGAGGAGGACAAGAGGATCGGCGTCTCGTTCGAGGGTCCGGTGCCATCACCAGATGGGAGGTTGGTAGCCTACCTCGCTCAGAGCGCCGACGAGAGTCCGGACCTCTGGGTCGCCGGCGCCGGGCTGCGCGAGCAGCGCCGACTCACCGCCATCAATCCGCAGCTCGGCCAGTACGTGTTCGGCGAGGGGCGCGTGGTCGACTTCAGGAGCCTCGATGGGGAGCCGCTACGCGCCGCGCTGGTCCTCCCGGCGGGCTACGAGGAAGGGAAGCGCTACCCCACGGTGGTGTGGGTGTATGCCAGCGACTCCGGGTCCCGCGCGGTGCACCACTTCGGTCTCGTCGGGATCTCCGCCTACAACATGCACATGCTCACCACCCGCGGGTACGCGGTGGTGTGGCCGGACATCCCGGTCCGCACCGGCACGCCGGCGAGGGACCTGCTCAAGGCGGTGATGCCCGCGATCGACCGGCTTGTCGAGCTCGGGATCACTGACGCGGACCGCCTCGCGGTGATGGGCCAGAGCAACGGCGGCTATTCGACGCTGGCGCTCATAGCGCAGACCGGCCGGTTCAAGGCTGCAGTGATGAACGCCGGGTTCGGTGACCTTGTCGGGTTCTACGGCTCGATGAGCTACGCCGGCACCGGAGGCTGGATCCCGTGGCTTGAGCGCGCCGGAGGCGGCATGGGCGCGCCACCCTGGGAAGTACCGCTGCGCTACGTCGAGAACTCTCCTGTGTTCTATCTCGACCGGATTACGACGCCTCTGATCGTCCAGGCCGGCGCCGACGACGAGGGGATCGTCCGTTTCTCCGACCAGGTGTGGGTGGGGCTCCAGCGCCTGGGCAAAGAGGCCATCTACCTGCGATACGGCGCGGAAGACCACGTCCTGATGAAGGGGGCAAACCTGGTGGACTACTGGAAACGGGTGATCGCCTTCTTGGACGAGAAGGTCAAGAACGCGAAACCGGCGGGAGGATCGTGACGGGGTCCGCTTCGTCCCGGCGGCTCGACGCCGTCGTCCGCGGAGGGAGCTGGCGACCGCCAAGAGACGCAACAGGGTCATCTTCGCTGGCGGGCGGGCTTTCGGGAGGCGGGGGAGTCACCCCAGCGCGGCGCCCGGGGCGTTTCCTGAGAAACCTCGGGAAAAGAAACACAAAGGGAGGAGTCATGTACCGAAAGGCCGTCGTAACCTGCAGTTTGTTCTTCCTTGCATTGCTGTCACTGGTTTGCCAAACCGGTTTCGCGGGGCCCGCCCAGGTACCTCTGAAGATCGAGGATGCCCTCGGCGCACTGGCGCTCGCGAATCGCATGCCTATCGCGATGTCTCCCAATGGTGAGTTGGTGGCCTACACCCTCAAGGACGACCGCAAACTGGAAAGCACACAGGATGAACGTTACTCGTCCTACACCCGCACGGGTGCTTTCACGGAAGGCTTGGGATGCGACGTGTGGATGACGAACACGAGGTCAGGCCAGTCTCGAAACCTGACCGAGGGAAAAGGCACGAGCTCGAGTCCGGTTTGGTCGCCGGACGGAAAGTACCTCGCGTTCTATTCCGATCGGAGCGGCACATTTCACGTCTGGCTGTGGGAAAGAGCAAATGGGAAGATCCGCCAACTCTCGGATGCGATTGCGCGCCCGTTCTTCAACTTTCAGGTGGTCCGCTGGACTCCCGACAGCCGGTTCGTTCTGGCCAAGGTACTGCCCGAAGGCATGACCGTGGAACAGGCGGCAGACCTGCTTAGCCCTCCTTCCCAGGCCGCGTCGAAGGCAACTAAACCGACTGGGGTGACGGTCACGGTATTCAGCTCGCCCGCGGCGGACGAAAAAGGCGCCACCGGTGCGCCGTCAGAAAAGCCGGTAGCGGCCGAATCATGGATGAACCGCTATGCTGGCGATCTCGCCCTGATCGAGGTCGCCACAGGAAACGTCAGGCACGTTGCGAGCGGCATCAAGCCCCTCGGGTATTGGGTTTCCCCGGATGGCACACACCTCGCCTACCTGAACTGGAAAGGAATCGAGGAAAACACACAGCAGCCCGTGTACGAGCTCAGAGTCCTTTCGCTTGCCGATCAACAGGCGCGGGTTCTGGTTCCCAAACTCAAGCAAGACTACGGGATCTCAGTAAGTTGGGCGCCCGACAGCGGCTCATTGGCGTACACGACTTCGGAGAATGGCGATTGCTACGTTGTCTCCAGAAACGGCGGGGAGCCGTGGAACCTCACCGCCGGCACGCATCCGCCCTTCAGCGACGATCACCGGGCCCCACTCTGGGACGCCAGCGGACAACTCGTCATCCTCCTCAGCAGCGAACAGTACGGGAGGGTCGGTTCCGCCAAGATCTGGGCAGCATCCCCAGCGCAGGCAACGTTCAGACAGATCGCCGACATCCCGGATCGCGTCGTCCTGGAAGTCCTCGCTCCCGTGGGTGGCGGCCGTTTCTGGTCGCCCGATGGCCGGTCGATGATCGTGATGACGAGGCACGAGCGGACGAAGGACGTTGGGTTCTACAGGGTCGACGTGTCGGGTGGCGCCGCAACACTCCTGTTTGAGGAACCTCGATACTCAAGCGGTGACCGCATCTTCCATGCGGACGTGAGCCGCGACGGCAAGACTCTGGCGTACGTCTCGCAGGACGCGCAGCACCCGGAGGACATCTGGGTGTCGGGGCCCAAACTTGTCGACCGCCGGCGCTTGACGCGTATCAACCCACAGATCGAGAGCCTGACCTTCGGCAAGAGCCGGATTATCGAGTGGAGGGGAGTCGACGGGCAGCCGCTGCGCGGGGCCCTGCTCTTGCCCGCCAACTACGAGGAAGGCAAACGGTATCCGCTCATCGTGAACGTGTACGGAGGGTCCTATCGTTCGGCAGGCGCGTATCGCTTCGGCTTGTCTGGCTCTGGGGTCGAAAACCTGCAGATTCTCGCGACCCGGGGTTATGCCGTCCTTTTGCCGGACACGCCCCTCCGCAAAGGCACCCCAATGCAGGACCTGTTGAAGACAGTCATGCCCGGAGTGGACCGCGCCATTGATCTGGGAATCGCTGACCCCGACCGACTCGGGGTCATGGGGCACAGCTATGGCGGCTATTCCACACTCTCGCTGATCGTGCAAACGACTCGTTTCAAGGCGGCGGTCGACAGCGCCGGACCGGCCAACCTCATCAGCTTCTATGGCGTGATAGACAAGAGTGGGGGAGCCGGCTGGATCGGTTGGTCCGAGACCGGCCAGGGGGGAATGGTCGGCACGCCATGGCAAGTCAGGGACAGGTACATCGAAAACTCTCCGCTGTTCTATCTGGACCGCGTGGAGACGCCACTGCTGATCGTACAAGGGGACCTGGATCTGATCACCCTGCAGTCGGACGAGGTTTTCGTCGCCCTCCGACGTCTGGGGAAGGAAGTCGTGTATGCCAAATACGCCGGTGAGGACCATTGGGAGGGCACCTGGAGCGCGGCAAACGCCGTGGACTACTGGAACCGAGTCATCGGTTGGTTCGATGCGCATCTGTCAACCGCGGGCGTGAAAAAACAGGAATGAAGGTGCCGGCGATCACTTTCGTGACGCGGGCATAAAGGTCGAGACGTGCAACCGTCGTCAGTGCGGAAACCCGCACGCCGGAGGGTCTGGCCATGAACGTTCAGTCTTCTTGGTTTGCCAGCGTTGTCATCGCGAGTTCTCTTGCTGTCTGCGTTACCGCTCCCACAAACGCGCGGCCCGTGACCACGATGGATCTTCTTACGTTGCGCGACGTGGGCGGCGTCAGCGTCTCGCCAGACGGGCGATTCGTCGTCTATCAAGTGCGACGAGCCGATCCCGCGACCAACGGGTATTCGAACCAGTGGTTTCTCATCGAGGTCGCGACGAGACACCAAAGCATCGTCGTGGGCGATGGCGGTCAACCGATTTGGGGTGACGCGGGCGAATGGACGACGTACCCTCCGGTGTGGTCCGGCAATAGCGACGCCTTCTGCTACGTCCGGAAAGACCGGGAACGCGTTGCGGTCCACCGGTTGACCTTGAGGGGATCAGACACGCCGATTGTGGTGGGCAGCGGCGAGCTCGTCGATTTTCGCCCGAACGGCATCGGCGTTGCGTATGTCGCCGTCGAGCAGGCCACTGCAGAAACGGAGCGAACGGCGCAGGAGGAGCTTCGCAACGGATACCTATTTGCGCTTGGCTACCCGTCGTGGACCCAGGAGAAGATAAACCAGTTTGCACCGTGGCTGGGCCGGCCGGATTTCAGCGCCAAGAAGGTCCGGACCGGGTACGACGTGGACGTCCGGACCGGTGCCGCGCGGCCGCAGCCGACGGCACCCGGCTCCACCTACGTTCCCGATGTCCTGACGCGTGGCATCCCGGATCTCCGCTTCGCGGTCTTCGCCACACTGTCTCCCGATGGAGCGCGCGAGGCCTTCTGCGCCACCACAAAGGCGAAAGGAAAACCCAGTGAGCAGCATGCCATCTATTCGGTTCCACCTCAGGGAGGGGAAATCACTCGTCTTTCACCGCTGACGGAGGAACCGATCAGGCAGCTCGACTGGTCGGCCGACGGCCGTCGCATCTACTTTCTGCGAGCGACCGACTACACCGATCAGAACCTCTTCGTCGCCGATCCGTCCACCAGCCAGTCGCAACAACTGACGAAGGTCTCAGCGTACCTAGATACGTGCTCGTTCGCGAAAGCTGCCTCCGTGGCCGTTTGCACGATTGAATCCAGTCAAAGGCCGCAAGATCTGGCGCTCGTGCACCTCGACACGGGCGCAGTGGACGTACTCACCGATCTCAACCCCGATTTCAACCGGTTGGAAAAGGCGCCCACCGAGAAGCTGGTCTGGACGAACAAGCACGGCGACGTCATGTACGGGGTCTTGACATACCCTCTGGGCTATCGTCCCAGCGCAAGGTATCCATTGGCCATCACCACGTACCGTGCGCACGGCTTCCTCCGGGGCGCCGTGGGCGACGAGTATCCGGTGGACGTGTTCGCGGCGAACGGCTTCATGGTCCTCGCGCTCGACATCTACAACACGTCCTACGTTCCGATTACGCTCGACCAGGTGCAACCGTTCGAGGTCACCATACTCGATTGGCAATCGCCACTCGACGGCATCGAGCAGATCGTCGGCGAGCTCGCCGGGCGTGGCCTCATTGACAAGGAGCGGGTCGGGATCAGCGGGCTGAGCCACGGGTCAGAGATCACGAACTACGCAATCAGTCACTCAAGCATCTTTGCCGCAGCCATCGCTGACGGCGGCTCTGCTCGCGATCCGCTCTTCTACTACCTCAAGAGCGAGAGCTGGAACACCATGTTCAAGGCGTGGGATCTCGAAGGACCGCCGTACGAAGCGAACCTGCCCAAGTGGCAGCAGATGTCGCCGGCGCTCAACGCAGCGCGCATCACCGCGCCGCTTCTGATGAACGCGCCAGATGAAGAGTACGTCATCGCGCTCCAACAGTACTGGGAGATGCGCGATCATCACCGGCCGGTCGAGATGTGGATCTTCCCCGGTGAGGGCCACATCAAGCACCAGCCTGTGCACCGCCTCGTCGTGTACGACCGCAACGTCGATTGGTTCAACTATTGGCTGCGAGGTGTGCACGATCCGGACCCCGGTAAGGGTCCGCAGTACAAGCGCTGGGACGCGCTGCGTACCGAACGGGATGCGTCTCGCAAGTAATCATGCGGATGGAGAAGCAGCTCCTGTGGGGCACGCGCGCGTCGTCAAAGTTCGCTCCACCATCGGCGACAACCAACACTAGGGAGGTGGGTGTGAGAACTCTTCGGAGCTGGAGGTTCACATTTGGGGCGCTGTTGATCGGTGCGCTGTCCGGATTGGCCGCTCAGCGTGCGGACGCTCAAAGCGTCCACCGCGGGAAGGTGCGGATCGTGACGGGGCCCACCGTACAGGTCAGCAAGGCTTTTCCCGACCTGCCCAACTACGAGAATCTCGCGGTTGGCGATCCCGAGCACGCCGGCCGGCTCATCACCTGCTCGATGGTGTATCCCAAGGACATAGGCACGCTGTGTCACCAGTACTGTTACGTCTCGTTTGACGGTGGCAAGACCTGGGACCCGTCGCTCAAGGTGACGGAGGGCAAGGTGAACGGTGACCCCACGGCCGTGTACGCCCACGGGGACACCGTTTACGTCGTGGCCCTGGTCATCAAAGACCTCGACAAGCCGAAAGACCCCGAACCCGACGCGCCCCGAGACGAGGCGAGGACCGTTGTCTACAAGTCGACCGATGGAGGGCGCACCTTTGCCGAATCGGCCCGGTTCCAGTTCATTGACCGTGAATACATCGACGTCGACAGGACGAGCGGCAAGTACACCGGGCGCATCTACATCGTGGGCCAAGGCTCCGTCAAGGACATCTCCGCGTCCAGGAGCGGAGCAAGCCTGCAGATCTTCCGCTCCCTCGATGGTGGCAAGACCTTTCTCGGACCGGTCCACGCCGAGTACCCGGAAGGGACGGAGATTGCCGGTGTGGGCACCGGAGCGGTGCTTTCGGATGGCACGTTCGTGGTCATGTTCGGTCTCACGAAGAAAGGCCGGCAGCAGAGCCTGGAGCAGGAACCCACCGTCGGGCCGAACGGCGAACTTTACGTCATCAGCACGAAAGACGGGGGAGAGAGGTTCAGCAAATCGGAGAAGGTTGCGGACTGGAGAGTGGACCGGAGCCGGTCCGAAGGGGGAATGCTGGGGCAGTTGGCCGTCGATCCCGGCAGCAAGGCGTTCAAAGACCGGCTGTATGTGGTGTACCCGGAGGTTGTCTCGGACCGCATCCAGATTCGACTTTCATACTCGTCGAACAAGGGCAAAACGTGGTCGAAGCCCGCGACGATCAACGACGACCGTTCGCCGGAGAAGGGCGACAAGGGGCCGGACCACCTTCTTCCCTCGGTCGCGGTGAACAAGGATGGCGTCGTGGTGGTCACCTGGTACGACCGCCGGGAGGCCAAGGACAACCTCGGCTGGAGGATACGCGCGGCCGCCTCTCTGGACGGCGGCGAGACGTTTTCCGCCAGCGTTCCGGTGACGGATTTCGTTAACTCGTATCCGCAAGCCATTCCGTGGGACCTCAGAGGCGGCGCGTCCAGCGACGACACGGCCTCCCTCGTCTCGGTGTATGTCGGAATCGATTCTTTCTTCGTCAGCGGTGGTCACACGTCCGGCCTGGCGGTCGATTCGGACGGTTCGTTTCATCCGACCTGGGTGGACAATCACACCGGGGTTGCGCAGCTCTGGTCGGCGTCGGTGAAGGTGGAAGGGGCGGCCGTCAAGCACGGTGCTGCCGATCTTGCCGACCTGAAGGATATCTCCAAGTCCGTGACGCTGGAGCTGTCGAAACCGGATTTCGATCGGGTCAAGGGGACTCTGAGCGTGTTGGCGCGGCTCAAGAACATTTCGAAGGACACGGTCGAGGGGCCGGTGAAGGTACGGGTGCTCACGCTTGAGTCGGATCTGGGAGTTCCGGAGATCACGAATGCGGACAATGGGCAGGATGGCACGGGCGCGGTGTGGGACTTCACGCCGCAGCTCTCAGGAGCCCCACTGGCGTCCATGAAACTCTCGACGGCACGGACGCTGAGCTTCCGTGTCTCCGACCTGCGTCCGCTGGCCCAGGGCAAGGACTTCAAGACCTCGTTGTTCAACCTTGACACCCGGGTTTTCGGCAAGCTTCACAAGGAGAAGTCCGACAAGGACAAGGACGAGGATTCGGACGAAGATAAGGATGATAAGTAGGTTGCTGTCAGGCAGGGTCCGTGTTCCAGCGGGTCCTGCCCTGGTTTCGACGAGTTTGAGCGCGAGCCGAATGTCCAGAGTGCTGCCGACCGAGAAGAAACCGGCAAACCTGCGGACTCGTCAGACGGAGAAGCGGGTGTACGCGGAGCCGCTGAGCGTCCACCGGGGCGGAGCGGCATAGGAGATCGTCATGAACACAAGGTGGAAGCGGTGCGTCACGGCCCTGTTCGTTCTGCTGATATCCGGAAGAGTCCACCTCGGGGAGGGACGGGAGGCTCGTTCCGGGCAGGCGCAGGGCCTGGCGCCCACACAGGTCGCGGGCACCCCTACGAGCCAGGTTCCCCGAGCAAGTGAGGACGCGCTGCTCGGCACGCTCCCGCCGGAACTGCGAGAGGTCGGTGCGGCGATCCTTCGAGAGAAGGACGATGACGCACGGGAGGAGTTGATCTGGAAGCTGCTGCGGGCGGCCAACGGCCCATCAGGCGGGTACGGTGTCGCTCCGAAAGTGAGACAGTTCGTCATCGCTCTGGTGGATGCGAATCAGTGTTCCGGCAAATGGCATCCATGCATCAGCCGGGTGTCGGCCACGCTCAGGGAAACACCCGATCCGCTGCTGCGGCAGGCCCTGGAACGATGGAGCAGTTCGCACCCGGATCCTGAGGTAGCCGTCGCGGCGCTCAACGAGCTACTCGAGGTGGACAGTTGCGATCTGTCGCGGCTCCTGCAGAAGCGGGTTGACCTCGCAAAGGAGAGCGGCGATTCGGCGGCGCTGCGCACCCTGGGACGTGCCCAGGAGCGGTTGGGATGGTCTGGGTGGGGAGTGGCGACCCTTCCCTTGTTCTTCTGGGATGCGCCGCCTGTGTTCTCCGTGAAACCTGCGTCTGCTCCCATTCGGGTGCTGGCGATCAGTGATTTCGGCACCGGCGGCCAGGAGCAACAGCTGCCGTTCGATACCATGCTCAAGTACCACCGCGCGCGCCCCTTCGATTTCGGCATCACACTCGGGGACAACTATCAGGACGATGGCGCGCACGGTCCGGCTGATTCGCGATGGGACGAGTACTGGGGGGGGTTGTACCCACGGCTCGGAATCCCCTTCTATGCTTCTCTTGGCAATCATGACTGGGGCTCTCCCGACGGCCCGGCGGCCGAGATCCTTTACTCGCAGAAGGGCGTAGCCTGGCGGTTGCCGGCTCCCTATTACACCTTCACGGCCGGGCCCGTGCAGTTCTTCGCCTTGAATACCGTGCTCCTGTCGGAAGCGCAGCTGTTGTGGTTGCGAGAAGAGCTAACAAAGAGCACGGCGAAGTGGAAAGTGGTTTACGGGCACTATCACGTCTACTCTGCAGTGCGCGGGGACAACGACGAGCTCATCAAACGCCTGCTGCCGATTCTGGAAGAGAACCACGTGGATCTGTACCTTTGCGGGCACGAACACCTGTTTCAGCACTTGAAGAGGGAGGGGGGAGTTCATTTCTTCGTCAACGGTGCGGCGGGCGGCGGCGCGCGATCTGTGGAGAAGCCGGCCTACGGGGGACTCCTGTTCGTTGCGGAGAAGAAGGCGGGGTTCACCGTCCTGGAAGCCGACGGTTCAGGCTTGACGGTGCAGTTCATCGGCGAGAACGGTGGGCAGCTCTACCAGTATGTGCTCCGGAGGTGAAACCGGGTGTGGCCTCCGTACGGGGATCGGGCGCCAGCCAGCGCTGGTAGTGAAGGTACGACGCATGTATCCTTCTCCGCCGTGAGGTGTGATTCGCCGAGACGAGCGGTGGGCGTATGCGCGTCGCTCTCATTGGTCGCTGTGGCGGCGGTCTTCCTTCTCGCCTCGTGCAGCCGCCCGAAGCTGCCGGCGGGCGATGGCCGCCTCAACGTCCTCGTGATCACCCTCGACACGATCCGGGCAGACCGGCTTGGCGCCTACGGCAACCAACGGATCGAGACACCATTCGTCGACGGCCTGGCAGCGCGAGGCGTGCTCTTCGAGATGTGCGCCGCGCCGGCTCCGCTGACCCTGCCATCGCACACCTCGATCTTTACTGGCACCTACCCCGTCTACCACGGGGTGAGGGACAACGGGGACTTCGTCGTGCCGGCCGGTCTCACCACGATGGCGGAGCTTTTCCGCGAGAAGGGGTATCGCACCGGGGCGTTCGTGGGCGCCTTCGTCCTGTCGGCGCGATGGGGGCTCAACCGCGGGTTTGACACCTACACCGAACCCACCGGTGCATCGGCCGCCGAGATCCTCTCGATGGGCGACGTGCGACGCCGCGGGGGGGCGGTGGTCGACGATGCCCTCGCCTGGCTTCATCAGCCTTCGAGCTCACCCTTCTTTGCCTGGATCCATCTGTACGACCCCCATCTGCCGTACGATCCGGTGTCCCCATTCCGCGAGCGCTACCCGGATGAACCATACCTGGCCGAGGTTGCGTACAGCGATGCCCAGTTGACCCGCGTCGGCGCCTACCTCGAATCGGCAGGGCTCACGGGCCGGACGATGGTCATCTTCGCCGGGGACCATGGTGAGGGGCTCGGGGACCACGACGAGATTGACCATGGCCTGTTCGTCTACCAGACGACCGTGCAGGTGCCGTTCGTCGTCACCCACCCGGCCCTCCGGTCGGGGGGTATCCGGCGGCCCGAGGTTGTCTCTCTTGTGGACATTCTTCCGACTGTGGCAGACGCCACCGGTATTCGGCGGCCGGCCGAGGTACAGGGTGAGAGCCTGTGGCCCCTCCTCGGCGGGGCGGGCACGTTCCGCGAGCGGCCGGTGTACACCGAGACGTACTACCCTCGCCTCCACTTCGGATGGAGCACGCTTACCTCCCTGCTGGAGCGCCACCTCCAGTTCATCAACTCGTCCGAGCCCGAGCTCTACGACTTGGCGCGGGACCCCGGGCAGAAGGAGAACCTGCTGGAGGCCAAGCCCGAGCGTTTGGCGGAGATGAAACGGCGGCTCGACGAGCTCGAGGCATCGTTGGGCCGCAACGCCAAGACCGCGAGCCGTGCCCCGGATGCCGAGACGATCGCGAAGCTGAGGTCACTCGGGTACCTCGCGGGGGCCGGAGGCCTCGACTGGCGAAGGGGCGAGAGCCTGCCGAGCCCACGCCGGAAGCTGCCAATCTACAACCTGCTCATCCAGGCTCAGGATGCGGTCGCAATCAGGGACGAGACCTTGGCCGAGCAGCGGATCCGGGAGGTCATCGGAGCCGATCCCGGTGTCATCGATGCCTGGACCATGCTCGGCACCCTGTACCATCGCCAGGGACGGGCTGGCGACGCTGTCGCCGCCCTCGAGGAGGCCCTTCGACGGAGGCCGGACGATCCGCTCGTGAGCGCTGCCCTCGCCGCGGCGCTGCTCTCGGCCGGCCGGGCCGGAGAGGCCCAGCGCACGCTCGAGGCCGCGCAGAGGATCCAGCCGGAGGACCCGCGCATCTACTACCTCCTGGGAATGGTCGCGGAACAGGAAGGGAGGGACGAGGACGCGCCCGCGCTGTACCGCAAGACCCTCGCGCTCAACCCCCGCTCGGCACCGGCGCACGTCCAGCTCGGCGCGCTTGCCCTCCGGCGGGGTGACGTTGCCACGGCCGAGCGCGAGCTCACCGCCGCCCTGGCACTCGACCCCCGCGTGGCGAGTGCCCGGTTCTGGCGCGGGCAGATCCTGGTGCACGAGGGGCGGGTGGAAGAGGCGGTAGCCGCGTACAACGAGGAGCTTGCGATCACCCCAAGGGACCTGCGGACGGCGTACGCGCTCGCGGAGGCGTACGCAAGGCTCGGCCGGCCCGCCGAGCAGGAGCAGGCGCTACGGAGCGCGATCGACGCGAACCCGGCCGCACCCACGCCCTACCTGACTCTTGCCAAGCTGTACTTGGACCGCGGCGAGCGCTTCCACGAGGCGGTTGGTCTTGTCGAGGAGGCGCTTAAGCGCAAGCCGGTCGGACCGCAGCTTGCGCTTGCCGACTTCCTGCTCGCCGACCTGTACAACCGATTGGGCGACGAGGTACGGTCTCGCGAGTACGCACGCCGCGGAGCGGAGGCCGCCAAAGCCAGCAATCGTAACGAGCGGTGAGCGGCCGGCAACCCGCATAGGGCGCAACAAGCAGATGAGTCTCGCTCTCTGAGGGGCCTGGCGTCCCGGCTGAGACCTCGTACCGAATCACCCCATTCTCGGGAATGGATCTATCTTGAGACGCGACACATTCTTAGCCCCCTCTTGACAAGACTCGGGTCGAGCCGTAAATTCTCACGAGATGATCATTCATGATGAGTGGTGGTCGGGGGGCTAATTGGGGCCGCCTCAACCGTGCCACTCGAGAGGAGGAGGCATGGCGGGGAAACGGTTGTTTGCTTTTCTCCTGGTTGCCACCGTGATGGCTGCCGGGCCGTTGTGGGCCCAGGTTTCGACCACCGGGGAGATGGTCGGCATCGTGAAAGCCGAAGACGGCACCGTTCTTACCGGGGCGACGGTGATCGTCAAGAGCCCGGTGTTGATTCAGGGATCGATCACCGCGGTGACCGACGCGGCCGGGGCGTTTCGCTTCCCGCAGTTGATCGCAGGCGGCTACGTGGTGAGGATCGACTTAAAGGGCTTCGAGACGCGTGAGTACACGGTGGTCGTGAACGTCGGCAGGACGTCGAGCGTACCCGTGACGCTTTCAGTGGGGAGGGCAACGGCGCAGGTTGCGGTCCGCGCCGTGGTTCCCCTGATTGACTCCACATCGCCCAAGGTCTCGGCAAACTTCACCTCCGAGGATCTCCAGAAGCTTCCCACCGACCGAACGTTCTCCGCCGTGGTCGAAACCATGCCAGGGGTCGTCAACAAAGCCGCCTTCGGCGCTGGCGGCAACGTCGACGGTTACCACGTGTTCGGCGTCGGCGCCGCGAGCAACGTCTATCAACTCAACGGCGTCAACGTGAGCAACACGAAGTTCGGCGACACCTACGTCAGCCCGAACTTCGAGTCGATCCAGGAAATCCAGGTCGTTGGTGGGGGAGCCTCGGCGGAGTACGCGAACTACACCGGGGTTGTGGTGAACATCGTCACCAAGGCCGGGACCAACGTGTTCCGCGGTTCGGGCACCGTCTACTACACCGGCGACTCGCTGCGCGGAAACAACAACGTTGACGACATCAAGGACCTCGAGCAGAAGAAGATAAAGTACGACTACGACGCCAGCCTCGTCTTCGGCGGCCCGCTGATCAAGGACCGCCTGACGTTCTTCGCCTCTGTCCGCTATGCGAAATCGGCGAACGCACCGGCGTACACGGACTTCTACGACGACCTCAACCACCAGGGCTACCAGCTGCGGGTCGACTTCCTGGCGTCGCCGTCGCACACCCTCACGGCGATGGTCAACTCGGACCCGATCAGGGACTACGATCTCAACTGGCAGGAGACCGTCGGCGATGAGGCCGCCCTTGACCGCACTCAGGACACCCAAACCGCGTACCTGAGCTGGGCAGCGATGTGGACCGACAAGACCCTCACCGAGGTCAAGTTCGCCGGGGTGCAGGGAGACCAGAAGCGGATCCCGGTCCACATGGAACCGGCGCAGGTGTCTGACTACACTGTCGGCATAGACTACAACTCCGGGGGGATCTACCGGGACGAGCCGGAGAAGCGGCAGCACACCCTTGCGACCCTCACCCACTACACGGACAACTTCCTGGGAGGCCAGCACGAGTTCAAGGTTGGCGTCGAGTACGAGGAAGCCTCCAACAACATCAACCAGTACACGACCGGGGTAACGCCCACGACGCCCAACGGTGTCCTGTTCTGGATCGTGCCGTTCGGCGACGCCGCGTACATCACGGGGCTCACCAACTACTACGACCGCAGCGCCGCGCGGATCAAGCGCCCCGGCGCCTTCGTCCAGGACAAGGCCACGTTCGGGCGCGCGACGTGGACGGTCGGCCTGCGCTATGACAACCCCAGGACCTACGACGACAAGACCGGCAAGACGATCTTCAACTTCACGAACTGGTCGCCCCGTGTCGGGCTCGCCTACGACCTCACGGGCGACGCCAAGAACGTCCTGAAAGCCGCCGTCGGCCGCTACTACGAGAAGACCCCGACCTACGGACCCGCAGCCTACGCGGGCACGGGAACCGGAACATGGACGTATTACAACCTGATCACGAGCGAGCCGTACGACCCACATGACTGGCTGTGGTTCGTCGACAAGGTCATCAGGCCCGAGAACTTCTCCAACAGTTTCACGAGCACGTCGATCCCCGTGGAATCCGGGGTCAGCAACCCGTACAGCGACATCTTCAACATCAGCTTCGACCGGCAGGTCGGCGCGCGCAGCAGCATCGGCCTGAGCTACCTGTACCGCAAGCAGAAAGACTTCGTCATACTGACCCAGTACGCGAACAACGCCACGTACGAGCCGTTCGAGTACACGGCGCCCGAGACCGGACAGACGTTCACGATCTGGCGGGTCACCGGGGGCGGCCCGCGGGACTTCGCCCTCGGCAACCGTGACTTCCAGTACCAGAAGAACCAGATGGCGATCCTCCAGTTCCAGTCGCGGCCGACGGCCGCGTTCGCCATCGCCGGCTCGCTCACCTGGGAGTGGGGAATCGGGACCCGGCCCAACAACGAGTGCGGGATCCTGAGCCTGTGCACGAACGGCATCGACACCGATCCCAACTACGAGCAGAACCCCTTCTACAAGAACGGTCAGCTCAAGGAGGTTCGCACCTGGCAGTTCAAGCTCCAGGCGAGCTACCAGTTCCCTTGGCAGATCCTCGGAAGCGCCAACCTCCGCTGGGTGCAGGGGCGACCCTGGGGCATGGTGAATAGCCAGTATGCTGTCCCGGGTGCGAACGACCCCTACTATTACGAAGTGTTGCTCGAGCCCAAGGACGCACAGCGCCAGCCCTCGGTCACCAACCTCGACCTCCGCATCCAGAAGGACTTCAGCCTCGGTGGCGGCGCCCTCGCCTCCATAATCCTCGACATCCTCAACGCCACGAACGAGTCGATCGGCGTCAGCACGTACTTCTCCACGAACGTTCAGGACACCTACCCCAAGGAATCGGCCGAGCAAGGCAAGACCCTGAGCTCCACAGGCAAAGCCTCCCCGTGGTCCGCTGACTCAGCACCGCCACGGACGCTCCGGGTAGGGTTCAGGGTCGCTTTCTAGTGAAGGGGGCGAAAGCCTGACGCGAACGACGCGTTCCCCTTCTGCATCCTTCCTCCAGGCGGGCGTGGTTGTCAGCCGCGCCCGCCCCTTTTTTCCATGCCGGCTGAGATCTCAGGACAGCTGAATCGGAGGGACCATGAGTACACTGTCGGCTCGTAACCCACTCCTTGGAGCCGTCTGCGTAGGCGCTCGTCGAGGGGAGCTGGGAGTAACGACGCGTTTCTTCATCTTGCTGGTGCTCTCGCTATTCGCTGTCGGGTCGCCGACGAGCTCCTTCGCTTCTGAAGCTTCGGGCCATCCCATCGGTTTGCGGGACGTCCTCGCCCTCCGAGAGATCACGGAACAACGCATCTCACCGGACGGTCGCACGGTGGCGTTCGCGATCAAGGAAGCCGACCTGGCGGCAAACGACTACAACTCGTCGCTGTATGTCGTCGCGACCCGGGGGAATGCGCCTCCTAAACTGCTTCTTCGCGCGAAGTCTTTCTCGAACGTTCGTTGGACACCGCGCGGCGATGCCATCACCTACCTCTCGGGTGCGGGGAAACTCTCCCGAGTCTGGAAGGTCGTACCGAACGGAGGAGAGCCAACGACCTTGTTCACCCATCCGGAGTCCATCACCCAGTTCGAGTGGTCCCCGGATGGGAATAGCCTCGCTTTCGTTTCCGTCGAGCCGGTTCAGGAAGCAGAGACAGCGGCTGCCGCAGAAAAAGGGGTCGTGTACAATGACCACCTCGCGTTTCCCTTCTGGGATTTCGTCAGCCGCTCTTGGGTGAAAAAGCCCACTCGCGTGTGGCTCCGGGTTCACGACAAGGGCTTCCGGAAGCTGTGGGAACAAGAACCTTCGATCTACTCGTTCGAGAGCTTCTCGATCAGCAAGCTTGCCTGGGCTCCCGACGCCGAGAAGCTCGCTGTCGTGTTCAACGCCTCCGCCGCGAGCTCAAAGGATGCGGCGGTTGCCTTCAACTCGGGCATTGGCCTGATCTCGCTGCAGGGAGGCGGGCTGGTTCCACTTCCGAGCACGTCCGCATGGCAAGGGGAACCAAGCTGGTCGCCGGACAGTCAGTCAATTGCCTTCCTTTCTGAGGTGGAGACGCAGGGAAAGCCGCGAGATGGTTTTCGAGGGACCCTTCTTGTCCATCGGTTGGGGGATGACAAACCGCCCTTTGAGGTGACGCCAAACGTGGAAGTCCCGTATGGGACGCAGATCTGGTGGAGCAAGGACGCTCAGCGGCTGGTTCTTGCGATGGAGAGCCGAGAGCGAAGCGCCCTGCACGAGGTACCCGCGGGCGGCGGGCCGATTGTTCAGATCTCCCGCGGCGGCGACCATCTTTCGAGTTTCTCCCTGCGCGCTGACCAGGCGACGGCGTCCTGCATCGTGCAGGGGCCAATGAAAGCCCCCGAGATCGGGACTCTTGTCCCGGCAAACGGCACGATGAAGACTCTCACGGCCGTGAATGCGGCCTTCGACCACATCGGCCTTGGTGAAGTCTCGCGGATCACCTGGAAGAACAGGTATGGATGGGAGACGAACGGCTTCCTGATCAAGCCCATTGGCTTCAGGGAAGGGAGCCGGTACCCCTTTCTTTTGATTCTCTACGGGTTTCGCGGCCAGTTCATCACTCAAGCCGAGTGGATCACGAGCTATCCAGCTCAGGTGTTTGCCGCGAATGGCTTCGCGGTTCTCCTGATGAACCAGCCAAAGGAGTACGGCTGGCGATACGGCAACTTCGAGCAGTTTGCCTTTGACCGGGATTACAACGCTCTGGCCAGCATCGAGGCTGCGGTGGATGCGGTGGTGCAGATGGGAGTTGCCGATCCGAAGCGGACGGGAATCATGGGTTGGAGTTATGGAAGTGAGCTCACGAACCTGACTCTCACGCACAACAAGGTCTTTGCCGCGGCCTCCGCGTCTTCCGGCGGAGCCAACAACCCCGGGGAGTACTGGCTTTCCGGCCAGCCCTTCCAGCACTACATCGAGGGCACGATGGGCGGCTCACCCTACGGAGAGTACGACAAGCGCTTCGACGATCTTTCGACCGTTCGGCAGGCACATCGGGTATCCGCGCCGCTGCTCATTGAGTCCGCAGCTCAGGAAATGCTTCATTCACTCGAGTTCTATACTGCACTGCGACGCCTCGACAAGCCTGTCGAGCTCATCATCTACCCGGATGAGGGTCACATCTACTCGCAGCCGAAGCACCGGTTGGCCTCCATGGAGCGAAACCTAGACTGGTTCTCGTTCTGGCTCCTCGGAAGAACCGATCCCGACCCAGGGAAGCGTGAACAGTACGCCCGCTGGACGGCCATGAAGGCCAAGCTCGCAAAAGGCGAGTGAAGCGCGGCGGCCAGCTTGCCGTGGCCGGAGAGAGCAGATGAGCGGCGTTCGACTACTCGTGGACGCTCGGGGACCTCGATTCCCTGGAGCCGGGGACCGTGACCCAAGCGGTCACGTGGATTCTGAGGATCCCGGGCCCAATGCAGACCGGCCGACCTCTGGACCTAGCCGTGACCGAATTCGGTTTGGGAAAGAAGACGAAGGAGGAACGTCGATGAGAATTGTCCGGCAAAGCCGTTACATTGTCTGCCTCGCTGCCGCGCTCTGCGCGCTGCTAGTGTCCGCAGGGGCCTCGGCGCAACAGCGGCCCATGACGCCCGACGACGTCCTGCGTCTGGAGGAATTGGGCGATGTCGCGTTCTCACCGGACGGGACGTGGCTCGCCTATGTCGTCAGGCGCGCCAAGACCGTCACGTACCACAAGTGGGACTTTCTCTGGGGGAACGACCGCGCGGACATCTGGCTGGCGCCTACACGTGGCGGAAAGCCGCAGAACCTGACCAACGGCGCCTCGGATGGTTCCGGTTTCTGGTTGCCAGTCTGGTCGCCGGAAGGGTCTCGGCTTGCAATGCTGTCGACGCGCGGGGGGAACGTGAGGCTCTGGGTCTGGGAAGAGTCTTCGGGAAGCCTGAAGCCCCTCACCGAGCGGGGAGTGGACACCTGGGATCTCGGCGACAAGGGAGCCATCTGGGTCTCCGACCACGAGCTCTTCTGCCCTGTCCTTCCCGAAGGGGAACGCCCGCTCTCGATGACCATCGAGGTTGGCGCGGGCGAGAAGGCGATGCGCGAATGGCCCAAGGCGTGGAAGGGAGACGAGACCACAGTCAGTGTGCTCGAGAGTGGCGTGCCGGTGGACGTTACCAAGCGACCGCAGAGCCAGCTGCTTAGGGTGGACGCGGTTACCGGTGCGAAGAGGATCGCGGCCGGGGCGGCGAGCTTCCGCGACCTCCGCTTGGCGCCCAACAAGAGTTATCTCGCTTTCCTCGCGCAGTCGGACCAAATGCTTCCCGATCCCAAGAGGCTTCTTCCCCCCCGCGAGGGCAAGCTCTTCGCCGTCAACCTCGTAAGGGTCTCCGGGGAGGCGAGTGCCATTCAGGTCGAAGGCGTGCAGGAGGTGTTCCAGGGTTCGTTAACGTGGTCGCCCGACGGAAGTCGCTTCGCCGTGGTGGCCTCCCTCGTCAAATCTCCGCAGGCGTCGCCGCGCGTCCTGGTCTGCGATCCCTCAGGGAGGTGCGAGGCGGTTTCCGGTGAGGAGATCGATCCGACCCCGGCCGTGCACGATCAGCCCAAGCTCGTCTGGTCGTCAAGACAGGAGCTCCTCGTTCTTGCCAAATCCACTAGGCCGGCAGTCAAACCGGAGGAGGAAGGCCGGCCCGATTGGTGGCTCACCGGTGTGGGTGCTGCGCCTCGCAACATCACGGCTGGTTTGAAATCTGCTCCAAACCCACTGCTTCCCCGATCGGATGGCTCCTTCGTGGGTGTCGCCGATGGGGACCTCTGGCAAATCGACGCGAGTCCTGCAGCCTCCCCGCGAAACCTTACGGACAAGTTCGAACCAAAGATTGCTTCCATCGTCTGGCCCAAAGAGCCGACACTCGAGAAGGGCGGTCCATCACGGTTCATCGTTGGGGTACAGAAGGATCAGGTGCAGGATCTCTATATCTTTGATGCGTCTTCCGGGAAGATAAATCCCTTCGCCAAACCGGTTCCCGACTCCGTCCTGGCCGAATTTGACGTCGCCCAGGAGATGGCGGTCTTCACGGCCGCGACTCGGGATGGGAGCTTTCTCTGGCTCTCGCGCCCGGGCTCCGGACCGACTCGCGTTGTCGAGACGAACACCTTCCTGCGCGGTATCGCCGAGGGCAAGGCGCGGAAGATCGAATACCGCGGCCTCGACGGTCAGGACTTGAAGGCCTGGGTCATCCTTCCGGTCGGATATCGGGAGGGAACGAAGTACCCGCTTGTGACCTGGGTATACGCGGGCTCGGTCGTAGGAGAAAAGCCCACCATCCTTGCGAACCTGAACGAGGCGATTTCTTTGAACCTGCAACTGCTGGCTGCCCACGGATACGCCGTCCTTCTGCCCAGCATGCCGCTGAGCGCAGAGGGGGTAACCAGCGACCCATACATGGAGCTGACCAAGGGTGTCCTTCCCGCCGTGGACAAGGCCGTCGAGCTCGGCATCGCCGATCCCAAGCGACTGGGCGTGATGGGCCAGAGCTACGGAGGCTTCAGCACGTACGGCCTCGTCACTCAGACCACGCGCTTTCAGGCCGCCGTGGCGCTCGCCGGGCTGTCCGACCTCACGAGCCTGTATGCGCAGTTGGATGCCCGGCAGCGCTACGACGCGTTCCCTCAAGAGGATCTCTTCTACATGTTCCTGGCCGAGAGCGGCCAGGAACGACTCGGCAACCCCCCTTGGAAGGACTTCGGGCGCTACATCCGGAACAGCCCGATCTTCTACGTGGACCGCGTCCAAACGCCTCTGATGATCATTCAGGGGGATATGGATTACGTCGCCATGCAGCAGGGGGAGCAGTTCTTCATGTCCCTCTACCGCCAGAACAAGCGGGCTCAGTTTCTACGCTACTGGGGCGAAGGTCACGTCCTAGAGGGACCGGCCAACATCCGCGACATGTGGCAGCGGATCTATGCCTGGTTTGACGAGTTCTTGAAAGCCCCACTTGGGGAGTCAGCAAGAAAGGAAAGAGAACCTTAGTGTTTTCCGCCTCGTCGAGCGGGCGAAAGAGACCTTCGTCCCGCTGCGACGGCTAGGCGAGCGACTCGAGTACCTACGGTACGCAGGCGATCACCGGGAAGAGACGTGAGGGTCCGCGAATCGGGTGAGCTACTGAAGTGGGCTCCTTGACGAATCGCCTGCACGGTTGCATGATGTGCCGAATCGTGGATGATCATCGCTGATGAGTGGTGAATCTCAAGATCTACGGCACGAGCTTCCCGGAGTGCCCCGGAGGAAGCAGCCCTGCGCCCCGGCCCCAAGGCTCGGCGCACGTTTCGAGTCCCCCCCAGTGGCCCGCCAGGGCACTGGGTGAACCGGCTCCCAAAGAGCCGCAGAAAGGGAGGAGTCATGCACCGGAATGCCATTCTGACCTGCGTTGCTGTCATCCTGGTCCTCACACTCGGCATCGCTGGGCACGCCGGCGGCGCGCAAGGCTCGCCGCCCGTCCCGCCCACGGCCAGCCAGCGCCCGGCCCTGTTCAAGGACAGCCGGCAGTCGCTTGCCATTGCTCGTGC
>Ga0315289_10001356_pt1 | contig 37906 bp, 33 predicted proteins | sample YL17G11_40_MG_FD_203452 | JGI IMG/M metagenome (GOLD analysis project Ga0315289, IMG submission 203452) | Sediment microbial communities from Yellowstone Lake, YNP, Wyoming, USA - YL17G11_40 | ecosystem: Environmental > Aquatic > Freshwater > Lake > Sediment | place: USA: Wyoming | collected...
CCTCTCTCTCTCTCTCTCACTCTCTCTCTCTCTCTCTCTCTCTCTCTCTCTCTCTCTCTCTCTCTCTCTCTCTCTCTCTCTCTCTCTCTCTTAGCTCCTCCGCCGCATGCGCCGGCACACGGACCGTCTCGCGGCCTTCCGGGCCGAGCAGGCAGAGGAGACCGCCGAGGGAGCCGCGGCCGAGGCGAGGAGGCTGGCTGCAGCAGCCGCGAGCGCCGCAGCTGCTTCTTCCGGCGACAACGGCGCGAAAGAAGCGGAGGAGGCAGCGGCAGAGGCAGCGGTGGAAGCGGCGTCGGTGGCGAAGGCCAAGGCGGAAGCGGCGGCGAGAAACGCTTCCAAAGCCAGGAGAGAAGCGTGGTCAGCGAGGCTCTGGAACGACCCCCCTTCTGCTGCTTCCGCCGCTTTTTCTTCCTCTTCTTCTTCTGTCAAGGCCCTCCCAGGCGCGGAAGCTGACGTGGATGCCTTCATCGAGCACCAGCGCCGCGAAGCGCTAAGAGACGAAACGAGGAGAGGAGGAGAGCTTGACGACGACGACCGCGACGAGCGGGAGGAGCGGGCTGTGTGGCTTGCGCTCGGCCAAAGCAACACCGAGAACGGAGAAGAGGAGGAGGAGCCCCCCTCGCCGCCCCTTCCGCCGCTGCCGCCGCCTCTACCTCTTCCGGCGTCGTCGCAGAAGCCCACTGCAAGCGAATAAAGTGTTATGTTTTTCTTTCTTTTCCGGGTAATAAAAGTGACAAAATATGTCCTCTCTTTCTTTCAACTTCCTCTTCCGTTCTTTTCTTTGAACTCTCTCTCACTCTCCCCCCTTTCTTACTCGTCGCGACCGATCTCCCTTCCCCCCAGGACCACGTCAACCTCCACGCCCTTCTTCCCTCCCCTCGTCACCCCGACGCGCACTTTGTCCCCGGGCCTCCTCTCGTCCAGAGCCCCGAAAAGGTCTCTCTGCGACTTGACTTCCTTCCCGTCGAGGCTTGTGATGATGTCGCCGAGGACCATCTGGCCCCTTTCGTCCCTTGACGTGCCTCGGATTCCCGCGGCGGCGGCGGGCGTGCCGGGGGGAACGTCGAGGATCAGGACGCCCGTCTCTCCGATCTGGCGAAGGGTCTGCGGGGGGGCGATGGAGATCTGGGGAAGAGAAGTTTTGATGAGAGAAAAGGAGAGGGAAAAAAAGTGAGGTGTTGGGTTTTCCTTGTCTTTGGGTTTTTTCTCCGCTTCCCCTCTCTCTCCCTCGGAAAAAAGAAGAGACAAAAAACGACAAAGGCTCCTCACCCCGAGCACGGGACGGACGATCTTTCCGTAGGTCAGGATCTGCTCCACGAGCCCCCGGACGGTATCTGTTTTTTGAGAAAGAAAGAAAGGGGAAGAGAGAATCAGCTCGAGAGGAAGGAGAAAAAAAGAAGGGTGCGCAAAGCAAACCAGGAAAAAAAAAATGTTAAATCTTTCTCACCAATCGGGATGGCGAAACCGACACCCACGCTGCCCCCTCTCCCGCTCGGGTCCGCGATCGCCGTGTTGATCCCGATCAGCCTCCCTTTGCTGTCCAGCAGCACCCCTCCAGAGTTCCCGGGGTTGATCGCAGCGTCGGTCTGGATGATGCCCCGCAGCGTCGTGCCCCTCGAGGCGTACGACCCCTCGTTGGGGGACGCGAGCTCGCGGCCGAGGCCCGAGATGATCCCGGTCGACATCGAGTGGTCGAGCCCGAAGGGGTTTCCCAGAGCGTACGTCTTCTGCCCGACCTGCAGGCCCGCGGACGAGCCCAGCGTGACGGGCTTCAGGGCCCTGACGACCTCGGGCGGGGCCAGCAGCCGCAGCACCGCCACGTCCTTGTCGGGGTCGCCGGCCAGGAAGCGGGCAGACCAGACGCTGCTGTCGATCAGCGCGACCTTGATCTCCTCGGCGCCGCGCACGACGTGGTAGTTGGTCACGACGATGCCGTCGCGGTTCCAGATGAAGCCGGAGCCCGTGCCCCGGGGGACGCGCGTCGCGTCCATCGAGCCGTAGCCGCGGCCGCCGACCGAGACGAGGTTGGCGATGTTGACGACGGAGGGCGTCGCGCCGCGGAAGAGGCGGACCGAGGCGAGATCCTCGGCGGAGAGGTCCCTGTCGAGCTCCGGGGACGGGGGCACCATGTCCAGGGAGGAGGGATGGCGCTGGAGCTGCTCCAGGGCCGCGGCGGAGACCGAGGGCGGGGGAGGAGGCGAGGTTTCTTCGGCCGCCGCCGCCGCCGCTGACGCCGTCGTCACGTTTTCGGTCGGAGGGCTCGAGACGGCAAAGGGAGAGCGCAGGGCCTCCGCCGGCTGCACTGCGGAGAAGCTGAAGGCCGCGGCGGCGAGGAGCGCTGCTGCGGCGGAGGAGGAGAGCCAGCGGCTGGCGCTACGCGGGGGCTGAGGAGGTGGAGGCGGAGAAGAGGAAGGACCTTCTTTGGCCGCGGCTGTCGTAGTCTTCGTCGTCGTCGTCAGGGGCCTCCTCGCGGAGCTGCGGCGGAGGAGGAGCACCTCGCGAGGAGGCGCCAATTGCTGCCTTCCGATTCTCATCATGGGGAGGAACGGCGCAGCCCTCTTTCCCCCGCTGGCCGCGGATGCTGTTGTGGAAGAGGGGAAAGTGGAGGGGTGAAGAGAGAGAGAAAGGTCGAAAGGTGAGAGCGACGGGGACAGCGGCATTGAAAAACTCTAGCCGCTCGTTCTCTCTCTTTTTATGGCTCTGTTTGGGCTTGATTTTCGCCTGTCCTTGATTTCGATGAATAATGGCGCAGTGCTTGACGCATTGGAGTCAAAAATGGAGGGCGAAAAGGGAAAGGACTCACCGGAGAAGCGCGAGGTTCGATGCGTCATTGTCAAAGTCATCGTCGCCATCGCAGATCGCTCGAGCACCGTCTTTATCGCTCCTGCTGCTGCTGCTGCTTTGGCGGCGACGAGCATGCACGCACGGGGCGAAGTAAGAGCTGAGGTTCGCGCGGGAGGATCTCCTTGACTGGTGGATGCACTCCCCGCCGTTGGACTCTCGCTGCGCGAAATGGAGCGAGTTTTTCCTTTTGTCCCCCTTGTGCCTCGAGAGCCGAGGTTGAGCGGCAGAAAAAAAAAACTCAGAGCGTCGAGCTGCTCAGCAGTCTAGCCTCCCACATTTCGACTTTTTCTTCTTCTTCTTTTCCCCGCACTCTCCCCCCGCGCGCAGCCACCATGAACTGCGCGCTCAAGCCCTCCCCGCGCGTCACGCGCTCGTCGGGCTCGGCATTTGCCAACGGCGGCAACTCGCTGGCCGCGCCTATGCGCGCGCTGAGCGTGGCGAGCACCTCGGCTTCGAGGAGGCCACTGACCGTGGAAGGTAGGAGCTCTCAAAATCTCGGCGACAAAATCGTGCTGCGCTTCTGCTCCCCAGGAAATGCGCCTTCTTTCACTCTTTTTCGTCTCCCCGCTGAGACAAGTGTCGTAGACGGCGTTGTGGAGCAGCAGAAGGGCGCGGCGATGGCCGTCAGAGGCTGCGATTCCGCTTTCTTGAAAGGCTGAGCGAGCAAAACGACGTTTGGACACTGTTGCCGCCGCCGCCGTCGTTCGTCGTTCGTCGTTCGTCGCCTGGGGCCTCCGTCGATCAATCGTGCCCTGCATGCAAGGCCTTCCGCTCCTGCTTCGCCTCTGATTCTTATTCCATACGCTGATTGACGTCATATTATTATCAATGCGCGTGAAAGTAATGCCAGAAGCCGCAGAGAAGTCGAACAACGCGAGGATCGAATGTCGCGGACGAAAATCTCGGCGGCGGCTGCTCCGTCGCTGCCGTGGCAAGCCTCCTCTTGCTCAGTTCAACCTCTTTTCTCTTTCCACCACCCCACCGCCAAAACCCACCATCAGCCTCCGGCCGCGTCTGCCAGCTCACGGGCACCAAGGCCAACAACGGCTACGTCGTCACCTTCTCCCACAAGCGCAACAAGAAGCTCCAGCAGCCCAACCTCCAGATGAAGCGCCTCTTCTGGGCCGAGGAGGGCCGGTGGGTGAGGCTGCGCATCTGCGCGCGCGCGATCAAGTCGGTCGAGAAGAAGGGCCTCGCGGTCATGGCCAAGGAGGCCGGCCTGGACCTGTCGAGCCTTCCCTACACCGACGCCGGCAAGGCGCGCACCGAGTGGCTCGCGGCGCAACCCGTCGTGCCGCCGCAGTCGAAGAAGCGCGTGGGGTCCTCGCGCAAGATGAAGAACCCCGAGAAGCTGGCCGCGAGCAAGAAGGCGCCGCTGGTGGCCCGCTACGTGATCGGCGGGCCGAGGGTGATCCTGACGCGCGACCCGGAGCTGGTCGCCGCCGCGCCCGTCCGCGGGGAGAAGTGATTTTATATTTGAGAGAGAGGAATTTTGACCACCAACTTGAACTTCGTTTTTTTTTCCTTTTCTTCGTTTTTAACAAAAAAAACCAAAATTTTCATTCATTTTCTTTCCATTTTTTTCAAAGCCCCTTGAGCGGAGCGCCGCCTCCGCTCTCCAGGACCTCGGGAGGAGCGTCAGAAGCAGGAGGGAGAGAGGGAGCTTCTCTCGCGGACTCGAGGAAGCTCGACAGCAGCGAGAGGGCGCCCGCGAGCGACATGGTGCCGCCGCCGCCTTCTCCGGCACCCCGCGGCGACGCGTCGGGGGCCGCGGCAGCCCCGGGGCACTTTGACGCGGTCTTCAGCAGCTCCTCCTTCGCCCTCGGGGGAACGACGTCGACGAACTTCAATCCCAAGACGACCGCGGGCTCGCAGGCGCAGCCGTTGCCGTAAAACGCGCCCGCAGCCTCAGAGCATTTCTGGGCCGCGGCCGCACCGACCTGCCTGGTCGCGCGCGAGATCGCGAGCGCCGTCTCGAGCTGGGAGCCGCTCTCGACGGACTGCATGGCGTCGAAGGCGAACCTGGTGTTGGGATAAAGGTTGAGAAAAGAGAGAGAGGTCGAGAGGGGGAGGTCGGTCGAAGGACAGAGGGAGGTCGGTCGAGGGGGAGAGAGAGAAAGAGTTTTTTTATTTTCCCTCTCTCAATTCTTCTCACCTGCAGTCGTTGGCCAAGGTGACCGACTTGAAGATGCACCCGTTTTCGGCCAGGGACCTCGTCGGCAGAGCGGGTTTACTGACGTAGAGGGCGGAGAGCGGCGAGCGCGGTGCGGGGGAGAGGAGGGAGCCCGGGAGGGAAGGAAGCGTCGCCGTCGTCGCAGGCTGCGGCGTTGGCGGCGTTGGCGTCGCAGGCGGAGGCGGAGGCACGTTCTCAACCGCCGCGGGAGCCGGCTCCGAGCTCGTAGCGACGACGAACCTGAAGAGCAGTAAAGAGAGGACGCACGAGAGCGCGGCGGTGAGGAGGGACTTCATTGAGTTTTGTCGGTGGTTTGAGTAGTCGGAGGCAGTCGGTGTTTTTTTTTTTAAGTGGGAAAAAGAAAGACGAAAAAGAAAAAAAGAGGTCGGAACCCAAGGCAGACTTGAAGTTTTCCAGAAGGAAAAAAGAAAGCACTCGCCATCCTCTTCTGTCTCTTTCTTCCGCTCCCTCTCTTCTCTCTCGGCATGGCCCTCTCTGGCACTCTCCCTCTTCACTAGCGATTTAAAGCGCAACTCTAGTGAGTCTACGCCTCTCCAACAGAAAGCATGAGCAGCAGCAGCGGCGGCCGTGGCGGCGCGGGAGGAAGCAGCAGTGATGACGACGTTGATGCTCCTTTTGACGAACTTGCCGATGCCAGCGAGTTTTACGCCGGCGGCGGTCGCCGCAGGCGCAACCAGAACCCTCAGCGCGCCCGCGACGAGGCCCTTTATGGATACGAGAGCAGCAGTGACGATGGGCGAGGCGGAGGGCGGAGGAACGGCGGCGACAACAACAACAAGAGGCGACGACGGAATGGCCACGGCGACGAAGAAGCTGCCACGGGCGCTTCTCTCTCCAGGCCCGTGGGGTTTGTCTCTGCAGGAGTGGCAGCGGGCAGTGACAGAGGAGACGGCGGCAGTGATGACGCCCCTGCGATGCGAGCTGGACTGGGCTCGACGGGACGACTGAGAGACAACGACGACGATGTCGACGCCGCCCCTCGCCGCTCGGGCCTCGGCAGTGCCTCCGCGGCGGTCCCTCCGCCGCCGACGTACCAAGACGACGACTCCGCCGTGCTCCCGGGCGCCTTTGGAGCCAGCATCAAGGCTTCCGCGAGAGCGAAGCAGGAGGAAGAGAGGCGAAGAAGGCTCCAGCAGCAGCAGCAGCAGCAGCGAGCCCGCCCCCCCCCGAGCCGCAACAACACCATCGCGGGCACAGGCAAGCGCTCCTCCTCCGCCGCCGCAGCAGCGACCGACATCGGCTCCTTCGAGAAGCACACGAAAGGAATAGGCTCCAAGCTCCTGGCCAAGATGGGGTACAGGCCGGGGGAGGGGCTGGGGAAGGACGGCAAGGGGATCTCGAGGCCCGTGGAGGCGGTGCTGAGGCCGAAGGGCGCCGGTCTGGGTGTCGGAGGCGCCGGCGCCGCCACCAGGGCCGCGGCGGCTGCGGCGGCGTCGGCGGCGGCGGCGGCTGCAGCAGCAGCAGCAGCAGCCTCGTCCGCAGAGGAGACGGCAGAGAGAGCAAAGGGCAAGGCGGCGCCTCCGGTCTCGAACGCCGCCGCCGCCGCCGCCCTCCGGAGGGGAGGCCGGGGGCAGCAGCAGCAGCAGCAAGAACAGCAGCAGCAGCAGGAACAGCAGCAAGAACAGCAGGGACCCCTCTGGAAGTCCCGCGACGCCAAGCAGCGCGCCAAGCGCACCTACCGCACCGCAGAGGAGATCCTGGCCGAGGAGACCGGAGGGCAGGGGCCCAACGCTCCCTCCGCGGCGGCGGCGGCTGCCATCGTCGACATGCGGGGGGCCGGCGGCCCCCGCGTTGTCCGCGCCGGCGCCGGCCTCGGCGCCGGCAACGACCAGACCGCCGGCGACGACGCTTCCGACCTCCCGATGCCCGAGCTCCAGCACAACCTCCGCCTGCTCGTGCGCTTCGCCGAGGCCGACATCGCCCGCAGGGACGCCTCAGCGAGGGCCGAGCGCGACGCGGCGGCCGCGTTCGCCGCCGAGGCCGAGAGGGCCGGCGCGGCGGCGCGCGCGGCCGCGGAGGAGGCCCGCGAGGCGGAGGAGCTGCTGTCTGGGCTTGAGAGGGCCCGGGCCGTCTTCCTCTCGGGCCCCGCTCGCCCCCCACGGGCCTCGAAACAGGCCATGTGCGAGCTCCTGGCCGCGGGGGAGCGGGCGTTCTCCGAGCTTCGGAGCACACGGGGGGCGCCGTCGTCCAATGCCCCCTTTGCCCGCTTTGACCTCGGCGCCGTCGCCGCCGCGGCGCTGCTGCCGGTACTTTCCGCGGCGCTGTCCCGCTCGGCGTGGCCCTCGCCCCTCGAGGACCCGAGCGCCGGAGGGATCGCCTCCGCGGTCGCCAAGTGGAGGACCCTGATCGAGGCCGGAGCGGCAGGGGACGATTTTGGAGCTCGCCACCACCACGGTCACTATCGCCACCACCACGGTCACCACCACCACCACCAAAACGATCCGTCCTTCTGTCCCTATGCTTCCCTCCTCGAGGCGACAGTCCTCCCGCGCCTCTGCGCCGCGCTCGCCAGCGAGCAACTCTGGGACCCCGTCGAGGACGCCCGGAGGCAGCGCGGCGTGGCTCTGTTGGAAGCTTGGGAGGCGGCCGCGCCGGCAGGGATGCTCGCCGCGGCGGTCGCCGAGGGCGCCGCGCTGCCGCGGCTCGAGCGCGCGCTCCGCGGCTGGGAGTGGGAAAGGGGCGCCGACGGGAAAGCCTCCCTCCCGCTCCCACACCAGTGGCTCCACCCGTGGCTGCCCTGGCTGCCGACGCGCCTCCCCGACCTGTGGCCCGGGGTCAGGCAGAAGCTGTCGAGGGCGCTGGAGAGGCGCTGGAAGCAGGAGGAGGAGGACGGAGGGGAGGCAGCGGGTTCGGCCGCGGCCGCGCTCACGCTGCTGCGGCCCTGGCACGCCGTCTTTGCTTCCTCCTCTGCTGCCTCCGAGAAGCAGCCTGCCTCCCCCTCTTCCGTCGTTCTCGCTGCTCCCTCGAACGCCGCCACGCCAGCGACCTCCCAGTGGGACCGGCTCCTCTCCAGGGCGGTGCTGCCGCGCCTCCGCTCGCTCCTCCTCCCTCCGGCCTCGGGAGGAAAGGGGCTCACCATCGACCCCTCCAACCAAGACCTCAAGCCGTGGCACTCGGCGATGGCGCTCGCGGCTCCCCTGCTCTCTCGCTCGTCCCTGGCAGACCTCCTCTGCGTCTCCTTCTTCCCGCAGTGGCAGGCCGTGCTTCGTGCCTGGCTGCGCAGCCCTGACGCGGACTTCGGAGAGGTCGCCGCGTGGTACGAGGCCTGGAGGGCGCTGCTGCCGGAGAGCGTCGCCGAAGACGCGAGGGTGCGGGCGCAGCTCGAGGGGGGGCTGGCGGCGATGGAGGCGGCGCTTGGCGGGGAGCCCCTGCCTGCCGCTCCTGGGGCTGCTGCTGCTGCTGCTGCTGCTGCTGCTATTTCTCCCGCTGCTGCTGCTGCTGCTGCGGAAGAGAAGAGAAAAAGAGAGGAAGAAGCTCAAGCAGCAGCAGCAGCGACGGCTCCCCTCTCGCTCCGCGCACTCGTCGAGGCCTTTGCCGCCGACGCCGACCTTTCTTTTGCTCCTGCCCCCCAGGGAAGGAGGCACGCGGGACTGCCCGTGTACCTTCTGGGGGGAGTCCCCGTCGTGCTGGACTCGGCGCGGTCGGCGCTGCTGGCCAAGCTCGGGAGAGGCGGAGACGGAGAAGAGGCTTCTGCGGAGTGGAGGCCGGCGTCGCTCGAGGACGTCGCGAGCGCGGCGAGAAGCCGGGGGGGTCCGAGGTGAAGAGATAATTCTTCGTCGTTCTTCTTTCTTTTCGTCTCTTTTGCTCCTCGCATGCAACTGTAAAAAACACAAACACCGAACTGTTCTCAGACAGAAACGAACAAAATCAAGCGCAAAAGCGCGGGCGCGCGCGACAGAAGGGGAGAGATAAAAAGATATCGTGTTTTTCTTTTTGCAATAGAGGAAGTTCTCGAAAACAAAAAACCTCTTTCCCCCTTTTTTTATTTCTCTCCCCCCCGCGGGTGCGCACCCTGTTTTCTGTTTTTCATGCACATACCGAACTAATAAATTAGTTCAAAAAAAACGGAATCGCTCTCCTCTCAAGCCGGAACCCGCTCCTTCCCCGCGACAGAAGGGACGGCCCGCTCTTTAACCTCCTCCTCCCCGGCCGCCGCCGCCTTCTTCCTGGCAGCCCCGTCGGGGCTCGCGACCTGCGCGCCCCTCGCCAGCTCCTCGGCGGCATGCTCGGCCTCCCCGGCGCTCCCGTGCTCCACCAGGAAGTGCTCGGCCGACAGCGCGGCCATGCACCCGGTCCCCGCCGCGGTGATCGCCTGCCTCCACTTCTTGTCCTGCACGTCGCCGCAGGCAAAGACCCCGGCGACGGACGTCTCCACGGTCCCGGGCCTGGTGACGACGTACCCGTCGCCGTCGAGCTCGAGCTGCCCCCCGAGGAACTTGGAGGCCGGCTCGTGCCCGATCGCGAAGAAGAGCCCGCTGCACTCGAGCTCCGTAATTTCCTCGGTCTTCAGGTTCTTGACCCTGATCGAGCCCAGCTTGCTGTCGCCGCCGTCGGCGCCGACGGCCTCGACGCACGCGGAACTCCAAACCATCTCGACCTTCGGGTGCTCGAGCGCCCGGCGCTGCATCACCTTCGAGGCGCGCAGCTCGTCGCGGCGGTGGATGATGTAGACCTTGCTGCCGTATTTCGTCAGGAACAGCGCCTCCTCCATCGCGGTGTCCCCGCCGCCGATGACGGCGAGCGGCTTGCCGCGGAACATCGGCGCCGCGCCGTCGCACACCGCGCAGGCCGAAACGCCCTTGTTCCAGAAGCCCCCAGGGCCCTCGCCCGAGCCGGGGAAGTCGAGCCGCTTCGCGACCGCGCCCGTCGCCACGACGACGGTCTCGGCGAGCACCTCGCGGCCGTCGGCCGAGGAGACGCGGAAGGGGCGGCGGGACAGGTCGACCTCGGTGACGGTCTCCGAATAGATCTTGGTCCCGAACTTGGAGGACTGGGCGCTGCGTTTTGTTTTGATCGAAGCGTGGGAGGAGGAGGCGGGGAGGGGAGGGGGAGAGCGAAGCGTCAGAGGTGCAGGGGAGCAGAGGAGGAGGAGCAGAGGAGGAGGTCGGAAGACGAAGAAGAAAACAGCAAAGCTGGAGACCGTCGATTTTCGAATTCGCCGGGCGATCGCCCTCTCTCTCTCGTCTCTTTCTCCCTCTCTTCCTCGCTCTAAGAATCTCTTTCTCAATTCTCAATCCCTCCATTTACCGGAACTTGTCCGTGATCTCGCCGCCCATGATCCCCTCGGGGAACCCCGGGAAGTTCTCGACGTCCGTCGTCGTCGTCAGCTGCCCGCCCGCGGCGATGCCGTTGGCGAGCCATCCCTCGAACAGGATCGGCTTGAGCTCGGCGCGCGCGGCGTAGATCGCCGCCGTGTGGGCCGCGGGCCCGGAGCCGACGATGCAGACGGACGTGCGCTCGGGCGTGGCTGATGCGTTGGCGCACATTTTAGGCGAGGAGAAGGGAGCGGAGGAGGAGGAGGAAGAAGAGGCCGTTGACACCGATCGATGGAAGAGCGAAGCGGCGACAGAGGAAGGAAGGAGCGAGAGCTGCCTGTTCTTTCCTTCTGGGGCAGCGACGGCGAGCGCGCGAGAGACAAGGAGTCCTGAAGCGGCGTGAGAGGTCCTCGAAAGGGCGCGGAGCATGCACAGATGGAGTGAAGAGAGAAAGGGGAGAGAAACGTGGTTTTGATATGTGGCGCGCCCTGAGGAAACCGACGTCACCGAAAGAAAAAGAAAAACATCGAAAAAAGAGGCGGAGACAAGAAAAAAATGACATACTCTCTCAGGTCGCCGCGGCCTTGCCCTTGTACGGCGCGAAGAACGCCGCCGCCGGGCGAGCGGGCGGATTCTGCGCAGACGACGCAACCCTCTTCCCCTTCCTCTTCTTGTTCGCTTCGTCGTCGCCTTCGCCGCCGGCGCCGCCGACGGCGACGGGGCCGCGCTTGCTCCCGGCGCTAGTCGCCGCCCCGGCCCCCCTCGGATTCGGGGCGGGCCCCGCGTTCTCCTTCGCCGCGGGAGCGGGCGCGGCAGCACCCCCGGTCACGGCGCGCAGCACGGGGATCAGGCCCATGTCGAGGCACCGGGTGTCCCTCGCCGCCGCCGCGGCGACGTCCGCGGCCCTGAGCGTCCGCCTCTTGGCGCGCGCCGCGACGGCCGCGGCCGAGGCCGCGAGCGTCGACGAGGCGAAGGCCGCAGCCGCCATCGAGATGGCCCTGGCGGCGTCGGCGGAGACGCGGCCGACCTCCGGGTCGAGCAGGATGAGCTTGCGGACGACGGAGAGCGGGAAGGAAGAAGAGGGGGGGGGAGCTGCTGCTGCTGCTGCTTCTCCCTCCTCCGCCGCCCCCTCTTCTGCTGCTCCTTCTCTTGCCGCCTCCCTCGCCGTGGCGGCCTCCGCGGCCCCGAATGCGGCCTTCTCCTTCCACGCCTCGCGCTCGGCTTCCGTCAGGGCCTTCCACCTCTCTCCGACGCCCTTGGCGACGGCGGCGACGGAGATCTTGGGGGGCTCGCTTGAGGCGGCGGCGGTACCGTTGGCGGCACTGGCGGCGGTGACAAGCTCGGCTCGGACTTCCGCCCGCGCCGAGTCGGCGAAGAGGAAGTAGGCAGTCGGCCCTCGTCGCTTGGGATGAGGGGGCGCCATTTTGGTACCTTTGGTTTGCTACGATCGTGTTCTTTTCCTGCGAGGGAGGAACAGGGTTGAGAGGGCGCGGAAGAAGGGGAATTGGACGTGAGGAGGGGGAGTGGGAATTCGTCAATCGGTGATGCAAATCATCGTGTTTTGCTTGGATTTTGAATCTCGAGCAAAATGCGCAACGCTCTCTCTCGCTTTCGCTGGACTTGATTCCTCCGCTTCTCGCTCTGTGTTCGCTCGAAAAGAGAGACCCGGGGATGAAGAGAGCGAGAGAGGACACGCAAGGCACGCACCGATTGACAAGAGAGAAGAGAGAGAAGAGCGAAGAAGGCGACGAGCGACACTCTTTCGTCCGACAAGCGAAAAATGGAGACAACTTTTTTTCTTTTAGGGACAGAGACACGATTTTTGCACCAGAGCTGAATAATGGCGATTATGGGGGCTGGGGGGGGGGGACCAGAGAGAGAGGAGAAGAGAGAGCGCTCCTATCTTCTCTGCTGGCCGTTTCTGCTGCTGTCGTTCCTCAGGATCCAGGGGTGCCTCAGCACGCTCTCAAGCGGCAGCCTCGCCGCCGGGTCCCTCGCCAGCAGCCTGCGGATGAGGTCCTTGGCCTCGGCCGAGACCTTGTTGCTTCCCGACGACGACGACGACGCATCGAGCTCGTCGTCCGGGAAGCGCAGGTCGACCTTGAGGATGCGCCGGTACGTCTCCGAGTGGCCCTGGGCCTCGAACGGCGGCGCGCCGTAGAGCAGCTCAAAGGCCAGGACCCCGAGGGACCAGACATCGACGCCGCGGTCGTGCGCCTCGCCGGCGACCATCTCGGGAGGCAGGTAGTCGAGCGTGCCGCAGAGGGTCTTCCGCCTCGAGGACGAGGCCGAGGAGGTCGAGTGCAGGGAGGCGGAGGCGTCCCCGTCCGAGGCGTCCCCGCCGCCGGCGGCGTCGTCGGCCCCGGCGCGCGAGTGCACCGACCAGCCAAAGTCGGCGATCTTGAGGGCGCCGTCCCTGCCCACGAGCAGGTTCTCGGGCTTGATGTCCCGGTGGATGACGTGCTTGGAGTGGCAGTGCCTGAGGGCCTCGGCGAGCTGCCCGACGCAGCTCGCGGCGCGGGCCTCGCCCAGGCCGCCGCCGCCCGCGCCGCTCGCGCCGCCGCTAGCCTGCTGCTGCTGCCGCTGCGCCACCCTCCTCTGCAGCTCGCGGTAGAGCTCCCCCCCGGCCGCGTACTCCAGGATCAGGTACACCCTTTCGGCGTCGTGGAAGTACCCGAACAGCCGGAGCACGTTGCGGTGCCTGAGGTGGCTCTGGATCTCGACCTCGCGCCGCAGCTGGTGCTCGACCTTCGCCGAGCGCAGCTGGCCTTTGAAGAGGACTTTGAGGGCGACGACGTAGCCGCTCTGGCGCTCCCGCGCGAGGTAGACGCTGCCAAACTTGCCCTTGCCCAGGGGGCGACCGACGTCAAAGTCCGCGAGGGCCCAGGTCGTCGGCGGCGAGGAGGACGAGGAAGGGAAAGAGGAGCCAGGGCCGCCGCCTCGGCGAAGGAGCAGGGACGACGGCGACAGCGGCTGCTGCTGCCGCCGCGGCTGCTGCTGCACTTGGAAGACAGTGTTGCCTGCTGCTGCTGCTGCGGCCGAGGAGGTCGAGGCAAAGGCGAACGTGGTCTTTTCGTCGGCTCTAGCCCTCTGTTTTATGGTTACGAGGTTCGGAGAGAGAGCGAGAGAGAAAAAGAGAAGAGAGAGGGAGAGAGTGAGAAGAGGTTTTTTTCGACTGTTTTTTTTCTTCGTTCCGTTTCTTGTTCGCCGCGAAAGGAATCGAGACGTCAAAATCTTCAGCCTCGGCCTCTTTCCCTCACCTTGACCGACTCTTCTCCCTTGACCCTCGAAAGCGGAGGGAGCACGAACGCTCCTCCGCCGGGAGTCGAGCCCGCGGCGAACGAAGCGGCGTGGGAGGTGACGGCGACGCCATTCGCGCCTCCTGCCGTCGTCGCCGCCGAGAGCGGGTTGCGCTTTCTCGCCGGCGAGATTGCTCCCCCCCCTGCTCCTGCTGCGCCCTTTGCGGTGGCCGTACCGTCCCCCGCCGCCTTGACCTGGTCCCATGTTCTCTTGAACCCCGGCGCGTCGGAGGACGCGGCGTTGTTCTCCTGTCGTTTGTCGTTGTTATTGAGGGGGAGAGAAGGAGAGATTTGGTGAGTTTTTCTTTTTTTCAGTTTCGTCTCGTCGGTTGACATGTGAGAGCTTTTTTGTCGCCCCCTCTTGTCGTCGCTTTGTGAGTCCTTCGAGGCATCAAATTGGCAAGCCAACCACTTGTACCGGAGCTTGTGATGCGCTGTAAACGCTCGAACAGAGAGCAAGAAGATAAGACGAGCGTAACTGTCGTTTTGTACCTTGTCGAGGACGAGTCTCGCAGAGTCCATTTGCGCTCTCTCTTTTTTTCTTGTCGCTGCCGCGGAGTTTGGAACTAATCCGCTTGTTTTGTAAGCCGGCGCCCTTTCTTTTTTGCCGTAAATCGACTCGAGGAGCAGCTGTTGTTGCAGAGGGAACAGAGAGCACGAGCCTGTGAAGAGACCACGAGCCTGTGGAGAGAAAAACAAGAAGGAACAAGAGCAGTGTGTGTGTGGGGGGGGCTCTGCTTCCTTTCCCGGAGCAAGCGGAGCACGGCCGAGGTTGTGTGAGCGAGAGCAGAGAAGAGGAAGTTTTCGGTTCGCGAGCTCTCTCCACTAATTCCCAAACTCGAGAGAAAAAGCTGGAGAGCCGCTAGGGGGTGACAAGAGAGCGACCGCGCCCTACGACACAAATCACTGCGACACAACACACTACGACGCGAGCAAGTTCTCTCGAGTCCTCTCTGTCCTGCGCTTCGAGCGGCAAGAGACAGAGAGCCAGGCGGACGAGAGAGGAAAGGCCGACGACGCTGACGACAACCGAAAGCATCGTCGCCGCCTCTTTCTCTCTTCCTTCGACCTCCTAAAAAACATGGGAAGCTCCGTCCGGCTAAGGGAGGCCCTGTCCGCCGGCGGGCCCGGGGGAACCTCCAAAGACAAGGCCACAGCTGACGGCGTGCTGACTCGCACCAACGAGTCGAGCGAGGGGCGGACGATATCGCCGATTGACGCCGCGGCGGCGGCCGCGGGCGTCGGCGGCACCGGCAGCGACGACCACGAAGCCGGTAAGCGGATGGTCTGAGTCGGGAAGTGAGGCGTGCTGCGTGCAGCGTAGAGCTTCCCGGAATGCTTGCACCCGCTAGAACGCGAGTTCCGCGTCTCCTGCCAACTGCCGTCCGAGCACAACGCCAAAGCGAGGGAGCGGGACACCTTAACACGAAGAGTGCGACAGTTCTCTGCTTGCTCAGGCATTGCCAGCAAGAGGCGTCGACGCCCGGGGAAAAGATCTCACCCAAACTCGAAAAACATTCAAACACAGGCCCCAAGCCCGACGACCTGTACGGCAAGTTTACGTGGCGCATCGAGGGTTTCTCCGAGGTCTCGAAGCGGGAGCTGCGCAGCGCGGTCTTCGAGGTCGGCGGGTACCGATGGTGAGGGAGTTTTTGGAAGGAGAAAAATCATCGCCGACGCCGGATCCTATTATCTCTGAAGAGACAGGGCTGCCTCCTCCTGTGGACACTCTTCTCCATCTCGCCTGTACCCAGGCGCTGTCTGCTCGATCGCGGATAGGCGCTGGGAGTCTAGAGTGCACGAGAAACGGACGCCCGAGAGTGTGGACGCGCGCGGTTGGGTCGAACGTTCAGATCGCTCCGAGTCCGTCGGGCGTCGTCGTCGCTCTCCCCTGCTCTTTTCCTTCTTCAACCCCGAACCCCTCCCTCTCTGTCGCTCTCTCGCTCTCTCGCTCTCCCTCTCTCCCTCCCTCCCTCTCTCTCTCTCTCTCTCTCACGCGCGCGCTCTCCGCCCCAGCAGTAACGCTCACCGCATGCATAACTACCAATCACGTAACGAAACCCTCTTCCTCAGGTACATCCTTGTCTACCCGCAGGGCTGCGACGTCGCCAACCACCTCTCGCTCTTCCTCTGCGTCGCCGACTACGACAAGCTCCTGCCCGGCTGGTCCCACTTTGCGCAGTTCACGATCGCGGTCGTCAACAAGGACCCGAAGAAGTCCAAGTACTCGGACACGCTACACCGGTTCTGCAAGAAGGAGCACGACTGGGGCTGGAAGAAGTTTATGGAGCTGAGCAAGGTCGCCGACGGGTTCGTCTCCTCGCCGTCGACTCCGGGCGCGGCGGCGGCAAAGGACGGCGGCAGCGGCAGCGGCGGCAGCGCCGCCGACGGAGGCGCAGCGACAACACCGGCGACCGCCTCCACCTCCGGCGGCGGCGCCCTCGTCATCAAGGCGCAGGTCCAGGTCATCCGCGACCGGCCCGCGGCGCCGTTCCGCTGCCTCGACGCGCAGTACCGCCGCGAGCTCGTCCGCGTCTACCTGACAAACGTCGAGGCGCTGGCGCGCAAGCACGCCGACGACGCGCGGGCCGCGCTCGGCAGGCTCGCCTCTTCGGGACCGGGCTTCGCGGACTGGTGGCGCAGGTTGCCGGACGACAGGAAGCGGCGGCTGGCCAGCGCGAGGGCGGACGCGGTGCTCAAAGGACTGGTGAAGCGCTTCTTCAACGAGAAGGAGGTCACGAGCACGCTGGTGATGGACGCTCTGTGCGCCGGGTGCGGCGCGCTGGCTGCCGGCGGTTCCCTGGACGCTCTCACTTCCACTTCCGATGCCTCTGCAGCTTCGACGTCCGCGGCTGCTTCCGTCACCATCACGGAAGAGGGGGGCGAGGACGGCGGCAGCAACGGCAGCAGCAGCAGCAAGGCCGGCGGCAGCGAGCGCGCGAGCGACGATGCCAACGGCGGGCCCTCTACCCCTCGGCGAAAGGGCTCCTCTGGCTCCTCCTCCGTCTCCAGCTCTCCAGCAGCAGCAGCAGCAGCGGCGGCGGCGGCAGCGTCGACCTCTTCATCGCGGCCGGCGCCTCTCGTGCGCTTCGACCCCGCGAAGGCAACGTTCTCGCTGGCCAGTGCCGACGCCGCCGAGCTCCTGCTGCGAGCGGCGACGGAGCCCTCCCCGCCGCCGGCCCCTCCTGCCGCTTCTTCGACTGCCTCGGCCTCCTCGTCCCCGGCGAACGTCGCGGCCGCAGGCGCCGCTTCCGACGCGTCCAGGGACGGAGGAGGCGCAGCGTCGGCGGACGGGGGAGCAGCAACAGATCCTCCTCCGCCCCCGCCTCCCCCTCCCTCCGCGCCCGCCTCCGTCGGCGCCACCCCGGTCTCCACCAGCGGCGGCCGGGGCGGCGGCGTCGAGAGGGACGAGCGGCGCCTCGCCGAGCTGGGCAGGTCGGCCGTCGAGCTCTATGCGGCGGCGCACATCTTCGCCGCCGTCGGCGCCGCGCACTCCGAGGCGGAGGCCCTCAAGCGGGCGGACGCCCTGATTGCGGAGGAAGAGGCGTCGCAGGCCGCGGCCGCAGAGCAGGCGGCCGAGCGCGCGCTCGCGGACAAGGAGCGCAAGGCCCGGAAAAAGGAGAGACAGCGCGCCAAGAAAGAAGCGGAGCAGGCCAAGAAGGACGCCGAGGACGCTGTCAGGGCCGCGGCCGAGGCAGCGAGGAAGGCCGAGGCCGACCGGAGGGCGCGGGAGGCTGACGAGAAGCGGCGCGAGCAAGAGGCGGCCAAGGAACGGGAGCGCGCCGAGGCCCTTGCCGTCGTCGCGAGGGCCGCGGCCGCCAAGAAGGAGGCCGCGGCGGCGAAGAAGGCGGTGGCGGCCAAGGCCGCGGCGGCGGCGCAGGCGGCGGTGCAGGCGGCGGCGCAGGCAGAGGCCGACGCCGCCCGCGCGACGGAGGAGCGGCAGCGCGAGGCGCAGGCGGCGCAGCGCGCCGCCGAGGCCGCGGTCCTGGCGCAGGAGCGCGAAAGACTTGCCGCGACCACGGCGACGGCGACGCAGGCCTCAGCGGCCGCGAGAGCGCGCGAGGGAGAGGCCGCTGCGGCGGCCAAGGTCGCGAGGGCCGCCGCAGCGGCCGAGGCCGCCGCGACGGCCGTCGTCGCCGCCGCGAGCTCCCCCGCCGCGTCCTCTTCCGCTCGGGCCTCCGCGAACTCTTCCTCTTCCGCCTCTGGATCTGCTCCCGCGTCCTATCAGGCGACGCTCGCTGCAGCCCTGGAGGAGACCAGGCTCGCCCTGGAGCAGGCGAGGGCGGAGATGGCGGCAATGCGGGTCGCGCTCGCCGGGCGAGAGGGCACGGCGGGCGACGGCGGCGGCGGCAGCGACGGCGGCGGAGGCGTCCCGGTCTCGCCTGGCGCCTCCGCTGCTTCCACCTCTCCCGGTGGCGTCCAAGGCTCCGCTGTTCGACCCTCGTCTTCTTCTCACGCCGCTGCGGCGATCTCTGCCGCTCCCGCGATGCGAGGAGCCGGCGGCGCCGACGCTGCAGCCGCCCCCTCGCCTTCTTCTTCTTCTCCGGGGCAGCCTCCGGTCTCCCCCGCCGCGGCGATGGCTGCGGCAGCTGCCCGAGGGGTCAACGGCGGCGCCGCACCCTACGTGCCCTCTTCGGCTGCCGCGGCAGCGGCCGCGGCCGCGGCCGCGCACGCTGCCGTGAACGGCGTCGGCGCTCGCCCGCGCCCCGGCGCCGCCGGCGGAGGCGCCCCTCCCGCCGGGGCCTCCTCTCCCGCCGCCGCCGCTCGCGCGGGAGGGAAGGCGGTCCCGCAGTCCCCCGCCGCGGCCGCCGCCGCCGCTGCCGCCATGGCCCGCTACGCCCCGGGCACGGCTCAGTACGCAGCCGCAGCCGCCCACGCTGCCACCCTCGCTGCTGCGGCCGCAGGAGCAGGAGGCCAACAGCTCCCTCCTCCTCAGCAGCAGCAGCACCTGCATCAGCAGTTTGCCGCCGACGGCACCCCGATCGCCCAAAAGGGCCCCGCGCCTGGCGTTCCCAGCGAGTCCCCCGGCCTCGACGACTTTGCACACATGAACATGATCGCGGACTTGCTCGAGTGAGCTGAAAGGGGAAACGGGGTGGGGAAGAGGGGGCGCGAGCGAGCGAGGAAGAGAAAGGAAGAGAGAAAGAGAAGCGCAGCAGCGTTCTTCTTTTCGAGAGTTTTTTGTGTTTTCCCGTTCGAGTTTTTTTATAAAACGAATATGGCTGAGAGAAGCAGCAGCACTTTGCGGTTCGAGATCATGGTTGTTTTCCCTTTATTCCGCGCTGGCGGGGCGCGGAGAGGGAGTGTGTGTGTGAAAAGAGAGAAGAAAAGAAGAACACAAGAAAGAAAAAAAACTTGAGCCTCTCCGTTTTTCACTTGTTTTTCATCGTTTTGTTTTTCCCTCGTTCGTTATGCTCGCCAGCAGCGACGACGACGATGAGGGCGCCGACGGTGTCGGGCTTCTGGCCTCCGGAAGGAGCCCCGTCACGCCGACGGACGCCGCCGCCGCCGCGCCGCTGCTGCTGGCGAAGGCCGGCGGAGACAGCATCGACGCCAATGCTCCGTCGTCGGCGTCATCGGCGGCATCGCAGCAATCACATTCGCAGCAATCACATTCGCAGCAGCAAAGGAACCGCTGGTTCTCCTCCTCCTCAGCCGCACGCCCGCCGCCCTCTCCGCACAGCGTAGGAGTTGGCGGCAGAGGCAGCAACGCTGCTGCCGCAGGGGCCGCGTCCGAGGGGCGACTGGGCTCGTTCTTCAGGGCGGCGTTCAAGGTTTGTTCTTTTTGAAGATGGAGGGAGACAGAGGAAACCCGGTGAGGGAAAAAGCGGGGGTGGGGCGGCGACGGCTCTCGTTGGACCTCGCTCCTCACCACCACCCGCCTCTGACCAACCCTCCCCCCCCCCCTCCCTCTTCTTTCGCGAGACAGTCGAACAAGCCCGCCGAGGTGCCCGTCATCCCGGACTTTGACCCGGAGGAGCTGACCGCGCAAAAGGTTTGTCTTTTGAGTTTTGGATTCTTTTCCCTTGCTATTTCTTTTTTGAGGGCCCTTTTTTTATCATCAAACTTTGTCTTTGCTCACCTTTCCCCCCCTCTCTTTTCGAAACCCAAAATATCGAAACTCAGCGAGAATGGGTCCGGCGCCGCAGGGGCTCGAGCGAGGGAGGCACTCGCAAGCTCTTCGGCAGCGAGAACGGGAGCGCCGCGGGCGGGAGCACCGACGGCGGCGGCGGCGGAGGGGAAACTCCCTCCTCGAAGAGAGGGGCGGCGCGCCGGGTCCCTTCCGCGTCTGGGGCGAGGGGCAACAACGGCGCCGCTGCCCCCACCGCCGCCCTCGCGGATCTCCCGCCCTCTTCCTCCTCCTCTACGCCTCCTCCTCCCCCTTTGTTCGAGCGCACGTTCGAATGCTTCCTCGTCGTGGGCATCCCGCCGGGAGACGCCCAGGCCTCGCTGCTCGCGGCGACGCCCGCTGCGGCCTCGGAGGCGCTCGCGAGCGCCGCCCTCGCCGCTGCTGGGGCGTCGGGGGCAGCAGCGGCAGCCGGGGCGTCCTCCTCGGCGCGAAATTCCACGCCCGCGGCCGTCTTCTTCGGTGGCAGGCGAGGGAGCGGCACCGGGGGAGGCGGCCCTTTCCGAGAATCGAACGGGGGAGGAGGAGGAGGAAGAGGAGGAGGGGCCCCTGAGGCATCGGCGCCGCTGCTGCTGCTCCGCTCGCAGCCGGCGCTGCCGCCCAAGGTCCTCTTTTCCTATCCGGATTCTTCGGCGCATCCTTCGTCTTCTTCCTGCCCGCCACTGGAAGAGGTCGCGGCCTTCTGCTTCCCCGAGGGAGGCGTCCCCTTGACCGGGGTGCGCCGCTCGGCCTCGGACAGCGACCTGCAAGCCCTCGTTTATTCTTCTACGACATCAACCTCTTCTTCTTCTTCTTCTTCTTCAACCTCGGCTGCTCCCTCGCCGCTCGCGCTCTCGGACAACTCGTCCTTCGTCTTCCTGATGCGCACCGATACCGGGGAGCCGCTTTATGGCGTCTGCATGCTTTCGAACGACCTGGTGGCGAGGGAGCCCACGCTCTCGAGGGACGGGGGCGGAGGCGGCGGTGGAGCAGCGGCGGCGACCGGCGGCGGCGGCGGCTCCGCTGCCTTCTCGCTCCCGCGCGACGCCAGGGTGCCGGCGGCCCCGCGTTGCTTCTGCCTGCTCTCCCGCGCGCCGCTCTTCGAGCCGCACTTCAGGGTGCTGAGGGCTCTCGCGGGGCTCGAGAGGCTGGACAGGGTGCGGTCGTGGCTCGCGGGGTCGGGGATCGCCGTCGCTCCTCCGCGGCCTCCGCCGCCGCCGCCGCCGCCTCCCGTTCCCCCTGCCGCCCCTCCCGCCCCCGCTGCTTCTGCTGCTGCCGCGACGGCGCCTCCCGAGGGCTCCTCCTCCACCGCCGCCGCCGCCCTGAAGGACGCCTCCGAGCGCATGCTCGCCGCGGCGGCGTCGGCGGCTGCCGCGGCGGCCGAAGCGGGAGCGGAAGCGGAAGCAGGAAACGGGGAAGAAAACGAAAACGGCGACAGCAAAGAAGACGACGGCGAAGAAAGCGACGACGGCTCGTTCGTCTCGGCGGAGAGCGCCATCGCCCCCTCCTCGGCCTCCCCTTCCCCCGGCGGGAAGAAGAAGACGAGGCCGCGCGTCGTCGACCTGGACGGGCTGAGCAGGCTGTCCCTCGGAAAGAGCAGAGATGAAGGAGAAGAAGCAGAGAAAGAGGAGGCAGAGGCAGAGAAAGAGGAGGAACAACTTCGTCCGCTCCCCTCTCCTCGGCCTCCGACCTCGCTCGCGCTCCTCGAGTCTTACTTCCGCTTGCCGCTCCCCGCCCCCGGAGCCAGCGCTATCTTCGCGCCCTTCGAGGCCCTTCCCGCCATCGAGGTCTCGAGGCCGAAGGCGGCGGAGAGCTCTGCCGCCGCGGCGGCAGCAGCGGCAGCGGCGTCGGCAGCGGCGTCGGCCCCGGAGGCGGAACAGCAGGAGGACGAGCGGCGGCGGCGGCAGCAGCGCCTCGGGCGGCTCGCCCCCCGGAGCAGCGGACCGAGCGACGGCGGCCGACCCGGCCCCCCCGACGCGGAGCCCTCCTCGCTCTTCCCGCCGCCCCCCCCGCCGCCGCTGGACGAGGACGCGCTGTCGCTCCGCTGGGCTGTGGCGCTGCTCGCGCGCTGCCTCTCGCTCGACAACCTGGTGACGTTGCTCACGGCGGCGCTGCTCGAGCGGCGGCTGGTCTTCTTCCACCCGGACAAAGGCGTCGTCTCCGCCTGCGTGCTGGCCCTGGTGCCGCTGCTGCGGCCCTTTAGGTGGCAGTGCCCGATGCTCCCCCTGCTTCCGCGAGGAGGGGGCGGGAACGGCAGGAGCGGAGGCGGAAACCGAGGAGGAGGAAAGAAGAAGAAGAAGAAAGGGAGCGCCAACGGCGACGGAGGAGAAAAAGAAGAGGAGGAGCGGGAAGAGGAAGAAGAAGAAGGGGAAGAAGAAGGGCAAGACTCCGACGACGACTCTTCCCTGCGCTGGCTCGAGGCCCCCGTCCCTTACGCCCTGGGCCTGACCCGCAAGACGAGGCCCGCGGCCGACGCCGCGAGGGCCGCCGGGGCCATCCGGGTCAACCTCTACAAGGACGGCCTCGGAGGCCTGAGCGCCTTGGCGTGTCCTGCTCCGGGCGACGTCTCTTTCTCGAGGGCGGGCCCGATGCCCCGGATCCCGCGCAGGGAGGCGCTCGCCGCGGCCGCGCACAGGCACCACGCGGCCCTGCAGCGGTTGCGGGGCCGCGGGGACGCCGACGCGAACGCGAGCACCCTCGCGTCGCTCTCGGCCGCCGACGAGGCCGCCGCCGACGGCCTTCTCTTTTCGATCCGCTCCCACCTCTGCTCGACGCTGCTCGAGCCCGTCAGGGCGCACGCGCTCACCGAGGTTGACGCGAGGGGTGAGCGCGTGTCTGTGCTGCTGTACGACACCTACGTGGCGTCGTTCGCCGAGGCGAGTGCCGCGGCGGCGATGGGAGGCGGGGGCGGAGGGGGCGGCGGAGGCGGTGCCGGAAGCGGCTTCATCGGGAGCGGCAGCAGCAACTCCGCCGCCGTCGCCGCCGGCGAGCGCGCCTTCGCCACGGCGCTGGTCGAGACGCAGCTGTTTGGCGCGCTGGTGGACGAGATCCTCGGGGACTGAGTGGGGATAGAAAGAGAGAAACACCAACACTTGACGAACTCCTGTAAAACAAACGAAAAAAACTCAGTTATGTCGTCGTCATAGGAAAAAAGAAAAACACTTTTTTTTTCTTCTGGGCATTTCTTCTTTTCCCTTTCATTCCATCCACTCCCCCCAAAGAAAACAACCATGCGCGGTTCGGACCCGCCTCCCGACGAGAAAGACGAGGCCCCCATCAAGGCCCTCGACGAGGACGACATCGCCCTCCTCACCGCCTACGGCGCCGGGCCCTACGCTGCCAAGCTGAAGGCCGCCGAGGCCGAGCTCAAGACGCTGGCGAAGCGCGTCGACGACGCGTGTGGCGTCCGGGAGAGCGACACGGGCCTGGCCCCGCCGAGCCGGTGGGACCTGGTATCTGACAAGCAAGCAATGAGCGAGGAGCAGCCGCTGCAGGTATGTGAGCGAGAAAGAGAGCACGCGGGCGTGGAGGGCGAGAGGCAGAGGATTATCTTCTTTCGCTTGATGGCACGATCAATGGTGTCTGCGCGCATCGATTGCTCTTGCGACCGATGCATTTTTCTTTTCTTCTGCTCTCCTCTGCTCGTTTCCTTTCTCTTTCTCTTCTGTGCCTGGCATGACGAGGATCGATGTCCTCGAGCCCTGCGTCGGCTCAAAAAGGACCAGAAAGGGAGAAGCAGGACATGAGAAGCAAGCGATGATGATGGTCTCTCTTACGCAGGCGACCTCACTCACCCTCCTCTCTGTTTTTTTCGACCTCGACCTCGACCTCGACCTCGACCTCGACCTCGACCTCTCAACTCTCTTCTCTTTTCTTCTTCAACCCAGGTCGCGCGCTGCACCAAGATCATCGCGCCCAACACCGACGACGCCAAGTACCTCATCAACGTCAAGCAGATCGCTAAGGTCGGTCTCCCTCCACTTGTGTTTTCGTCTCGTGTGGGGGGGAAGAAGCGAAGAGGGAGAGAGAAAGACCCTCCCTCGTTCTTTCTCAGCGCCCTCACGCTCGATGCTCGCCTCCTCTTACCTCTCGGTCACTCGACCCCTCCTCTGTCACCACCCAAACACCCAACCCAGTTCGTCGTCGGCCTCGGCGAGAAGGTCGCCCCGACTGACATCGAGGAAGGCATGCGCGTCGGCGTCGACCGCACCAAGTACCAGATCCAGGTCCCTTTGCCTCCCCGCATCGACCCCTCGGTGACGATGATGACCGTTGAGGAGAAGCCGGACATTACCTATGCAGACATCGGAGGGTGCAAGGAGCAGATCGAGAAGATGCGGGAGGTGGTGGAGCTGCCGATGCTGCATCCGGTGAGGAGTTGGGGAGAGTTTTTTTTTTGTGTGTGCTTTCTTTCTTCATTCAAAGGTCTGTGCTTCATCGACAACAGCAAAAAAGACTCGAAAACGCTCACTCCTTTCAACTTCTTCTCTCTCCTCCTTCGACCCTGGGACCCCACTCTCCTTTTCCAAAAAAAAAAAACAATCCTCCTCTCAGGAGAAATTCGTCGCCCTCGGAATCGACCCGCCAAAGGGCGTCCTCTGCTACGGTCCCCCAGGAACGGGCAAGACGCTCCTCGCCCGCGCCGTCGCCAACAGGACCGACGCCTGCTTCATCCGCGTCATCGGCTCCGAACTCGTGCAGAAGTACGTCGGAGAGGGCGCGCGCATGGTCCGCGAGCTGTTCACGCTCGCGCGCTCGAAAAAGGCCTGCCTCGTCTTTTTCGACGAGGTCGACGCGATCGGCGGCGCGCGCTTCGACGACGGCGCGGGCGGCGACAACGAGGTGCAGCGCACCATGCTGGAGATCGTCAACCAGCTCGACGGGTTCGACTCGAGGGGCAACGTCAAGGTCCTGATGGCGACCAACAGGCCCGACACGCTCGACCCCGCCCTGCTGCGGCCCGGCAGGCTCGACCGCAAGGTCGAGTTCGGCCTGCCCGACACGGAGAGCCGCGCGCAGATCTTCCAGATCCACACCAGGGCGATGAGCTGCGAGCGCGACATCCGCTTCGAGCTGCTCGCGAGGCTCTGCCCCAACTCGACGGGCGCCGACATCAGGTCCGTGTGCACCGAGGCCGGGATGTACGCGATCAGGGCCAGGCGCAAGACGGTGACCGAGAAGGACTTCCTGGACGCCGTGTCCAAGGTCATCAAGGGGTACCAGAAGTTTTCGGCGACGCCGACCTACCTGGTGTACAACTGATGGGGTTTTTGCGGCTTCCTCTTTTTCCCCCGCTTCTGTTTCTTTCGTTCTTCCTTCTCGTTTTGTTCCCACTCCCCTGAATTATGCAAACCAATGTCGCATGCCTGTTCCTTCTGATGAATGCGCGGCGTTTGTTTCTCTCTTTTTCCTCTTTCCTCGTCGCCGTCGCTGTCGTCGCGCGCCCTGGGGAAGACAGAAAAAACTTATCTCCTTGCTCTTCTCTTGCTTCGGTTCGTCATCCCAGCGTTTTCGATTACACCCGTGCCCTCTCGAGTCGCGAACGAGCAACTGCAAAAGAACAGCCTGTCAAAGAAAGGAAAGCGAAAAAGGAATCGTCATCGAAACTTGCCGCGACCTCCACCACCATCATCCAAAAACGAAAATGAAAAAAAAAAAACCCTTCTTTTTTTTCTCATCAACTTTCTTTACTTGCTCTGCTGGCGCACGCCGTCGGACCCGGCGATGATCACGACGTCGGCCATGTCCATGAAGAGCCCGTGGTCGACGATGCCGGTCAGCGACGCGATGGCCTTGGCGGCAGCGCGCGCGTCCTTGATCGGCTGCTGGAAGTAGAGGTCGACGATGTAGTTGCCGTTGTCGGTGACGTAGGGGCTCTTCCCGTCCGCCCCCGTCCTCAGCCTGGCCTCGCAGCCCCTCACCTCGGGGAGCTCGGCCAGCCGCTTGAGGTTGAACTCCCAGCAGAACTGGACAATCTCCACGGGCATCGCGTCCTTGGACCCGCCCAGGCCGGCGACCAGCTTCGACTCGTCGACGATGCAGACAAACCTGTCCGAGACCAGCTCGACCATCTTCTCGCGCAGCAGCGCGCCGCCGCGGCCCTTGACGAGGTTGAGCTCCGGGTCGACCTCGTCGGCGCCGTCGATGGCGAGGTCGAGGCGCGGGACGGTGTCGAGCGTGGCGAGGGGGATGTTGAGGCCTGTGGGGTCGTGGTGAGAGGAGGGAAGGTTTTGGGTTTTGAGGGTGAGGGTGAGGGCGAGGGTGCGGGTGAGGAGAAAATCGAGAGCGGAGAGCTAGCGACTTCTCTTCGTTTCGATCTGCGTCCTTCTTTCTTCTCCTTTCCTCCTCCTTCATCTTCTCTTCTCTTCTCTTCTCTCATTCTCTTCCTCTCCTTTCTTCTCCAGCACTCACTCTTCGCCTGGTTGTAGGTCGCGATCGACGTGGGCACGGCGACGATGTCCTTCAGCTCGCCGCTCGCGAGCAGCTCGCCGATCCGCGCGACGGCGAACGCGGCGGTCGAGCCCGTGCCGAGTCCCAGCTTCATGCCGGACTTGACGTAGTCCACGGCCTGCCACGCGGCCTGCTTCTTGAGCTCGTCCTGCGAGAGCTTGGTGGCGGCCATGGCGACGGAGCGGCGAGCCGAAGAGGGGGGGAACGCGGTCCTAGTAGAAGGGGCAGTGGGAGCAGCAGAGGCGAATCGGTTCGAGCGGAGGGACGACGACTGGAGGGTCGTTCCGCGAGCGACGGCGTGGAGAGCCATTAATTCGGAGGGAAGATACGGTGTGGGCCGAGAGGGGGAGCGATGGATGGCGCGAGAGAGCAGGGCTGCAAAGAGAGAAGGGGGGGGGGAGGCGGAAGGAAAGAGAAGAAGAAGCGAGAGAGCTCGATTTGTGGTTTTCGATTTCTTTTCTTCAAGACTCTCCAATGCTCGTCTTCACTTCGCTCATCTTTTTTTTCGACGCTTCGTCGTTTCCCCCCTTCGCTTTCTCCCCCCAAAAGCATCAAAATGGCTCCGGCCGGCATCGCCGTCGGGCTCAGCAAGGGTCACGTCGTCACCAAGGTCGAGAAGGTCGCCAGGCCCGCCGCGAGGAAGGGGGTAAGTGAATGAAGCAATCGACGATGACGGACGGAGCGACGACGACGGCGGCTGATCTGAGACGACGGGAAAGGACGTTGCGTCCTCCTGTTAGGCCTCTCCAGCTGCGACGCTGTCTCTTTCTCCGTGGCTACATAGAGCACCGTCATGCATTTTCGCGTGAGAATTCATCCGGCGCCAGAGAGAGAGAGAGAGTCCCGAGAAGAGCGACGACCGGAAAGGAAGGAAGTGTTTGACGATCAGCCGCCAAACTGGTCGGCGACACTCTTTTCCCCACCGCCCTGCTCCGCTCTCTCTCTCTCCCTCTCACGGCTGTCGTGTCCTTGGGTTCTCCCTCCTGCGATACGCTGGCGACGTACGACAAAGGCGCTGAACGCTCAGGCAACGCAGTCCAAGCACGGAGACGACCCGATCAAAAGCTCTTTTGCGAGAGCGTGTTTTTTCGCGCGCAATCGCTCTCTTTCTCCGTTTTCGACGACACCAGCACTCACCTCCTCCTCCTTCTCACCCCCCCCTCCGCCAACTCACGCAACAGCGCTGCTCCAAGCGCGTCAAGGTCGTCCGCGAGATCATCCGTGAGGTCGCGGGGCTCGCCCCCTACGAGCGCCGGATCGGCGAGCTGCTCAAGACGGGCCGCGAGAAGCGCGCCCTCAGGTTCTCGAAGAAGAAGCTGGGCACGCACTCGCGCGGCAAGGCCAAGCGCGAGGAGGTCGCCGACATGCTGCGCAAGAAGAAGTAGAGGGATTATATGAGAATGGGAGACGGGGAGGGAGTGCGCGCGCGTGAGAGAGAGAGAGAGAGAGAGACGGAGAGGAAAACCTTTTCCTTCTCCTTCCCTTTTCGTTCGCTTTTCCCCCCGTTTTCCTTTTTGTTTCCTGCTCTTTTTTTTTCCCGTGTGAGTTTGAAAATCTGCCCCCGCCCCACCACCACTAAAACATCTCTGGATTTTCCGCATCTCCTCTTGTGCGCGAAGGAAATAAAAGCAAGATCAAGCGGCATCTGAAAGAGACAGAGATTTCATTTCACCGAAACGTTCTTTATTTTTCATGTGTTTTGGAGGTCTCTCTCTCTCGTTCTTCCCCCACCTCCTCTCTCTCCGCCCTTCCCCCTTTACTTGCGCTTGGCCTTGAGCACCCCAGCAAGCCAGTCAAGCCCCTCAAACAGCCCCTCCCCGCGAGCGGCGCTCGACTTGAAGATCGCCCAGTCCCTCGCCTTGAGGCTCGGCAGGCCCAGCCCGGCCGCGACGGCGCCGTCGTCGAGCGCCCCCGGGAGGTCCTGCTTGTTCGCGTACACGAGCACGACGGCGTCGGCGAGCTCGTCCTCGGCCAGGATCGCGGAGAACTCCGAGGCGGCGGTGGGGAGCCTGTCGGCGTCGGCGGCGTCGACGACAAAGATGACCGCGTGCGTGTTGGGGTAGTAGCACCGCCAGTAGGGCCTGATGCTCGTCTGTCCCCCCAGGTCCCAGACCTGGAACCTTATGTTTTTGTAGTTGACCGTCTCGACGTTGAAGCCGATCGTGGGGATGGTCGAGACGACCTCGCCGACCTGCAGGCGGTAGAGGATGGTCGTCTTGCCGGCGTTGTCGAGGCCCAGCACGAGGATGCGCGCCTCCTGGTCGCCGCCAAAGAGCGACGCGAGCCTGGAGAGCCACAGGCCCATTTTGGTGTCAGATTCTTTCCGTTTAGCTTGGTGGCTCTGGCTGATTGGAGAGCCTCGTGTGTCGTGCTACCTCAAGAAGCGGAAAGGTGGCAGGAATAGGGGGGGGGTCAAAAAAGGAAGAGAAAGTCTCTTCTTTTTCCAATGGCAATCAAATGGATGATGCCGCGGCGAGAGGAGGACGAAGAAAAAACGGTTCTCTTCTTCTTCTTCTCCTTGGCGTCGATCTCTTTTACTCGGCGCTGTCGATGCGTCGAGGGCCTGTCGATGACGATGGAAGCAAAAGCAGATGAAAGAGCCTCCTTGTTCCAGAGCGGCTGGGACGGTTTGTCGTTCTTCTTCTTCGCTGTTTCCTCTTCCTCGGTGATTTCTGCAACGGCCTCTTTGTCGATTGAGCTTTCTTTCACTCTTCCTCCTTCACTTCTCTCTCTCTCTCTCTTCGAATAGGCAAGCGAGGGAGCGCGTTCTTCTTCTTCTTCTTCTTCTTCTTCTTCTCTATCTCATTCCTGCTCGCTCGCTCGCTCGTCTGCGCTTGCGCGATCTCCCCGTCAGTCTGCGTGTCTGAGGACTCGGGGCTCTTTTCCAAAGAGGAAAAAAAGCAAGGGAATTCCATCACTTCGATGGCCGACAAGGCGGGCTCGGCGCTCTCGCGCCTGCTCCAGCGCCTCCCGTTCAAGATGCCGTGGCAGGTGCGTCGCATGGTGATGCTGTTGCTGCACGATGGACTCAGCGAAAGAGAGAGATACAAAATGAGCGTGCGAGAGAGACGAGAACAGGACGAACCGAAAAAACGGCCGCCGCGACGAAACTCGTTTTCGACCTCGGCCTCTCTGTTCTCTCTCCCTCTCTCTTTTGTTCCGTGCTGGCGTTTCCTCGACACGCTCTCCTCCCTTCCCCCCTTTTCGACCCCACAAAGCTCACAGAAGAACGCTACGAACACCCACGGACACCCCCCCCCCCAAAAAAAAAAACGAAACGCGCCAGGTCACCGGCGTCGCCTCCTCCCCGGAGTTCGCCTCGTACATTCCCCCCGCCACAGAGTACCGCAAGCACGCCCCGGGTTCGCAGCCGATCAAGGCCGTCGTCCCGCACGCGCGCCCCGAGCGCATCTACGACATCAAGTACTGGCCGCGCGACGCGAGGAGGGCAGGGCAGGTCGTCGGGGGAACCAACAAGAGGCACGTCGAGGAGTCGAGGTACGACGTCACGGCGGCCGACGAGAAATTCGATGCGGCTCCCGTGTTCGCGGTTGGGAAGCCGCACAGGTGGGGGAAGAAGGTGCCCCTGCTCGACTACCCGAACAATGGGTACACGACGTAGGGAGGAGGTTTTGGAAGCGTGATGTTTCCTTTTTTGTAAAGAGTGAGCTGGGGTTTGAAAATTTCCCCTTCATTTTCTTCCTGGAATCCGTCTTGTCTGCCTCTCTTCCTCTTTACTCTCTTTCCTCTCACAACGCGTCCTTTCCTCCTTTTGCTCTCTATTAGCCTCATCTTGTGTCCTTTCGGCTGCCAAGAGGAGTGTCGCATTCAAGCCTCTCTTGTTGAGCTAGCACTTGCTAGAAAGAATCAGGATGGCCTCTTCTGCGACGCTTAGGCTCCCGGCGTCGTCCAGATCGGTCTCGACCCCATCGACGTCGAAGGCAATCGTCGCCCGGCCGTCGCGCCGCAGCCATCGCTCGGCAGTCTCCGCATCCGCTTCCAGAGGAGACGGCGAACGACCTTCGACGCAAAGCCGCCGGTCTTTCCTCTCGAAGGGTGCAGCCGCCGCCGTAATTGGCCTGTCGATGTCGGCGGCGCCGACGCTCGCCCCCGCCAGCGCATTCATCGAGGCGGCGCCCGGTGAGTTTTTGTCCATTTGCTTTCTGTGCTCTTCTCTTCTCGCTTTCCTTTTCTCTGATTTTGCTATTCACAGGTAGCTTAGATACCACATACGATGCGGCGATTAAGCATTTGGGAATGCAAGGGCTTTTCGAGGACGTATTCGGTCGATTTTGGTCAAACTTTTTCCCCCCTCCGCCGGCGGCGGCCCAAAAAAAGATGAACGCAACTCACCTCCTTTTCTCTTTCTCTCCCGCCTCAACATACCTCGCCTCGAAAACCAAAACAACCAACGACCAAGGCTTCCGCGCCCACGAGGACAAGCTCGACGGCTACTCCTTCCTCTACCCGGACGACTGGATCCCGGGCACCACCAGCGGTAACGACGTCTTCTTCCGCTCGCCGCTCGACGTCGACACCAACCTCTTTGTCGACGTCTCGTCGCCGTCGTCCTCGAAGTACGAGACGGTCGCCGACCTGGGCACCCCCCGGGAGGCAGCGGAGAAGACGCTGAAACAGTACCTGACGGAGCTGATGAGCACGCGCATCGGCGTCAGGCGCAGCGGGGAGGTGCTCTCTGCGAGCGCCAGGGAGCTGACCGACGAGGAGCTGTCGCGGTACGACGGCGGCAACACCAGCCAGGGGGCCGAGACGAGCCGCCTGTACTACGACGTGGTGGTCCGGATGCGCTCCGTGGCGTCTCGCAACCAGCTGGCGGTCTCCAAGGCCGAGGTCGACGCCGGCGACGAGCTCGAGTGGGAGCGGGACTTCAGGGCCGTCTTGGGAGTGGCGGGCAAGCGGCTGTACGAGTTCAGGCTGCAGTCTCCGACGGTGGGGTCGCAGGCGAGCGCCTCTTCCCCGGCGGCTGGTAGGGTGGACCCTGCGGTGTTGGACGCGATCACGAGGTCGTTCAGGTGCCGCGAGGTGCAGGCGTGAAGAATTGGAGTGAAGCTGCTGGTTTTTCTGTGTTAACCAAAAAAACGTTTTTCCTCCCCTTTTCATTTTTTGAGTTCGATTGGTGACGACGGCCAGCCAATCGACCTCTCTCTCTCTCTCTCTTTCTCTCGATCTCTCTTTTCTTCCCCTCTTCCGCGCGCGCGCGCGTTCCTTTGCCCGTTCCTTGGTTCTTCGGGCACGCCAGAGAGGCAAGAAGCCGTGCGCGACTGCTGCTCTCTACTTTCCAAAACAGAAAATGGCGACGACGGACGAGTGTTGCGCGGTCTGCGCCGAGCCGCTCAAGTTTGTCGCCATTGCCCGCTGCGGCCACGCCGAGTCGTGCAGCAAGTGCGCGCTGCGCCTGCGGGCCGTGCTGGACGACGAGCGTTGCGTCATCTGCCAGCAGCCAGGGGACTGCGTGTTCGTAACGAGGAGCGCCGGCGAGCTCACGAGCGCGCCGAGGCCGGAGGCGTTTGATGGGTTCAAGGTGAGGATGTTTTTTTTCCCCTTTTCAACCTCGTCTTCCGTCCCCGCCTTTTTTTTTTCTCACCCCCCCCCTCTCCGTCTCCTCCACGCTTCCCACCGCTCTCCCCCCCCCCCCCCCCAGGCCCGAGCCAAGGAGGGCACGCTCTGGCACCTCGCCAGGGCGCAGGCCTTTTTCGACGACAGGGGCGAGTTCGAGCGGATGGCGTCCCTCCTGGCCTTCTCCCACCCCGCGCTCTCGCTCACTGGGGCCCCCTCGGCCGCCGCTGCCGCCGGAGAAGACGACGACGACGACGACGAAGAGTTTGAAGGGGGAAAGGCGATGCCCCGAGGCGGCACCCGAGGCAGCTGCTCCCCTTCGGCGGCGGCAGCGGCCGCCCCCTCCTCTGCTTCCTCCTCCTCCTCCTCCTCGCGCTTCGCCGTCCCCGCGCAGGGACCCCCCGCGGCGTTTCCGTCGATGAGGGACCTCAGGGCCGCGCTCGCCCAGAGGGGGCTCTCCTTCTGCGACGTCTGCCTCCGAGGGCGAAAGGTCTTCGCCTGCGAGCAGCTCGTCTACACCCGCCGCTCTCTCGCCCGGCACAAGGCCGCGGGAGACGCCGCGGGCCCGCTGGCAGAGTCTGGCTTCTCGGGGCACCCGCGCTGCGACTTCTGCTCGCAGCGCTTCTACGGCGAGGCGGAGCTGTTCCTGCACATGCAGACCCGCCACGAACACTGCTTCCTCTGCCGCAGGGCGAGGCCGACCGAGTACGCCTACTTCAGAGACTACGCCGACCTCGACGCCCACTTCGCCCGCTCGCACCACCGGTGCCCGCACCCCGAGTGCCTGGAGAAGAAGTTTGTTGTCTTCGCGTCGGACGGCGAGCTGAGGGCGCACGCGCTGAAGGAGCACGGCGGCAACCTGAGCAAGGCGGAGAGGAGGGCCGCCGCGACGATCCAGCTCGACTTTGGCGAGAGGGAGCGAGGAGGAGGAAGAGAGGGAGGAAGAGAAGGAGGAGGAAGGGAAGGCGGGGCTTCGTCGTCGGGGCTTGGGGCGGCGGCGGGGCGGCGCGGCGGCGGCGGCCGCGGGGGCCGCGACGGCGCCGCCGCACCCCCCTCCTCCTCCTCCTCGGCTCCCGCTCCTGCAGCGACAGATTCGCCGAGGCTCAGGCCGGAGGACTTCCCCGCGGCCCTGGGAGGGAGCGCCTCCTCCTCCTCCTCGCTGTCGGTGCTCTCCGGAGCGGGGAGGGGAGGCGGAGGCGCCGCGCGGTGGTCTGGCGCTGTTGGTGGCGGCGGCGGCGGCGGGCGCGTCGGCAGCCTCGGCAGCCGCGTCGCCTCGGCCGAGGACTTCCCCGCGCTCTCCGCCGCGAGGCCGGCGGCTCCCGCGGCTCCCGCCGTCGCCCCGAGGAGGCTCGCCCCGCGCGCCGCGTCGACCTCGGTCTCCCTCTCGAGGGAGGTGCTCCAGTCGTCGCGGACGCTCGACGAGGCGTTCCCCGCCCTCCGCGTCTCCTCCGGTCCTCGCCCCCCGACCGCCGCCGCCGCCGCTTCCATGCCTGCTCATTTCCCGGCGCTTGGAGCTTCGAGAGGTGCAGCTGCTGCTGCTGCGGCGGCGGCTCCCTCGAGGGGGAAGGCGCCGGCGCCGCTGCCGCCGGCGGCGGCCGCGGCGCTGCAGCGACGGGAGGAGTTCCCATCGCTCGGTGCCACGAGGGCTCCTCCCTCCTCCGCGCAGCCTTCCTCCTCCTCTTCCTCCTCCTCCTCCTCCTCCTCCTCCTCCTCACCTGCCCCGAGAGTCTCCGCCGCCCTCAGGGAGGCCAACATGACCCTCAACGCCCGCGTCAGGGCGGCCCTCAAGGGAGACGACCTCGCGGCGGACTCGTTCCGCTCGCTCGCGGCGCGCTACGCCCGCGGCGAGGCCCCGGCCGCGGCCGTCGCCGCCGCGGTCGCCGAGCTCGGGCTCGCCGCCCTGCTGCACGAGATGGCCGCCCTGCTCCCCGACGCGCGGGCGAGGGAGGCGCTGCTGGACGCCGCGGCGGACCTGGCGAGCAGGGCGAGGCCCGGGGAGGCCGGGTGGGCCCCGCCGGAGGCGGTGGCGGAGATGAGGAAGCAGGGAGGGGGAGGGAGTGGGAAGGAGAAGGGGGGGCCGCGGGCCTTTCCCGGCTCTCGCTCCTCTGCGTCCTCCTCTTCCTCTCCCGCTTCCGCTTCTGTCGCCGGGGGCGGAGCCTGGCCGTGCTCCCGCTGCACGCTCGTCAACGCCCCCACCGCGGTGGTCTGCGAGGTCTGCGGGGCGCTGCGGTCGAAGCAGCAGCAGCAGCAGCAGAGGGGCGGCGAGGAAGGAGCGGGGGCTCCTCAGCAGCAGCAGCAGCAGCAGCCAACTCAAGTCGGCAACAACAACAGCGGAAAGGAGAAGAAAAAGTCCAAGTTCGAGCGCATCAGGCTGACCTCCGGAGACGCGAGGGCGACCGAGGCCTTCCTGGTGGATAGCGGCGCGGTGGTCCGTCCCGGGAACGTGTGGACGCAGCGCCGGTAATAGAAGAAGTGAGAGAGGAAGTTTTTTTTTTTTTTTTGAAATCAACAGCGAGACAGAAAAATTGCTCTCTTCTCTCGCTCTCACACTTTTCATTCGCGGAACGCGCCTGTCCTCTCTCTCTCTCTCTCTCTCTCTCTCTCTCTCTCTCTCTCTCTGTCGCCTCCTTCTCTCGCGCCGAAAAGCGCGCTCTCTCTTCTTCTCCCCGCACGCACGGCTGCACTCTAACGGCGACCGCCATGGAGCCCCCGGAGTACGGCTCCGACGACCTCGAGGCCCGCGGCCTGCATTCGGCACTCGCAACGGTCTGCGCGCTCGAGCAGCGCCTGCGCTCGGCCATCCAGGCGTCGGTGCCCATCAGCAGGAGCCTGGAACTGGACCCGGACGACGCGGACCGCGAGCGCGAGGCGCTGTTGTCGACGCGGTGAGTTGGAGGGGGGGGGCGACGGTGCAATTTTGCTCTATCGTCGTCGAAGCCGGCCGATTTTTTGAATTCGGTGCTTTCAATCGCGTCCCTTCGTCTCTCCCCTCTTGGCTCACTCAATTCTCCACTCTCTCACTCATCCTTTACATCCCGCTGGCCAAACTCTCGCAACAACAACAGCGAGCAACTCGAGCTCCTGGAAGAGAAGCTCCGCGAGCTCGCCGCCCTCCCCCGCGGCGACTCGCGCTCTGACGACGACCGTGCCGTCGCGCTCTCGCAGGTCGACGCGCTGCGCAAGGAGCTCGCGCTCGTGTGCAGGGCCGGCCTGCCCTCGGTGGTGTTTGGCAAGGTGAGCTTATTCTTAGAGAGTGAGAGAAAGGGAGCAGGAGGGCGAGCGAGAGAGAGCGAGTGAGTGAGCGAACTCGAAAAAAGGCGAACGAATTGATGAAACCTTTCTTTCCATCTCGCGCGTCCATTGAAAGAAAAAAACGGCGACGGCGACGTTTGACGGTGACCGTGCTTCTCCGCTCCCACTTCCGACTCTCTCTCTCTCTCCCTCTCCCTCTCTCTCTCTCTCTCACTTCTCTCACACTCTTCCGCTCTCTCTTTCCTTCTCCTTTCTCAGGACGTCATGCGTGACGTCGTCGCCTTCTGCGAGGTCAGCGCCAACACCACCAGCCCCGCCGGGGGCGTCACCCCGCTCTCGGCCTCCAGGGCGGCCTCTCCGGCCCCCCCGGGAGGCTTCTTCTCCCGCCGCGCCGGCAAGGAGGCCGCCTTCTCCCCGTCCCCTTCCTCGTCAGCGCTCGCCTCGCCCCCCTACTCCTCCTCGGCCCCGCGCTCGGGGCAGGCCTCCCCTCGCTCCCCCGGCGGGAGGGCCATCGGGGCAGGGGGGGCTCCGAGCCGGCGCTCTCCTGCGGCGGCGGGCGGCTACAGGGACGCGAGGCCCGGGGCCCGCTGCTCGACCCCCTCCCCCGGCGGCGGCGCAGGGGGTGCCGGAGGCAAGGGCGGCGCGTGGCGCCCGGCGTCCTCGAGCAGCGGGCAGGCCTCCCCCCCGGCCGCGTACAGGGCAGGGAGGTACACCTTTGGAAGCAAGACCAACGCCGCCGCGGGCGACTTTGACGACGCGCTCCCGCCGTCGGCGCTGCTCTCCGGCGCAGGGATCGCCGCCCCCTCCCCCGTCGAGGGAGAGTGGGCGAGCAGGCACCCTCAGCAGCAGCAGCAGCAGCAGAGCGCCTCGACTGTGGCCTCGCGCTGGGCGGCGCGCTTCTCGCGCTCCTCGTCGGGCGCCTCGCTCGCGGCGTCGCTCAGCGAGGTGAGGGTCGACTCCGCCGGCGCGGCCGGCTTCAACAGGGGCAGCGGGCGCGGAAACGGCAGCAGTAGCGTCAGCAGCGCCGCTCGCTTCTCTTCCGGCTCCGCCGCCCTCTCCTCCCCACCGCCGCACTCGCGCGTCGTCGCCTCGTACTCCGGCGACGACCACAGCGACGGCGGCAGCAGGTACACCGTCGACCCGACCTTTGGCGGCAAGCTCGACCTCGGGCGGTTCCGCCTGGGCTCGGCCGGAGGAACCGGAGGAGCGAAGGCGGGTGCGACGGGCCTGGCCGCGGCCAACAGGACGACCCCACAGAAGGGAAGAGGAGGAGGAGGGAGCAGCAGGCCCGGTCTCTTCTTCTCCAGGGTCTCTGCCTCTCTCTCCTCTTCCTCTGCGGCCGACGCGGCAGCGGCCGCAAACGCAGCGGCGGCGGCGGCGGCGAACGAGACGGCGCCCCCGAGGAGGCACCCCCTCGGGGCCTCCTCCTCCTCGACCTTCGCCGCTTTCGCCTCGCCGCGGGCCCCCTCCTCCGTGCCGCGCTCGCTGATGAAGACGCCGCAGAGGCAGCAGCAGCAACAGGAGCAAGAGAGCAGGGAGGTGGCCGAATCAGAGCTCGGCGACGGCGACGACTTTTCTGTCTCCGCTGCTGCTGCTGCTGCTGCAGCTTCTCGCCATCGCGCTGCTCCCGCCGACCAACTTCCGGCCTCGCTGCTCGATCCGGCAGCAGCGGAGGAGGAGAGGCGCGAGCGCGGGACGATCTCGGTCCCGAAGCCGCTCCCTCGCTCCCCCGGCGGGGGGACCGCGGGCGACGAAAACTCCCGGCCGAGCCACGGCACCGGCGCCGGCTTTGGCGCCTCCCTGGGCAAGGCGCTCAACGCCGCTGCCAAGCTCGCCCTCGCCGCCGGGGCCGTGGCCGGCGCCGCGGCTGCTGCCGCGGCCGTGCGGGACTCGGGGGTGATCGCGGACGCCATGGCGGCGGCCAGGCAGAAGGGCAGCGGCGGCAGCACGACGACCAGGGCGAGGCGGAGCGGCGGCGTCGCCCTCGACAAGCGCGGCGTCCCCGTCCGGAGGCCGCTCTCGACGTCGGGCCGCAGCAACAGCCACTCCGCGCCGCCCCCCTCGTCGCGCTCCCTGCCGACCGAGGCCCCGCCGCCGCCGGCGTTCCCGAGCGAGAGGCCTCCTCCGATGGTGAGCGGGCGGGGGTAGAGCGAAGAAGAGAGAACACGGTACGAAATGATTCGATTTTGTGATTTTTTTTCCGGGTTTTCGGAGAGCTAGAGCGAAAGGAAAAAAAAAGAGAGAGAGTTTGTCTTTTTTTCAAAAACATTGCAACAACAACGAAAAAAACACCTGCGAACGTGATAAACCCGATGCTATCGAGTACCTGCCTGGCCTCCAGCAGGCATGCGGCTGCTGTCGGAGGGGCACAGCGGACTGCGACAACACGGGCGGCAGCAGCAGCGAGTTTTGCTGTTCCGACGATGATGCCGACGCCGCCAAACTTGACGCAGCGCTGTCGTCGGCGGAAGTTTCCCACCACCGCTTTCGCGCTTGCTGCTCCTCCTCCTCCCGTGCGCAGGCGGCGTTCTCCGGTTCTATCCCGAGCGTCACCGCTCCCAGAACAGCCTGCTCCTCGAGACGACACCGTGCTCAAGAGCATCGTCGAGGCCGCCGCGGCAGCAGCAAAGGCGGCGAGGGAATCTTCCCCGTCATCATCTTCCTCTTCCTCTTCTTCCTTCGCTGCTGCTGCTCAGGTTTCTTCGACCTCTTCTTCTTCGTCGTCCGACGAGTCCTCCTCCTCTTCCTCCTCCTCGGGCCTGCGCGGGGCCACGATATCCCCCAGGCGCACGAGAATGATCACGTTCACGTGCAACAAGTGCGGTGAGTATGGAAAAGAGCAAGAAAAGGTTTCGACTTCGTCTTTTGTTGTTTACCTGGCTCGACGTCCATGTTGGCTCACCTGAAAAAAACTCGTCGGCGACGACGC
>Ga0315289_10001358_pt1 | contig 37883 bp, 29 predicted proteins | sample YL17G11_40_MG_FD_203452 | JGI IMG/M metagenome (GOLD analysis project Ga0315289, IMG submission 203452) | Sediment microbial communities from Yellowstone Lake, YNP, Wyoming, USA - YL17G11_40 | ecosystem: Environmental > Aquatic > Freshwater > Lake > Sediment | place: USA: Wyoming | collected...
AGCGCGGGGGTGATGGCGTCGGCGGCCGCCAGGCGCGCCGCGAGCCACGCTAGCTGCCGCGCGGCCAGCGCGCGCCGGAACACGGACGGCCCCTGGTACGGTGTCATCTTGGCGGCGTCGAGACCGGGAAAGTGCTGCTGCACGAGGACGGGGTGCAGCGCGGCGAGCGCGCGGCGGGCGGGCGCGCCGCCCGCCGCCAGCGCCCCCAGCCCGGCCGCGGCCGCGGCCGCGGCCTCGCCCGTCGCCCACGCCGCGGGCAGAGCGGGCAGGGAGGCGGCATCGTAGAGGGCGCAGAGGAGGAGGGCGCCGGAGCGGGCGCGCTCGGCGGCGAGCGCGTCCGCGCGCGCGGCAGCTGTCGCGGCCGCGGCCGCGGTCGCGGCCGCGTCTTCCGGGACGTCGCCTATGATGTCATCGTCTTCTCCAATGATTTGGATAACGGGGCGCCGCGGCGGGGCCGGCACGGCCGCGCCCGCGCCCGCGCCGCCGTTTTGGCGCTGGCCCGACACGTTCCACAGGTCGCCGAGCGAAGGGCGGGGGGCGGGGGCAACGGTGTTAGAATTCGCACTACTCTCGACCGCTTCCGCCACCGGCGCCTGCTCGGGCAGCGCGGCCGCGACGGCGACTGCCGCGCGTATGCACGCCGCGGCGCGTCCCCCCCACGCGTCCGCCGCCGCGGCGTCGCCGTCGACCGATTCGAGCGGCACGCCGCCCACGTCGGCGAAGCAAGCTTCGGGCGGGAGCGCGGCGGCAGTCGCCGCGTCGACGGCGGCGTCCGCGTCCAGCGGCGCGAGCCCGGGGCACGCGGCGGTCGCGTCGACCACTTTCTGCACCAGCAGCCGGCTCTGGTCGCCCGCGATTTCACTGCAGGCGGCCAGGTGCTGCAGGGCGGCCAGCAGAGGTGGGGCTGGGGAGGAAAAGGTGGGGGTAGGGGAGGGCATGCCGCATTCGCGCCCGCGCCAGTGCCATTGGCCGTGGCGGCCGACTGCACGCACGCCACGACGCAGCCGCACCGTCGCTGGGGGCTGCCGCCGACGCTGCGGCCGGGCAGGCGCCCGCTTGCGCCGCGCTGCCGCCGCCAGAGGCGGCTGGCGCCTCCGCGCGGGCGCCCACGTCAGCATGCGCCATGGCGGGGGCCCGGCGGGGGTCGCCGGGGTGGCTGGGCGAGACTGAAGAGGGGCGCCGGCGCGCGTTGTCGTACTAGGCCCGCCTCCCGCCCACGACTGCCCTAGAGAGACTGCCGTCGCGTCCCCTGTTACACAAGCACCGGGCGGCGGGGGCCGGTGGACGCGAGGTCGCTCGCTCAACTGCCGGCACCGCGCGACCCCTCCTTCCCTCCTCTCTAGACCACCATGCGCCGGTCCTTGTTCGACACCGCGCACCGGGGCGCGGCCATCATGCGCGGTGCGGGCGATGCGGCGGCGTCGGCCGCGATGTAGGTGACGCGGCCGCCGTCGACGACGGTCGTGCGCCCGTCGGACGAAACGATGCCCCCGCCCCCGCTCCCGCCGCTCCCGCCGCCCGAAATCATTGTCGTCTTGCCGTTCTCAGTGGCGGACGTCATGTACGAGGACCGGCCGCCGCCGCCAGAGGAGGACGAGAAGGCGGCGCCGCCGCCGTTGCCGCCACCGACAAACACGCCGCCGCCGTCAGGCCCCGCGACGGCGCCGCCCGGCCCGGCGCCCGCAAACGCGCCTCCCGGCACGCCCGCAAATGCAGCGGCGGGGCCGGCGAACGACGGTCCGTCGTTCTCAGTGTCGCCGTCGACCGCCCACCCGAAGCCGCCGTCGCACGCCGCCACGCCCTCGAGCGCTACCCCACAAGACCAAAGCTTGTTACCCATCGGCGGCAGCGTGACCGAGCCGCGCGCGCACGGAGCGCCGCCCCACAGCCGGCACCGCCCGCGCGTCGCGGCCACGCCCGCGCCGCCGCCGACGCGGCCAGTGATGGTGGCGTTGGAGGAAGATGGCGCGATGTACACGCGGGAGACGCCTAAAGCAAGGACGTCGGCGGACGAGGACAGGTTTGCCACGAAGACGCGCGCCGCGCCCGCCGCGACGACGGCCGCCTCCCCGATCGCACCCTCGACGACAGCGGTCGCGCCACCGGTCGCGGTCACGTTGACGGTAGCCGCGACGATGGCGCGCGCTTGGAGCTCGGCGCCGCCGCGCGCGGCGAGTGCAAGCGCGCCGGCCGCGGGGGCCAAGCCGGAGACGTACACGAATCCGGGCCCCGGGCTGGCAGCGGCAACAGAGACCACGGCTTCGACCGACACGCGCAGCACGGCGCGGATGGGGGCGGCGGCCGCGAACGACGTCGCCGAGAGGGACAGGACGCCGTCGGCCGTGTTCGCAGACACCGCGTCCGCCACCGCGCGTTCGGCCGTGATCTCCAGGCGGGGGGTGGGGTCGGGCGCGTCGGGGGGGAGGGCGGTGATGGCGAGGTTGAAGGGGAGGCAGGCCTGAAAAGGGAGGAGACGGGGAGGTCGGGCGCCCGCGCGCCCGCTTGGAAAGCGGGCCCCTCTCCTTTCGCCGCCTCACTCGCTCCCGCGCGCCCCACCTCGATCGAGTCAAATGCGCCATCAATAGTGATCACGCGCGTGGTCGAATCGACCGCGGTCGGCGCGGCTGCGACCACCACTGCAAGCGCGAAAAGCGCGAGCGCGCGCGCCATCGGGGACGTGGGAGCAGGCTAGACCCCGGGGCAGGCGCAGACGCTGCTGGGATTGGATGGGCGCGAGCGCGGGGGTGGCCGGTGGGGCGCCGGAAGCGGGGAGAGTGACGCTCGCGGCGACCCGCGCCGAGAACGCGCCCTCCGTTCCTCCAGCTGGCGCCTTTAAGCCACAACGAGCCCCGCAAACCGAGCCGCCACCTCCCCTTCCGCCTCCGTGACCCGCGCCAGCGTGTTCTGATGAAACGCTTCCAGCGTGGCGTCGCCCGCCGCGCCGTCGCCGCGCGCTTCACCCGCGACCAGCTGCACGAGTTTGCCGACCGCCTCCCCCGTCACCGCGGGCGCGCCGTCGGCGAGGAGGTCCAGGTAGTGGTTCAGGACTTCGACGTGCAAGGACGCGGCTTCTGCGGGCGCGCGGTCGCCGCCGCGCCGCGCGGCGGCCGCCTGCGCGCCCGCCGCGGCGGCCGCTTTCAGGGCGCGCTGCAGGCAGGCCAGGGCTTTGGTCGAGTCGCGGGCCAGTGGGAGGGCGTCGGGGGAGGGAGGAGGGCCGGCCGCTTCCTCCGGCTGCCAGTGCACGCGCGCGACGGCGCAGAGCGCGCGGCACTGGTCGGCTTTGCGCAGCAGCCGCCCCGCGCACGCCGCCGCCTTGTGCGCGAGCGCGTCGCGCGAGTCGGGGGTGAGGCCGCGGGCGGCGACGAGGGCGCCGACGAGCGCGCCGAGCGCGCCGCGTTCGCCCGCCGAGTCGGGCAGGCCGTCTTCAAAGAGCGCAAACGCGCGCTCGCACAGGTCGTACGCCACCGGCTCCAGCGCGGGCGTGCGGCCCGCCACGACGGCGGCGGCGACGCACAACGCGTGGCCAAGCGCGGGGTCAGCGTCGGCGACGGCGGCCGCGAGGCGGCCGGCAAACTGCAGCGCGCCCGCCGCCGTCGCCGGCCCCGCGCCCGGCTCAGGGGGGGGCGGGTCGGTGCCGCCCATGGACCCCGCGGCCGCCGCCCGGCCGGCAACATCCAGCGCGGCGAGGGCGAGCGGCGGGAGCAGGCACGGCGCGGCCGCGCGCGGCGCGGCCGCCGCGAGCGCCGCGTGCGCCGCGCCCAGGGCGGCGTAGTGCGCGTCCACGTCGTCGGACCGCAGGCGGTGCATCATGCGGGCGAGCAGGGCGTGGGCGGTGGATGGAGGGGGGGTGAGGGGGGAGGCGCCGCTGTCCGCCCCGCCCCCGCCGTCGGCCAGCGGCGCCACCAGCTTGAGCAGGGCCTCGACCGCGGCCGGCTCGGCCAGGCAGTCGGACCCGTCGGCGACCGCGGTCGCCAGCCGCGCGGCGGCCGCGCGGCGCGCGCGCGGGGGGAGCGCGGCGAGGAGGGTCGCGTGGCCGGGCAGCGCGAGGACGCCCGCGACGCCCACGCCGTCGAGCACCCCCCCTGCCAGCCCGGCCAGAGCGTCCGCGCCTGCATCGTCGTCGACGGCGGCGAGCCCGGCGGCGGCGCGCGCCGAGAGCGCGGCCGCCGCGCCTGCGAGCGCGGCGTCGACGCGCGGCGAGCCGCCCGTCGCGGAGCCGAAGCGGGCGAGGGAGCCGTAGAGCGCGCCCACGTCGGCGAGGGGGGTGTCGGGGCGCGCTGAGACAGCGGCCGCCGCGGCGGCGAGGGCGGCGTAGGTGCGGTCGCCGGCGAGCGCGGCGGCAGTCGCCGGAGCCGCGGGCGCCGGCGCGTCGCCGCCGCCGCCACCCTCCCCACCACACCCCGCCGCCCCCGCCAGCCGGTCCAGCAGCGCACCAAATACGGACGCGACCCGCGCGTCGGGCGCGAGGTCGGGCAGGGCCGCGAGGAGGGCGGGGAGGGTCGCCGCGTGGAAGTCGTCGGGGAAGCACTGCACGAGCGCGTGCACCAAATACCCCTGCGCGAGTCCGTCCTTGCACGCCACAATCTGCTCGAGCAGGCGCGGCAAAATGGCGTCGGCGTACAGGGGCGCGTCGAGGCCGTCGAGGCGGGAGAGGGCGGTCACGTGCGCGCCGACCAAGTCGGCGACCGCCGCGCGCGCGGCCGCGGTCGCCGCCGGCCGCGCCGCGCCCTGGTGCGCCATGCGCACCCACAGCCGGTTGGCGTCGGCAAAGTTGGTGAGGAGGAAGTCTGCGGCGGACGCGGTGGGGGCGGCGGCGAGCGCGGGCGCGAGCGCGCGGAGCGCGTAGGCGCGCAGGAAGAGGCCGCGCACCGGCGCCTGCACCCCGCGCGCCGCGTCCGCCACGTCGGCCAGCAGGAGGGACGCGTCGGCGTCCTTGGCGCGCGCGCGGGCGGCGGCGGCGGCGACGAGGAGGTAGACGCGCGGGACGACGTTACCCGCCGCGAGGACCGCAGAGTGCACGCCCGCCAGGCTCCTCCCGCGACCCGGCTCCCCGTCAAACCAGAGGGATAAACGGTCCAAATGGGAGGTCGCCGCGATGTGGAGGTCGTAGTAGCGCGGCGGCGCGAGCGCCGACGTGCGCAGCTCGCCGAGCGCGGCGGCCGCGTGCCGCAGCGCGTCCTTTTGGTCGCCCGCATCCTGAAAGAGGAGAAGTGCGGGATTGTTGGGCGTCGTTTGGGAGGGGTGGCGACGCCGGGAGGGGCCGGGAACGCGGTGCGCGCATCCCATCCAGACCCATCCCATCCTCCCCCCTCCCACCATCGCCTTGTCCATGTAGTATGCCGCCCGCTTGACGGACGCCAGGCCGTCGGCCAGCCAGCGGGCCTGCTCCTCGTCCGACGCGGGCGCGCCGGGGTCGGCCTGGAGAGGGGGCAGGGATGGGCGGGGTGAGCGTGCGGCTCGCGGGCGCGCGGGACGCTGGCGGATGCGTGCGCGGTCTCTCGCACACCATGGCGGCGGGCGTTTTGTGGGGGCGACGAACGCCGACGCGCGGCCGCACTCTCGGCGCCGCGGCGCTCGCGCGCCCCTCCCCATGGTGGCGCGCTCCCCATCCCCCGCGGCCGCGCCGGCTTCGCGGTACGGCCGCGCGCTGCGGCCGACCGCGCCGGCCGGCGCCCCCCTCGGCGACGAGTCCGACCCCCCCCCCCCCGGCCCCGGCACCGCGTCCGGGCTCGACCCCGCGGCCCTGCTGCCCGACGAGAGCTTGCCGGGGTTGCTGGCGTCCCTTGACCCCACCGCGCGCCTGGCGCCCGACGCCGCGGCAGCGCTAGCCCGCCTCGCCGTCGACTTTGTGGCCGACGCCCTGGCTGGCGGCGCGGCCGCCGCGCGGGGCCGGCGGGCCGATGCGGTCGTGCCGGCCGACGTCGCGGCCCACGCCGACGCGGCGTGGGGCCTGCGCGTGCCCGGGCACGGCCCGGACGCCGTGCGCGCGTACAGGCGCCGGCCGCCGTCGGCGGTGCACGCGGCGCGCGCGGCGGCGGTGGCCGAGGCGGATGGAGGCGGGGGGTGAGGAGGGGGAGAAGGTGGTGGTCGTCGCCCGGTTTCTGTTTCTTGGCGGGCGTGTTGCGAGCCGCTCCCCGCGCGCGCGCGCCGAGCGGGTGGGCCGGGAGGCGTCGCGACACTGGCCGGTGAGCCTCCGCCTCACCCCCAATCAAACTCAACCCCCTCCCATTTCTCTCTCCTCTCACCGCCCGCCCCCCGGCGCCGTCACCTGCTCCCACGCGCCGTCCACCGACTCCCGCCACAGCGTCACGTCGCCCCGGCCGTCGGAGACGGCGAGGACGCCCCCGGCGAGCGACCACGACACGCGCCAGACGGGCGCGCCGAAATCGTGGATCAGGGTCGGGGCCCACCCCGCGCCCGGCGCGGCCTCCGTCCACACGTACACGCGCCCGTCTTGACCCGCGGAGGCGATGGTCGAGGCCGGGGACGACAGCGGGGGCGCCCACGCGACGTCGCGGACCCAGTCACCGTGCGCGGCGAGCGGCGCGCCGTCGGCGACCCACCCGCCCTCCCCGCGGCGCCACAGGCGCACGGCGCCGTCGCACCCGGCGGACGCGAGGCGCGCCTCGGGGGCAGGGGATGGGCGGGAGGTCGCCAGCGCCGCCGCGGGCGGCGCCGGCGCCCACGCGACTGCGAGCGCGCCCCCCGCGTGCGCGCCGTCGACCGTCTCCCGGCCCCAGGAGAGGCCGCCATCCGGTGATGTCAGCACGGACAGGCAGCCGTCGGAGGACGCGGCGGCGAGGGACAGCCCGAGCTCGTGCGGCGCAAACGCGACCGCGTTGACCGACGCGCCGTGCGGCGGCGCGTCGTGCGACCGCGCCCAGCCGCCGCGGCCGTCCTCGCGCCAAAGGATGACCCGGTTGTCGAACGAGGCGGACGCGAGGAGGGTGCCAAAGGACGGGTGCGCCCACGCGACGGCCCACACGGGGCCCTCGTGGCCGGCCAGCTCGGCGAGCTGGGTGGTGGTGTCGCCGGCGACGTCAAAGACCTGAGAGAGAGGGGTGGGCGAGCGTGGGCGGCGCGAGCCGCGCGCGCGCGCCATCGCGGCGCGCCGCCGTTCCGCCGTTCGCACCTTGACCAGCCTGTCGGACGAGCATGTGGCTAGGCGGCGCCCGTAATAATCGAGTTGGGCGTCGTGGACCTGCAAGGAGGGAGGAAAAGGGCGCCGCGTCGATGCGCGCGGCCGCGGCCGGCGGTCGGGGCGGCGGGCGATGCGGCGCGCCGCTGCAACACACCGTGTCCGCGTGGCCGGCGTCGAACGAGGTGGAGACGGCCGCCATGGCGAGAGGAGTGGGGGGATGGAGCGGCGCCGGCAGCGAGGTTCACTCTGCGGCCTTTGCCCCCAATGCATCGGCGCCTCGGCGCGGCCCTGGCGGCCGCCGCGGCCCGCGCGACGCGGCCGGCGTCGTCGTCGGCGCCGCCGCCGGCTCTTGCCGGCGTCGCGCTGCTCGAGCGGCTGCCCGTCGTCGTCCCCCCCCCTCCCGCCTGGCGCGCGGCGGCCGACGCCAACGCGGCGTCGCGCGCGGCGGCGGCACGGCGGGAGCTGCCCAAAGAGCTCGCGCCCGACGACGGCGCGGCGGGCGCCGGCGGCGCGCGCGGCTGGGCGCCCGCGCCGGTCGAGACGGAAGCGGATGCTGCCGGGGATAGGACGAGCTTGCGCAGGGCGCTGACGCGGCGGCTCTTCATGGTCGTGCGGGACGGGGAGAGCGTCTCGCTGCCCTCGTCGCCGCACTCGGGCGGCGACGAGCCCATCCGCGCGGCCGCCGAGCGCGCCCTCGCCGCCGCCACGAGCAACGCGGGCGCGTACGAAGCCTACTTTGTGGGCAACGCGCCCGCGGGGCACGCGGGTGGCGGGGACGGGGGCACGATGTTCTTCCACCGCGCGCAGCTCATCGCCGGCGCGCCCGCGCCCGCCGCGCCGGGCGCGCGGCTCGAGTGGCTCACCAAGGAGGAGCTGGTGGAGGCGCTGGGAGGGGGTGGGGAGCTCGGGCGGGTGCTCGAGGTCATGCTCTGATTTTCGTTTGCGTCTCCTTCCTGCTGCGCCTCCGTGTGGTTGTGACCCCGCGCCATGCCCACCGTGCTTGGGAGCGTCCGGCGCGTTGCAATGGGCGCGAGCCGCGATCCAAAACAGAATTCCCCCCTCTTCCGTAAAGCATAGCACGCCACCCCACCCCCCACCCCCCACCCATCTCCCATCCTACCGCCTCGCCTTGTACAGCGTGCGCAGGGCGATGTAGGACGCGACATGGAAAAAGGCGAGGAAGCCGACGAGGGCGGCAAAGCAGGTGCCGAGGGAAAAGTCAAAGTCCCAGAATTTGAGCGTGTCCGCCCCTTTGTACACAAACGTGCACGATTGGCCGTCCATGGCTTGCTGCTGGGTGGCGTTGGGATTGGAGACGAGGGAGTCGATCTCCGCGTCGGTCGCGCCGAGCATGCCAGACGAGAGGCAGTTGTTGGGCACGCCTTGATAGTTGTCCGGGGTGAGCTCGTTGATGGCCAACCCTTGGAGCGTGAAGCGCGGGTAGGAGAGGTACGACATGTAGCGCAGGCCGAGGTTGGAAATTTCCGACACGCGGATGTAGAAGCCGCCAAGGAGAATGGAGAGCGACACGTAGCCAATCGCCATGACGTACGCGACGTCCTGGTTTGGCGTGAGGTAGACGGCCAGGACCATGAGCTGGACGGCGCAGAGGCCTTGGAGCGCTTGGAGCGCGCCAAACACGATGATGTTTTTCCACTTGTTGGTCAGCGCCGCGAGGCCGTAAGCCGCGTAGCCGCCGACCAGGGTGTTGAGGATGACGAACGGGGCGCCGGCGAGCGAGTTGGCGACGTAGTACGACAGCGGGTGGTAAAGACCGGCCGCGACGTCGGCCGCGTAGAAAGCGCGGTCCGCCACGTACAAGGACATGTAGCAAAAAGGCAGCAGCTCGAAGATCATCATCGAGAAAAACAGGACGGCGAGCCGCTGGAAGACGGTCGTCGGCCCGGGTTTGAGCGAGATGAAGACGGCGCCCGCGATCGCGCCGACCCACGTGGAGAGCAGGAGCCGGGACGTGACGTCGAGCGGGTTGCGCAGTTGGGAGATGGCCGACCGGTGGAAGAGGACGGCGAATTGGGTCCAGTAGGAGGACGGGTAGCGGTGCGCGAGCCGCGCGCGCGCCGCAGCGCGCGCGCGGGCAGCCGCGCGGGCCACCGAGGGAGATTCCGGCTCCAGGGCCGTCGCCGCCGGCATCAAAGCACCCCCCGCGGACGACGGGCGGGGCGGGCGCGCCCCCCCCGCCGCCGCCAGCTCGACGAGCGCCGCGTCGTCCGCGTCGTCCAGGCCGCGCGCGGTCCACGCCGCCGCCGCGGCCGCGACGTCGCCCCGCGTCGTCATGGACCGGGAGGCGATCGACGCGGGCTTGGCAAAGCCGACCGAGACCAGGTCCATGAGCCAGTCGGACACCGCGCCGTCGCGCACCGCGTTGTACTCGTAGCCGAGCCCCCGGTCAAACCAGGGCGCCGCCCGGTCGGGCGACCCGCAGTAGAGCTCGTGCCCCTCGGACAGGACGATGACCTTGTGAAACATGTCCCAAATCGAGGCCCGCGGTTGGTGGATCGTCGCAATGACCGTGTGGCCGCCGCCCGCCAGTTTGGCCATGTGCTCCATGATGTTGTACGCGGCGAACGAGTCGAGGCCGGTGGTGGGCTCGTCCAGGAAGAGGATGGACGGGAGGGCGACGAGGGAGCACGCAATCGTGAGGCGGCGCCGCTCGCCGCCAGAGAGGCCGCGCACCGCCTGCCCCGATGGGAGCAGGCCGCCGACCGCGGTGGCGGCCGACCGGGTGAGCCCCATGGCGTCCAGCACGGACGCCATGCGCGCCTCGAGGTCGCCCGCTTTCGTGCCGCGCTCAGCGCGCAGCCGCGCATGGAAGCGCAGCGTCTCGGCCGCCGTCATGGTGGGCACAAACACGTCCTCTTGGGCCACGTACGCCGACACCCGTTTGAAAGTGCGGCCGACGGGGCGGCCGGCCATGAGGACGGCGCCGGCCATTTTGCCCGCGGTCTTGCGTTGGGCCAGCATGTCGAGCAGGGTGGATTTCCCGGCCCCCGACGGGCCGACAAGGGCCGCCAGCTCGCCCGGCAGCACCGCCCCGGCGTTGGGGTGGAGGATGGTCTTGTGGGAACCCGTCTTCGGGTCGAGCACCGAGCACGACACGCCCGCCCACGCGAGCTCGGCCGGCGCGGGCGCGCGCAGCGAGTAGGAGGACGCGGCGGCGCCGCCGTCGGCGGCTTTGGACGCGCGGTCGGGGATCCACCGGTTGGCGCAGTAGCAGGCGGTCTGGGGAGGAGGGGTAGAGGGGGAGGGGTTGAAGCGGCGCGACTGGCCGCCGACGGCCGGGGGCGTCTGGGGCGCCGCGCGCGGCGCCGCCACCGCCGCCGCCCCGCGCGAGCGCGTCGCCATCACTGGGCGGCGCGTGGGGCGCCCGATTGGCGCGGCCGCGCTCAACCGCCGCGCCGCCGTCCCGCGCGCCGCTCCCCCCCCCCCGCATCGCACCTTGCACGCGCACCCGCGCGCCCACCGCGGCGCCCGCTCGTACGCGCCTTGATCGTCCGCGCTCACAACGCGGGCCAGAGACGCCCCCGCCTCCTTGGCGGGCGACGCGACGCACGACGCGGGCGACCGCCGTCCCGTCGCGCGGTTGAACGATTTGGACACGATGCCCATCGTCTTCTCCAGCGAGTAGAGCAAGAACAGGGCGCCGATGACGTGGCCGACGACGAGGGCGGAAACCCAGACCTGCATGAAGGAGGAGGGCGCGGAATGAGCGCCGGAATGGCGCCCCTCGCGAGCGCACGGGCGCGCCGCGCCCACGCGGCGGCCGCGGACCCCGGCGCTCTCACCGCGACGTCCGTCGTGAACGCCATTGCGGGGGAGGGGGGGGGGGGGGCAGAGCGCCGCAGCGGGAGTGAGAGAGCGCGGCGGCGGCGCGCCGCCGCTCTCTCCCCCCTCGCCCAGACGCCACGGCCGGTCACACGCAGCCCCCCCAATCGCTCCACCACCATCACCGAACGACAGCGTCATCGATCAGGGCCCACCGCAGCACGGTCTCGTACTCGGCCGCGGCTTTGTCCCACGTCAAGTCTTGGCGCATCGCGGCGCCTTGCATCGCGGCCCACCGCGCCCGCTCCCCCCTGTACACGCCCAGCGCGGCGTCCACCGCGCGCAGCATGGGGGCCACTTCCGGCGGGGTGAAGAGCCAGCCGGTGCCGACGGTCGCCGCGTCGAGCGCGGCGGCCGCGCCCGCCACCGGCCACGCCCCCGCCTCGACGACCGTCTGCCGCAGCCCCCCCGTCGCGTGCGCCACGACCAGGGTGCCGTACCGCGCGGCGTACAGCTGGACGAGGCCGCAAGGCTCGTAGCGCGAGGGGACGAGCAGTATGTCCGCGCCGGCCATGATCCTGTGCGACACGGGGGCGGAGAAGCCGACCCAGCCCCGGACGTGGGCTGGGTGGGCCGCTTCGGCTGCCCGTAGTTCGGCCTCCAGTTGGGGGGCGCCCGAGCCGAGCATCACGAGTTGGACGCCGCGCGCGGCCAGCCCGGGCGCCGCCGCCAGGCACACGTCCGGGCTCTTTTGGTAGTCGAGCCGCCCCACGAAGCCCAGCAACGGGATGTCCGGGTTCACTTCCAGGCCGAGCTCGGCCTGGAGCGCGGCCTTGCACGCCGCCTTCCCTTTGAGGTCTGCCGCCGCAAACGGCGCGGCTGTGTGGGGGTCGTTCCCGGGGTCCCACTCCCCGACATCCACCCCGTTGACGATGCCGTTGAGCACGCCGGCGTCCGCGCGCCCGCGCAGGATGGGGTCGAGGCCCCAGCCGCCTTCCGGGGTTTGGATCTCCCACGCATAGCCCGCGGAGACGGTGACGACCCGGTCCGCCGCCGCGATGCCGCCCTTGAGCAGGTTGACGGCGGGGCCGGTGATTGAGGCCCACTGAGAGGGGGGAGAGGGGCGGAGGTGGGCGGCGCGCGGCGGGCGGCGCTGGTCCGGCCCCCGCCCCCGCCCCGCCCTTTCCCCCACCTCCGGGTACTGCCACGCGAGCAAGTCGCGTCCCAGCTGCGTGTGCAGCCCCAGCGTGTCGACCGTGGCCGCGGGTTCCACCCCCTGGTGCGACATGTTGTGCAGCGCCATGAGGCAGCGCGCGCCTTGAAACACCCCCGCCGGCCGGTACTTGGCCGCGACGTAGACGGGAACGAGGGCGGCGTGCCAGTCGTTGGCGATGAAGGCGACATCCTGGCCGTAGCGGGAAGGAGAGGGAGACGAACCGGCGCGCGCGGCCGCGTCCTCGAGCTCCAGCAGCAGCGGCGCTTCGCACGCGGCCATCGAGAGCATCGCAAACCGGAACTGGTTGTCCCCAAACTGCCCCTCCGCGTCGCCATACGGGGTGCCGGGGCGGCGGTAGGACGGGTGGTCGACGTAGACGTAGTCGACGCCGTCTCGGGATTCGGCGAAAAAACGGACCGTCACAGCCCCGCACGCGCCCATGTCCAGGTCGACCGACACCCCTGTGTCCACCACGCCCGCGGTGGCCGCGTCCGCGGCCCCCCCCGTCGCGTAGCGGGGCGAGACGACCATAACGCGGTGCCCGCGCGCGGCGAGCGCCGGCGGCAGCGCGCCCGCGACGTCGCCGAGGCCGCCCGTCTTGCAGTAGGGGAGTTCGGCGGTGACAAAGACGATGGACAGGGTGGACGTGGCGGCGTCGGGGGCGGGCGGCGACGGCGCGGCGGGCAGCGCGGGCGCAGGCGCGCGCTCGCCGTCGTCGCCGTCGGACTCGGAATCCGACCCCGCCGCCGTCGCGGTCGGGTCGACCGCCACGCTGGGCGGCGCCCGGCCCATGGCCCAGATGGAGTCGTACTCGGCGGCGTCGGCGGTGGCGCCCTCCATCGACGAGAGGGCGGTCGCCGCGCCGGAGTCGGCGAGCGCGGCGAGCGCGGCTTTGAGCGCGGCCCTCGTCGCTTCGTTATCGTCGCGCAGGCGGCGGATGGCGGCGGCGAGCTCATCGGGGTCGTCGGATAGGAGCTATAGGGAGGCGAAAAAAGGAGGTCGGTCCGCGGCCGACGCGGCGCGGGGGGCGGCCAGGCCTGGGGAAGCGCGCCGACACCCCGTTCTCCCGTCCCTGGGCTTCTGTCACGCATCTGCTACGCTGGCACGCCCGCAGGGGGCGCAATGCACCTGGCGCGGCGGTGGCGCGGGCGCGGCGCGCCGCCGCCTCCACCCCTCTAGCACCGCCGTTTTTCCCCAGCAACGCTCCCGACACCGTCAGCCTCTCACCGTGTACGGCCTATCGCCGCCCGCATCGCCGCCGGCGCGCGGCCGCGGCGTGGCCGCCCGCCGTGCGCCGCTCGGGCGGGGCGCCCGCCCGCTCGGGCGGGCGCGGTGGAGGCGGGGAGCGCCCAGCCGCATAGGGACGGTGGCGCCAGAGGCGGTGTGCGGAGGCACGACGGCCGCGCCGCGCCGCATCACTCTCTTCAATGGCGCCCCCGCGGCAGCCGGTGCGTCGAGGAACGGGTACCGCGATTGCTAGCGTGCGCTCAGATCGCCCGCCACGACCCCAACCCTCCCCACAGACCGTTGCCGCGCTCTTCGCTGCCGCCCCACCCCCACCCCCACCCTGCGAGCTCCGCCCGCCCCCCTCCCTGCGCACCGTGGACGCGCCCAGCGCGGCGGGGGCGGACCTCGTGTTTGCGCAGTACGCGGAGGCGGTGGCGGCGACGCGCGCGGAGCGCGCGAGTCCTACAGGCCGCGCCGCCGCCCCCCACCCCCGCCGCAAATCCGCCGCTGACGCCGCGCGCGACGCGGCCGCCGCCAAAGCCGACGCCGAGCTGGCCGGCATCGGGTTCGGCGGCCTGCGCGCGCGCGGCCCGCGCGGCGCGGCCGGAGGCGACCAGGGGCGCCGCTTCCTGCGGCTGCTGCGGCAGGCGTCCGCCGCGGACGTCGTGCTGCGCCGGTGAGAGAAGAGAGGATGGGGGTGGGGGGTGGGCGGTGGGGTGGGAGCCGGGGCGAGGCTTCCGCCGACCCTACTCCACCCCCCCCGCCGTTTCTGCCCTCCCCCCCTCCAGCACCCAGTACACGCAACTCGTCGCCCTCGTGCGCGCCCATGCCCTGCACGACGACGCCGCCCTCTCCCTGGCGGCGGCGGGCCTGTTGGGGGAGCTCGATTCGCTCCACCCCCCGACGGCCGCCGCGACGGGCGACGCGGGCGCCGTGGCCGTCGACGACCGCCCCCCCACCCCCGCCGACGCCGCGCTCACGGTCGCGCCCGACCGCCAGCTGGAGGATGGCGGGTCGCTGATGAGTGCGGGGGGGTTTGGGGACGCGCGGCTGAGCCCGTGGGCGGCGCTCGTGGCGCTCGCGGCTGCAAACGCGGCGGCAGCCGCGGCGCCCTGCGGCACCGCCCCGCCCGCCGTCGCGGCCGACGCCACCCTGTTTGCCCATTTCGCGGCCCAGGTCGACGCCGACGCGGCCGCCCGCGTGCGCGCGGCGCGCGCCGCCGTGGCGGCCGGCGCGGGCGCGCGCGCCGTGCCCCTCCTACGCCACGCGGTCGCCGCCCGGCTAACATGGGACGGGAGTTCGTTGGGGGGGCACGCCGCGGGGAAGCGAGGGGCGGCGCGGGATGTGGTGGTGGAGCTGGCGCGAGCGTTGGCGTCGGGGGCGGAGGAGGGCGCAGACGGCGACGCAGGCACCCCCGCCACCCCTGCATCCGCCATCGTCGACCCGCACGCGGCCGCCGACGCCGCGGCTCTGCTCCTGCGCGCCATGCTCACCCTGGCCGGCGCGGCCGAGGGCGCGGCCCTCTTCGCCGCCCCCTCGGCCGCGCACGCGTCGGGCCCCGGCGGCGGCAACGCGCGTGCGGCGCTGGACGGGGCGTTGATCGGGGCCCTGTTTGGGTCGGACGCGGTCGTGAAAGGCGCGGCGGGGCTCGGCGCTGTGCTGGCGGCGGTCGGCCCGCGCGACGCGCGGCGCGTCGCGACCACCGCGGTCGCCACCCGCCTCGGCCGCCGCCCCGGCCCCTGGAGAGTCGAGCTCGACGCGGTCGCCGCGCACGAGGCGGCACCGTGGGGAGCGACCCGGTTTGCGGACGCCGCGGCGGGCCCCGCGCTCGAGGCGCTCGCCGCCGACCCCGCGGGCGCGCTCGGCCTGGCGCGCTCGCCCGACGCCCTGGCCGCCCTGGTCGCCGCCCTGGCGACCGCGGGCGCGGGCGTGCTGGCGGGCGGGGGCGCGGACGACCCGCGCGGGCCGCTGCTCGAGTCCGACGCGGACGCTCGCGACGGCGGCGCCCGCCTCGCGGCCGCGGCGGAGGCGGCGGTGGCCACGGTGCTCGGGCTGCCGCCCGCGAGAGGAGGGTTGGACGAGGCGTCGGAAGCGGCGCTGGGCGCGGCGCGCGTCGCGGCGGCCCGCGCGCGCGCGCTCGCCGCCGCGGCGCGGGGAACAGAGTAGCGAGAGACACGGTGCATTGCGATCACCCACCCACACCTCTATCATCACTCTAAGAACGCGGCCGCGGGGTCGGCGACCGCCCACGCGGGGGCGGCGGCCACAAACGTGGCCCCCGCCGCGACGCGCTCGGCCGCCGCCGCGAGCGCGCTCACCGCGCCGCCCGCCACGTGGGTCCCGCCCGGGCACACGGGTCGCCCATCCAACACGTGGGCGCGGTACCAGGGGGAGACGACGTCGGCGAGCATGGCCCGCAAAAAGTCGTCGTCGCGCTCGACGCGAAACACGTTGACGCCGCCCACCGCGTTGCACACGACGAGCACGGACGGCGCTGCCGCGGCCAGCGCTTGCAGCTGCACCTGGGGGACGACCGCGGGCGGGACGGCGTCGCGCGGAGGGCGGGGGGCGAGGGTGAAGCGCGCGCCGGAGGCGCCGCCGCGCGCGGCGGCAAAGGGGCACGCGGATTTCACCTCGACGGGCTCGAGCCAGATGGGAATTGTGTCGCCCGCGGGACCCACCGGGTTGCCGCCTTGCAGCGCGGCGTCGACCGCGGCGCGCGGCGCGGCGTGCGCGGCGACCGCGTCCGGGGACGCCGCCAGCGGGGGCAGCGGGGGCGGGTCGTCGCCCAGCAGGGCTTTCAACGCTTCTTCAGACACCACCAGCATGCCCACCTCGCGCACGCGCGACCCGGCGGCCTCCAGCGCGGCAGCGAGGCTCGCGACGCCGGCCGCCTCGGCCGCCCCGCCCCACGCCATGCGCACCGCGCCGATGCCGCGAGCTGCGAGCGCGGAAGGCGGGGCGCAGGGGCGGGGCGGGGCGTCGGGCACGGGGTCGCCGGGGGAGCGGACAGACGCGGCGAGCAGGTGCGCGACGACGGACGCCTGCGCCGCGCCGGGCACCCCGCCGCGCCCCGGCGCCGCGATGCGGTTCGCCACCGCGCCGTCGCAAAAGCCGAGCGCGGCGTTGAGGCGGCCCGCGGTCAGCCGGCCGGCGTGCAAGGCGCGCGTCGCCGCCCTGTCGTCCTGCCGCGTCGCCTCAAAGGGGCCGAGAGGCGCTCCCGGTGGCCTCGCGGGCAGGGCGTCGAACGAGTCGCTGGCCCGGAGGTCGCCCCAGGCCAGCGTCGCGCCGCGCCAGCGCAGGTTGGGCGTGCGGCCGCTGCGCGGCCGCCCGGCGTCCGCCATGGGCGGCGCCGGACCGGGGCGCGTCGGCACGCGCGTGGTGGGGGGTCGGAGGGAGGCGACTGGGTGTGCAGCCGTCACACACCCGACGCCGACCGCGATGGGCGCCTGCGTCTCCGTGTCCGACGACCGCGCGCCGCCGCTGGGGGGCGGCTATGCGCCGGTCGTCATCACGTCCGGCATCGGCGCCCCCGCGACTTTGGGCGCCGCGCCGGGCGCCGCCGCCGCTGCCCCGGCCGCGCTCTTTGCCGGCGTCGGCTTTGTGCAGGCCGGCGCCGCCTTTCCCGGCGAGGCGCCGCCGGTGCCGACGCAGGCCACGTTTGTGCCGCCGCCGCCCATGGCTCCCGTGGGGCCGCCGCCTGCTCGACCGCCGCCCGCGCCTCTGGCGGTCGGCGCCCCTGTCCCTCTCGCATCGGGCGGCAAGCGCAAAGCGCTGCTCGTCGCGTGCAACTACCGCGGGACGAGCGCCGAGCTGAAAGGGTGGGGGGTGGGGGAGGGAGGGGGTCGTGGAGGGCGTGGTCGTGCGCGCGCGGCCGGCGGGCGCGGCACACGCGCGCGGCCCACCATTCACACCCGCGCCCCGCCCCACCCCGCAGCTGCGTCAACGATCAACAGTGCATGGCATTCTTCCTGCAACAGCGCTTTGGCTACACTCCCGACTCCATTTTGGCCATGAACGACTGCCAGCCCAACCCCGCGCTGTGGCCCACGCGTGCCAATGTGCTCGCCGCGATGGCGTGGCTCGTGTCCGACCTCGCCCCCGGCGACCACGCCTTCTTTCACTACTCTGGCCACGGCGCCAGCACACGCGACTGGTCCGGGGACGAAATTGATGGCATGAATGAGACACTGTGCCCGTGCGACTTCCGGCAGGCGGGGCAGATCGTGGACGACGAGATCAACGCAGGTGGGCGCGCGGCGGAGGGTGGAAATTAGGCTGCCGCCCCTCCACGCCCCTCCAACCCCCACCAAACGAGAGGAGGACATACTGCCTTTGTTGGAGGGAGGGCGGGAGGGAGGCGGGCGGCGGCTGAGGCCGGGCGGCGAGCGCGCCCGCCCACCCCGCCGCGAGCGCGCGCCCACCCCCTCCCCCTCCTCGCCACCCGTCCCCAGTCCTCGTCAATCCCGTGCCCGCGGGCGCCAAGCTGCACGCCGTCATCGACGCCTGCCACTCGGGGTCGGTGCTCGACCTGGAGATGCGCACCGAGATGGGTGAGAGAAGGAGGGAGAGGGCGGGGGGCGCACGCGCCGGACGCAACACAACAAAATCGAAACGACACCGTTCCCCACCCACCAACTCCTTGTCCTCCAGGCCCCCAGGGCGCGCACTGGGAGCAGGAGTACGCGCGCCAGCCGACCCGGCCCAAGGGCAGCGCGGGCGGCCTCGCGGTTCAATTCGGCGCCGCGCGCGACTCGCAGACGGCCGCGGACACGGCCGCCCTGTCGGGCACGGTGTCGACGGGGGCGGCCACGTTTGCGCTGATCGCGGCGGTGGAGCGGGAGGGGACGGAGATTAGCTATGGGCGCCTCCTGGAATCCATGTACGCCACTCTGCGCGCCTCGGTCGGCGTCGCAGGGGCGCCGGGGTCTAGCCCCACCATGCCCTCCTTGGGCGGCCTGCTGGGCGCGCTGCTGGGCGTTGGGGGTGTCAGCGGCGGCAAGGGGCAAAACCCGGTGCTCTCTGCCAACGTCGGCTTCGACCTCAACTCGCCCATCGACCTGTGATATGTCAAGGGGGTGGCGCGAGGGCGGCCTAAGCGCCGGCGCAGAGGGAGCGGCGGGGCCCGCGCCTGTGAGCGTGGCCGACGCCACCGTCCTCCCTCTTCCGCCCACACACTCTCGCCCCTCACCCCCAATGCTGCGCGTCCCCGCCCTGGCCGGCCGCCGCGCGCTGCGCGCGGCGGGCCGCGCGCGCGGTAAGAGGAGGGGTGGAGAGGTGGTCGGGCGCCGGCGCGCGCGGGCGGGCCCGGGGCGCCGCGATGGGGGGCGCCGTGGGGCGGTGCAGACGCCGAACATGCCGCACGCGCTTGAACCGACCCAACCGCCCTCCCTCTCTCCAGGCGCCGCCGCCGGCGCGCGCGCGCCACCCCCGGCGCGCCCCTTTGCGCCCGCCCACGCGCCCGGTGAGGAGCATGGTGGAGGAGCAGGGGCACGGCGGGCGGCGAGCGGGGCCATTGCGGCGGGAAGCGGGCCCCGGCAGCGCCGACGCGCCGCGTGGCCGGCCGACGCCGACCCCGGACTCCCCACGCATCCTCCTCAGCCCGCCTGCACGCCGCCGCGGCCGCGCCCGCGGCGGCTTCCACCCCCACCAAGCCGCCGCGGGACGCGGTGCTGACGGGGCACCCCGCCAACAACGTGCCGGAATCCGTCTACGCCAAACTCGGCGCCGGCCTCCACACGCGGCCCGACCACCCCATTTGCATGATCAAGCAGGCGGTGTACGACTTTTTCGATGGCGGCGACTTTGGGGCGTTCACCAAGCTCGACGATTTGCCGGCGATCGTCCCCGCGACGGCCAATTTCGACGACGTCCTCGTCCCCGCCGACCACGTGTCCCGCTCCCCCAACGACACGTACTACGTCGACGACGAGACCGTCCTGCGCTGCCACACGTCCGCGCACCAGGCGGCGACGCTGCAAAAGGGGGAACGGGCGTTCCTCGTCACGGGCGACGTCTACCGCCGCGACTCGGTCGACGCGTCGCACTACCCCGTCTTCCACCAGATGGAGGGCGTGCGCGTGTATGAAGAGGGTGAGTGGAAGGCTGCGGGCGCCGCGTCCGGCGCGGCGCACGCCGAGGCCAACCTGAAGGCCGCGCTCGAGGGCCTCGCCGCGCGCCTCTTTGGCGCGGGCGCCGAGACGCGCTGGGTCGACGCCTACTTCCCGTTCACCGAACCGTCGTTCGAGCTCGAGGTCCTGTTCCGGGGCGAGTGGCTCGAAGTGCTGGGGTGCGGCGTCGTCCAACCCGCGATCCTCGACCGCGCGGGCGTCGCGCGCGGCGCGGCGGCCTGGGCGTTTGGGCTCGGCCTCGAGCGCCTCGCCATGGTCCTGTTTGGCATTCCCGACATTCGCCTGTTTTGGACGGACGACGCGCGCTTCACCAAACAGTTTCGCGCGGGCGACCTGACGACCCGGTTCTCGCCCTACTCAAAATTCCCGCCGTGCTTCAAGGACGTCTCCTTTTGGCAGGCCGACGGCGGGGAGCTCACGGAGAACGACGTGTGCGAGGTCGTGCGGTCGCTGGCGGGCGACCTGGCGGAGGCGGTGACGCTCGTCGACGCTTTCACCCACCCCAAAACGGGCCGCATCTCCCACTGCTACCGCGTCGCGTACCGCTCCATGGACCGGTCGTTGGAGGATGGGGAGATCAACGAGCTGCAGGAGGGGGTGCGGGCCGCGCTCTCGGAGAGGGTGGAGCTGCGGTGATGGTGAGGGGGAGTGGGGAGGGGGGGTGAGCGTGCGACGCGACTCGCCTCGTCCTCCCGCGGCCTCCCCTTCCTGTGCGAGACGAGAGAAGGAGAGAGGGAGGAGGGGGCGTGCGACACGTGCGCCGCCTCATCCTCCGCCCGCCCCCTCCCCTCCCGCCTCCACGAGCCCGCGCCCGGTCGCTTCCGCCCGGATCCAGTCGATGCCAAGCTCGAACTGGCCGGGCGGCGCGCCGCCGCCGCCGGCCGCGGCGGCGACGCCGACGCCGACGCGCACGACGCGCCCCGCGTTCATCGCCACCCGGTCCTCCACCAGCCTCCCCTTGTGCGTGAGCATGAAGCGGGAGAGCGGGACGCGGACGGTGGTCCAGACGGAGGGCGGCGCGAAGAGGAAAGCCGACCACGCGTCGGCCGCGCGGTCGGCGACCATCCAGTTCTCGGTGCGCAGGGACACGACGTACGGCCGGCCGTCGCCGCGCACGCGGAAGAGGAGGGCGTCGAATGGTGTGAGGTCGAGGCGGGAAGAGGAGGACGGTGGCTGGAGGAAGGAGGGCGGGTGGGCCGAGGAGCGCCGCCCACCGCTCGCCGCCCGCCCCCCGCTCGCCCCACTCTCACCGGCGCGCTGATGCTGCAAAACGAGCCGCGCAGACCGCCGGCGCCGGAGTCGCCGAGGGTGCCGTGGAAGACGGCGCCGTGCACGCCAGGAGGGGCGGGGGTCAGCTCGGCTGCGCTCGCCCCGCCCGCGCCCGCGTCCGTGACCAGGGCCCAGGGTTGCAGGGCGGCGGTGGAGTCGAATGTGTAGAGCAGGCGGGAGGTGGGCGGGTGCGGGTCGCGGACTAGGGAGGAGAGAAGGGGGCGGCGGGTCAGCGCGCGGCCCAATTCGGGCCCCGCTCGCTGGCCGCCACCTCTCGCTCACCCGCGGCCAGCCACGCTTTGACGCCGGCCACGGCGCGGCCGGGCCAGCCGCCGCTGGTGGCGGCCATGGCGCGCTGCGAGAGAGTGCGCCGCAGCCGGCCTCGCTGGAGAGAAAGTGGGGCGGCCGCCTTGCACGCCCAGTCGCCGCCGCCCAACGAAACCAGAATCTCTACCCATTCGCGACCCCCAGGCGCCACCGCCTGACCACCTCCCTCGCCGCCGCCCGCGCCTGCGCCCCCGCCGACGAGAGCGCGTCGCCGTTCTCCTGCGCGCGCCGCACCAGGAACGGCAGGCACGCGTCCAGCGAGCCAAACATACAAATTTTGTACACCTGCAGAGATGGGAAGGGGGTGGGCGGGGGGGCGCGGGAGCAACCTGCGCCCGGCCCTCGACCCTTCTCCTCCCGCACACCTGAAACCCGGCCGCCGCCAGCGCGAAGCTGAGCTGGTCGCGCATGCCTTTGAGCTGGCCAAAGTAGAGGGGGGAGGCGGCGCGGTCGAGGCCCATGGCGTCGGCGGCCGCGGCCGCGGCTTCGATCGAGGCCCGGTTGTGCGAGGCCACCATCAGCTCCGCCCGCCCCCGCGCCACCTCTGGCAGGACCGCCGCCACCGCGGCGTCGTACGCCGCGCTCGTGGCGGTCGCGGACGGCTGCGTGGGGTCGGGGTGGCCGAGCGCGGCAGCGCGCGCGCGCTCCGAGGCGAGGTACGCGCCGCGCACCGGCTTGGCGCCCAGGGTCCAGCTGAGAAAGGAGGGAAATGTGTAGCGGGGCGTGGGCGCGGGCTGGCGGGCTGGCGGTCAACCCCATTCCCCTCTCCTCCTTTTTCCACACCCTTCGGCCCGGGCGCGGTCGCCGAAATCAGCCAGCCGCGCCGGCGTCTCGGTCAGATAGCATTGAAACGTCTCCAGGACGAGCGGGGAGGCGCCGGGGCCGTTTTCGCGGCGCATCAGGTCGAGCGCGAGCGCCGCGATCGCGGGTTGGACGTGCGTGTGCTCCGCGTCGACGATGACCCGGCAGTCGCCCTTGGCGCGGGCGGCGGCGAGCAAGGAATGCAGGCGGGCGACGCCGGCGTCCCAGCCGCCCGCCTCGGCCAACCCCGCGCGCGCCGTCGACGCCGGGTCGCCGCACGCGCGGAATCCGCCCGCGGCCGCGATGGCGGCCGACCCGGCTTCTAGGGCGTCCGGTGGGAACAGGGCGGTGACCTTGAGGGCGACGACGGCGGGGGTGGTGGACGGGGAGGTGTCGGAAAGGGCGATCGAGGCGGCGAAGGCGGCGGCCGCGCCGTCGCGCGACGCCTCGCCCGCGGCCGCCACGGCCTCCACGCCGCCGCCGCGGCCTTCAGCCACTTCGGCCGCGGTCGCGTCCTCGCCCGCGTAGTTTAGAATGGCGCGCACGCCCGCCGCCGCGAGCGCGGGCGCCGCGACGCGCGCCGCGGCGTCCGCCGTCTCGCCCGCGCAAAAATGCTCAAAGAACGTGGCCCGCGCCACCGCATCGACCAGGCCCCGGCCAAAGGCGGCGCGGGAGGAGGCGAGGAGGGTGTCCGAGCGCGCGGCGAGGGACGGGGCCAAGGCGCACGCGCCGAGGACGGCCGCCGCGCGGGCGAGGTCCCGGGTGGGGACGGCGCGGAAGGCGGTCTCTGCGTCGTCAAGGTTCAAGAGAGGTGGAGCGTCGTCCAGGTTCAAGAGAGGTGGAGGGGGAAGGAAGGGGTCGCCGTCCGCTGCCTGGGGAGGGCGCGCGCGGTCGGCGACTTTCGGGCTCGCTCTCCCGCTCTCCCACCATCCACACAACGCATTCCCACCTGGGGCAGCGCGCTGCGCCAGCGGCGGGCGGCGGCGGCGGCCAACCACCGCGCCGCGGCGGGGGGCATGGCGGCGAGCGCCATGGCGAGACGCCCAGTAGCGCTCCACGCGACGGCCGGCGCGCGGCCGACTGTCGGCGGGCGGCAGGCGCGGCGGGCGAGGCCTGGCCGCGCAGAGAGTGGCGCGCCGCGTGTCCCTCCCCACTCGCTCGCCCGCCCCACCGCCCGCCGCTTGCTCGACTCCCTTCTGTCGCCATGGCCTCGTTCGCCGTCGTCAACAAAGCCTTCTACGCCGTCGCGGCCGGCGCCATCGCGTGGGACCTCTTCCTGGTGTACGCCGCCGTGTCCCTGCTGCAGCTGGCGGCCACGGGCAAGCTCAAGTGAAGAGAGGACGAGAGGAGGCGGGATGAGGAGGCGCGAGGAGACCCGGCGCGCGCGCGATGGGGCCGCGGCGAGGCTTTCCGGCGGCCGGCGATGTGCAAACGCGACGGATTCGAGCTCAGGATAGCGTCTCTCGCCGCCGCGGATTGCGAGGGCGGCGCGCGGCGCTTCCTCCAAGCGCCGCAGAGCGCGCACGCGTCCTCCACACTCCCGCCGCGTTTCACCACCTCCCTCCCGTCACCATGGCCGCCCTGCGCCGGCTGACGCTGACTGCGGGCGCCGGCGTGGCCGCGTACGGCGCGTACGCCGCGTTTGGCAGCCGCGAGGAGGCGCCTTCGCAGGAGGTCAGTGGGCGTGCTCTGTGGCCCGCCCCGAGAGTGGAGATAGAGAGTGGTGTTCGCCGGGGCGGGAGCGCGTGGCCGGGCGGCGCCGGCGCGCCCTGACGCCGCGCGCCCTCCATCCCCCATCCTTCTCCTCCAGGCCCTGCGCCTCGCCCTGCGCGACGTGACCCCCTCCCGCCCCGCCGCGTTTGCGTCCCTCAAGGCCGCGACGCGGGACGCGCCTTTCGACGTCCTGGTCGTCGGCGGCGGCGCGACCGGGACCGGCTGCGCGCTCGACGCGGCCACGCGGTGAGAGAAGAGAGGACGAGGGAGGGAGAGGGAGGAGGGAGAGAACGAGGCTCCAACCATCCTCACTCCCTCGACGCAGCGGCCTCTCGGTCGCGCTCGTCGAGCGCGAAGATTTCGCCTCTGGCACGTCCTCCCGCTCCACCAAGCTCGTGCACGGCGGCGTGCGCTACCTGGAGAAAGCGTTCAAATCGGCCGACGTCGGGCAGCTGAAACTGGTCTTCGAGGCGCTGCACGAGCGGCGGCGGCTGCTGGCCAACGCGCCACACCTGACCTCCGAGCTCCCCATCATGATGCCGTGCTACGCCTGGTGGGAGGTGCCCTACTTTTGGGCGGGGCTCAAGGCGTACGACGCGGTGGCGGGGGGGCGGGGCGGGGGGTTGACGCGGTCGCGGTTTGTTTCGGCGCGCGAGGCGCGGACGCGCTTCCCGACCCTGGCCCCGGCCGGGCCCGGCGGCGCGAGTTTGAAGGGCGCCATCGTGTACTCCGACGGCCAGTTCGACGACGCGCGGCTGGCGCTCGCGCTCGCGCTCACGGCCGCGGCCGCGGGCGCGACCGTCGCCAATTACGCCGCCGTGACCCGCCTCCTCAAGGACCCGGCCGGCACCGTCACCGGCGCCGTCGTGCGGGACGAGCTGACCGGTGCGGAGACCGAGGTCGCGGCCCGCGCGGTCGTCAACGCGTGCGGCCCCTTCGCCGACTCCCTGCGCACCCTCTCCGACCCCGCCTCCACACCCATGATGTCCCCCTCGGCCGGCGTGCACGTCACCCTGCCCGACTACTACTCGCCCGAGGGCACCGGCTTGATCGTGCCCAAGACGCGGGACGGGCGCGTCGTGTTCATGCTCCCGTGGCACGACGTCACGATCGCGGGCACGACCGACGCCGCGGCGCCCGCGTCCCGCCTGCCCGCGGCGTCCGAGGAAGAGATTGGGTTCATCCTGGACGCGGTGAAAGAGTACCTGACCGTCGACGTGCGCCGCTCGGACGTGCAGTCCGCGTGGTCGGGCGTGCGCCCGCTCGCGGTCGACCCGACCGCCGCCTCGACCGCGTCCGCGTCCCGGGACCACGTGGTGGCTGTTGGGGATGATGGTCTGATCACGGTCGCCGGCGGCAAGTGGACGACGTACCGGCTGATGGCGGAGGACGCGGTCAACGCCGCCGTCGCGTCGGCCAAACTCTCCGCCGCCCGCCCGTGCGTCACCGCCGCCCTCCCGCTCGTCGGCGCGGCCGGCTGGTCACCGGCCCTCTTCACCGAGGTCGCGCAAGGCTACACGGTCCCGCACCGCCCGGGCGCGATCGACACGCGCGTCGCGAAGCACCTCGCCGCCTCGTACGGCGGGCGCGCCCCCGCCGTGACGCGGATCGCGGAACAAGAAGGCCTTGGGAGGCGGTTGACCCGCGGCCACCCGGAGCTCGAGGCGGAGGTCGCGTACGCGGCGCGCGCGGAGCTCTGTGAAACCGCGGTCGACTTCCTGGCGCGCCGCACCCGCCTCGCGTTCACCGACGTGGCGGCCACTGAGCAAGCGCTGCCGCGCGTGCTGGCTCTGCTGGCGCAGGAGAAGGGGTGGTCCTGGTTGCGCTCCAGGCGCGAGGCGGCGCGCGCGAAAAAGTTTTTGGCCACCTTTAAAGGCGGCGCGCCGCCGCCTCCCGGGCTGGCGGGCGCGGGGTGAGAGAGGGGGGTGCAGGGGGGTGCGTTGCAATCCAAGGGCCGGGAGCGGCCGTGGCGAGTCCGGGATTGAGACGCAAGGTCGGTCGGTCGGTCGGTCCTCTCCGCGGTGCCGCCGCGGCCGCCGTCACTCTCCCTCCACCTCGCCGCACAGTCCCGCGGCCGCCCCCACCCCTTCCGCCCTCGCGCTCCCCCGTGTAGAGCTCCAGGTGCGACAGCAGTGCCGATCCAGGGGCGGCGCAGCGCCCGACGGCGCGCGTCTCGGCGCGCGGGTGCTGGTCCCCCTCGCGCGGCGCGGCCTCGCGGCGCTGCCGCCCGCCGACCATCCCCCTCCCTCTACCCCCCAGCTCCTCCCCATGGCCCGTCTCGCACTGCTGGCGGTGGCGGCGGCGGCGCTCATTGGTGAGAAGGCGGCGATGGGCGCTCCAGCGGGCGCGGGGGGTAGGAGCGACGCCGGGGGGCCTGTGGGGCGCGCCCGCCGCCCTCCAGCCCCGCTCCCCCGCGCGTCGATTGCCAAATACAGCGATTGAGCAATCGAGGCTGACGCCGGCGAGGCGGGCGACCGCCAAGAGCGGCGGAAGCTCCCCGCATGCGCGCCGCCGCCGCCGCCGCCACCCGCGCCCACCACCCCCTCCCCTCCCCAGCCGCCGCGTCCGCCGCCGCCCCGGCCCCCGCGCCGACCCCCGCTCGCGCCTTCGCGACCGCGCGCGCGCCCAAGCCGCGCCCGGTGCCCCCTCTGTACAACTATTTCGGCAACACGAACCACTCGCAATTCTCCACCTTCTGGCTCGCCGTGAAAGCCGCCCACCTGGACGAATGGCTCAACCGCACCGACACGGGCCTGACCGTGTTCGCGCCCACCAACGCGGCGTGGGAGAAGCGGCTGCCGTCCCTGACGCGCGAGCTGGGGCTGGACGTCAAAACGCTCTTCTCCGAGGGCAAGTCGCAGGTGCTCAACGAGATCATCAAGTACCACATGCTGTCGTCCCGGTTCGACGCGGACAAGCTGGCGTCCGCGGGCCGCGTCACCACCATGCTCAACCTCGGCTCCGACGCGAAGGACCTCGACGTCGCCGACGGCGCCGACGGCCGCCTCGCGTTGTTGGCCTCGGACGGCGGCTACGCCCAGATCCTGGACCGGGGCGTGCGGGTCAACAAGTCGATCGTGTACGCGATCGACGACGTCCTCCTCCCGTCGGCCGTCACGGTCCCGACGAAGCAGGCGCTCGGCCAGGCCGACCTGGGCAAGGTGTCGGCCGAGGTGTGGGCCGACGCCGACATCATCGCGCGGTTGCAGAGCGTCGCGACGGGCGGTGCCGCGTCGCCGACGGCGGGGCCGCTGCCGGACGAGTTCCGGCGGCGGCGCCGGAGCGGCGGCGGTGGCGGCGGGGGCGGTGGCGACCGCGGCACCGACCGTCGTTCCTCGCCTTCTTCCTCCCGCCGCTCCGGCGGCGGCGGCGGCGGCGGGTCGGATGAGTACAGCGGCGACGTCGACGACGGCGCCGACGCGGTCGCCGCCCAGTCGGCCGACTTTGGCGGCGAGGACCGCCGTTGATGATCATGAAATGATCGGGGACGCGGTGGCGGGGTGAGCTCTCGGCCGCCCCGCCAGCGCGTCGACGAAAAAAGAAAAAAGAAAAACAAATCAAAGACGCGGCGGCCGCTGGCGGCCACCCGGCCGGCGGCCGACCGCTCGAAGACGCGCAGCACACACTACCGCCCACATCACACACAACAAACACACTGAACACTGACACTGCACACACTCGCGCGAGGCGTTTTGGCGGTTCCTCCCCCTCCTCCTGCCCTCGCCCCCTTCCCTCCCTTTTTCGTCCTCCTTGTTCGAACGCCCGCGTGCAACAACACAGACTCGCGGGCCCAGCCAGGGCGTCGCGCTCTCGCTCCCTCTCTTTTCTCCCTCCCTCTTCCCCGGTCCACCCGAACCAGCTTCTGCTGCCCGCCGCCCCCCTTGTCCTTCTCTCTCTGGCCCGGCCGTCGCCGCCGAGCGCGGGTGCCGCGCCCCCCCACTCCCTTCACGTCTCTGAACGTTAAAGAAGGCGTCGCTCTCTCTCTCCCCATCTCTCATTCTCTAGGCCCAGCCGTCCCCCTCCTCCTCCTTCCACTCCTCATCCTTCACACGCTCGAAAATAAACACCCCGCCCCCGGCCGTCTGCCGCCCGATCAGCAGGTCGTCGTCCAGGTGGCAGATGAGGTATTCCGCGCCAGCGGCGTCGCGGGCGCGGTCCAGGGCGTCGCGCAGCGGGGAGAGCGCCGCCGGGAGTTCGCCCGTGAGCGGGACGTCGATCTTAGCGTCCTGGATGGCTTGCAATGCCTTGAGCGTCAGCATGCCCCGCGGCAGCAAGGCCGGCGCCAGCAGCAAATCCCCGACCGCCGACAGCCGCGCGCGGCCGAGCGCCGCGCGCCGAAACTCGAGCCGCAGCCGGCGCTCGGACCGGACTTCATAGGTGGCCGAGACGGTGGCGGTGACAGAGTCTAAGAACGGCGGGAGGCGCACGCGAATGATGTTGTGCACCCGCCCGTCAGCGGGGTCTCCAAACTGTTGATAGATGTCGCCAAACGAGGGCGTCGGCACCGGAATCCCGGCCACCGCTTCCGCCGCCGCGATGCCCGGCGCGACGTCGGGCGCGGTCGTCCAGAGCAGGCGCCAGCGGCCGGCGAGGGAGTGGTCAAAGTCGGGCGCCACACCGCCGGCCGCCCGCTCCAACGCCGCCACCCGGTCCTCGACCAGACCCCGGTCGGACGCGTCGCCCACGCGGCCGGTGCGGGCGAGCAAGGAGCGGAGGGAGGAGGCGGCGTCGGCGACGGCGGAGGGAGGCGCCGCGACGGCGGGCCGCGTCCGGCGCGCGACGGCGCGAGGCGCGCTGGGAGCGGCGCGCCTGAGGCGCGCCGGCGTCGCGTGGCGCAGGGCGGGCATCGAGAGACAGTGTAATGACGAGACGCGCGTGGCCGGCCAATCTCACACAGCGCGCACGCCGCGCGGCCTCGGCCCCGGCCAGCGCCATGGACCGCGCCCCCCCCCTCCCCCGCCACGCCGACGCCGTCCAATTTGCGACCGTGTGCGACCTGCTCGACGCCCTGACCGACCGCAAAGAGCGCCGCCGCTGCCACAAGGCTCGCACGCTACGTCAGTGGAGGGAGCGGTACCTGTCCGGGGTGAGGGAGCACCCTCCCGACGTGGCGGCGCCGGTGGCCGCGCCGCGGTCGCGCAAAAAAAAGTACGCCCCCCCCCCACCCCCTGCGACGCCCTACGACCCGGTCAAACAAGGCGACGTCTTCTCCATCTACCGCCTGCTCCTGCCCAAGCTCGACGGCGAGCGCCGCATGGGCGTCAAAGACTCGAAACTCGCGACCGCGCTCTGCCACGCGGCCGGCGTCGACCCCCTTGTCCACGCCGACGCGAAAGCGGTCGTGGATTGGAGGACTCGCGGCGGGGCGCATTCCCGGCGCCGGGCGACCGAGGTGGCGGAAGCGGCGGGCTCCCTCGTCGACGTCGCGCGCGAGCGGCTCTTCCAAACGCGCTGCATGTTCAAGGACGGCGCCGACGCCGAGTACTCCCTCACGGTCGGCGAACTCAATCGCCTGCTGGACGCCGTGGCCGCTGCCGGCACCGTGGCGGCGATGGGCGCCGCGCTGCGCGCGCTGATGACGCGCACCTCGCCGCGCACCATGGCGTGGGCGTGCCGCGCCATGCTGAAAGAAGTGCCGACGGGCATGTCCAGGGACGCCGTGCTGAACGATTGGCACCCGCACGCGGCCAAGGCGATGCTGTCCCTGTCCAACCTGCGCCGCGTGCTCGCCGCGACCGCGGACCCCGCCTCGCGCCACGAGCGCGCCACCATCGAGCTGGGCGCGGCGGCGCGCCCCCAAAAAGGGGAGCCCGTGGCGACGGCGGCGGAAGCCCTCGACAGGGTCGGCGGCGGCCCGTTAGTCGTCGAAACGAAACTCGACGGCTTCCGCATCCAGGCCCACGTCTCCTCCGGCGCCGTCACCTACTTTTCCCCCGCCGGCGCGGACGACGCGCACGCGGAGCGGCTGCGAGTGCTGGATGCGGCGGTGTTGGGGAGCGTCGTTGGAGGGGCCGCCACGCCGCTCGTCCTCGACGGGGAGGTCGTCGTCTGGAACCGCGCCTCGTCCGCCTTCGACCCGTTCGGCGGCATCATCCCCGTTGCCATCGCGGCCGCGTCGGCCGACACCCAGGGCGGCGCCCCCCTAGCGTCGACCGCGCCGCGCGCGCGAGCTATGCTCGAGTACGACCCCCCCGCCGCCGCCGACCTCGTGCTCGTCTATGCCCCGTTTGACGTACTGCGCGTCGGGGACGACGTGATCGCCGACCGGCCTCTAAGCGAGCGGCACAAAGTGTTGCGCTCCGTTCTCGGCCTCGGCGACGACGACGCTTCCCCCCCAACCACGCTCGTCTCCACCTGCATCCCGCTCGGCCCCGCCGGCGTCATCCATGGGAGGGTGGAGCCGTTGCTCCCGGGACGCCCTTTCATGGGCGGGGAGCCGCAGTCGGCCCTGGGGTCGACGGCGGCGGATGTCGAGGCGGCCTTCCAAGCCGGCCAGCGCCGGGGCGATGAAGGCGTCATGGTCAAGTCCCTGGCCTCGCCCTGGACGCCGGGCGGCAAAAAGCTTTGGTGCAAGGTCAGAGAGGGGACGAGGAGAGGAGGGAGAGGCGGGCGGCGGCGCGCGCGCCCGGCCCGGCCCCACCCCCACCACCATGCCCGCCTCCCTCGTACCCCCAGATGAAGCCCGACCACATGCACTCCCTGGACCTGGACGCCATCGTGCTCGGCGCCAAGCACTCGGCGGCGGCCGGGCGGGCGGGGATCCTCTCTGAATACATTCTTGGCCTGCGCACCGGCGCGTCGGACGCGCCCGCCGACGGCTCCGAAGCGAAATGGGCCACGTTCGCCCGTGTCGGCACCGGCCTGGACGACGCGGGGCGCGCGAGAATGCATGCCGCGATCATGGCGCTCCCCCTCTGCGCCAACCCTCCCCCCTGCGTCGCCACCGTGCTCCCCGGCCGCGTCACGCCCTCCGAAAAGGCGGACGTCTGGATCGCGGAACCGTGGCGCTCGGAAGTGGTCGCCGTGCGCGCCGACGTGCGAGCGGTCGTCTCGGACCGCTTCCGCGCGCGCTACTCGCTCCGCTTCCCGCGCATCGAGGCCGTCCGCTCCGGCGGCGCCGGCCCGCACCACGACCTGGACTGGAAGGCCGTCAAGCACGAGGACGACCTGGTGGCGGCCGTCGCGGCGGCGGGGCGGCTGCCAGGGCGCGCGCGCAGCGGCGCGGGCGGGAAGGCGCGCCGCATGACGCGCACCGTGCCCGACGCCATGCGCCTGCCGCCAGGCCTGACCCCTGCGCCTGCGGGACCGCTCTCTGGCGAGACGGTGGTGCTCGGAGCGGGCGTGCCCAAGGCCGTCGCGGCGCGCGCCGCCCAGCTCGGCGCGCGCGTCTTCGCCTCGCACTCGCCCGAGACGACGCTCATCCTGGCGCCAGCGCCAGAGACGGGGAAGACGAATCTGGGGGTGGAGGTGGGGAAACGGGCGGGGGTGGCGGTCCTCGACGCCGCGTGGCTCGACTGGCTGGCCGCCCACCCGGGCGCCACCACCCGCCACCCCCGCTTCTTCCTGGCGCTCGGCGCGGGTGACTCGGGCGCCCCTCCCGGCGCGGACGCGCATGGCGACCCGTACCGCGTCGCCGGCACCGTCGACGACGCGCGCGCGGTGCTCACCCGCCTCGTGCCCGCGTCCGCCGTGCCGGCCCCCGGCACGCCCGCGGCGACCGAGGCGGCAGCTGTGGGCTACGCCATGCTGGACGCGGCGGGCGCGGGCGCGGCGCGGCGCCCGCTCGCGGGCGTGCGGCTCGCCGTGCTCGCGCCGAGCGCGCCCACCCCCGACCCCGGCGCCCGGGCCCACCTGCCTCCCGACGTCACCGCCGCCCTGGACGCCGCGCACGCGGCCTGGATCGCGGTCGAGGGCGCGCGCGGCGCCCGCGCGCGAGCGGCGGCCGCCGCCGCCGGCGCCCGCCACGCCACTTCCATCGCCGACGCCACGCACGCCGTCGTCCTCCCCCCCCGGCCTCCGCCGCCGGCGTGCGTGGAGGTTGGGGCGGCGCCGGCGGGGGTCGAGGCGCTGCTGGACGGCGTATGGGCGGGCCCGCGAGGCGCGGCCGACCTGACAGCCCTGCGCGCTGCCCTCGCGCGCGGCCGCCTGGCCCTGGTGTCGCCCGGCTTTGTGGATGCGGCCGCGGGTGGCGGCGCCGCGCCGGACGCGGCCCTGTTTTGGCCAGAGGGCGTGGCGCGCACGGCGGAGGCGTGGGACTGGGCCGCGTTTGGCGTCGCCGAGCTCGCAGTCGAGGAGGAGGAAGTGCCGGTCGCGGCGCCGTCGCCCGCGCCGGCCAAGCGGCGCGCGGTGGCGGGGCGCGGCCGCGGCCGCGGGCGCGCCGCCGCCGCCGCGCCGCTGCCGCCGTCACCCCCGGCCCCGCCCATGCCCGTGTCCGGCTTCCTGACGAGCAGCAGCTTCATGGCGCTGGACGACGACGACGACGCCGGGGCGACGGCGACGCAGGGGACCGCGAAGCGGCCGGCGCCGACGTTCATGGAGCAGCTCGAGCAGGAGGACGACTTTTGAGGGGGGGGGGAGAGAGGGGGGGAGAGAGAAATGCCTGATTTGCTTTGAACTGCGCGCTGCAACAACGATTCACGGGCCCGACAAAAGACGGAGAAACCACGCCAGGCAGACCCCCTCCCCCGCTCCCTCTCACTCACTCGTAGTCCAGCTCCATGCCCGCCGGCGCCTCGATGCCCGCCGCCGCATCGTAGTCGCGCCAGCTGGCGGGCAGGCCGCCCCGGCCGGGCTGGAGGGTGGGCGGTTGCGGCGGCAGGGCGCCGCGCGCGCCGCGCGGGCGCTTGCCCGCGGGCTCGGCGGGCTCGGGCGACGGCAGTTCGCCTTCTTCCAGCTCACCGTCCTCGGGAGGAGCGGAAGCGGACGGGGCCGCCGGCTGCTGCGCCGGCGCCGCTGCCGCGCGCAGGGCCGCCACCTCGCCCACGTCCAGCAGTTTGGCCTTGATCGGGCGCGCCGCGCCCCGACGCTCGCCGACGGGGATGGACGGCGGGGCGGGGGGAGGGGGAGGAGGCGGGCGCGGGGGCGGCGGCGGGGCGCGCGCAGCCGCGGGAAGGAGGACGGGCGCCACGGGGGCGCCGCCGGCCGGCGGCCCCCTGGACGGCGGCCGGGGCGGCCCGCAGGCCAGCGGCAGGCCGGCCGCAGCCGGCGCCGGCGGCGCGTCCGCCGCCGCCGCGCGCGGTCGCCGGGCAAAGTGCGCGCCGCTCTCCCCGCCCCCTCCAGCCCCCGCCCTCGCCCGCGCCCGCAGCCGGGGCGTCAGATACCGCTCCTCCAGCGGCCTAAATCCGGGCGCGGGCTCGCCCGCGTCGGCCGCGGCGGCGAGCGCGGCGAGCGCGGCGCGCAGCGAGGCAGACGCCGCGGCGGCGGCGCCCAGGTCGAGGCCGCCGGTGAAATCACCCACCGCGGCGCCCATGACGGCCACCCACTCCTCCTTGTCGGACCGGGCGGCGGCGGACAGAGCCTGGAGGGGAGGAGGCGTTGGCCGCGGCGCCGCCATCCGCGGCGCCCGGCCGCCCTCTTCTCTCCTCTCACCCTCAGCTCGTCCTGCATGCCATCACGCACAGCCGGCGGCGCGTGCATCGCCGCCAGCAGCATGCGCACGCGCACGAGCGGGTCGAGCGAGTCGAAGCGCGCGGCCGCGTCGGCCACGAGCGCCGGCGTCAGCGAGCGCGCGAACGCGGGGGCGGACCAGTCGCCGTCCAGGCGGGAGGACGCGGTGACGACCGCGTCCGCCATTGGGAGAGGGCAGAGCGGTGTGCGCGGTCGGACACGCCAGCCGCACTGCCGCGGCCGACGGCCGCGCCCCCATACCGCGGCCGGCGGTCGCCTCTGTGACCGCCCTCACCTGGCCCGCGCGATGGCGCCCCCCGCGCTCGCGGACGGCGGGAGCGGCGCGCGCGGCGCGGGCGTGCCCCCGTTTCACAAGCCGGTGAGGAGGAGGGCGTCTTGAAGCGTGCGCCTGATATTCACCGCATACGCGGCGGGAGGAGGGGGGTGGGAGTGGTCTGGGCGGGCGCCGCGGCCGCCCCCCGCATGCGAAAAACGACGCGCGCGCCGCCGGCCGCCCACGCCGGCCGCTCCCGCGAGCCCTCTGCCGCGCCGACGGGATCGAACGTGGCCTCCGGAAGCTTGATCGAGACCAACTGACGCCCCGCCCCCCCCTTTGTAGGCCGCCGCCCCGTCCTCGACCGCGCACGCGCACGCCGCCTGGGCCGCGCGCGCCGGCGAGCGCGCGGCCTCCCTGCTGTCGGCCGCCGCGCTGGACGCGCTCTGGGGCGCGGTGCGGGCCGCGGCCCGGCCGCGCACGCCGCCGCCGGCGCCGCTGCCGAGCGACCACGCCTCGGCCGACGACGCCCCCGACGCCCCCGCCGACGGCGGCGCCTCGCTCGACTACAGCGCCTACCGGCGCGCGGCCGCGGCCGCGGCGGCCGCGGCGGGCCCCGCCGCCGCGCGCCTGCTCTCCGCGCGCGCGTTCCTGCGCCTCGCCGGGCGCGCCGGCGAGGTCGAACGCGACGCGCTGTGCGACTACCTGGGGCAGCGCGCGGGGCAGCTCCAAATGGTGGGAGGGGGAAGAGGGGGGGGGAGGGGGAGGGGTCGGAGGGAGGCGCGCGCGCGCGACCCGGCCCCCCGCCCCGCCCCGGCAGCATGTCCACCTCGCCTGCTTCGACGCCGACGGCGACGGCTGGCTCACCGCGGACGAAGCGACCGCCTTTGTCGCCGCGACGCTCCCCCAGCTCGCGCGCGCGGGCGCGGGCGCCGCGTTTCCGGGCGCGCTGCCCGCCGCCGACCACGCCGCGCTCGCCGCGCGCAAGCTCGTTTTCTTTCACGGGCGGCGCGGGCGGTTGCGCGTGCGGGATGTGCTGGCGGGGGGGGCGCTGGCCGAGTTGCTGGACTTGGCGGGCGGGGACGGCGGTCGAGGGGGTGGGGGCGAGCCGGGCGACGGCGCCGCCTCGGCCTCCCCCTCGCCCCCACCCTCCCCACCCCCCCACCCCGGCGGCCCGCCCGACAACTGGTTCTCCGCCGCGGCGGCCGCAGCGGCGGCGGCCGCGTTCGCCGCCGCCGCGGCCCCCGCCGGCGGCGGCCTCGCCGCGCCCGCCCTGGCCGCCCTCGGCGACGGCACCCTGTCCCCCCTGTTTGCCGCCCGGCTCGTCGAGGAGCGTGGGAGCGCCAAGGCGGGGTTGGCGCTGGCTGACTTTATCGATTTCCTCCTCGCGTGGTCCGACCGCGGCGCGCGCGCCTCGCTGCGCTGGCTCTGGCCCGCGCTCGACGTGCGCGGCGCCGGCCGCCTCACGAGGCGCGACGTTGAAACTCTCTTTGCGCCCGTCAGGGAGCTCTGGATTGCCAGGGGGCAGTACGACGGCCTGCGCGCGGGCGACGTCGCGGCCGAAGTCTTCGACATCGTGCGCCCGGAGGATCCCACCTTTATCACCCTGTCCGACCTGTTGACCTGCCCCCTTGCTGGCACTGTTGTGGGCATGCTGACCGACGTGGGCGCCTTTTGGGAGCACGACACCCGGGAGCTCGTCCTGCAGGCCGACGCCGCGGGGGCGTGGAGCGATGACGAAGAGGAGGACGGAGGAGACGAGGCAGGGCAGGAGGTCGAGGAGGGGATGGAGGTCGACGGAGGGAGCGCGACCGCGGCCTAGACCCCTGTGACAGAACTCGGGTGCCGGGCCGCTATGGCCGACCCCCCTCTCTCCCCGGCCGATGCCGCGTTGCACGCCGCTGCGGGCGACGCGGCGGCGACGGCGGCCGCGCTCGCGGGAGGGGCATGCGCCGCGGCGGCCGACCCCGCCACGGGCCGCACCGCCCTCCACGCCGCAGCCGAGGCCGGCAACTGTGACGTGATCTCATTGCTGCTGGCCGCCGGCGCCCCCTGGAACGCGGTCGACCGCGCCGGCCGCTGCGCCGGCGAGGCGGCCAACGACGCGGGCCACGCCGCCGCGGCCGCCGCCCTCCTGGACGCCGGCGTCAGGGCCGAGCTCGTCCTGGGAGCGCTGCAAACCGCTGCAGGAGGGAGCGGGAGCGAGCCGGCGGAGGCGGTGCCGTACCTCGACCAAGCCGCGACGTTCGACGCCCCCCCCGGCGCCCGCGCCACCGCCCTCGTCGACGCCGCCGGCCGGGGCGTCATGATGGACTGGGAGGCGCCCCTCATGGAGGCGCACGCGCACCTGGCGTGCCGGGGCGGGGGGGCGGTGCTGAATTTGGTGGGGAGGAGAGGGGGGCGGAGAGGGGGCCCGTTTCACACCCTTCCTCGCCGCCCACCCACCCACCCCCCGCACACCCCCCAGGGCCACGGCCTGGGCATCGTCGACCGCGCTATCGCGTCCCGCAACCCGCCGCGGCACGTGATCTGTGAAGCCCACCCCGCCGTCCTCGCGCGGCTCGACGCCGAAGGCTGGCCGGCCCGCCCCGGCGTCACCATCGTGCGCGGCCGGTGGCAGGATGCGTTGGCAGACGGGCGACTGGCGGCGGGCGGGCCGTATGGCGGCATCTTTTTCGATACATTCGACGACGGCGACGCCGCGCTCGACCTGCTCTTCGCCGCGGCGCCCGCCCTCCTGACCCTCGGCGGCACCCTCTCCTTTTTCAACGGCCTCTGCGCCGACAACCCGTTTTTCCACGCGGTCGCGTGCGGGGTCGTCGAGCGGAAGCTGGCGGCGGCGGGCGCCGACTGCGCGTTTGTGCCCTTGCCGCTGCCCGCGGCGGCGACCGCCGACGCGACGTGGGAGGGGGTGACGAATCGGTACTGGCAGCTGACCTCGTACGCGCTGCCCGTAATCACGTGGCCAGAGGGTCGAGGGGGGGGAGAGGGAGAGCACTGACGCACATTGATCGTTTCATTCCCATCCCTCTCACCCCTCTCACCCCCGCGCCGGCGGCGCGCCCAGCCAGTCCAGCCAGTCGGCCGTCCCCCGCCTTGTCTTGGGCGGCACGACGCGCGGCGGGCGGGGCGCGGCGGCGGCCGCCTCTGCCGCCGCGCGCGCGGCGACGGCCGCGCCGCGCGACGCGGCCACCCCCGCGCGCACGCCCGCGGCCAGCGCGCGCGCCTTGGCCCTGTCGTCCGCGGCGTCGGCCGCCAGGGCGTCGACGCGGGCGGCCAGGGCGGCGACGGCGGCGGGGGCCGCGACGGCCGCGGCCTCGAGCGCGGCGAGTCGTGCGGCCAGGGCGGCGACCGCGGGCGCGGGCGGAGGCCGCGCGAGCGCGGCGTCATGGCCGCGCTCGCCTTGACACAGCTCCTCCTCTCCCTCGCCCCCCTCGCCGCACGAGCACCAGCCGCCGGGCGGCGGCGCGGCGCGCCGCCGCGCGCGCGCAGCGGCGGCCGCCCGCGCCCGCGCCCGGGCCGCGGCTTCCGCGGGGGTCAGCCGCATGGCGGTCAAGTCGCGCAGCGTGGGCTGAGGGGAGGAGGGAGGAGGGCCGACGGTGGCGGGAGGCGGACGGCCGCCGCGGCGCGGCGGCCGTCCGCGGCCCTCCCCGCCCGCACGCACATCCCACTCGGGGCGGGGATGCGCCCGACGGTCCATGGGCACGCGGGAGCCGGGGCGCGAGGCGGGAGCGAGGGAGCGCGCGCGGGGCAGAGTGTGCGCCGCACGCGCCGCGCGCGCAGACCCCGCCCCGGCCGAGACCCCATCCCCCGCCAACCGCGCATGGCGCCGACCGACGACGCCGTCGTGGACGGCGGCGTGCTCAAGGTGGGGGGAGGCGCCCGCGGCGGGCGTCCGTTTCTCTCTCGCGCCCCCCCCGGACCCACAACAAAACGCCCACCCCTCCCTACCCCGCAGTCCCTGTGCGGCTACACGTGGCCCGGCATCGAGTACGGGGAGCCTCCCGGCCCCAAGCACACCTTTTACGAGGCGAGGAGGGAGAGGGAGGGAGCCGCAGCAGCGGGGCGGCCCTCGGCGCGCCCGCCCTGCCGCCCCGCCCACCCTCGCCCCATCACACACAGTACATGGACGCCATCCGGGCCGACGACGTCGCGCGCGCGCGCGCCATCGAGGCCGTGGACGCCCCCTGGTGGTCGCCGTCGCTCGACCGCGGCGCGGGCGCTGCGCTGCACGCTGCAGCCGACGCCGGCGCCCTCGCCTCCGCCCGCTACCTCCTGGACGTGCGCCGGGTGCCAGTCAACCAGCGGGACGCGGTGGAGGGGGCTACGCCGCTGCACCGCGCGGCGGCCGCGGCGCACGACAAAGGGGTGGGGGGAGACGGGGGGAGGGAGAGG
>Ga0315289_10001359_pt1 | contig 37861 bp, 30 predicted proteins | sample YL17G11_40_MG_FD_203452 | JGI IMG/M metagenome (GOLD analysis project Ga0315289, IMG submission 203452) | Sediment microbial communities from Yellowstone Lake, YNP, Wyoming, USA - YL17G11_40 | ecosystem: Environmental > Aquatic > Freshwater > Lake > Sediment | place: USA: Wyoming | collected...
CTAGTGCCGCGCTGCGGAAGTCCGTTGTACGTCTTCGGTCCGGATACTTCGCCTGCAGACGGCAGCAGGCTCGTATTTGGCCCCTCCACACGGCAAACGGACTTCCGCAAGCGAGCACTAGGCAAGTTCGGCCGGCTGGCGACAGAGGGGGCCGCGCGAGGTTACAAAAGGTGACAGAATCGGACACTTCGCGCCGTGCGGAGGAGCCCCGAAGGCCCATTCTCCGGGCCGGCGCGGTCTCAGACGGGTGCGGGTGTAACCGGCCTGGCACCCAGCGGGCGAGTGTTGCACGGGGAGCGGATGTCCGACGTGCCTGGACGCGGGGTGCAGCCGCAGCTTGCAGGCAGTTGTGGCACCGGCAGCCCCGCTGCCGCTGTCCCCGCGCTGAACCAGGGGACTGGCAGCACACGCCGGAAGATGGCTACCTACCGGAAGAAACCGCACCCTGAGGGCGGGGAAGCGGACAGGGACAGGAGTTTCGGTCGGCGCCTGCGAAATGGCGACCGGCGGGGACCGGGAGGTCTCACTGCCAGGGGAGGCTTGAAGATGGAGCAGGCGCCCGAGCTGTCGGTGGTGGTTCCCCTCTACAACGAGGAGGGGATCGTGGACGAACTGTGCGCGCGCGTGCTCGAGGCCTGCCGGGGGCTCGGCGTGCCATTCGAGGTGCTGATCGTCAACGACGGCAGCGAGGACGGCACGCTGGCGAAGCTGATCGCGCAGGCCGAGGCCCACCCGGAGGTCCGGGTCATCGACCTGATGCGGAACTTCGGGCACATGGCGGCCCTCGCGGCGGGGCTCGAGCGCGCACAGGGCCGGGCCGTGGTGGTGATGGACGGTGACCTGCAAGACCCGCCGGAGCTGATCCCGCAGTTGGTCGAGAAGTGGCGGGCGGGGGCGGAGGTGGTGTACGCCGTCCGCTCATCGCGGCAGGAGGGCTGGCTGCAGCGGGCGAGCACGACGCTGTTCTACCGGGTGCTCGCGATGGCGACGGGTCGGCGCATTCCGCAGCAAGCGGGGACCTTTGGGCTGATGGACCGCCGGGTGGTCGAGGCGCTCAACGGGATGCCCGAGCGGAGCCGGTACTTCGCCGGGCTGCGTGCGTGGGCCGGGGGACGCCAGGAGCTCGTGCCGTACGACCGCCCGGCGCGGGCGAGCGGACAGAGTCGAGTCGGGTTCCTGGGGCTGCTCCGGCTGTCGCGAACGGCCCTGCTTTCGTTCTCCACCGTGCCGCTTCGCGTGTCCAGCCTTCTGGCGCTGCTGACATCGGCGGCCTTGCTCTCGGTGGGGCTGGTCGCTACGATCGAGAAGCTGTTCACCAGCCTAGCCATCCCCGGCTGGGCATCGACGATGGTGATGATCGGCACGGTCGGGGGGGTCCAATCGCTGGTGCTGTTCATCCTGTGCGAGTACGTGGCGGTCATCTTTGAGGAGCTGAAGCAGAGACCGCTCTATGTGGTGAGGGGGGAGTACGGGGCGGGAGACGCTGATCGCAGTTGCCGGGACTCGGAGGCAGGGCCGCCATGAATGGCGGCCCTACGCGGTCGGGCGCGGTGCCTTCGGCAAGCTCAGGCCTGGGGACCGCGCCCCTACACTGCCGCGCGGTACGTGATGCACAGATCGAAGGGCTGGTCTGGGAACAGGCAGTGCTTCAGCCGGCACATGAGCGTCCCGCGGCGTCCGGGGAACCAGGCGGCCTCGGGTGAGGTCTTGAGGGGTTCCGCGCCGGCGGGGAGGCGGACGTAGGTGTCGTGGATCTCGGGGCTGGGCCCGCCGGCGAACTGCGTGAAGCGGAACTGCCGCACACCCGGCTCGACCTCCTGCGCCCAGTGGTCGTCGGTCAGTACGATCGTGTTCTGGAGGTGCGTGGGCCACTCGCCAGGCAGGGGCACTTCGAGCTCCATCTTGTAGGTGCCGCCCTTGTAGGCCCGGCCCTCCGCCTCCCCGGTGAAGTCGCCGGTCCTCACCACATTGAGCTCCTGACCGAACTCATCAAAGGCGCGAATCTGCGTCATCTCACAGCCCACCCGGAACTCCTCGTCCCAAGTCCACGGCGGTTCGGCGCCCTGGTCTGGCTCCTTGCCGAGGAACTCGGACCAGGCGCGGCTGCCGGCAGTGCGGTCGGCGTCGGAGCCGATGAGGGTGACACTGCCACGGGCCGTGACGCGCCCGCCGGCCTCGACATCGATGAACACGCGCCGATAGTGCGAGGCACGCGGCAAGCCTCTCGGGAGCGTGAGACCGGGGTCGGCACCGTCGATGCGGTCAATCTGTGAGGCCTCAAGCTCAAGCATCTCGCCGCCGCGGATCACGGCGAGACGAGGCTCACCAACGGTGATGACCTCGCCATCCAGCACGTCACCTGTCTTCAGGATCACCTGTGGCATGTCAGCCTCCTTCGGGTCATGAGTCGGCGATCAGCGTGAGCGTCACGAGGGCGGGCGCCGCGGCCCAGTCGACCCGCAGGGATGAGCGCATGGCCACATTGCGGGTCTGGCGGCGAGCCTCGGCCGCCCGCCAGATACGTTCGGCCGAGAGCTGCTCGGGGATGTCCGGCAGCGGAAGGTCCCGCAGGCGCGCTTCGATCACTGGTGCCCTGGGGCGCTCATCGGTCATCGTGGGTCCTCCCAACCGGCAAGGGCGTGTCGCAGCCGCTGGATCGCGCGCTGGTACCGCACCTTGACTGCGCTCTCGCTTTCCAGGAGCACGTCGGCGATCTCGCGGAACTTCAGGTCCAGGCAGGCCCGCAAGACGACCACGACCCGCTCCGCGTGGCCGAGGCGGCGCAAGGCGGCCCACGCTGCCTCGGCGGTGAGTGAGCGCACCGCCAGGGCCTCCGGGGGCTCCGGGGCCAGCAGAGGCTTGCGCAGGATGGCGAGCTGCGTCCTGATAGAGCGATGGATCGAATAGAGGCGGTTCGCGATCATGCGCAGGAAGTACGCCCGCAGTCGGCCATCGAATCGGTAGCCCTGGGCGCCGCTGAGGAGCTCGAGGAAGGCCTCCTGCACGACGTCGGCGGCCAGGTCCGCGTTGGTCGAAACCCGGAGCGCGAACGCATAGCCCGACCGGGCGAGGCGCCCGTGGAGTCCAGCGAAGGCGTTGCGATCGCCCTGGCGGGCGGACTTGAGCAGCTCGTCGTCAGACCGGGCGTTCGCACTCATCGCCAATCAGTGGAGATACGCCTGAGAGGGCGGGAACGACACAGGAGATTCGGCGGGAGCGGCAGCGAGGGCTGAGCGAGGTCGTCAGGCGAGCGTCTGGTCGGCACGCGGTCAGAGCGCCGAGAGGTCCACTACCACATGGCGGACGCGCCGGCGCAGCCAGGTGTAGGTGATGTGCAGGCGGCCGTCGGCGGCCTGGATGATGGCGGGGTAGGAGAGCTCGCCGTCGATGTCCTCGACGAGGATGGGGGGTTCCCACGTGTCGCCGCCATCAGCGGAGAAGGCAAGGTTGATCGGGTGGCGCGCGATCGTGGTGTGGTTGTAGATCAGAGCTACGCGGCCGTCGTGGAGGCCGACGGCATCGATGCCGCTGCCCGGGTGCGGGAGGTCCGTGAGCGTCGCCTTGGACCAGGAGCGACCGGCATCGTGGGAGATGGCGGACACGATGCGCTTCAGGCTGCGCGACCGGCAGAGGAACCGGACGGTCGCATCGCCGAGAGGGACCACCGCGGGCTGGATGATGCCGTGGAGGTGGCCGAGGACGTTGATCGGCCCGTGCTTCGACCAGGTCCGGCCGGTGTCGGGCGTGATCTCCGCCCAACAGCCCCACAGCTTGTAGCTCTCAACCGATGAGCCGCAGACGATCTCCCCCGAGGGGAGCTGAGCGGGCTTGTTCTTGATCGGGCCGAGGATGCCGGCCGGCAGCCACTCGGGGTCGCTCCAGGTGCCGCCCCCGTCCCGGGAGCGCCTCAGCAACCCACTCCAGTTCGACGGATTCGGGCCGGCCTTGTAGAAGAGCAGAACCTCGCCCTCCGCTGTCCGAAAGAGAGCCGGGTTCCAGCACGGCTGCTCGGGGTCGGAGGCGGCGAGTCTCGGCTCCGACCACACACGCCCGTCCCACTCGGAGAGCCAGATTCCCACGTCATTCGCGCCCTCTTGGGTGCCGGCGAACCACGCACAGAGGAGGCGGCCGTCGTCCACCTCGACGACGGTGGAGGCGTGGCACGAGGCGAAGGGGGCGTCTTCGAAGACGAACCCGTGCTCCATGGTCTGACCCTCCCGGTGTGGGGTCCGTTCGGATGAACCCCTGACGGCAGAGGCGTGCCGGCTGGAAGCCGGCGCTCCCAGGATACGGCACGTCAACGACCTGCGAGCAGGGATGCTCGCGGTCCAAGAGAACGGCAGCGGCGCCTCCGAATGCGCTCACCCAGGTCGCGCTACTTCTGCGCGTCTTTGGCCTGCAGGCGGCGAGCGGTGGCCGGGTCGCCGATGTGCAGCGTGTTGTACGCATCGCGCGAGGTCTTGAAGGGACCCGGGTAGCCCGTTCCGTGCCAGTCCAGGTTGGTGCACATGGGGTTCGGCCGGCGGGTCTCTTTCTCGCGCTTCTGGATCCAGGCGTGCATCTTGGCTTCGAGGGCCTCGGCGATCTCTGGCTCCCTCTTGGCCAGGTTGTCGTTCTCCCCGGGATCGGCGAGAAGGTTATAGAGCTCGACCTCGGGCTTGAAGTGGAAGTCGGGCTCCAGGGCGTGGATCAGCTTCCACTCGGCGGTGCGCCAGCCATGCTTGCGCATCCAGGTACACTCGGTGGTGTAGAAGCCGGTGTAGTTCGTGGAGACTTGGCCGCGCATCAGCGGGAGCTGGCTCTGGCCGTCGAACCTGAGGCCGGGGTCGATGCCGAGGAGCTCCAGTACGGTCGCGACGAGGTCCTGGTGGAGGGTGATCCCTGGGACGCGCTTGCGGCAGGGCAGCTTACCCGGCAGGCGCATGATGAGGGGCACGTGGAGCGTACACTCGTACATCCCGTGGTGGTCGAACCAGCACTCGTGATCGTAGAGCGTCTCGCCGTGGTCGGAGTTCACGATGACGAGCGTGTTCTCGACGAGACCAAGCTCCTCCAGGCGGGTGAGGATGCGCTGGAGGGAGGCGTCCATGTACGCGACCTCGCCATCGTACTGAGCGATGATGTACTCGGCGTCGGTGCAGCCGGGGGGCATCCAGCAGCCGAAGTAGTCCTTGAAGGGCTTGAACTTCATGACGGGCGCGAGCGACGAGTGCTCGGGCGAGCACTCATCGCCGCTATAGAACATCCTCTCGAAGGGCGCGGGAGGCAGGTACGGGCTGTGGGGGTCCATGTGACGCAGGAAGAGGAAGAAGGGCTTCTTCCCGCCGGCAAGCCGGTTGAGCTCGGGGATGGTGACAGCGTTGAGGTTGTCGGCCTTCAGGCTGGGCCGGTGCTCCCAGTCGCCCCAGCCCTCGAAGTCGAGGTAGTTGTCGAATCCGCGCGCGGCGGGGTTGCCGCGGAAGCCGACGCAGGTGGTCTCGTACCCCTGAGCGCCGAGGAGCTCGGCGAGGGTCCGCACCTTCTCCGGCATGCCGCCCTGATGGCGGAGGGCGACCATGGTGGTCGAGAACGCGTCCATGCCGGTGAGCATGGTGCCATAGCCGGAGGTGGTGGGGACGTGCGGGCAGTAGTTGTGCTCGAAGAGCACGCCCTCCGCGGCAAGCTTGTCGATGTGCGGGGTGGTCTGCCGGTGGTAGCCGTAACAGCTCATGTGGTCGGCGCGGAGGCTGTCGATACCGAACAGCAGGACGTTCACAGGTCTGCGGGGCATGGTGAGGTCTCTCCCTTGGTGCGTGTGCATCGTTGCGAACGGCAGCGGCAGTCGCGTTTGGAGCCGCTCGTACGACGGTATTGCCGGTCGGAGACCGACCGGCCCACACGGAACGGCGACGGTGGTAGTGTGGATGTATTCCATGCGCGTGGCGGGTAGGCCTGCTCTGCGGGACCGCGAGCGCCATCTGGGCGGTGGCATCCCCTGGCCGGCAGGTTGTGAGGGCCGCAGAAGAGAAGGAGGCAGGGAAGCTGCGAGGGAGGCCAGAGGTGATGCCGAAGTCGCTGGCGCTGCGAGCGCTCGAGCGGACGACCAAGTGCCTGTGGGAGTCGTTCGCCAGTTTCCCCAAGCGACGCTGGCGCGAGTCGCCGGGTGGCCGGGCCAACAGCTTCCAGGGAGTCCTCACGCACCTCTACTGGTGCGAGGACTGGTGGCGCCTCAACATCGGGTCGACAGAGCCCGATGATGAGGAGATCATCCGCCAGCAGCTCGAGGCTTGCTCGTCAGCGAGGGAACTGATAGCTCTGTTCAACCGGCGCCGCCGGCGGCTGCTCCGGATCCTGGCGGCACAGCCGGAGGGGTTCTTCGACGACCCGGTGCCGACGTGCCATCACGGTGGCCTGCGCACCGGGGCCGAGCTCTGCCTCTACATGGGCGAGCATGACTTCTACCACGCCGGGCAGATCCAGATGCTGGAGATGGCCCTCGCCGAGGGCAAGGGAGGTCGCAGATGATCGAGGAGCAGCGCCGGAAGGAGATCATCCGGGAGCACGGCAAGCCGCCGGTGACATGGCCGGGGGAGCCGCTCCTCGGGGGATGGTACACGGAAGAGGAGATCGAGGCGGCGGTCAAGGCCATTCGCGACTCGATGGACTGGACCGTCGGCTTCGGGTTCATCATCCAGGAGATTCTGGACTTCGAGGCGGCGTTCGCGAAGTACGTCGGCACCTCCGAGTGCGTCTCGATCAACGGCGCCGCGGGTGGCCTCGACATGGCGCTCGCCTGCCTGGACCTCGCGCCCGAGGACGAGGTGATCGTGCCTTCGATCAACTTCCGCGCCTCGGCGATGTCGGTGCTCGGGCAGCGGGCGAAGCTGGTGCTGGGGGAGATCATCCCCCGCACCCTGCAGCTCGACCCAGCCGATGTGGTGAGGCGCCTCACGCCCAACACGCGCGTCATCCTGCCCACGCACATGAACGGCCTCTCGGCGCCGATGGACGACCTGCTCGAGATCGCCGAGAAGCACCCCCACCCGACGCACGGCCCGCTGAAGGTCATCGGCGACGCCGCCCGAGCGTGCGGCGGGGGCTACAAGGGCACGAGGATCGGGAAGAAGGGCTTGATGACCGTCTTCAGCTTCCACACCATGAAGCTGATGACGACGCTGGGCGAGGGTGGCGCGATCACCACGGACGACCCGGAGGTCGCGGCACGACTCCGGGAGATGCGCATGTTCGGCAATGAGAACTGGGGGAGCAACTACAAGATGACCAAGGTGCAGGCGGCGGTGGGGCTGGTGCAGGTACGGCGCCTGGAGGAGATGAACGGGCTGCGCCGGCAGCGCGCACAGGAGCGGACGGCGATGCTCGAGGGTGTGAAGGAGATCACGCTGCCCTACGAGCCGCCGGACTGCGAGCACACCTACTACCTGTACACCTGCCTCGTGCCCCGCGAGTGGGCGGGCGAGAAGCGCGACCGACTGTGCCAGATCATGGCCGACGACTATGGTGTGGCCTGTACGGTGGCGAACCCGCCGGCACACAAGACCATCCCCTTCATCCAGCGGCACGTAGGTGACATCAGCCTGCCGGTCTCCGAGGAGATCGGGGCACGGCTCTTCTGCCCCTCGCTGCACCCACTGATGACGGAGGAGGACAACGCGTACGTGTGCGCAGCGCTGATGGAGGCCGTGGAGACGGTGAAGGGGACCGAGGACCGAGGACCGAGGACCGGGGACTAACGGCAAGGCGGGAAGGGCACTGGCAGCGGGGCTGCCAGTGGTACAGACCCTTACTGGGAGGGAAGGCCGGACAGCTTCCGCTGGCGGGCGAGGTCGAGGAGGGCGGCGCGTGCGTCGCCCTTGGCGGTCTTCAGGGCGGTGCGGAGGGCGGCAGCGAGCTTGTCGTCCGGCATGCGGCTGACGAGGGTGGAGGCAGTGCGGGCGAGGCCCGGGCCGGCCAGTGCGGTGACGAGAAGCCGGAGTAGGCCGGGGTAGTCGGTCGCGGTGAGGCCGATCAGCGCCGCGGAGCGCTGGGCGTTGGTGACGCCACGGTCGAAGGCGGCGCGGTAGAGAGGGCCGGCCGTCTTGGGATTGCGCGCACGCTGAGCGTCGGCCAAGGCGAGCAGGGCGTCTATCGCTGCGCTGCGGATCGGGCCGGTGGCCTTGGCGGCGATCGCCGTCACCGTCTTCGCGGCGCGCACGTCGCCGATCTGGGCGAGGGCGGTAAGCGCTGCCACGGAGGCGGCCACGTCCGTTCGCTTGGCGTAGCCCAGCAGCGGCCTGAGTGCGGTCGCATCCCGCCGGGCGCCAAGGGCGAGGAGGAGAGGCGGTCGCTGCTCGGCGGGTGCCTTGGCGGCTGCGGCCAGGAGGGCCTTGGTCGCTTGCGCGCCCGGAATGCGCATGAGGGCGCCGCGGGCCGGCTCGAAGGTGGCCTTGCCGTCCAGCGCGGCGGCCAGAGCGGGCACCACGTCCGCACCCCCCACCAGCCCCAGGAATCGTGTGGCGATCACCCGCGCCCGGTCGGCGGGTGCGCACTTGGTTTGCTCGGCGAGGGCGGCAGACACGGCCTGGCGGATGTCGTCGCTGCCGGGGGCGGTCGCTCGGGCGACGATGGCAAGCAGCGTCTTCTCGGCGGCGCTGATGCCCATGGGCGTGTCCTCAGCGATGAGCGCACAGAGGGGGGCAATCGCGGCGGCTCCCAGCTTCACCGCCTCGTCCTGGGCCTGCCTCCGCGCGGCAGCATCCTCGGACTTCAGACCCGCAAGCACGGCCTCCGGCGTCGGCTGCCCAGCCACGAAGCTTGACGCCACACCCAGCAGAACTGCAAGGCACACAATCCGGGCTGACATATCTGCCGTCCTTTCGTCCCCAACGCCGTTGCCGTTCTTCTGACTCCTGAGTCCTGCCGCTACGCCGGCAGATACCAGGGAGCGCGGTACGGCTGGCAGAGCATGCGGTTGGCCGCGTCATCGCCCACGAACTGCCCCTTCGCCGCATCCCAAGTGAGCTTGCGCTTCAGGCGGAACGAGATGCAGCCGAGATGGAGCGGGACGGTCATGGTGCGAACGTACTCGAGGTTGCTCTCGGTGAGCTCGCGGCTCTTCACGCAGTCGACGAAGTTGCGCTGATGGCCGGGCGAGCGCGGGAGGGTCTTGGGCACGTCCGGGAGGTCGCTCAACTGGTCGGTGCCCCGGAGGATGATGAGGGAGCCGTAGTCGCAAACGAGGGAGGCGTCGGCTCCCTCGAAGCAGCAGCCGATCCCCCGGCCGGCGGCGCCGGGAATGTCGGGGATGTGCGAGGTCCAGAAGACCTTCAGACCGTCGGGGAACTCGTAGTCGACGTCGATCCAGGCGGGGGTGTCGGAGATGCCGTTGGGCACGTCGCCGCGAGCGTCGACGGTCACCGGCTCGCCGGGGTCCATGGCCCAGAAGAAGATGTCGGCGATGTGGCACCAGAAGTCGGCGTAGTCGCCGCCGGAGTAGTCGAAGAAGTAGCGGAAGTTGAAGTGGCAGCGCTGCGGGACATGGGGGTGCCACGGGGCCGGGCCCAGCCACATGTCCCAGTTCAGCTCGGGCGGAGGGTCCTGCTCCGGCGGGTAGCCGAAGTCGGGCGAGCCGCCCTGCTTCCAGATTCTGACCGTGTGGACCTGGCCCAGCGCGCCCGAGCGGACCAGCTCGACCACGCGGTGATAGTTGTCGCCCGCGTGAATCTGCGTGCCGAGTTGGAACACCCGCCCGTAGCGCTTGCCGATGCGCCGCATCGCCTCGCCCTCGGCGTACATGTGACAGAGGGGTTTCTCGGAGTAGACGTCCTTCCCGGCCTGGAAGGCGAGCATGCTGATGAGGGCGTGCCAGTGATCGGGGGTGGCGGTGCTGATGGCGTCGATGTCGTCGCGCTCGAGCAGGCGTCGGAAGTCCGAGTAGACCTCGGCCTTCGTCTCGGGCCGGGCGCGCTGGAGCCGGCGGAGCGTCTCGGCGCTGTGAGACTCGTCTACATCGCAGAGGGCAGCGGTATCGACATCGGGCAGGCCGGCGAACCACGCCATGTGGGCGTTGCCCATGCCGCCAACGCCGATGTGGGCCACCACGACCCGATCGTTGGCGCCCCTGGCGCGGCTGGGGAGGATGAAGAGCCCGGCGCCCGTGCCAATGGCGGCGGCGCCGGCGGTCTTGAGGAAGCTGCGACGGCTCACGGGGCGTGCTGGCGTAGCCATGCGGGTCGTGTCTCCACCTGGTCGGCTGCGCGGCTGGGAGCCGCGTTGCTATCGCGCAGTGGTGTCCGGGCGCTGTCCGGCCCCGCCCATTTCCTGTTCCGGGCGCTGTCGGCCTCCTTGTCGCTGCCGGCGGACAGGCGGCAACGGCAGTGCGGGTCGGGAGACCCGCGGGCACGGAACGACCGAAGACAACGGCGACCTTCAGACTTCGGTACCGACCAGGCAAGGGCCGTGCGAACGGAGGCGGTAGGAAGTCGGCCCCGGAGGTCGAATCAGCGTAGGGGGGAGGTGGCTGACACGAGAATGCTGATGGTGTGCTGTGAGTTGGGGCTCGATGAGAAGGTCACGCGAGCGCTGGAAGAGCTGGGGGCGACGGGCTACACGACCTGCCGGGGGATTCTGGGGAAGGGAGCGACCGGGCCGAAGCAGGACAACGCGATCTGGCCGGGAAGCAACGTGGTAGTGCACGCCTGCGTGCCGGACGAGATGGTGCCGGCCATCGTGGAGGGGGTCCGGGCGGCCCGGGACGAGTACCTCAAAGACGCCGGGGTGCCGGGTTTTCGAGCTACCGGTGCAGCAGTTGCTGTGACCGCGCTTCGCGAGATGTCGCAGCGCGGAAGGGGCTGTTGGCCGGACGGCGAAGTGCACGGCTCGATGCCGGCCGCTACGGGCGGCGGCCTTCGGCAGGCGGCAGGTGAAGGCGTTCTGCATTCCGGCCAGCGGGAGGGTGTGCGATGCGTAGGCAACTGGGCGTCGTTGCGTATGTCGTTTTGTTGACACTCATGGCATCCATGTCCGGCGTGGCAGCGCCCATCGCCCTGCCGCAGGGCACACCAGTCACGGTATGCCTACCGCAGATGATGGTGTCGGGGAGACAGCACATAGGCGACCTCATCGAGCTGACGTGCGACGACACGGTCATCGCCCCCACCGGCGAGATCCTCATCGCGAAGGGGGCCAAGGTCGTGGGGACCGTGACCAAGTCCCAGAAGGCTGCGTGGGGGGGCAAGCGTGGCGCCATTTCTTTCACGATCAGCAACATCGAGACGGCCGGCGGTGGCCTGGTGCCCGTGCGCTGGACCATCGCCAAGACGGGCTCCAGCAAGGATGCGCAGGAGATCGCAGACGGCTATGCCTCAGGAGGTCTGATGGGAGCGGCCGTCTCGGCCCTGATTGGCCCGGGACAGGACGTTGTGATCCCGAGGGGTCTGGAGTTTGTTATCTACACGGACCAGCCGGTGACGGTGGAGGTCCCGGCCCCTCCCGCGACCCGGACACAGCCGCTCGAGGTCGTCGGTCAGCCTACGCTGATCAAGGGATCCGCGGAGGGGGAGAAGACCCTTCTGGGCGTGTTCACCCTGCGCAACCCCAACACCCACGCCGGCCTGCGGCAGGCGCATGTAACGGTGACGGCGACATCAGCCGGCGGCGCTGAGATCCGGGGTACGAACCTCCCGCCCTTCGCCTACGCGGTGAAGCACGATAGCTGGAAGTTCATCCGCTTCCGGAGTGTCGGGTCGTACGATCCGGACCAGTGCGTGCCCTTGCTGGAGCCCGGCGAGACCCGGACCTACGTCAAACCGGTCCGCCTGTTCGCAACGAAGACGTTGTCGACCGAGAAGGGAGCTGAAGGAGGCAAGGGGGGCGGCGGCCAGCCGGCCCCCGCGGCTGAGTGTCATGTCCACGTGGGCCAGGCGTGGGTGTCCACGGACTACCTCAAGCAGCTTCCCTGGCCACGGTGCACGGTGGCGTCACCGTCCCTCGACCAGAAGTCGCGGAGAGTTCTGGCGGAGGTGAGGAGCGCGGCGCCGCACCGGGTGTCGATCGAGGTCTGCGCGGTGGTCGTGAAGGAGGGCGAGGTTGTCGGCGCGGGCCGGGGCATCTGGACGAGGGTCGCGCCGGGGAAGACCTACAAGGTCGCGATCCCCATCGTCGGCAAGTGCGAGGGCGATGTGCAGGTGTACGCCGACGTGGCGCCCTGGGAGGCGAAGTAGCCGGTCGGCGCCGCGTCGCGGCCAGGCACGGACACCTCAGGACCACAAGGCGTCGGGCCCGCGGGGGTGCCGGTGCGGTCGCTGCGGCGACGGCGGGGTACGGACGGAGGAGGTGGGCGCACGATGTGGGCGGAAACGCCGACGAGGTGTGCAGTCCCCAGGCATGGGCCAAGGTCAGCCCGAGCCGGATTCGGGCAGCATAGAGGGAGGGAACCGAGGTGAAGCGTCTTTCCGTGGTTGTCTCATTGCTCGTCCCGATGGCGGGCATAACCTGTGCGACGGCCGTCGCGGCGCCCGTCAAGCTGGCCGACGGCACGCCGGTGAACCTGCGACTCATGCAGACGCTGAAGTCGGGGGCGGTTGACGTCGGAGCACCGGTGGCGCTGGAGTGTGCGGACACTGTTCTTGCTCCGGAGGGGGGGGTTCTGATAGCGAACAAGGCTCAGGCGTCGGGACAGGTCACAGCATCCCAGAAACCCAGCTACTTCGGGCAACCGGGGAAGCTCGATTTCACCATCGTCAACGTCAAGACTGCCGACGGCAAGCTCGTTCCCCTGCGGTTCAGCATGGGGGAGCGCGGGAAGGACAAGATGTGGGATACGATCGCCCTGATGTACTTTGTGTCCGGGTGGTTCTTCTTCTTGAAGGGTGAGGCGGTCGTGTACCCCCAGGGCATGGAGCTCGTGACCTACGTGGACGCTCCTGAGGGCGTGATGGTCGAGCCGGGTCCGCCACTCGTGCCGAACCTCGCTCCCATCCGCGTGACCGGGGGGGTGGTGCTCGAATCGGGCAAGGGCGACAACCGGACCGCGCTGGCGGGCCTGATAGCCGAGAACCCCAACGCCGAGGTTGGCCTGTGCAACGTCCATATTGCGGTCACCGCCGCTTACGGCGATGCGCTCATGGTAGGGGGCAACAACGCGAGCAAGCAGGTGCTCAACCCCGAGCAGACCATCTACTCGTTCCCCCCTGGTGAGAAGCGCCTGTTCGTCAAGCCGGTCAAGCTGAAGGGCGCCTCCGATCGGTGCATCGTGCACATTGCCCAGCCGTGGGTCACATGGTCGGGGCAGCCGCCGGAGCCGAAGTGCACCGTGGTGTCGGCCTCGAAGGATGAGGAGAAGGCGCGCGTCAACGTCGAAGTGAGGAACGACTCCACCTCCAGCATCGGGATCGAGGTGGCGGCTGCGCTCAGCGATGGAGGGAAGACCGTGGGCCTGGCATGGGCGTACGTCGGCAATGTCGCCCCCGGCAAGTCGTCGAAGGTCAGCATGCGCGTGGCAGGGCAGTGCACGGGTGAGCTAGCGACATCCGCCAGCGCGGGGCCGGTCCCGAAGGGCAAGTAGCGGCACGATCGTCGAGGAGGCAGCGACGGAGCGGAGCCTGCCAACGGCCCAGGCTCCGCTCCGCATTCCACAGGATGGCCACTGGCGCCCGAGCGCGCCCCACCGCCAGCCGGAGTTGCAGATGACCCCTCGACTGGAAGAGCACCGCCGCCAGGCGCTTGAGCGTGGTTTCTCCTCGCAGTCCAGCCCCAAGGAGGCCAACTGGACGCATGCGTTCTTCGAGTTGTACGCCGACCGGCCGCTCTGGGAGCGGCAGGCGAGGAGTCTCGCGTACGCCTTGGAGCATGAGCCGCAGTACGTGTGGCCGCTCGAGCGCATAGCGGGGCAGATCTACCAGGGATGCCCGGGGTCTGGCGCGGTCGACCTTTGGGGTGGGAACAACGACCCGCGATGGGCGGAGTGGGCCGGGGGGCCGGTCGCGGCGCGGTGGACGAGGGAGCGCATTCCCGGTTATGACGAGCACGTGCGCATCGTCGGCGATGGCGCCGCCCCGGGGCACGTGGGGTGGGATCATTCGCTGATCCTCAGCCTGGGGACGCGGGGTCTGGCGGCGGGATACGAAGCCGAGGTGAGGGACCCGCGGGACGAGAAGGCGGCGGAGTTCTACCAGGCGGTGCTCATCGTCCTGGAGGGGCTCGACCGGTGGGTGGCGCGGCTCGTCGAGCGGCTGCGGGAGGAGGCCGGGCGGACGGAGGAGGCGGGGAGGCGGGCGGAGCTCCTCGAGATGGCCGACCTGTGCACGCGGGTGCCCTCGGGGCCGGCGACCACCTTCCGGGAGGCAGTGCAGAGCTTCTGGCTCGAGTACCTCGCGGTCATGTTCGAGAACCCGTACGGCGGGAACGGGCCGGGCAGGCTCGACCGCTACTTGTGGCCCTACCTGGAGGCCGATTTCGCGCGAGGGGCGATCACGCTCGATGAGGCGCGGGAGCTGTTGGCGGAGCTGTTCATCAAGCTGCACGAGCGTATCGCGCCCCACGATGGATGGGTGGAGGCGATTGTGGTCGGCGGGCGGGCGCGCGATGGCGGGCTCGCGATCACCCCTCTCTCCCACCTCATGATCGAGGCCTGCATGGAGCTGAACCAGTCGCACCCGTCGCTCTACGTGCGACTGCCGGAGGATGCGCCGGAGGAGTTCGTGGACCTGACCGCGCGGTACCTGCTCGAGGGCGGCAACCGGGCGCAGGTCTACAGCGACGACGCCATGATCCGCGCGCTGCACGCGGACGGCGTGGCCCTGGGTGATGCACGGGAGTGGATGGCGGGCGGGTGCATGGAGGTCTCACCGCAGGCGTGCAACTCGGACTTCGAGTTCGCCTTCGCGCACAACGTGGCATTGACGCTGGAACTGGTGCTGAACGGCGGCTGCAGGTTTGGCAGCGACGACCGGCTCATCCCGCACGACCGCGAACTGACCGACTGCGCGAGCTTCGAGGAGCTGTACCAGGCGTTCGAAACGGAGCTGTCGCGCGAGATGTCGCTGCTCTTCCGGCGGCTCGACATCTGCTGTGAGGCGTGGGCGAAGTACCGGCCGGCCTTCCTCCTCTCAAGCATGACTCACGACTGCCTGGAGCGCGGGCGCACGATCAACGACGGCGGGGCGCGCTACCCGGACTATGGCGGGTCGGGTGTGGGCTTGCCCAACGTCGGGGACAGCCTGTATGCGATCCGACGGGGGGTGTTCGAGGAGGGCTTCTGCTCGGCCGCGGAGCTGCTGGCGGCTCTCCGGGCGGATTTCCGCGGCTACGAGGCGCTGCGGGCGCGGCTGCTCGCCCTGCCGAAGTACGGGCAGGATCACCCCGAGGCGGATGCGATGGCCGACCGCGTCCTGCGCACCTTCACCGACATGCTGCATAGCCACCGCACGCTGCACGGCGGGCATGTGAGGCCGGTGATCCTGGGGTTTGTGTGGGTGGTGACGATGGGGCAGGAGGTCGGCGCCACGGCCGATGGCCGGCGGGCTGGCCAGCCGCTCGCGCATGGGCTGTCGCCGCAGTCGGGGGCGATGACCGAGGGCATCACGGCCGCCATCAACTCGGCGACGCGCATCTCGCTGGATGAGGTGGGCGGCGGGTCAGGCATGATGTGGGACCTCGACCCGGCCTGGGCCACTCGGGAGGTGGTCAAGGGGTTGCTGCGCACGTTTGGGAAGAAGGGCGGGCAGATCTTCCAGGGCAACACGCTTGATACCGAGACGCTCGTACGCGCGCAGGAGAACCCCGAGCAGTATCGCGACCTGCTGGTGCGAGTGGGAGGGTTCTCGGCGCGGTGGGTGACCTTGTCGCGGGAACACCAGGACGAAATCATGCGGCGGAGACGGTTCAATGGCTAGGGAGTAAGGGGGAGAGGTGCCAGACGCATCCCCAGGCGTCAGGGAATGTGTCTGACATGCTCTGCAGCGGCCCCAGGAATCACTGCACCTCGGGGGGGTCGTCCCGCAGGGCCTCGGCGACAGCCTCGTCGAGGGTCATGGCCTGCCCGGCGGCCCAGGCGGCGGAAGCTTCGTCGCCGAGGGCGGCGCGGGCCGCGTTCACCTGAGGTTCGTAGACCGCGGGATCAGCCGACGATATCGGCAAGCCCATTGACCGACGCAGGGCGTCGCAGGCACCGAAGAGGCGCACGGCCCGCTGCATGAGAGCTTGGTCGCACGCGAGCGTGGCCAGGCCCTCGATGCACTCAATGATGAGGGACTTGCTGCCCATGTCGGCCGAGACCAACAGCGCCTCACGGTACCACGCGTCTGCCTCGCTGTGCTGCCCCTGGCCGCGGGCCGCGTCAGCCACGCCCAGCATGGCATGGGCCAGGGGGTGTCCGGCGCCCAGCTTCCTCAGGATCGCCACGGCCTCCTCGCATAGGGCTCGCGCCCTGGCGTAGTCGCCCTGCCTCTGGGCCACGCCGCCCAGGCCGTAGAGGGACACGCCGGCACCCGTTCGGTCGCCCAGCTCCCGCCGCAAGGCAAGGCTCTCCTCACAGAGAGCGAGGGCGGCTGCGCAATCGCCCTCGTCGAGAGCCAGGTCGCCCATGTTGTTCAGTATGGTGGCCGTGCTTCGCTTGTCGCCCTGCTCGCGGTAGAGGGCGAGACACCTCTCGTAGTACGCGCGAGCCGACCCTGCGTCCCCCTGCTCCTGGGCCACCCAACCCAGGCCATGCAAGCAACGCACGACCCCCGAACTCGCCCCCAGTTCCTCCCATAGGGTCAGGCTCCGCTCGTAGGCCGACCGTGCGGCCCGGTAATCGTCCTGGTTGGTCGCCGCGTTGCCGATCCCTATCAGGGCGTTCGCTTCGCCACGCCGGTTCCCCACCTCCCGATGCAGGCCGAGGGCTTCCTCGAGGAGCCTCCGGGCACTCGCGTAGTCGCCTTGCTCCGAGGCCAGGGCACTGGTCCAGTTCAGCGCGGTGGCCCGGAGCTCCGGATCGACCTCCGCTGCGGCGTCCAAGTACCGACTGAGCCACTCCCGCCCCTCGGTCCAGTGGCCGCACAACACCCAGAAGCGGCCCAGGCCATTGGCGAGGCGCAGTCCGAGGCCAACCTCCTGCCGCAGCGCCCAGGCGAGCGCGAGGCGGAAGTTGGCGTGTTCCGTCTCGAACCGGGCCAGCCACGTCGCCTCCTCGGGCCCCCCCGCCTTCGCCTGCATCTGCGTGGCCCGACCCGCGAAGTGCTCGGCGTGTCGGCGATGCGTGGCCTCCGCATCGCCGGCCGCCTCCAGCCGCTGCGCGCCGTATGCGCGGAGTGTCTCCAGAAGGCGGTACCGCATTCCATCTGCGCCTTCCTCGGCCACCACCAGAGACTTCCCCACCAGCTCGCCTAGCAGATCGACAGCCTCCCACTCCTCGATGCCATCCCCAGTGCAGACGGCTTGGGAAGCGTCCAAAGTGAACCCACCGGCGAAGACGGACAGATGGTCGAAGAACGCTCGCTCCCTCTCGGACAGGAGATCGTAGCTCCACTCCACCGCCGCCCGAAGCGTCTGCTGCCGAGCCAGTGCCGTGCGGCGCCCGCCGGTGAGCAACCGGAACCGGTCGCCCAGTCTCTGCTCGACGTCCTGCGCAGACAGGACGTTGATGCGAACCGCAGCCAGCTCGATTGCCAGCGGAATGCCATCCAGGCGCCAGCAGATCTCGGCCACAGCCGGGGCGTTCTCGTTCGTCACCCGGAACTCAGGCCTGGCGGCGACCGCCCGCTCGATGAACAACTGCACCGCCCCATACTGCGTCAGCCGCTCTGGGGGCGGCAGCCGGGCCGGTTCCCGGTCGGGCACTGTCAGCGAGGGAACGCGCCAGACCGTCTCCCCCTCCGCGCGCAGCGCCTCGCGGCTCGTTGCCAGGAGGCGCACCTCGGGGCAGGAGCGCAGCAGCGTCTCTGCGAGCCGCGCACAGGCCTCCACCAGGTGCTCGCAGTTGTCTAGAATGAGCAGCGCGCGCTTGGGGCGCAGCGAGTCGGTAAGCGTGTCGGTCAGCGTCCGCCCCGGCTCCTCCCTCAGGCCGAGGGCACCGAGGCCCGCTTGCGGGACCAGCGACGGCACGGTGAGCGCCGCAAGCTCGGTCAGCCAGACGCCGTCCGGGTAGTCCTCCAGAAGATCGGCGCCAAGCTGCAGCGCCAGGCGCGTCTTCCCCGCGCCGGCGGTGCCGGTCAGCGTGAGGAGGCGCGTCGTTCCGAGGAGGCGCTGGAGCTCCTGCAGTTCCTGCTCCCGGCCAATCAAGCTGGTCAACTGCAGGGGCAAGTTGTGGCTGAACGCTGCGAGCGAGCGGAGCGGGGGGAAGTCGCAGGGCAGGTCGGGATGGCCCAGCTGGAAGATGTCTTCGGGCTGGGTGAGGTCGCGGAGGCGGTGCTCGCCGAGGGGCTTCAGCGCCGCCTGGGCAGGCAGCGCTTCGCAAACCAGTTGGGCAGCGGTGCGGGACAGGAGGACCTGTCCCCCATGCCCCGCGTTGAGGAGCCGGCTGCAGCGGTTGAGGGGCGGGCCGAAGTAATCGCCCCCGCGCTCCTGCGCCTCGCCCGTGTGGAGGGCCATGCGAACCTTGAGCGCGCCAACGGCGCCCCAAGGCTCAGCCTGCAGCGCGCGCTGGCCGTCCAGGGCCGCTGCCAATGCGTCAGTGGCCCGACCGAACGCGACGCAGAAGGCGTCGCCGACGGTCTTGAAGACGTAGCCCTCGTGGGCGGCGGTCGCCTCATGCAGGAGGGCCTCGTGGCGGGCGAGGGCCGTCCGCATCTCCTCCGGGTGCTCATCCCACAGGCGCGCGCTGCCCTCGATGTCGGTGAAGAGGAAGGTGACGGTGCCCGTCGGCAGCTCCACGGCAGGTCCTCCTCCGCGGAACACTGCCAGATGGTTCGCCCCACACCCGACAGGCGCCTGCTAAGCGCGGCCGCCCAGCCCGTCAGCCCTGCAGGAGCACCTTCCGGAAGAGCCTCGGCACCTTGGCTTCGCCCATGCCGCCCGTGATGCCGATCCAGCCCTTGCGGCCATCGCCGTCGTCGTCGTTCACGATTAGATTGAGGCCGAAGACAGCCCCCTCCTCTCCCGTCGCTGGGGGCAGGGATGACCACGGGAAGCCGGCGATGTAGGCGGTCACGTCCCCCGTGCGCCGCACCGAGCACTCCACGCCGGGAACGCTGCCGATGCTCACGCCTTGGGGCGCCGTCGTCCGCACGAGGTCCGGCCGTCCGTCGAGCAGGCCGGCCACCCACTCACTGTCATCGGTCGCGTCCCAACCGTCGGGCGGCTTGGTGGGGGCGTTGCCGGTGGCATCGAAGCCGTACTGGACGCTGTCGCCCTTCCACATGTCCGCAGGGCTCCCCACCGCAAGATGCTGCACGTCGTCGCGCACCTCGAGGCCCACCCACAGCCGCTGCTCGTCCCAGCGGAGCCAGACCTGGGCGCTCAGGTCGGAGGGGCCACGCCAGACCACGCTCGGAGACGCCACACCCGAGACGCAGGACATGGTCTGCGCCGCCTGGTCGAGCGTGGCGGTCGGCGCTCCCCATGTGGCGGGGTCGTCCGCGACGCCGATCGGGTTGCGCGCGCGAGGGGCGTACAGGAACCGGTACCCGCGCTCAACGACCGGCTCAGCACCAACCTGCAGGCGTAGGATCGTGTCGGGATCGGGCGGGGGGAGGGTGCTGCCACGCGGGATGATGACGCGCGCGCTTCGCCCAGCGAGAAGCTCGGCGCCCGCCGAGGTGGCCTGGAGACCCCAAGTAGACGGCTGTGGGTCGAGGACCTTGAGCGCAACCTGGGTCGTACGGTCGGACGGGTTGCTCAGCTCCACCGCAAGCCGGCCAGGTCCGAGGAAGATGCGGCCGACGGAGACCCGCTCACCTTCGACCCGTCCGCGATGCAGCGCGTCTGACAGGGCCTCGGGCGAGAGCATCCGCGAGGTCAGGTAGACCGGAGAGCCGTCGAAGGAGACGCCCAGTTCCCTGGCTCCGCGCGGCATCGGCACCGTGTTCCCCATGAAGTCGGTGACCTGCAGGTCCGAGATGGGTAGAGGCACGTGCAGCGTGACCTTCCGCTCCGGCGTTGCCGTGGTCCAGACTGCGGCCGCTGAGTAGCCCCGGCCTCGGAACACCATCAGCTCCACATCGTCCCGGAGCTTCACCTCGCGGACGAAGTCGGTGTACTCCAGGACTCGGCAGAGGGTGTTGATCGCGCACAGTGCCGGCCGGATCCCCTCCTCGCGCAGCAGCCCGCTGGGGAACTGCCAGACGGCGGTATCCTGATCGAGGAAGTAGAACATGCGCTCCACGCCGGAGGCCATGCCGGCAAGATAGGCGCGGATGATGTACTGGGCCATGGCGCGTTCGCTGATGATGTTCGGTGACCAGTCGGTCTCAACACCCGGGAGGTCGGGGTCGTACTCGTCGTCACCCATCCACCCGTACTCCGTCCACCATTGGCGCGGGTGGCGGAAGTAGGGCTTGATGATCTCGTTGACCCGATGCCCGACCTCGCGCATCCCCCCCTGCTCGGGGGAGGCCTGGTAGCCGCAGTAGGGGTGGGCGGAGATCACATCACACCCCTCAGCACCTCCGGCGGCGAGGAACTCCCGGAGGTAGTCCACGGTGCCGCCATAGCCGAGGGTCACGTTGGCCAGCACGGGCACCTCGGGGTCCTGCTCGCGGATCGCCTGGTAGGCTACGCGGTGGGTCTCGACCACGAACGACACGGGGGCCCAGTAGGTCTCGTTGGAGATCTCCCAGGCGCCCACCTTACCTCGGTAGCGGCGCGCCAACTCGGACCAGTACTTCCGCCACGCGTCGAGGTCGATCTGCGGGGTCTTCCCCCACTTGTCCTCCACCATCTCGGGGCGCTGTGCCCACGGCGCGCCGTAGCCGGCCTGAATGGGCATCGTCCACAGACCGGCGTTCGTCGCGTTGGTTGTGTAGGTCTCCATCGGGCCCCAGTTGTACTGCCCCCGCTCGGGCTCCATGCTGTCCCAGTAGATGTTGTCCCGCGACCAAGTGATGCCGACCCGCGAGATCAGGTGCGCCGCCTCAGGGGTGCGGGCGAAGAAGTGCACGCCGAACTTGCCCGAGGGGTCGGGCGGCCTGGCCCTGACGACCGGCTCGATGACGCCAAGAGTGAGGAACCTGCGGTACTGCTCGCCGGTGATGGCGTCCGTCGCCTCGATCACCAGCTTGTAGAAGCCGAGGCGGGCGATCTGTGGTCGGAAGATGCGCTCGACGGCCTCCCCCCCCGGAAGGCGGAGGCTTGCGGCCTCGCCGAACACCCGCCGTCCCTCGAAGTCGGTGACCGATGCGTCGTAGCTGCACCAGCGGTTGCGCGTGGTGTTGTTGTGGAAGAGCGCGTTGACCGCGATGCTCCCTGCGTCGGGGTGCTCGTGGACGTTGTGGTACCGATGCGTCGAGAGCTTGATCTCGATGTCTTCCGACGGCGCGGAGAGCGCAAGATCGACCGTGCCGTTGCGCGAGGTCAGGTCGAGCCGGAAGTCCCCGCCGGCCTCGCGATGGATGGTCGCCGTCGTCTCGGGCCCGAGGTCGAGGGCTAGCCGCCGCTTCGATAGCGACCCGAGGACGACGCGTTCCGCCTCGTCAACGTGCGCCAGCACCCCGGCGGGGCCGCGAGCGAAGAGGCCGCGCTGCCCGTCGATCTCGAAGGTCTGGCTCGCGTAGGTCTCGGCCTTGACCGGCAGACAGAGAGTGAGGGGGGCGGCCGGCTCACACGTGACGCGGGCGGCTACGCGGAACCCGCTCGCGGCCACCGAGCCACCGATATGAGTCTCGCGGCCCTCGACGGTCGCCTTGCCGCTGGCCGCCGCCAGGGCCGCCTCGTCGAGGGGATGGCCATCGACGACCACCGTCGCCGCGCCCAGAAGGTCGCGCCGGAAGGCGGTGACGCGGCTGATGAGGGCGGGCTCGGCGCGGGTGTAGGTGACCTGCAGGCGCGAGTTGAAGACGAAGTTGCCCTTCGGGTGGCGGAGGTTGGTGACGAAGCGCTCGACGGAGGCAGCGCCGGGCTCGACCAGGAGGCGCACACCGTCGAGGTAGACGGTCAGCGGGTCGGGGCCATCGGCGGTGAAGTAGACCCAGTAGTTGCGCCGCCAGTCGGGCTTCACGTCGGGGGGATGAGTGACGGTGAACTCCCCAGCGGGGAACGTGAACTCCCTCCAGCCCGGGGAGTCGAGCGAGATCGGGTGGTGCCACTGCGTCTGGTAGTCGTCGCTGGCGAGGGTCAGCGTCATGGTGCTTCGACCCGGTCCGTCCGTTCGGCGGAGCCAGAAGCAGATGCCCCGGGCCGCGGCCAGCATGTCGCTCGGCACAGCGAAGTACTGCCCGCCCGACTTCCCGGGCGCCCCCGCGAAGTGGAACACCAGCCCCATCTGCCCTGAGTGCGCCGCCCCGCGAGACGGCGCCGCCTCCTGAACCGCGCCGGCGAAGCAGGCGCCGGGGATCGACCCGGGTGTCTCGAAGTCGAGCAGCGGGTACGGCTTCAGGACCTCGGCGGCCGGCGCAGCTGACGCACCGGCGGCCAGCGACAGGGGGAGCAGGACGGCCGCTACGGCTCTGGGGAGCTGTGTCATGGTTGGCGCTGTCCTCCCCGCTCCATGATGGTCACCTGCGGGGCTTCTCGTTCTTCGCGAACCAGCTCAGGAGGAGCTGCTTCCGGTCGGTTGGCTCCGGGGTGGGCTGGTGGTTCTCCGGGTCGCTGCCGTGCTCGACGCTCCAGCCATCCCACTCGCGGTAGGCGTGGTAGGTCCAGTCCCAACCGTACTCCTCGAACAGCTCGATGCAGTCGCCGAGGTAGTTGGCCGCCCCCGGCGCCCAGCGGATGGCGCTGAACTCCCCCAGGTAGATGTGGACGTTGTAGGCTAACTGGAACTCCCGGACCGGCTGCAGCACCTTGCGGAGCTGCTCCTTGTCCCAGACCAGGTTGCCGATCTTGCCCGGGTAGGCGATGCCGGTCACCTTGCTGAAGACCCCCTGGTGCGTGAACTCGCCGGGGACGTACATGTGGACCTGGTAGATCACGTTGGGTACGTCCACCGGCTCAAGCTCGCGGAAACCCTGGGCGGAGTCCCACTCGCTGGCCTCGATGAAGATGGGCATCTGGGGGTCGATGGCGCGGATGGCCTTCGCCGCCCGCACCTGAGCGCCGAGGTAGTCGGCCACACCAGGAGGGGAGGGGAGGTTCTGCACCGGCTCGTTGACCAGGTCATAGCCCCAGATGACCGAGTTCCCCTGGTACCGGCGGGCGATCTTCTCCCACAGAGCGACGAAGTGATCCTGGTAGAGCGGCTCGTTGAAGATGGCCAGGTCGTTGTTCTCGTAGCGCCCGCCGGGAGGTGAGTGCATGTCCACGACGACCTTGATGCCGTAGCGACGGCAGGCCTCGAGGGCTTTGTCCAGCTCGTCGAGGCGGCCGTCGAGCCACTGGTCGTACTCCGCCAGGTCGCGATCGGTGCCGGGTCGGCCCCAGTTCCGGGTGATCTGCCAACGGATGACGTTGGCGTTCCACTCCAGGCCGAGCACGCGCAGGTCCTCGTCGCGGTAGACGTTCGGGGACATCACCCCACGCAGGCGAGGGAGGTCGTGGCCCTTGAAGGCCGGTGGCGGGTTGGCCGGCGGTTGGGGGCGCTTGGGGGGAGGTGGCTTGAGGACCGTCACCTTGAGGGCATCGAACCAGACCGTGCCGGAGCTGTCCTGGAGGCCCAGGTCAAGCTCACTGTCGGTCGCATCGCTCGCGATCGGCGCCCCGAAGCTCAGCTTCCGCCAGTCGAAGGTGCCGTAGACATCGTTCTGGTTCTGCCAGAAGGGCCCTGCCGTCTGGGACTGGTAGTGCAGCATGAACTTGGCGCCGAGGTAGGGCGCCGGGGGCTTGGTGACGCCGTCCGCCTTGGCCATGCACTCCAGCAGCAGGCGACAGCCGCGGTAGGGCGCCAGGTCGAGGGGCAGGCGGACCATGTGACTGCCCTGGGCCTGGTCGGCGGGCACCGTGACACACAGCGAGGTTGTGCCCTGGTAGCCCGTGACCCAGGTAGCGAACGGGGCCTGCGACCAGGCCTGCTGCTCCTGCGGCGTGTCGAAGCCGGTCTCGAAGACCAAGTCACCGGGTTTGGGCGGCATGGCGACCTCCTGGGCAACGGTGGGAGTGATGACCAGGCACAGCAGAGCCAGGATGGAGCAGGGCAGCGAGAGTCGATGGCAGACCGCTCTGGTGATCGATGACACAAGGGGCTCCTTTCCCCGTCGCCTAGCTTGGGGAGGGCTTGGGTTCGGCGATGCGCCGCGCGAGCCGCCGCTTCCAGATCCAGAGGCCGAAGGCGATGGCGGCGAAGCTGAGCGCGGTCAGCTTGAGAAGGGTCACGGCACAGACCCAGATGATGGCCATGACACTCGTGGTGACGCCTGAGGCGTCGCCGATATCCCTCACGAGTGGCCACCGCATGGTGACGAGGAGCACGAAGCCCAGCAGCGTGAGCGCTATCAGGACGACGGCGGCCCAGACCGACGCGATCATGGCGTCGTCCAGGACCAGAAGGAGGTGGCGGTCTCGCGCCTGTTCATCACTCATGGAAGTACCCTCCCGTCAAGGGTGATCGCGCAAGGGGTGTGGGTCGGCGGAACGCTGAGGCGCTTGGCTCCCATACATAGCCCGCCGGGAGGCGGGTGTCAACTGCGGGCGGGGCGTTCCGGGCACCACAGCAGAGACTCGACGAGGAGTTCGGCTCACCCAACGGAATAGAGGCAGCCATGGGTCGGGTTGCCGGGAGTCGCCGACGGCAGCATATGACACCGTGGAGGACGCACCGATGACCGGAGCGGAGTTGCTCATTGCGGAGCTGCAGCGGCGCGAGGTGTCGTGCCTCTACACGCTGTGCGGGAACGGGCTGGACCCGATCCTGGCGGCGTGCCATCAGGCGGGCCTGCGCGTGATCGACACCCGGAACGAGCAGGCGGCGGCATACATGGCCGATGCGGCGGGACGGCTCACCCGCAAGGTGGGGGTGTGCGCGGTGAGCAGCGGCGTGGCGCACATCAACGCGCTGACCGGCGTCTGCAATGCGTGGTTCGATGGCGCGCCCATGCTGCTCATCACGGGGGCGACGGACTCCGCGACTCAGGGCCGCGGCCACTTCCAGGACATGGATACCGTCGGCCTCAGTAAGCCACTGGTCAAGTTCGCCGACTGGGTCGATCGGCCGGAGCGGATTCCGTGGGCCGTTCAGCAGGCGTTCGGAGCGGCGGTGTCGGGGAGGCCGGGGCCGGTGCATCTGACGGTGCCGATGGATGTGCTGAAGGCGCAAGCACCTCTGCCGTCCCTTCTCGCGCAGCCGACCTTCGCCTCGGCGCCGCCCTTCGGGAGCGTGCCCTGTCGAACGGAGACGGGCGCCGCGGTTGAGCAGCTCGCCGAAGCGCAGAGGCCGGTGATCATCGCCGGCAGCGGCGCGTTCTACTCGGGCGCGCACCAGGAGCTGGCGCGACTCGCGAAAGAGCTGAAGGCGCCGGTGATGGTGCCGATCTGGGATCGCGGCGCGGTGGAGAAGCCGATCGAGGAGTTCGTGGGGGTCATTGGCGCGGCCAGCGGAGGGCCGAGCATCCTGCCGGAGGCTGATGTCGTGCTCCTGGTCGGTGCCCGAGTGGACTACCGCGTCGGGTACGTCGAGCCGCCGGCCGTCTCGCCCCAGGCGATGGTCATCCGGTGCGAAGCCGACGCGAACGAGATGACGCAGGGCATCCAGCCGGACATTCCGCTGCTCGGCGCCCCCCGAAGCACTCTCGAACTACTGACCCAGGGGCTGAGGGCCGAGACGCGACGGGCAGATGCCGGCGCGTGGCTCGCCGAGGCGAAGCGGCGGGATCGCGAGTTCCGGGCGCAGTGGATCGAGGCGCCGGCTCCTGCTGCGCCACCGATGACCGGACGGCACATCATCGACGCGATGCGTCAGGTCGTGACCGATGACACCTATCTGCTGGTCGACGGCGGCAACATCGGTCAGTGGTTCCACATGGCGATGTGCGACCGGTATCCCGGCCGGTGGATGACCTGCGGGGCGAGCGCGGTGGTGGGATGGGGCATCCCCTCGGCGGCGGCGGTGCGATCGGTGGTGGGGCCGGAGAAGCCGATCCTGCTGCTCTCGGGCGATGGGGCGGCGACGTTTACCATCGCGGAGCTCGAGGCGGCGGCGCGCCAGTGCCTGCCCTACGTCTGCATCGTGGCGGATGACAGCGCGTGGGGGATCGTTGTCAGCGGCTGCCGGAAGCGCGGCGCGACGCCGGTGGCCTGTGAGCTGGGGCCGGTCGACTTCGCCAAGGTCGCCGAGGGTTTCGGGGCCATCGGGGTACGGATCGACGACCCCAGGAAGCTGCCGGGGGTGATCGAGGAGGGCTTCGCTGCCGATCGACCGACGCTCATCCATTGCCCAATCGTCGTGGGTGGACCGGCGGATTGACGGCAGGTGACGGGTGACAGGTGAGGCTCCTGCAGAGGTCGTGCCGTCTCCTGGGAGCGCCGGCTTCCAGCCGGCTGCTGCGGCAAGTGGTGATGCCGTTGACGCTGTGGCGCAGCCTTCCAAGGCTGCGGCCGTCCCCGAGGCCGGCGAGACGCCGGCGCTCCCAAGGGCACGGCATCTGCAGCGACTTGGTGGGGGTGTGCTGGGAAGACCGCGTTTGGAGGAGCGATGTGACGAGAAGGGCAGCGGGCACCGTCGGACTGATGGTTCTGGTTGTGGGCATGGTCGCCGGTGATGAGGTTCGGGCGAGGCCGTCGAGGGATGTGCTGTTCCAGGTGTCGACCATCGATGCCCTGATGGCCGGGCTGTATGACGGGCGGCTGGCCTTGGGGCAGTTGAGACGGCACGGCGACTTCGGCCTCGGTACGCTCACCGCGCTCGACGGGGAGATGGTGGCGGTCGACGGGCGGTTCTACCAGGTGACCTCGGACTCGGTCGCGCATCGGGTGGCGCCGAGCCAGACCACGCCCTTCGCGGCCGTCACGTTCTTCGACCGCGACCAGTCGGCGACCGTGAAGCCCGGCATGACGCTGGTCGAGCTGCAGGCACGGCTCGACCGCGATCTGCCGTCGGCGAACTGGTTCTACGCCATCCGGATCGACGGGACGTTCCGCATCGTGAAGACGCGAAGCGTGCCAAGGCAGCAGCGTCCGTACCGGAGGCTGGTTGACGTGGTTGCGGAGCAGCCGACCTACGAGTTCCATGATGTCGCCGGCACGCTGGTCGGGTTCCGGTGTCCGTACTTCGTGAAGTCGGTGAACGTGCCCGGCTACCACTTCCACTTCCTGACCGCGGACAGAGCACGAGGTGGGCACGTCCTCGACTGCGTCACCGAGGCCGCCGTGGCCTGGCTGGACACAACGCCGGAACTGCACCTGGCGTTGCCGGATGAGGAGGAGTTCCGATGCGCCAACCTCGGTCCGGCTCAGGCGGGGGAGTTGGAGAAGGTGGAGAAGGATCGCTGAGGGGCTCCCTGTCCCGGGCTTCATCACCCAAGCTCACGGAGACCGATCTCTACCGGCCCGTCCACGAGTACCTGACCGAGCAGGGGTACACGGTGCAGGGCGAGGTGCGGAAGTGCGACGTAGCAGCGGTGAAGGGCGAGGAGCTGGTCATCGTCGAGCTGAAGCTCCAGTTGAACGCCGGCGTGCTCGCGCAAGCGGCGCACAGGCAGGAGGTCGCGAACGCGGTCTACGTCGCGATCCCGAAGCCGGCGGGTCTGAGGGCATGGCGAGCGAGGTCGAGGCACCTCCTCTACCTGGTCAGACGGCTGGAGCTCGGGTTACTGCTCGTCGCGCCACGGGCGAGGAAGGGGCCGCGGGTGGCGGTGGAGGTGCCCCTCCGCATCTTCGACCGCGTGAAGGACGGGAAGCTTCGCAGCACCGTGATGCGGGAGGTGCGACGCCGGGCGGGCGACTTCAACGAGGGCGGCAGCGTTCGGCGGAAGCTGGTGAGCTCCCACCGGGAGACGGCCATCCACATCGCCTGCTGTCTGGAGCGGTTCGGGCCGCTCTCGGTGGCGCAGCTCAGGAAGCTCGGAACAGGAGTCCACACGCGGTCGGTGCTCACCGCCAGTGCGCGGATCGAGGGCTGGTTCAAGGAGGTAGAGCCGGGCGTGTACGCTCTGAAGCCGGAAGGCCAGGCAGGCCTGGAGGAGCACGCGCAAGCCGCGAACTACTACCGGGCGGTGCTGGAGACGCAGCGGGTGTGAGCGGCGATCAGTGGTAGGCGTCGTGGCCGGGGCGGAGTCGCCAGAGAGGGAGGAGGACGAGGGCAGCGAGGAAGGCGGCGGCGGCCCAGACCCCGAAGAGGGTGTGCCAGCCACCGAGGGGGTCGCCGGCCCGCTGGTGGGCTTCGAGGATGCGGCCGGCGATGAGGGCCATGATCGCGCTGCCGCCATAGCCGATGCCGCCGACGAAGCCCGTGGCGGACGCAGAGGCCTTGCGGGTGGATAGGTCGAGGGCGATCGGCCCCACGATGAGCACTTGCGGGGCGTAGATGAGAAAGCCCATCGCGGCCAGGTAGACGTTCGCGCGCGCCGCCAGGGCGTTCCCCGCGCCGGCCCAGAGCATGATGAACCCCCCGACGAGCACGAGCAATCCGACCGTCAGCGGCACGCGCTGAGAGCCGAAGAAGCGGTCCGTCGCCCAGCCCGCGGCCATGGCCCCGATCGCGCCGGCGAGCGGGAGGATCATGGCGCGGCCGGCGACGTCCATCATCTTCATGCCCGGTGCGATGTCGGAGAAGTACCGGGGCAGCCAGTCGAGGGTCCCATGGCGGGCGATGTCGATGCCGAGGTAGGCCACCGCGACGCACCACACGCGCCAGTCGGCGAGCGTGCGGCGGAGGGTGAAGCGGAAGCCAAGGTGCTGGTCGCGCAAGTCCTCGGGATGAGGCTCGCCAGCCACGCCCTCGGCTACCGCCATGGGGCCGCCGGCTTCGATGGTGTCGAGCCGCTCCAGGGGCGGCAGGCCGGCTTGCTGCGGGGAATCGCGGGAGACCGCGGCATAGGCGAGGCCAACAACGGCGAGGATCGCGGCCGGCACGAGGAAGGCGGAACGCCAGCCGAAGTGGTCAAGCAGCGCCCCCACCAGGAGCCAAGTGAGCGCCGGGCCGATCTGGTAGGACGAGGAGAGGGCCGTCTGGAGCCTGCCGCGCACGCGCATGGGGAACCAGTTGGCGAAGGTCTTCGTCACCGCGGGCCAGCCGAAGGAGAGGAAGATCGCGGTGAAGACCCAGAACATCGCAAGGACAGGGAAGTCATACGACAGGCCAAAGGCGGCGCACATGACGGCGCCGCCCACCGCACCGAGGCCGATCATCAGCCGGCCGCCATAGCGGTCGCCAAGCTGGCCCGAGATGAACTGCCCGATGGCGTAGCCAGCCTTGAAGAGGAAGTCGAGGTCGCCCTGGCGGGCCTTGGTGAGGCCCACGGCGCGCTCGAGGGCGCTCTTGGCGGGGCCCAGGTTGGCGCGGCAAAGGTAGAAGGCGGCATAGGTGACATACAGCGCGGCGAACACGCGGCGGCGGCCGCGCCGCCAGCGTGCGAGCAGCTCTTCGTAGACGGTGGGTTCGGACGTGGGGGGCTCCTGCACTGGGTGAACGCCCTGCGGGCGAGGTGACCATACGGAACTGCAGCAGTCGGGCGCCATGAATGGCGCCCCTACACGGGGCGGGCGCGATGAAGGTCTTGTTCAACAACGGGCTTGACGGGCGAGGACGCCCGTCCTACGCGAACGGCAACGGCTTGAGCGGGCAGGAATCTCCCTCTTGCCGTGCGATGTTCGTCGCGTAGGTCGGGCTTCCAGCCCGACAATGCCTTTCTGAACACAACCTGAACCGCGCCCCTGCACCCGGGCAGTGCGCCCGTGGTTCCCGACAGGTCAACGGCGGTCCTGCATCGAACACCAGTCACGGAGGCGATCATGGCGGCTTCCTGTGACGCCGAGTTCTTCCGGGAGAGCCGGGCGCGCTTCGGACGGCCGCAGATCATCGGTCACCGAGGTGGGAAGACCTTCGCGCCCGAGAACACGTTGGCCGCGTTCGTCTCATGCCTGGAGCACGGCGGCGATGCATGCGAGCTGGACGCACGGTTGACGGCGGATGGGGAGCTGGTCGTCATGCACGACGGGACCGTGGACCGCACGACAGGGGGCCACGGACGCATCGCCGACCTCACGCTGTCGGAGATCGTGGCGTTTCGGGTAGGCGGGCACCCGGTTCCGGCTCTGAAAGGGGTGTTCGAGGCCGTCGCCGGGCGCGGACGGCTTCTGTTTCACGTGAAACACGAGGCGGACCAGGCCCGCGTGGAGCGGGTGCTTCAACTGCTGGCCCGGATGGTCGCCGAGCACGACTACGAGGACCGCTCGACGGTCCTCGCGACCAAGCTGCGCACGCTCGGCATCCTCCGGTACAACCCGCGTCTCCACCTCGACGTGGAGATCGGCCCGGACCCCCTCTCCGGGGCGCTCGGACCGCTCGGCAAGGCGTTCTTCCATGAGGGCGGGCACCGACTCAAGACGTCGGACTTCGACCTGGCGGATGACCGGATGGTGCGGGATGCCCACCAGGAGGGCATTCCGCTGGTGTGCTGGGCGAGGGACTCGTCGGACGGGAACGTGGAGCGCCTGCTGCGGCTCGGGGTCGATGCGATCATGACGGACTACCCGGAGCGGATGGGGGCGCTGATCGCGAAGGTCGAGGGGATCACCTGCGAGAGGTAGCCAGCGATGAGTGGGTACAAGCTGAACAAGAAGGCGGGTGTGGTTGTCGTCATCGTCTGCCTCGCGGCAATGCTGATCATCTACCACTTCACGGTGGGGACGAAGGTGAGCAAGCAGACGACGCAGAGGCCGACGAGGGAGTACATCGACGCGCCGCTAGGCCCCAGTACTCCAGACGGCCCCTCGGCGTCGCACGCGCAGCCCGGATGGACGGAGACGCCCGTTCCGAAGCCGGCGGGGGACAAGAGGCCGCTGCCGCCGGGAGGGTAGCGACAAACAGGGACAGTCACCTACTTCCGGAAAGCCCGGAGTTATGGGCTTGCCGGGAATAGCTGACTGTGCCTGTCTCTCCTCCGCACTGATGGCCGCCGCCGACGTGGGAGGAGGAGGGGCGTGGGCGCCTCAAGGGGTGAGCTTCGTGACGAAGGTGAGCACCAGGTTGGTGTACGTCCCGTCCCACCGGTACAGGGCCGTTCCGGGCTGCGAGCAGAGGGGGTGCTGGGCGAGGCCCAGCTCGTCGAGCTTCACCCGGTCCTCCATGGCTGGTTCTTTCTGGTCGGAGGCGAACCCGTCATGGCAGACCAGGTAGCTGGCCCCTCCCTGCCGCAGGTAGCCTACGCCCACCATCGAGCTGCAGTCAGAGACGCGTCGCTGGGCCTTGATGACGGACTCCCTCGCGTCGGGGTCGTAGCAGAAGGTCACGATCACCGGCCGATTCTGACGGATCGACCTGACGTACTCGTCGACGTCGGCGCGGTCGGCAGGGAGGACGCTGTAGCGGGCCTTCTCGACGATCGTGGCGACTCGGTTGTGGGACATGAGGAGTTCCTGAAGCCCCTCGCGGACCCGCCAAGCGATCGGCTTCCCGGGCAGGTCGCAGTGGCAGAACTCCATGAAGGTCGCAGCCGTCGCTATCAGGATCCGCGGGTCCTCTCCCTGTTTGCGGAGCCCGTAGTGGTCCAGCAGCCAGGCGACCGCGGTGGCGTGGGAGTTGCGGTACACGGGTATCGCGGGACGCAGGGGGTGGACCAGGACGACCTCCGGGCCTCCGGCGGCCAGAAGGGGGGGCGCGAGGAGGGCCAGGGCGGCGATGCACTGGCGGAGGCGGTCAGTCCAGCGGGAGCACTTGCGCATAGACCGGCACCTCCAGGCGTTCCTCGCCCTTCACGTCAGTTCTCAGCAGGAGAGTCGTGTCGATCGTGCGGGGGTGCCCTGACTGCAGCGCCACCTCGACCTTCCACTGGGCCAACCCGCCGCGCGTGGTTCGTGCGGTGCCGACCGAAGGGTCCCCGAGTCTCGCCAGGACGAGCGCGAAGCTGGCGCCGCTCCGGGAGCGGATCATGATGTCCTGAGCCCTCGTCTCGCCCGGCCGGAGGAACCCCAGGAAGACCCTCCCGGGCGCGACCGACAGGTCACCAAGCACCTCCGCCGTGAGGGGAACCACCACTACCGGGCGATCGGGGTGGGAGGTGGTGATAGTGAGTGTGTCGGCGAGGTTGCCGGGGTTGCGACGAGGCTGCAGTACGACCTCGACTCGCCAGCGCCTCATGTCGCCGTCGTCAGTGGGCTCGCCGACTCCAGCCCGGAATGCGCGCCCCTGGCACGTCGCGCGGAGGAGCCGCATGCCGCCTGGTCCCCTCACCGTCAGTTCCCGCACGACCGCCGTCGACTTCCCGGCGGTGAAGTGGAGGCGTTGGGGCGCCACGAGGAGGTCTGGCGGCACGTACCCGCCCACTGTGAGGTACATGAGCGGCCGGTCAAGGTCGTTGGTCAGGAGGCCGACATACTCCACGATGGTCCCCGCGGTCCGCACCTCGAAGCCAACCGTGAGCTGGGCCCACTGCCCGGGGGGCACCACCGTGCGTGTCAGGGTCGTAGCTGGCGCGTTGCACGACCGAGGCTGGACCTTCACCGTCAGATCGGCACTGCCGGCATTGAGGATGGGGAACGTGTGACTGACCCTCTGCCCGATCCCTTGCACGCGGAATGCGTACTCGAACTCCGGCAGCTCCAACTGCGGGCCGGCGACGGCGGCGCTCCGCACCACGAGGGCGCACCCGGAGTACCGGCGCTCCAGCTGGGCCCTGCTGAGGACCGCCACTTCGCGCTCGCTCAGGAGCTGAACGCGCTCGGCGTTGGCCGCGGCGAGGACGGCGAAGTGGTCCGGGTCCTTTAGATGGATGATCTTCGGCGTGCGGATCCGGGGGAGTTGCCGCAGTGTCGCCTCTACGCCCGTCAGCTCGAGCCCTACGGACCTACCTGCCTGTTGGAGGTCGGCCATCGAGCAGGAGGGGCCGGGCCAGTCGCGGGCCAGCTCGGCCTGCTGCCGGACTGTCAAGGGGCGACCGAGGAGGTCGCACAGGTCGAACAGACTCAGGATGCCGCACCCGCCTCCGCCCCCGTTGCCGCTGCCGACCACGGCCAGGTGGACCAAGCCGGCCGCCAGCAGCCCGGTGACTGCGCCGCGGGAAGAGCGGGGGCGGCTAGAAGGCAGCACGGGGATCGGCACCACCCATCGCCTCCCCGAACGGATCAGGCTTCTCGAAGTGGAGCTTCCCCAGGAGGCCTTCCACGTCCCGGGTCGGGTCAGGGGTTGGCCTGCCGTCAGCCTCGGGGGTCTCGATGCGGGCGTCAAAGGGGAAAGGCGGAACCCAGTCGTGATCCCGCCGGGGGGGGGGCAGCGACAGGCGCTCGCCGACGACCAGGCGTGTGGACGTCCAGCCCTTGGCCTCCCCCTCCCGGTAGTCGAACTTGTCGGTCTGCCATCGATCCGGGACCCAGAGGCCCCCCGCCTCCTCCTGGCGCCAGTCCAGAGCCCGGGTAACCCCGCAGTAGATCACCCTACCCTCGGCGTCGGTCTCGACGCGCTCCAAGCGGAGCACTCCGAACCCCCGGTCAGGCGCGACCCAGAGCCGCATGTACCCCTTTGGGTCTCTCTGCTTCCCTGCGCCGACGAGGATGTGGCAGCCCACACCGTCCATGGTTTCGACACCCATGTGCCTCACTGTCATCTCCTGTCGGAGCACATGCGGGGCGTACGGGGGGACCGTTGATACGACGGCTTCCCACAGCCACGGCACCAAGCCGGGCTCGACCTCCGTCGGCCCGGCGAACGGTCGTACCGACAGGGCTCGTACCGTGCGGTCATAGCGGAACACCTGCTCCCCGTCGCAGGCCGAGAGTAGGTAGAGATCGTCGGTCCGCAGGCCCTGGTTGCGCTCCGACCCCTCGACGAGGCCGCGGAATCCCTGCCAGTCCAGGCCGGAGGTCACGATCCCGCGGATCTCCAGGCGCCAGCAAGGCTTGCTGACTGCCAAGTCCACCATGAACAGGTCGAGCAACTCGCCTGCAGGCCCTGGCCTGCTGTCAGGCGGTGTCCACTTCACCTTCGGTTCCCCGAACTCGCGGGAGGACAGGTATGCCACGAGCGCACGAGCGGCGAATGGCTGTCGCTCGCCCCGGGCCTCCAGCCCTCTCAGAAGCGTCTCCGTGACGTCGGTTGGCCGCTCACCCGCGGCCCACGACGCCTGAAGCGCCGCCAGGCCGACTAGGCCGACCAGCACCCGCGCCCGACGTAGTCCTTCGGACATGGCCCCCTCTCCTTGCGCATGCTGTCCCCCTTCCTGCTGCGGTCGAAGGCCGAGTGCGCGATGTGCGCAGCCCGCGCTCGCTCCTGGCACAGATTGCCGGTAAGGCGAGGCATTGGAACCGCGGGGGACCTCCGTGACGTCCTCCTGGGGGGGGGCCCGCCCGGTCCCCGTCGGTGCCTCGCGAAGCGCACCGTACAGCCTCCGCCCAACCCGCTCTGGCTTGACCCCGGGCCTGTGCCCTGGGCCCTTCCCGTCACCCCGCTTGGATCAACCGGGCCTCGCATCCGTGGAACCTCTTGGAGCACTCCATACCAGGGTCGCAGTTGGCGTCGGTACAGGCGTAATACTCCGGCTCGTTGCAGTGGCCGTTTATGGGCGTGCAGTACCTCTTGAGGCAGCATGGGAGGTCCACGCCGTTGTCGCACTGGTCCGATGGCGCCCTGGTGACGCAGAACTTGTACTCGTATATCCCGTAGATCCACTGACACGCCCCGGGGACCAGGATGCAGCCCAGTTGTGCGCCCGTGCACGTGGTCCACGCGCTGTCGCACTTCATTCCCATGGTCGCCCCCGTTGTCGACCGCAGCTCGTCGTCTCCGAGCACGCGAACCCCGCCACTGATCGCCGTAGGCTGTGCCGCCTTCTGCGCGGACACTGACACCGGAAACACCACCATGGCAAGGCCGAGCACGACACCTGCGAAGCTAGTGCACATACACCCCACTCCTTTCGGCAGGTTGGTGACCTGCCTGGGTTCCCCGCGCTCAGTCCGGGCGACAATGAGAGACCGTGACGGGAGGTCATCTGGGGCAAGGTGAGAGAAGGGACTTCGCCGCCGGAGCCGGTAAGGGGTCTCGGCTGCTCGGGGCACCGCGACCTCTCCAGCACGCGCAGTCTACCCCCCCCCCGGCGATTTGTCAATACACCTCTACCGGGCCATCGTGGGAGCTCGCTCGCGCGAGGAGGCCGTCGAGCTTCGGCTCGTCGCACTCGACGCCCACGTAGAGGTTGGCACGGTCGCAGAGCACCTTGAAGCGGGTCTGCACCACAGCGGGGCGTGGGTCGCCGGCGTTGTCGGCGCCGGAGCCAGCGTTTCGGAAGCCGGTCGACCACTGCCCGAGGGCCCAGGACGGCTCGTTGAGGAGGCCGTCGATTCTGACCGCGCCTTGGGCGGGAACGGCGCGGGCGACGGGGGCATCCGCGGCCGGCGACCTCGGGACGGCCCCGAGCGCGAGGGTGAGGGCCACGGACACGGCGAATGAGAGGCGCACTGGCAGGGGCATGAGGGGCACCGCCCTTCGGTGACTGGCGGGAGGAGATTGGTCGCGAATAGCCCCCAACCCTTGCGATGGTGGCCCAGGCACCCGGATGCGGGAAGGAGCCTGCACTGATGATCGGCCTGCATCTCGCACTCCTACTGCTCCCGGACAGTGGCGCTCCTCCGGCGGGCAACCGAACCCACGGCTTCTTCCAGCCCCTGCGTCATGGCGTCGTGTTCTGGCAGGAGAAGACGCCGGAGCAGGCGATCGCGGAGCTGGAGAAGGTGAAGGCACAGGGGTTCAACCTCATCGCGCAGTCGTCGTGGGTGTGGACGCTGCCGAAGCCGGGGAGCGACCTTGAGAAGGTGATGCAGGCGGAGCTGAAGTGGTGCGATGAGAACGACTTCCGCTTCTTCCTGCTACACAACATCCAGTATGGGTCGCCGGGCGAGGGCGGCAACCTGGACGATGCGTGGGAGGACCCGCTGCGGGCAGCGCCGCTGCTCGAGGACTGGGTGAGAGTGCTGCAGGGGCACCCCTGCGCCGACGGGGTGATACTGGGAAATGAGGTCAGCCCGATCGTGGGCGACCCGAAGGAGAACCCGAAGTGGTGGGCGGGGTTCACGGAGGCGATGCGGCGACGATACGCGACGGTCGAGGCCCTGAACCGGTCCTGGGGAACGCGGTTCGACTCGTGGGAGAAGCTGGGGCCGCCGCCGAGGGGGTCGATCGGGCGGATCGACCTCGAGCGGTTCGCGGCGGAGGCGTTCAACCGGTTCTACGGCACGCTCTTCGAGAAGGTCCTCAGGCCGGCGCTGGGACCGCTCGAGTACGGGACGAAGTCGGCCGGCGACCCGATCCTGCAGCGACGGCTGACGCGGTTTTCGGTGATCGGGTGGGACGATGTGCTCGCGAACTACCCGCAGTGGCGGATCAAGGCGATGTGCGACATTGGGCGGCGGCTCGACCGGCCGGTGTACAACAGCGAGCTCCACCTATACAACGATGACTACGTGTACAACCAGTCGGTCCCGATGAGCCGGTACCGGTACTTCACGAGCGCGCTCAACGGCGAGACGACGACCGCCAGTTTCGCCTGGAACATGTGGAAGAAGCCCGAGACCATCGAGGTGCACTCCCACACGGCGGCCATCCTCGCGGAACTCCGGCGGCTCGAGCCGCAGCTCCGCAGGTTCGCCGCGCAGCCAGCCGAGCTCCACGTGCTTCTCACGCCCGCCTACACGGAGGGCGATGACACCGATCCGGAGACGAAGCCCCTCGCGGAGCAGCTCTATGCGCAGATGGCGATGCTGGGGAGGTCGTGGGAGTTCGTGGGCGAGGAGGACGTGGGCGCCATCACCAGCGGCACGCTGGTCATCCCCGAGCAACCGCGTCTCGAACCCGCGACGGCACAGACGATCACGCACCTACCGAAGCAGGTGCGGGTGACCTGTCTGAATGAGCCGCCCACGCAGGATGACTATGGCCACATGCTACCCCAGAGCCTGCGGCTGGCGTTGGCGGCCCGGGGGAACGTGGTGGACTCGGTGGGCGGCCTGGCGACGCCGGCCGCCGACCCCGGGAGGCCCTACAATGAGCCGACCCGCACCGACTACCTGTGGTGGTCGGAGAGGAAGGGGCACTTCCGGGCGCCGATGACCTACCCTCTCCTCGAGGCCCGACGCGTGCGGGACGGGGAGAGGTGGTTGGTCGCGGTCATCAACCACGCCACTTCCGGGGAGCCGGTGGTCGCGGAACTGCCCTGGCTGAGGCAACTGTCGCCAAGGAGAACGGTGGAGCTGACGGGCAAGGGAGGCGAGATCGCCAGCGGCGTCATGGCGGTCTTCGGGCCCCTGGATGTGCGGGTCTTCCGGTACGAACGATGAGCACCTGCGCTCAACCCACAGACCGGCGACACGGCTGAACCGAGGCTTCAGGCCAAGCGGGCCTTGCGGGGACAGGTCGGGGGGGCGCGGGGAACGATTCTCGTCAGTAGGTGGATTCGGCATCTTCCCAGGTGTTGCGCGGCTTTGGCGAAGTGACGGATGGCATCGTAGTCCTGGTTGAGTACCCGACAGCGGAGGGCCAGGATGTGGTCGCCGCCGCGCGGCGTGTGGTGACCATGGTCGACGGCCAGATCGCGTCGGAAGAGACCAAGGAGGGATAGGCCATGCGCGCCATCGCCAAGCCCGTGCTCGCACTGGTGCTTGCATTCCTGATGTGCGGCTGCCGGCAGTCCACGGCTCGGATGCCGACCGACACCTCGGCGGCCGCCCAGACCGCGCC
>Ga0315289_10001360_pt1 | contig 37856 bp, 47 predicted proteins | sample YL17G11_40_MG_FD_203452 | JGI IMG/M metagenome (GOLD analysis project Ga0315289, IMG submission 203452) | Sediment microbial communities from Yellowstone Lake, YNP, Wyoming, USA - YL17G11_40 | ecosystem: Environmental > Aquatic > Freshwater > Lake > Sediment | place: USA: Wyoming | collected...
CATCTCTTGATTCATTACTAGAAATTGAAACCAATGGGATTGCAGTTGATACATATGCTGCGGACATCGCAACAAAAACAGTTATTGGATTATCTGACGGGGTTACTTATTATTTCAATGTCATTGTTAAAGATGAAATTGGAAACAAGGCAGCGTACACTAAGTTAACACAAGCAACAGAAGCAATAGTTCCTTTTTCCGGTTATTCAACACCGGTAGTTGAAACCTATTATGCCGTTTCAAAAGGTGATATAGGTGTTACAGGTATAGCTGGCGGGATAAAATCAGCTACAGTAGTGAATGAAAACTACTTGGCCTTATCTGGTGATCTTGTTGTTTGTAGGCAAGGTGCTTCTGTTACATTACCTGCAAACCCAGTGGTTGGTGATTGGGTAAAAATTATTTTAAGCCCAATTGAGGTCACAACAAGTATTAGCGTTGCTGTTCATCGAAATGGTTCTAAAATTAATAGCAGCACTAATGATGCTACTCTTACCCATAATACACTCGCTGGTTGTGCTGAAGAAATTTTAGCTGTGTATCAAGATTCTACTGTTGGGTGGTGCTTGAAGATTTAAGTAGAGGAAAGTTCCGGTACTAAACCGGAACTTTCTTTTCTGTCAATGAGATAGTGAATTCAAAACTATCAAGTGTTAGTACGTTGTTTTCTCTTGATGTGAATTCCGAAAACCACATTTTTCCAAGCAAAATCGAAAATTTAGTCTCTTGAATTTTTCTTCTTACTTTTTTCAGAGCCATGTTGTGGTTGCTTATGCTTGTTGTAAACCATTCAAGGCTAGGTTTGGTTTCATTTTTGTACAGAGACACACCAACACCAACAAGAAGTTCGGCAGTAGTTAGTTTTTTCTGCGCCTTCATTTTGTCAGCAACAGCCTCTACTTTCGGTAGGCTCGAAAGACCTTTAACTTTAATTGCAAACTCTTTCGCCATATAGAAATCAGTAGCTTCACCGCTTGTTGTAGGCGGTTCATATGCACCCGTTTTTGTATTGATACCAATCCCCTCTAAGAATGCTTGTTGCTTCTCTATAAAGGTTTTAGCTGTCTCAGCGGTTACTTCTCGTTCAGGGTAATCACATCCTTTGAAATATTTAAGTGCTTTCAAACTAGCTTTTATGCGTTGTTCTTCAAGGACAAGTTCACAGAGTTCTTTTGCAGATGTGTTACCTTTTGCAATCTTTCTGTTTACTATAGGAATAGCATCGAGCATCAGTATTAGGATCTTATCTTTTTCCCATGCTTCGCTAGGATCAATGACTCCCTTTTTGATTAAGATGTCATATGTGTCTTTGGAAACGGTTGCAGGTACTTTCGTTACATTTAGAATACCGTCTTTGATAAAAGTGTAGTTTTTGAATTGGTACGTTGGATATGGGCTTGCTAGTCCATATTTTCTTGATTCATCTGGTAGCTCTATTGTTCCAGTAATGTACGCCCTCATTGAAAGATTTACTTTTGTCTCATTCCAAACTACGTCAGAAAAGGATGATTTGGTATTTTTATCACCAATAAATTTGGCGTATTTTTCATCGGGTACAGATGGCTTTCCTATTCTTTTATAGATGAACGAATCATGCCTTGGGTAGAAATTGGCTTCTGTATCAGCAGAGAGTAGATCAATCAAATCAAGGAAGCAGAAAGCATCGATTGGTGGTACGTAACCACTTACCTTCCCATCTAAATACCTAAATTTCTGATCTACTGTTGCTGATTTGATGTTTTCTTCAGCAACACCATATTCCGCATTTGTATAGCTGTTTGTCACCATATCAATTAGTTTTTTGTCACCTAGATACCCTAAGATATCGATGGCAAGATCCGTTTTTGTTCTTTGGGTTAGTAGATATGAAGCAGCATATAATGCTTTTTCAAATTCATTCCCTTTTTTAGCTTCTTTACCTTTTGGTTTAGTGTTCGTAAGAACAAACACACTTACTTTTTCTTCCTCACTACACGATAGCTTTATCTCTTTATTGCTGTCTATAGAGTAGAGATTGATGCTGTTACCATTTATACTGTAAATGATACTGTCTGAATTCGTTTCCGCATCTATCTTAACAGTTATTTTCTTGCTGTCCTGTGCTGTTTCGAGAAATGAATCCAATGAGATTGAAAAACTTGGTAGGTTAGCTGAATGTGTTAATGACCCACCTATTTTTTCAGCCATTTCAGCCATAAGTTGTTTATTGTAGTAGTCACCGTAACCAACAAGTAGAGAAGAAGTTATCTTGTCGTTAAGCTTTTCAACCGCAGCATATATTGATTTTATTTCTTTAGTATAGTCAGAAACAACCGGATAACCATCTGTGAAAAAAGCTAAGGCGAAGTTTGATGAGAATATTGATAAATCTTTTACGACCTGTTCTGTTTCATCCAATATCTCGGAGAAGCATGTGCATCCAAGAGTATAGTTGTTAGCTTGTAATGCTTTTTCTAAAATAGAATAGTCTTTTTTTTCTGTTACTTTGAAACCTTTTACAATGAAGTTTTTTTGCCCTTCACTAGAGAACCAGCCAATAGTTATAGTATCTCCAATAGGTATTTTTTTTGCTCTCTGGGTCAAATCTTTGATTAGGTCTTTGATAAGACCGTACATACTACCTGATCTGTCATAAATCCAAATATGGTTTATGCATTCCCTCTTTTTCTTTTTCTTGTCAAAAGTGGGATCAAGTGTTTGAAAGCTGTATTCGGTTAAGTAAAGATTAGGATTGATTTGAATGTATTCGTTACCAAAGCGCATAAAAAACCTCACAAAAAATATAAACTGGAAGAAAAAATATAAAAATATAAAATGCATTGTGCAAGTATTTTATACCACATTTTAGGATGTTTTGCTAATTTTTTCTGTCTATGGTATATTAGAATTTACTAAACAAAAAAATGAGGTAACATATGGATCGCCCTATACTATTAGATAAATTATATGTTCCTACCCATATGGTACCTTTAAATTCTCTAAACGATTTTATGGCCACAGTAAAAGATGTTGATGGGAATGACCACAATCTTCAATTTTTTGAGCATGATTATGAGAATGGGGTTACTAAGTTTGCGAGGGGCGATCTACAGTTAATTAGAAAACATTTTGGTAAATTTGACATAGATGACCAGAGAGCATCCCCTGTCTTAGATATACCGTTAGAGTTCACGGCTACGTTGAGACATAACCAACAATCAGTAGTTGATAAGGTACTTCAACATGACGGATATGGGTGTATCTCAGCCCCACCACGATTCGGCAAGACTGTGGTTATGTGTTATCTAACTTGTAAGTTAGGTCTTAAGACATTGTTCATATCTCATCAAATTGATCTAAGTAAACAAGCACTTAAGACATTTTGGAAAATGACAAACATACTTGATTTAGAATATGATGCAAACAAGCAGTTAATAGGGATTGTAGAGAAGTGGGAAGATATTGATAAATATCAAATTGCTTTTATGCCATATCAAAAATTCATTAAAAACGAGAAATCTTGGGGCAAGTTGAAAGAATGGCGTGATAAATTTGGCTTAGTACTTGTGGATGAGGTACATCGTTCTAACGCCCCCCAATACTCTAAGGTGGTGGCTAGCTTTAACTCCAAGTGGCGTTTAGGTGTATCAGCAACCGTTAAGATTAAATCGGGAATGGACATTGTTTCTGAATATATTTTAGGGCCAATCATAGCTAAGGGTGTAGCCGAGCAGGTTCCTTGCCAAGTGCGTATTGTAAAGACTGGAATAGTTATCCCCTTTAGATGTATTTCCATCAAAAAGTTTTTTGTTGATATGCTGGATTTTCTTAGCAATCACAAAGAAAGAAACGATTTCATTATTGAGTACATTGCGGCCTATGCAAGATCCGGTCATGCATGTATTGCTATGGCTGAGAGAACTAAGATGCTTGATTACATTGCCGATGGTTTAAGAAAACGGGGTATTATAGCGCAAGCATTCCATTCAAAAAGTATTAAGACTAAAGCTATGAGGGAAGATATTTTACAGAAAGCAAGACGGGGGGAGATTCAAGTTCTTGTGGCTAATAGAAGTATGACATTGGGTCTTGATATCCCACGCTTAACAACTTTTTTCAATTTAACCCCGTCAGCAAACAAACCAAATTACTACCAAGATTTAAGTAGGGTACGAACCCCTTATGAAAATAAACACCTTTCGTACATTGTAGATTTTTTAGATTGGCATCCTATTTGTACTAGCTGTATGAGCAGTAGAAAGAATGTTTACAAGCAAAACAATTTCGAAATTATTGATACGTGACATTTTGACTGTTCTGGTTATATTATTAATAGGAAGTAGAATACCTCTCATCTTATCCGAACTGAATCAGTCGTTTCAAATTCTGTTGTTTGAATTATTTACGGAAATCAACTTGATGGTCTTTTTTAGTAATTGCATTACTTGAAGGGAGATCTATATGTCTAAGAAGAAATTTAACGACACAGTTGCTGAACTTGTAACCAAAGCAACAGGAAACATGATGTTCTTTTGGGCGGCTCTTGCATTTATTTTAGTTTTAAGGATTAGTAACCCACCCTCTATGTCTGATCTGTTGTTGAATGTTGAGAATGATTTGCAGTTGCTTCTGTTAGCATGTAATGCCGTTGTAGGCGGTAAACAACTTGCCGCCTTACTTAAGCTATTAAAGCACATAGATAAAGATATAGGTGAGATGGATAAGTAAGGCAAAACAGTTTAAACGAACTCAAGGGAGGTACCTATGAAATCCAAAATTTTATCTACGGGTGCGATTGTGAGTTGTTTAGTATGTGTTGCGAGTATGGGGTATTCGATATCTACGGTACCCCAGACCCAATCATTAACTAGTACTATAGCGAGCACGTTAACTCTAGAAAGCTATCTTCAACCTATTATTGCAATGATTACTGGTGCTGTACTATCGGTAAGTTGTTTGTTTTTCTTTTTAAGGCGTATGATACTCCAATATGATAAAAAGCACGACAAACATGATAAAGATATCTTAATTATGCAAAAAGATTTGAGATTGTTGGAGACTAATTTAGTAAACAAACTCCATGATAAAGCCGATTCGATGAATCGGGATATTCGGGAAAATTTACAGATATCAACAGACGCAATAGTAGAAAGTTTGAAATCATTACACCGAACACTTAGGGATCTACTATCTGATTTTGCAGCTTTAAAAGCTGATCATAGTAAATGTGATTATAAGACTGGTGATATAAATTTTTTGAAATCCCAGATAACTAATCTGGTAGATAATGTAGATAAGATTGAAGGACAGTTTTCAAAACATGTTGAAGATAAGTAATTACAAATAGTTTATAAATCTTTTAAGCGGCTTGGAAATTACTTCACTGCTAACCACCCTCGCTTCGGTACCAAATAAAAAGAATAAAGGTGATACATGTAAAGAATCTATTTCTTCCAATGAAAGCCAATTGGTACTTTTCACCGTTTGTATGGGGTTTATTCTGTCTCGTTTCATATCAATGAGTTGTTTGTAGTGGTATCTAAACTGCATCGGTATTTTGATGATCTCTTTTATGTACTCATTTTTCAAAACATAGAAAAATGGATCTGTGTAGCAATCCCCATACAACTCAAGATTAGTGATGACGACATCATCCTTCTTATGGATGTCCCAATCTTCAATTAGTTGTAATGGAAATATATCTGGATCGGTCGCACATTCACCGGTAAGCAGAACTATTTGATCATAGATTAATTGATCATTGTATTCAAAAGGAGTGTATTCTTTAAGCTTGTTTTGGATTTGGCAAAAAAACCTTTGATCATATTTGTATATATCAAAACCACCAGCATCTGTTTTAAATATAGTGCAAGGTATTGACATATTTAAAACCTATATTAACTTGGTTGGTTTTATTTGGGTTGCTAAATCGATGGCGCTTTTTATTGCATTCATTTGGTTTGCGGAAGTGGGGTTTGCGGGTATTTGTAGACCCTCAGAAATTTCCTTCCAGAGATTGTAAGCCATCCGATGCGTTTCTATCATAGCAGATTGCATGTGTTTAACTGTATCGGTTTGTACTTTTAACCTATCCGATATAATCCCAGCAAACCCTTTTATTTTCTCTAATTGATCTCTTGTAATTGGTGGGTTTGGTATTGGTGTCGGTACAGGTTCAGGTGGAACTGGTACGGGTACAGGTATCGGTGGTACTGGTTCTGGTACTGGTGGTACTGGTTCGGGTACTGGTGGTACTGGTTCTGGTACTGGTGGTACTGGTGGTACTGGCGGCACAGGTACTGGAACAGGTACTGGAATAGGTTCAGGCGGCATTGGTTCAGGTACCGGAGTAGGTTCGGGCACTTGTTGTGGTGCTAAATTCTGTGTCAGTTTTGTTAAATATTCAATTGCTTGCTTTAATGCTTTTTCATTAACTTCTGTCATTTTACCGCCTTCATTTTCTTTCATATTCTGCATCTGTTTGAAGTTCGTATCGTTCTGGTCATTGTGGTCATTCTGGTCATTATGGTCATTCTGAGTAGTATAATCCTGTTTGGCTTTTTGCTTTGCTTCTTGTTTAATCCCCCCAGTATCTTTATCTGGTTTATCAAATTCATTAGGCTCATCATTTAGTATATTCTCATTTTTCATCTTAGTATAAAAGTTATAAATGTCAACATTTTGCTTATTTAATCTTTCTAATGCTTCTGCGTGTTTGGTAATAGTAGTGAATTCAAGTTCCCTTGCCTTGGCAATAACGGATAGCAATTTGTCAAATTCATCGATTTTTATCATTACGCACTATCACTGAGGGTTTCATATTTTGTAAAAGTGTAGCACAGCATTTCTGGTCGGTTGATTAAAAAAATTGCATTGTGTGCTAATTGAGTCACTTTAATGTTCGATAGGAATATCTTAGTTTATTTTTTATGAGGAGATCTTTCTTTAAGCAGCCACAACTTTTGACGTTTCCATTTAGTAGGTATGTTCTTCGAACTTCTCGTTCTTTACCGCAATCACACTTGGTAAGCCATATAGGTATATTTTTATCATCCCGTCTAAGGAACTTGATAGCAATTAGACGAGTGAATCTTTTGTCTTTAATATCATCATTTTCCATGATTTTTTCCTACATATCTGTTTAATGCTGTTTGGGTAGATATGTGGGCATAGCATGTTTATTTTCAGTTTTCAACAGGGCATTCGTCTAGAATGTCGTCTACATCCATTTCCAACAGAAGAAGCCGTTTCTCAAGCACCCTAACCCGAAACTCAAGATTTGGGTTATTTGCTTCGGCTTCCTTGTGTACACAACCAACTAAACTTAGGCTTGCTATTAAGAGTGCGAGTAATTTTGTCATGGGTGTTTGTCCTAGCGGGGTTTGTCTCTACTAGAAATATAATCTAAAAATTCTAAATCCTCATTACTTTTTTAAAGAAAATGGGGGTGTGATGGAATCATTCAGACATAAAGATATTAAGAACGATTTCTTCTGGTGCCTGTCCCAAAATGACCAGTATATTGAACTTGAAAAGGTGATAGGTTCAAAACGAACAGATGCATTTACTGAAATCAATGGACACGCTTTGGCTATTGAAATTCAATGTACTCCAACAAATATATCGACAATTGTTTCTCGGATGCAACAATACACCGCTGCTGGAGTGTATACATTATGGCTTATTGCAGAGAATATCCTTCAAGATAAAGACCTAACTAGGAATTTGAAATGGGTTAGCTTTTTACAGACCATTCAAAATGGGGTTATTTTCTTGCCTACCAATGGTAGTAAAATCATTCCTGCAAGAATCGACAATTCTTTAAAATTTCATAATGGGGGTATGGTTTCAGGTAACAAGGTATTAGATCAACAAGAACCTATTGAACTAAATGAATTGTCTTTTATACAGAATAATGGGCTTAATATTACCACTATAGACGCATGGTGGCTAGAGAGCTACATGGATTTGTTTTAGCTGTTTCACGGCTTCTGTTTTTTCTTTTCCTTTTTTATCGCCTTCTTTTCTTCTTTTGATTTTTTTGGTGCTTTTTTGGTTTCTTTTTTTACTCTTTGCTCTTTACTCATGATGTTATCCTTTCTTTCGTTTCCATTCAAAAAATACCACTGTAAATATAATCTTGTTGACTGGTTTCTTGTTCTAGTGGATATTTACTTTTCAAAACATAGCTCATGGGGGTAGAAGATGGATTCGTTAACAAACAAAATCATTATAGCTGTAGCCGGTGAAGACATGATTGTTGACTATGCGGATTATGGGCTAACCTTCAATTCAACAGAAAAAGAGTTTTTAGAAGCCTTAAGACCCGCTATTTCCGAAAGGTTCAATACTGATATTTACGATGCATCTGGCATATCTGGTTGGTTGTATAAGGTAAGAAAAGCTAATGATTCGAGGAATATCTATTTGATACCAAATTCTACGGCTGGTTCAGAGAATAAACTAAGCTATTTGGACGATCAAGAAAGATTAGCCGCTTATAATGCTATTACCGAAGGTTGTATGCATTTGTGGTCTAAAGGAAAGCTTCAGCAAGATAAATATGAGAGAGTTATGCAGACATTCTCCTATTTGGCTGAGAAAGACCCTTTATTTCTGGCGCACTTTACTAGTTACGCTGTTAAAAAAATGGATAGTAAAGACCTTAAAGTAGTGGCTACATTTGCAAATTCATTATCGGATGCAGATGGTACACCTTTTTCACTTGGGTCTTCTTTAAAAAAACCTAATTGGCGTTTGGTTTCTCAGGCAGCGTTTGTTGATCTAGACCCTAAATCAGCACTTCGAGTTTTAAAGTTAGCCAATACTAAAATGAAATTTGGTAGTCGTTCAGGTGGAACCCATTTTAGTAAGACATTGAAAACCGCTGCTAAGAAATATATTAGGTATAGAGAAGCTAATCCAAAAGCATTAAACGGGATTAAGAAATCCGGTTTAGGGAATATCTTTCAAGATATGTATCGCTTGTCAAGGGTGGCACCATCACCGGAAGCGACCCAAATATTACGATGGAAACAAAAGGCTGGTTATCCGGGTGCTGGTGTTGAAAAAGCAAAAACTATGTTTGATTTTTCAGGCATGTCGGATTTAGATATTGCTAATAAGATACGTACTGAAAAATTACCACCCCTCACGGTGCTTGGGGCATTGCCGGATAAACTTACACCCGTAGTTGCAGCAGCTATATTGGAACAAGCTACTGGTGATCAAGCGGTTATTTTGACCGAGATGTTTGAGAATCAAGGGTTGCTCAAGGTTGCTGAAGTTAAGGCTGTTTATACTGAAAAAGTACAAACCGCTAAGACAGCTATAGATAGGGTTGAGCGTATCAAATCGAAAATGGATCAAGAGGTCGAAGAAGTATTAAAAGAAGCTAAATCCAATATTCGAAAAGAGCAAGTTGGTGATATGGGGAAAATATTTCTCCATTTGGATGTTTCGGGTTCCATGCATCAGGCTATTGAAACAGCAATAGATAAGGGAGCCATTATAGCGGAATCGGTAAAAGATCCCCATAATAATTTTCATTGGGGTATGTTTAACAGCACTGGGGTAATCTTGCCGACACCTACGAAGTTCACTAAGGACGGTTTTGCTGCTGTGCTATATGGGCAACGAGCCGGTGGCGGTACTAATTGCTTGGCGCTATATAAAGAAGCCCGTAGGCTTGGTTGTGAGATAGATGTATATATCACAGATCAGGGTCATACCGATGGGCATATCCCAACGTTGATTCAGAGATTTCGTTCTGAAGGAATCGCAGATCCTAAGCAAGTTGTTATTATAAATGTTGGATCTTCTTTTGAAAAGACATTAAGCAATGGTTTAAAAGATTGCGGTATCCCATTTGTAGAACTAAAACCTACTCAGCTATCTGAAAGCGCATTGGTATCGCAAGCTATTAGAACAGCTTTAAGGGGTGTTACGGCTGTAATAGATGAAATATTAGCTACTCCACTTCTCCATCTACCAAAATGGTGGGGAAGTGTCTTATAGGTCTTCTGCTAAGTGTACCATTATTGAATACCTTGTATATTTTACAGGGTATTTTTTTATTGACAGAATAGTGAGTGTGTGTGAATATACTTTTGATGGGTTTCCTAGATATGTGCTTACAAGCATTAGCCGAACGGTTTAGGCATCAGACTACGAATCTGACTATATTGGTTCAACTCCAGTATGTTTAAAAAATAGCATATAACACTTAAACCCATCACACACTTGATTCATTAGCCCACTGGAAACTGTGGGCTTTGTTTTTTTAAGCGCATTATGGCTTTCATTTTTTCTCTGCGAATAATGGTCAGTTTTCTGTTTTTTGTTGGGTGCTTTAGATGTTTTATTGCGAGAGCCATTATTTTTTGCATTCGTTCTAGATCATTCATCATGTTTATCCCTTAAGATTGTAGTAAACATTACTAGAATATCATCTGTTGTTGTGGTTGATATTAGTTGCAAATCCTCTTTAACATCTTCATCTAGTTTGTCTAGGCAAGAACTGTATGTTTTTAATAGATCTGAAGCATCATTGGTGATTAGGTTTAGTTTTAATTTTGCCCATAAAAATACATCCACTATCAATGGTGCAAGAAAACTACCAACTATTTACTATATTGTATACAGTAAGTTAGTAGTATGTCTGATGTAAAAACATTTGACACCCTATCTTTAAATGTGTATTTTTTAGGTGCTGCATATATTCGAACCCCAGTTACCGGTTCTAACTATGATAAATTTTTCCAATTTAGCTTCTGAACGTAGTGTTGTAGTACCTGTTTTTCAAAAATCCTTTCAGTTTGAACGAAAAAAATATGTCATTGATTGTGATGATGGTTGGTGGGTTGTTTCTTTAAAAGGGAACAAGGCTATAGCTCAACAACCTTATATATGGGCTGGAGATGAAAAGAACTATACATGGGTTACAGGGTATTCGTATGGTAATCAGTTAGTGTTTTCTAATTTTGATATTGCTAAAAGAATCGGAAATTTTGATGTTCTCGTTCCGCTGCATTTCAACACATCTGAAACTTTCTCATCTATTCGAGTTATTTTATGGGAAACAAAACAATTTTTCTATGTCTGCCCTAACTATGCGGACATTAAAATTTATGATGTTAAAATGACATATGATATGGAGCAATCTTTAGATTCTCTTAAAGGCATAACACCAGAACTAAAAACTCTTTTTTTGTTCCATTCGTTTGAACGTGATCAATTGAAAGAGATTCTTAGACAGACCATAGAAAAAGAAAACCACGAAAAAAGAATGCATGAAATACCGTATAGATTGAAAATGACTCTTGAGAGATCAGGGGCTAAGTTGTTGGGATATTCCCAATCAGGAAACAGAATAATAATTGACTGGGAACTCGATAACGGAGAATATAAGTATAACAGCGTAATAGATTCTGATAGTTGGATGGTGCTTGAAGCTGGGTATTGTTTGTCGGGTGGTGATAAGAAACTTAATTTAACTTCATTGGCTAAAACTGCTGAAGAATATGAAGACAGGGATGTTATATTTATTACAAGACACTAGTAGATATTGAAAGGGCTTCATATGAAAATAGAAACATGTAGAGATAAAGATTTATTGAACAGAATGAACCATGCGGTACAATGTCAATTAAAAAGAGTTACCGATGGTGAAGAAGAAAAAAACGATGCAGAATTAGCTGATATCACATCCCTTGCATTAAAAGTACAAATCCGTTTGGAAGAATTGGGATAATGTTTGATACCTTAAAATTTGATGGCCTTTTCAAAAGAGAATCCTCTATGGTTCTTTATGAAGATCGGATTATCACTCTTGGTACTGGAACCTACAGTAGCGTAGAATTTGATTTCGAAAAGGTTTGGGGTTTCATAAGATCATTTAAAAAACTTGCATCAAACAGTTTTGAACCGGACAAACTTCATTTTATACATTCACACCCACCATTCTTTGACGCACTATCCCAAAAAGACATTGAATGTATGAAAGGTCTTAATATAGCTTTCGGGTTCCCTGTTAATTTTTGGATATCTTGCAATAATAAGTTAAAGAAATTTAAAAGTTTTGATGACGGTATTGCATGTCTTTCCGATTTTTGGTACTTATCTTATCCATCTGATCATGTGGATATTCTCAAAATATTGAACCTCTTGAGTAAGTTTGATTAGCTATGAAAATAAAAATATTTGGTCTTGGCGCAATTGGCAGCAATCTTTTTGTTCATCTTGTGAAGCAATTCCCTGAGTATCAATTTACAGGTATTGATTTTGATAAAGTGGAAGATCGGAATATACGAACACAGGCATATTTTAGGGAGATGGTTGGTCATCCAAAAGCATCAGCACTTATGGCTGTTGGGTTTAGATACACACAAAAATTGAACTATAAGCCGTTAAATATGAGAGTTGATAATGCTTCAAAGATTGATTCAGAACAATCCGAACTATGGATCGATTGTTTTGATAACTCTGAATCTAGGAAAGTTTTAAAAAAATTAGGTTCGGGTGTAAACCTTTTACATCTAGGCTTTAGTCCACTGTATTCCGCAGAATGTATATGGGATGAAAAATACGATGTACCTAATGATGTAAACCCAGAGCATAGTGATATTTGCAGCATGGTAGATGCGGTTGGGTTTATCCAATTCTTTGTAGGTGCGGCTATGATGTGTATTAACGAATGGGTTCAATCTGGTGAGAAAAGAAATTTCATTGTTACCAACAAAACGAAGATAACTTGGATATGATGTTAATTAGCCGCAGCAACTCTGGGTAAATAATTTCCCTAAAAAACTTTCACATCTTGTGGTTGCTGAATCAATGCCCTCTATACCATTAATGCGAAGTACCCCCTTAGCAATAGCAAGCACATTGTTCTTTTCATGGGCAGTAGCTCCGCTGGGTGCGCTTAATTCAATTGCTGAGATTAAAGAGAGCAGATATTGAACTTTGTTTGTTGATTCATTCATAAAAACTCCTCTACTTGCAAAACTTCTCGGAATTTACTATGTCGAACTTTAGGGGTTTGCTTTATTTTGTTTATTTTTGGTAACTGTCTAATTTTATTATAATATAAAAACTCATAAAAAGTAATAAACAACTAAAGTTTGTCGTACTAATTACCGATAAGACTATTGTAGGGAGTGAGGTTGGTAACCAAACAAAAGGAATAAAACATGCAATTCAAAAAACTCAGCGAAAACCTAGTAGCAACAGTAGCCAAAGTTCTTAAAGGTGCTAAACTTGCTAAATTTTTGGATTCCATAAAAGTAATCAACGACTCTCTTGAGCAAGGTGGTTGGGTCAGCCGTGGTTCTGTTAAAGCTGAATCCGGTTTTTACCAAGGTATTAGCAAAATTGGGCGTATCGGTGTCGAAATATGCTCACCGGAATGGTACGCTTCAAATGATGTGTCTACGTTATTCAATTATGGTGGATGGTGTTATAATAAGGAAGTAAAAGCAAAGAAGTGGGATGATGTGACTGGCGATGAGATATTGCTTCCATATCCCAGCACTGAAATTGGTGTATTGGAACTTGGTGTCAAAACCATTCGGGAGCGTATCAAATCGTTTAAACTCAGCGATGAGGTTATCCTAGCATGGTTCTATTTAGTTCGTGAGAAAACCAATGCTGTACATTTACTTGATAGCTTACGGCCCTTACCAACCGTTACTTCAATCGGTCTAAGCCCTAAAGTAACAACTACTTTAACAGAATGTAATCTTGATCTGGATCTACCCTCACTCAAATTAGCTGAAATCGCTTTCCGGTTTGTTCAGGCTAAAAAATGGGATAATGAGAAAAAAGAATGTCTTCCTGTTTTTGATAAAAACGGAGCATGTGTTCTGGATAAGGAATTTTACCCCAAGTGGACAGTTGGTACTGTTCATAATCAAAGCCGTTTTGCTGGTGGTTATCATTGCCACGCTTGCGGCAAGGCAATCCCATCTGGTCGGTTTGTTCCAATTGAAGCTTTTGATAAGAATAGTAAAAACATAATCAGCATGTGGCTTGGTTGTGATTGTGCAAAAAACATCTTTGGTATCAAAGACGTAGGTATCGGAAAAAGCAACTAATGTTAAATACTTAAAAGCATTATAACTTTTTTTAAAAATAATTTAAAAAAAGCTAAAGTTTGTTATACCAAATTCCGATAAGTGGTATGCAACAAGAAATAAGGGGGATTAGCATTATGAAAACAACTAAAACAGACAAAGCAAAAAAAGCATTGGCCAAAGCCAAAGAAAAAATCAATGCTCTTAGGCCATCTGAGCGTAGGGTTACTAAGCAGCGTAAAGCGAAAGCTATTGAGATTAACCCCACTGAATATAATGCAGTACTTATCAAAATTCGAGAATTAGAGGGTCAAAAGGATAAGGCTGAGTTGCAGATAGTTAAGAAACTGGCCCCTATTAAAGCATCCTTGGGGATCGACAAGTTGGAGCGTCAGGTATTAGACATAGAGGAACAAATTGATGACCTGTGGGATGAGAAACAGCGTTTTGAGGAACTGGTTCTTTCTGAGTTGATAAAAGGTACCAGCGTTATTGGGTTTGTTCTGCGTCAAGTTGTCAAAAGGTTTTCAATAAGCTATAAAGCTATTTGCGAAGAAATCTTTAAAGACAGGAAAGACGAACTCAAAGAAGCGAAAGAAAAATACGGTAGCCGAAAAGAGCAATATATCCTTCTTTTCAAAGGTGAGGAAGTTTGTAAGAAAGATGTGGTATAGATTTGCTTGGTTATATTAGAATTGTGTAGATAGGGGGTAGCTATGGATAGTTTAAAAAATTTACGAGAAAAAATCATTGAAAAAGCTAAACTTGGCACCCATTCTGCTATCTATGCTTCTTGGGATGTAGAAGCTGCTGGAGTATATAGGGTTATCCAGATCGCAAACAAAAAACCGTATGTCGCAATATCTGCATCTCGAAAAGGTTTTGATGCTAAAACAAACAACACACGATCAGAGCAGCTACTAAAAGATATTAAGGAAGCTGGTCTGTTTGCTTATCAGATGATTGGTGGGTATGAAGAAGTTGACGATGATGGCTCTAAATCTCAGGTGGTAGAATCTTCTTTTTTCGTACCTTACAATGGTAAGTGCAGTTTGACAGATTTCATTAATCTGTTTATTGAATTGCGGGACAAATATAATCAGCAAGCTGTTTTAATTGGGTTACCCGCTGCGTTTGATTACAAACAATGGGAATCCCCCCTACCCAAATTAAAGGCTGGTGGTCATTACTTTGTATCAAAAGACAACGTTGATTTTGTAGGCACCACAGCCGCTATCCAGACGTTTGACAAGTATGGTTCCATTGCAATCGATCCTAAGAAGAACCGTATTATTGATTGGGCTATTTCTGGTGTCACTACCCCAAATGGATCTGGCCCGTGTTTTTTGATGAACCGTAAGGGTCTTAAGTGGTTTTGGGATGGTTTTAATTCCACTCAAAATATTGAACAAGGCAAAAGTGAAACCGTTAAGCGAGCATTAAGTAAAATACTCAAGACTAGTTAAGGTTTTGATTCGTTTCCTTTTCTTCTTTTTCTTTCAAATCTTCTTGCGTAGCTATATGACCAAAAACAAAATCGGTAATGTCTTTTATAAAATCTACGAGAAGGTCTTTCGATTCTTTATCCTGCATGGTAAGACGTAAAAATGAATACATCATCAGCATGTTTTGGGACATCATATCCCCGATGGATTCAAAAATATGGTCAAAATCCTCTCTAGCTAAAAATATTTGACTATCTTGATATTTTCCGAATAATCCAGATATCTTAGTAGAGAATTCTTGTGACAATACCTCAATATCTTCCCGTACTTGGCTGTTGTTTTCCATTATGTTTCCTTAAGCTACTCGCATGTCAATTCTATCTCGATTCAAAAACAAATCTGAATTTTCTGTACTTACATCTTCCAGATCGGGTGGCTGGTTCTTAGGATTTGATTTACCCTCAAGTTTATCAATCCAAGTATTCATAAAATCGTCGTAGTGCGCCCAATTTAAACCAGCCCTCTCAACTGCCCTGCGTTCTGCGTGGGTTGCGATATCATGTGCGCTTATATAATCATAACCTAATTTGTCCCGCAAGGCTTTTTCAACTTCTTCATGCACAACTAAAAACCTAGCTATGTCATGGCCCTTAAACGTTTTTGGTAGTCGTCTGTCAATATATATTGTCTTATTATCTTCGCTATAACCGGCAATCCAAGGAACCTCATAGTTCCTATTGATTTGGATAAGCCGTTCCCATTTAGGTGTGTCTAATGGGTCTTCAATTCTCTTTTTAGCTTCTGGCCCGTATGGTTCAAGATTAACATTCCCAGAGCCGCATATTTTATATAGTGCCGTGATTAACTTTTTTTTCATATTTGGGTACCCCATGCAACATTAACAATTTAACTTTGTGGTGCTTATATTGATTATATGGGATGGAGTTCACTTCGTTAAACCAGCTTGAATAGAACACAGACAAACATATATCCTTAAGGGGTTTTTTATGGACGATCTGTGGTCACAAATTAAAGACATACTTAATAACATAATTGGAAACCATGTAGACTGGGAAGATCCTAAGTGTATGATAACAGAGCATTTTTCTGTTAAAGAAGCTTTGTGGTTAAATCGCTTGGGAAGAATGGCTACTGTGGAAGATGGTTTAACTGATTCATGTAAATCAAATTTAATAGATTTGTTTCATCGAATGGAGAAAGTTAGAGAGTATCTGAACAATCCAGCTATTATTGTTACTAGCTCTTTTCGACCTCAAACATATAATCAAGTAGTTGGTGGCGCACCAGCATCGGCACATTTATATGGTATGGCGGTTGATTGGCAGATAGCTGGACAGAACTGTGATTACTTAAGATCATTATTAGTACCTAAGTTAGAAGAATGGGGTATGCGTTGTGAGAATACCCAAGGAACAGATTGGGTTCATTTAGATACTATGGGTGTTACTAATTTAAGATTTTTTAAACCGTAGTTAAAGAAGAAAAGTTGAGAGGTTCAAGTTACATCTGCTAATAACAACAAAAACTGTTTTAAATCACAGCCGAGATACCATTACTCGATTCCCCCATAAGGCGGGGGAACTAGGATTCGAACCTAGACTAACTTGCTTGTAAGCAAACGTTTAGGGAACCTCTCGAATCAAAATATACTTAGTTCATACCATAATGTCAATATACGGATCGAAGAAAACTTTCTATTTTTTCTTTGGTTTGATTTCCGGTCAGTGAATTAACTACTTCACCATCCTTAAACAAAAGAATATATGGAATAGATCTTACACCATATGCTATCGGGATTTCTGTATTGGTATCTACATTCATTTTGGCGAAAAAGATTTTATCGGTATTCTCATCAGACATTGGTTTTAATGTTTTAGCTAGAGTTAAACAGGGCTGGCACCAATCAGCCCAAAAATCCACCAGTACAGGGAGTTTGTTTTGTAGTACCGTGGTTTCAAAATTCCCATCCGTTATGTCGTAAATCATATGTTTATCCCCCAACAATAGTCAGTAAAAGACAGCCAACTAGTTTAAAATAATATTGTTGGGGAATGTATTTTAGAGGATTTTTGTAGACCAATTTTTTATCATATCACAGATAGATCCAGATTCTGGGCACCATATTGTAAACCCATCATAATCAGGATATAACGACCCATCCATTTGCCTACCACTTAGTATCCAAAACATCGTACCAGTTATGCCGTTTTCATAACCCACTCGATACCAGTTTTGATATATCTCATATCTTTTTTGCTGGTCTTTAAAACCAAACTCACCTAAAAATACAGGCTTGTTTAAAATATTTTTACTCATCGAAATATGGTCTTTTATATATTGTTCAGACCTCTCAGGAGAAAACCCCCACCAGTCTGGGTAAAGATGGAAGCTTGCAATATCAATATGTTTCGATTTGTGCGTTTCAACAAAATCACTCGCAATTGATCCCTCAGATCCCGTCGATACTAAATGATTTGGATCTATGCTTTTAATAAACCCAGCCATCTCATCTACCCAGCTATATAAAGCATTCGAATCCCCACAACGTGGTTCATTCATAAGTTCCCACATATAAATAGTCGGATCATCTTTGTATGCTATACCTGTGTATGTATTAACCCTGTTCAATACATATCGTATATAATCTCTGTACATACTTTTTATTTTCTCATCTCTGAAAAAATCATCATGGTTCCAACTATTGTTCCATCTTGTGTATTGATCAACACCACCAAAATCACTCCAGTTATTAGCTAATGTAAGGATAAGGCGTATATTTTCTTTCTTGGCTTTATAAATAGTGTAGTCTAAATTTTGAAACGTTGGTTCATGGTATTCTCTAGGCGATGGTTGAAAACAAAACCCATCATGCATCGACCCCTCACAAAAAGCCCACGTTCTTATAACAGTAAGATTTAATGCTTTAGCATCTTCAATCACATCGTCTATCATTTGATGTGGTTTGTAGAAAAGATAGTACTGATTGGTTCCAGAAAATTTAAGATAGGGATCTTGTAATATAGAATCTTTAGCTTCAGTTCCGCAACTAGACATCAACCCGATAATAAAGAAAGCCATATAAAGAACTTTAGTTAAGTTCATATAAACTCCTCACAGGGAATGTTTGTTGTTCTATAGTCAAGATAACATAGTTTAGATTGGTATGGTGGTAGTTGGGGCGGGGTTAACTATTCCCAAGATTTGCTATATTCTCTATCTTTGAATATTTCTGGTAATCCTGTAGCTTGCTTTAATCGCAGTACTTCATCGGCATCCATACCTAAGTGCTTTGCAATCTCGGCATCATCCCATCCTTGCTTAAATAGACTAGCTACAATATCGACCATAGATTCAATTCCATGCTTACCTCTAGCCCTGTTGTGCCTTATTGTAGAAGCTATCCTTTCCTTCAAAGGCTTATCAATCACTACAGCAGGTATTTCAGGTAGCTTAAATATCTCCTTTGCACAGCGATATCTGTGGAAGCCATCTACAATAATGTATTTGTCGTTCTCATTGTCGTAGTAGCACACAACAGGCTGAGTAAACCCATCTTCTTCAATGGAATGTTGTAGCAGCTTAAATTCCGGTGGTGCTACCGTATTGGGGTTGTAGCTGTTTGCTATTACTTTCGTGATATCTACCATCTTAACATCAAGAACAGGAAAGGTTATTTTTTTCATTTTATTTCTGTATCTTTCTAACTAAGTTGTAGTAACCACGTTGACCGTAAACATCAAAACCATTTTTCTTATATAGATGCACACTTCTTTCGTCTTTTACCATAGCCCGAAGTTCTTCTTCATTTTTCAAATACTTTAACCTTGTGTTGAATAGCTTAGAGCCACACCCTTTGCCTTTGTATTTATCAAGGACATAAAATTGATTAAGCAACACATGGGTTTTCTTTTTAAAGGCAGTACAGAAACCAATAACCTCATCACCCTCAAACATAACAAACCATATGCTGTCGGGTTCATTATACAACGGCTCACCAAAAGTTTTAAAAAAAGTTTTGTCAGCAAAAAATGGCCCCATTACCCCATAGAATGATTTTGTTTGTTGGGCTTCAGTATATGTTTTTATTTCCATAGGAAGTTCTCCATTGTTATTACATATATCGGAGTTTTCTAACAAATCTTTAATAATATTTGTAATCATTTGATTTCATATCCTTTTAATAGATCATTTATCGCATTATCCGTTCTTTGCGATTCCTTAAAACCATATTTTTTACACATCCAATCCCTCTTAATAATGAAGTTAGCCATGGTTTCCCACGACCCCACATATGCTATTGAGATGTTATTATTAGCAGCAAATTCCTTAGCTTCTTTTCGTGTGTCAAACCACCATTGCTTCAATCCTAACTTATCCCTACTATATACCTCAAACCACCTTATAATCACATTGAATCTGTATCGATAGTTTGCTTGGGCTTCAGGGGGAAGCGAATCTAATAACAACCATGTGAACTGTTCCCATGTACTATTTTTAGGCTTTTTAGTTCTTAGTGTGTTTAAATTTGTGTTGTTGTATAAAGCACCAAAATTAGCACCCTCTACCCTCTCAACTAAACGATGCCACGTATCCGGCTCTATCTCATGCCACTGACCCAAATCTCTCTTTTGTACCTCACCAAGTGCGTTACATATCCGCATCTCATGTAACGTTTTCCCAGCTAAGTAAAACTTGTCATATGTTTTGTTATAATCCCAACCATGCTTGCCAGTTACCGTCCATATATCCTCTACTCGCCAATCATAAATGGGTAAAGATATCCATGTCTTGACACCACTATCCTTTGTTCGATAACACCACTTTGTTAATTTGTCTCTATTTTTTGCAGCCGCAATTAGCATATGGCGACCATAAGATTCATCAGTCCTTAAACCCAATATACTCGCTATCTTATCAACACCTTTTTCTTCAGCTAACCAATCACCAAATCTTTTAACTACCCATAAACTATATGAGTTTTGACAATACCATCCTTTCCATTTTTCAGGCAAATTGTCCTCGTTTATAACACAAGGATAGTCAGGCATAGGTCGAACCCATTTGTCTTTCTTAGCCTTATCCCATGGCTTCCAGTAGCGTTCAAAGATACTAGACCCATTATCCTCTGCTTCCGGTAGACATATCCAATACGGCTCAACTTCTTTTCGAAACATTTGTCTCTCAACAAACTTAATCGTTTCCTTGTAACAAGTTTCCCAGTCAAAAAACATCACCGGCACAGGTAGCTTGTTCTTAACCGTAGCCCTCTCGATGAATAACTGTAAAGCAACCCCACTATCTTTCCCCCCACTAAAACAAACAAAAAAAGCAGGGAAGTTATCAATAATGAAATCCACCCTCTCTACAGCAGCATCATAAACATTTTTATTAATATATTTTTTCATTTTATGGCTTTTTATTATAAACAATAATATTTGATAGTATAGTATGTTTAAGATATAATGTCAATTTGGATTTGGTAGAGGTATTTGAGTATAAATGGCAAACACCCATAGTAAAGAAGAACTTCCAGCTAAACGAAGAAAACGAGACAAAGAACGATACCTATCAGATGCTGTGTATCGTGATAAGGTATTAAAGCTTCGGAAAGAATACAGAGATAAAAACAAAGAGACTATTCAACAGAGAAAAAGAGAATACTCCAAAACTGAAAAAGCTAAAAAAGCTAACAGGGCTAGGAATAAAAAGCACTATGTTAAAAACCCTCAAAAGCATATTGATCGTATCAAGCAAATGGCAGCACAACCACAACGCCAGTTTACATATATTAAACGAAGGGCCAAGAGGGATGCTATAGGATTTGATTTAACTCTAGATGATTTTGTACGGATTAGATCCGCTGGGGTATGCTTCTACTGTAAAAAAGAACTTAGTACCACAGCACCAAACATAGATCGCTTGAACTCAGTAAGGGGGTATTCTCTTGATAATTGTGTACCGTGTTGTCTGGAATGTAATTTAGTTAAAAGAGATTTACTTAGCGCAGAAGAAATGATTTTGTTTCGTTCTATTGAACAGGGTGAATCAGATCAAGTACCTAAGCATAAATTTAGTTTGTACACACCTAAAATAACTTCAAGTGTTCAAAAAAGATGGGGGAGATTATTACGATACTCATTAAAGAAAGGGATACCACTAACTGTGGGTTTTGATCAGTATTCAGAAATTATTAAAGAGAACTGCTACTATTGTGGGGTAGAAAATAAAGGCACTGGTTATGGCCTAGATCGGCTTAAGCCTAGTTTGGGCTATACACTAGATAACGTGGTTTCGTGCTGCCCGCCATGCAATCAGATTAAAGGAAACATACTAACAGAAAACCAAATGAAAAACTTGATAACGGTTATTGCTTTTTTTAGGAATACCCCTCTTTAGATGAGTTTTCTCTCCTATTTGTTAAGAGGGCTGTACGGTAATTTTGATACATCCCTTCGATATCTATTAAATCATTATAGTATGCGTTTTTTGTATCAAATTCTGTTTTGTAGTGATCTTTGCAAAGATATGCATCTTTATCGGGGTGTTTAATCCATTTTGTACTTTCTTGTGTGTCGCATATATCACATATTTTTTCGGTGCTATAGGTATTCCATACTCTTATTTTTTGAATAGCATTTGCTATGACTAACATTTCCTCATAGTTAAAAATATCAGCTTTAATCTTATTACAGGCGGGGCAACATGGCACACAGTTGTCGAAATGATACCCAATTTTGTTGTCTAATCGATCTAATCCAGATGGTATACCCCCACAATAAAAACAAGATGTTTTCAGTAAAACCTCAAAATCTATTCTTTCCAACGAACTTTCAAAACTTCTTACTCTATTAGAAGCTATAAAATGTGTGTAACTTTCGCTAGGTGTCAGTTTAGGTTCTGTCGGATTTAAACCGAATTCAATTTTTTCAGGGATTATACTATCAAAGTGATATTGTTTTAATGCCAGTATGGCGAATAAGGTTTCTTCTTCTGTTAGATATGATCCCTTCAGGTAGTTACATATGTGACAACATGGTACTGAATTTGTGTTGTCGTATATTCGTATACTATTATCGACTCTATCAAGACAGGTTCCAGTGTCTTCTAACTTTTTACCGCAGTAGTGACATGGTTGGGTTCTTTTTAGTGTGTATTCCTCAAGGGTGAGCAAAACTTCTGTGTGTCTTCTTTTTGCATTGGATTTTAAATAAGAAAATTGATTTTTAGCATATGTGTTACATATTTTATTGCTTTCTTTGTAGGCTTCTATGTTTTCTTTATAGTGTTTAGCATGGCATTTCTTATTTTGCTCTTTAACTCTTTCGGGGTGGTTTTCTTTGTATCGTTTTTTTGCATCTCTGGCTTTTTGTTTTTCTTCTTCAGTCCACTCATTTCTAGGTTTTCTTTTCCTAACATAGCCCACAGAACGTCTTTTGACATCTGTTTCTTTATTTTTTTCGTTTACTTTTCTTCTGTATTCTTCATCTTCTTGATACTTTTTTCGCCTGTCTGCATTGATATCATCCTTGTTCTGGTCATAGTACTGGTTTAGATATGTTTTATTACATATTATACCTGTCCCATTTGGTGCATTGTACCATTTAGAGGATTCATGTGTTGTGTTACAGATGGTGCAAAAGTTTTCAGATTTCCAAAAGTTGTCAAAGTTCTTAACGTTTTCCATGCAGATGCTCCTGTTTATTTATTCTTAAGCGGCAGTATATGGAAAACTTTAAAAGAGGGGAAGTAAAAAAAGCCCATCTTTTGCAAGATGGGCTAAATGTTAATTTGTTCAATGATTCTTAGAACTTGCGACCTTTTACGAGTGCCCGTGGGTTGACGATTGTCATCCCCTCGATCTGTTCGAAAAAGAAGCCCCGTTCTGGTCTACCAAGTAAGTGCAGATTGATTGGCGAAGAAGCCAAATCTTTCCTACGAGTGATAGCGCCAAGGTTTGCAGGTGCGCCTAAGAAGTATACTTCACCCGGCTCAAGTACTTTCAAGGTTTCATAGCGGAAACCATCGGTATGAATCTGGGTTCCAAGGATATTTCCAAGGTAGCCGTTGCTAACGATTTCGTGCTTGCTGACGGGATCAAACCATGTGCTAAACTCTGTATCAGCGATGATATCTGGCCAGATATCAAATGCGATAACAGCCATATGCACCGGAATACCCCAACGCATTACTTGGTTCTGCATACTTGCATATACAGTAGGAGTAAATGTGTTGAACAAGAAAGAATCGTTGTAAACGGTGTTAGAAGCGTCTACTAACCGTTTCCAAACGAGATCCTGTTGCCTTTGCATTTGCTCCAGACCATCTTGGAATTTATCGTCCAAAAGATCACCAGATGCTTGCTCTATTTCTGCATCTTCTATCAATATACGACCGACCAAATAATATTCAGGCGGGTATACGTAGAATTGACGAACTTGAGAAGCAACAACTTCTGGGTTACGAGTTGCAAAAAAGGCGATAACGTCTTTTTTACGGATTCTAATGCGACCGATTTCGCCTTTAGAAAGGGGTTTATGAATAAGGGTTTTAGAAGCAAAAGCTTCACGGCCCATCGTTTCAAAAACTTCATCACCAATTACTTCGCCAAGGGCTTTCCATGCTTCACCGTCTTTGTCTTGGATAGCAGCGGTAACAAGTTCTTGTCTGCGATGTGTGATCTCAGCTTGGTTAGCTGATTGTTTTTCGTAGTGACCGCCATTAACTGCACGTTGTAGAGCAGAAATAGCTGTCATAAGTTCTTTTTTGGAACCTGCGTTGATGTCGCCTTCGTTGCTGGACATTTTAGTATCCGCAAACGCAAGGCTGCCTGAACGGGTAAAATATGGCATTGGGCCATCACCCATTTCATTTTGGGTCTTGGCATGTACCCAAACTTTTTTGCCTTTATATGGATTTGACATTTTAATCACCTTTAATAATTATTCAATAGTTTTAACAACTTACAGTATAGTCTTCTGGGCTTATTATTTATTATAGACTTATAATATAGACTGCTCGACTACGCCCATAGTCGCTGATAATAAAATAAGTGTGTTTTAATAGTTTTATTTTTTATATATTTATTGTGATTATTTAGTGGTGGTTATATTTAAAGTACAGAACCAAGAAAAAATTATTTAATTTTTCATGGGGGTACTATGGATGCATTATCTACTATTCTTTTAGTGTGTACGCTATTGTATCTTGTAATAAGCGTGATTATTGAGTCAGTAACTATTTATTTTTTGATTACGCCTAGTGAGGAAGATGACTCAATTGGATTTTGTCTTCTTCAAAAATGGGGGAGCATTTCAAAATATGCGAGATGGCTAAGTATTCGAACACCTATTTTAGTTATAGTTGAGTTGTTGATTGTGGTTTTGTCTATTATACGTGAAAAGCTTCGTTTAGATGTTTTGAGAAAACGAAATAAGACTAACACACATACTGGTGATTGAAAGTGGCTTAGTGAGGAAATTTCAATATTTTGGTTATAATTGTTTTGTCGGTATTAGGGGGAGTATGTATGATGAAAGACAATATGGAAAATATGGTTGCTAAAAGAGCAACACCTAAAAACCGAGATGATAAACAAAAATTAATGGGGTTGATCATGGCTCTTAGTCGCATAGTTGTTGAGGGTACTGGTGATAAAAGCAAACCGGCTATTGATAAGTTTGTGCAGGAACAATTGGATAGTTTGCTAAAAAGTTCTAAACTGCATGAATTGATCGAGAGGGTTTCATTTCAGGAAAGTATTTCTAAAGACAGGGCTTTAAAAACTGTGTTAGAGGAAATGGTTACTAGGGTAGGTGATGCAAGTAAGGGTAAGAAAAAATCAGCCGCTTCTTTTGAATTAGTTTTGAGGTAAATATGTCAAGAAAAGTAGTAGCTATAGTTGGTTTAGAGGTTATAAAAAATAAAAAAGGGGAAGTGGATCACTTTTCCGATACTTTCTTGAACAACATACATACTTTTCATAGAGATACCCCGAACGATACTTTAAAAGTATTTGATATGCGTGATTATAAAGGCAAGGTTTCCCCTATGGGATCTTTGTGGTCGGATATAGCTGCTGCGTTTGATGGTATTGATTTGATATTATATTCGGGTCATTCAGATACTGAGACACTTTATGTATGTAGTAAAGTAAGAACTGAGTTGTTTGATTCTGATAGGTTTATTGATTGTTCAACTGATTGGAGTAGTTTAAAATTTGCTGATGGCGCTAATATACAATTAATGGGTTGTCAGACAGGTGGCCAAGATGGTCGAAAGTTCCCAGAGTGTATAGCTCAAGATATTGCGAACAAGACAGATGTAGCAGTTTGGGGGTTTGCGAGTAAGAGTAGTCAACAAATCAGAAATGGTGGTTATTATCAGGTTCCTGATACTGGGAATTATATCAAGTTTACTTCAATTCTTGAAAAGAGCTAAGTACTCTTAAATTACGTATAATGTCTACGTATTCTGAAAGTTCATTAGGTCTTTCGAAGAAACATTTCTGTTCATTTTTCCTAAACATGATTTGGTTGCCACATATCTGTGCATTAAATTTCATTGCAATAATATCACAATCATCTAGGGTAGGTTTCCATCCTAGATCCTGTAGCCAAATTAACTGATCTACTTCATTTAGAATCGCCTGATCATTTTCGATTTCTTTAATTGTGCATACTTTATTTTGATACGCTACGATGTTTCCTTTTGTTGGTTCCCAGAAATGTTGTAGATACAACTCATCCTCATTCAGATAATCATTTGGGTTTATTTTCACCGTATAACCCCCAATATTTTTTGCCATTCTGGTTCACGCTCATTCCATAGGTCTAGCCATGTTTCTTGCGTTGTTATAGTTGGTCTTGTGGTTAAGAGTGGTCTAGATAAATCCAGATCATTACTTTCAATAGGTACGCCTAGAATCTTTTCGCCCCAAACTCGAACACTACAATCACTTTGAGGGGCAACATGGTAATTTTTTGTTTCATACGGAAGATGTTCTAGATTATTGATAAGTACTTTAGCTAACCAATCAGTCGGTGTTGGTATTACTCGATTATCTGGTAATTTTATTGTATTTTTAAGGGAATTTTTTTTAAGTTTATACGGGAAACATTGATTTGGTTTGTATGTTCCATATAGACTACCGACCCTGTATACATATGTTTTAGGTCGTTTGATAATGTTTATGGCGGCTTCCATATGTTGTTTACTTAGTGCATAAAGGCTTTGTTGTGGTTCATTGTCTAGTACATAATCCGTGGAAAAGAAATGGAGTGATGTTCGTGTGTTGGTTTTTTGTGTTAATTCTATCGGTAGTCTAATGTGTAGATCCGTAAAAGGTATATAGCTTACTTTTGCTTGTTCAACTGAGCCAGCCCCACAGGTTACCCATATATGGTCAGGGTAAAAATCGTATATTGCAGTAAGACCCCTATCGGGATATCTCCAGCCATTGCTCGCAGTTAATATCATAACATCTGGGTATTTTTTTAAAAGTTCATTAGCTAATGAATTTCCTAGATTTCCGTTTCCTAAAACGAGATGTCTCATGAGCAAACCTTATTGGCTAGGGTTTTTTTAATTTCTTCCAATTCTTTTTTATTAAAGTTCCATTTGATTAGTGAACCCCATGATAACCCAACTTCAAAATCAACTTCAAGGGGTAAATTAAAGTTGATATCGAAAACATCTGTCATGTATTCCATAACGCCAGTAGTGAACCAATATTCTGCTTGTTCAAGAGATTCTTCTAGTTGATCGAAAGGAACTTGGAAAACACAAGAATCATGCACAGCGTTGCAAATTTTCCATGGTTTATTATTTTCTCTTATGTATTTAGAAAACAAAGCCGCACCACTCATACCGTAGTCACTAGCAATTCCTTGGATGGGGCTGTTAACACATTGGCGTAGTGCTGATTCAACATCCCCTCTAAGTTCTTGCGGTACTAATTTTTCTGTGTAATACCCATCCTCGTTTTTAAATAAGTGGAACAGAGGGAATCTTCTTCTTCTACCGTTTGCAGTTTCTACGTATCCATATTGTTTTGCCATTTCTTCTGTTTTCTTTTTCCATGTAGCTATCTTGGGGAATCTTTCGTAGAACTGCCTAAACCACCTTTCAACTTCTTCAATATCTTTACCCATTAATTTTGCTACTGCTGCGGTACTACTACCATATAGAATAGCAAAAATGACTGATTTGCTTATTTGTCTTTCGTCTTTAGTTACTTCTTCAAGAGGTTTATTGAAAACCATCGATGCTGTTTGTTTGTGGATATCACTATATGTCTCTGCCTTTTGCAAGAGTTCTTCATTCGGGTTTAAGCGATATTCTTCCATCATTTTTTTACCATCGATGATGGCGTTAGCTAATTTATCATCTTGGGCTAAAATGCCAACCCAGCGTACCTCGTTAGCTTTATAATCCAGTTGAACAAGAAAGTGATTTTGCAGGGCACTAAAAATATCTTTAATAGCTTTTTTAGCGGGAGTATCCCCTCTAGGTATATTCTGCAAATTAGGGTTGTCTGAGGATGCTCGACCAGTTACTGTTCCTATTAAATTGAAATTGGAACGTATACATGTGTCTGTATTTGAATCAACGTCATCTTTTTGAGGATCTATTCTATTATATAATGAATCAACGAAAGTATCATAGAGATGGCGCATACTAGACCATTCCATGTATTGCTTAACAATGGGGTGGTCTTTATTCGCTTGTTGCCATTCTTTATCTACTGAAGCTTGTCCAGATTTTCCTATGTTACCTGCTCTTAAACCACAGACGTTAAAGAAAAGTGTTTGTGGGTGACCCTTTTTAGAAAAATTAAATATCCATGGTTTATTGCCTAAAAATCCAGACATTCTAGGATTCTGCATTTGCAGAAGTAGATCATTTGCTCTTTGTATTTCAGATATATTTCTCAAATTCGCTATTATGTCTGAGATAGCCTTTAAGATTAATGAATCTTTAGTTGTTAGTTTTCTTAGGGCATTTTTATTTACAAAGAACCCATTTTGTTCAATATTACTAAACATCAGTATTAGTGGTGTGTAGTGATAATACATTAGGTTTCTAAATTGTCTTGTGAAGTTTTGATTTCTGGCTTCTTCTAACTCGGCTAGATGTAATCTTCTAGTAACAATAGTATCCATGCCACCATATTCGGATAGATCTAGTAAAGGAAGATCGAAAAGATTCCCTTCCTCTCTAACCGCTAGTATCCCTTTATCATACCCATCGAAGTTTAGATAATCTAAACAAAGTTGTTTTAACGAGTTAATACCATATTTAAACTCAGCAACTCTTTCAGCCCTATTCTCATCTAGCATGAATGCACCCACCATAGTATCAAACATTGGTGCAGAGACTAGGGGGGTTCCAATAATAGCGGTTAGTACGTTGCATTCAAATTTGAGATTGTGACCAATCCAAGATTTTACTTTGCTGGGGTTATGGAACAGATCGAACAAATGTTTTTTTAGAACTTCTATTTCATCTGGTAAAAATGGGCTTTCTTTATGGTTATACGGTATAATTGTGGCGCTGTTGCTTGTTTCGCTAAATTGAAGCGTGACGATCTTATTACCATATTTTTTATTTAGATTCTGTGTTTCAATATCAAATGAAATATCATTAGGTGTTTCTTTCAATACTTCAATGTACTCAATAGCTTCTTTTAAATTCTTTATAATATAGATATGACTAGCTAGATCGTTATCGGCTTCGGCTACTTTATGTGAAAGACATGCAGAAAGTTGTTTTTGCCATGTTTTTTTCATTGAAGGATTTTTGAAAACTGATTGATAGCTTGGAATAAATCTAGTGGGGCATCCTTTAAAATCTCTGTAGCAATTCTGGAGTTGTAAAATACTTTTACGTTCGCTGGGGAATAATGCTTCTTTTACTAAATTGCCCATGACAACAATTGATTTTGGTTTCAGGTGTTCAATATCCTGTAATATGTATTTAAAGCATTTCTCTATTATTATTTGTTTTTTGGGGTGGTTGTTAAGTGGTAATGTTTTGATCCAATCTATGTCTTTTTGCTGTAGTCTTTTAACTAACACATCGGGTTGATTGGCATATATTTTTGATTTGCTTAAATCAACAGGCCAACCCCGAACAAGATAGGTATATGCGATTGTGCAATCTGGACATACTTTTTTAGTAACTTCTTCTATTAGCTGTCTTTCAGGGCCAATAAACGATAGTTGACCGGTCATTCCTTTTGAATTTGGGTAATCGGATATGATCAAAAAATCCACAGGATCAGTAGATGCGTGATAAACACTTCGATCAATTCTTGTCGCTGTAAATGAGCATGATCTTATCAATGGGCAATCCGAATCGGTACAATTTGGGTAAAGGCGTTCTAATGACATGATTCTTCCTTGAGTTTGTTGAGTAATCAATAGAACAGAAAAAGTAAAAAGTGGCAATTCAATATTAAGTTTATAGATGTAAGGTCATTAAGGTGGATGGCCTGTGTTAGTTCTCGATCCACGATTTAGTTTTTTTGAAGATAAACGAGAGCCACATGGTGAGGGAGACATTGTGTCTCACAAAATAAAATCATGGTGGAAATATAACCCACTCTTGCAGAAGCCAACTTCCTTAGACCCCGTTCGTCCTTGGGGGTGGTATTGGTACTATGGGCCAGATCCTGCGTCTGGTTGTAGCTACGGTCAATACCACGATGAAGAAAATGATTTTGATATGATCACCGCAAAAGAAACTATTGTGTATAGCCCAGCTACCGGAAAACCAATGGAATATATAGGTATAGTTCCAGAGGATGAGGTAAAAGAAAAGATTGCTACAGGTAATCAATTCAATGGATGTAAAGCAAAGTGTTTTAGTTGTCGTGCTGAACTCGTATCGGATTATGATTTATCCGAAGTGGATGAAGTGCATTGTGTTAAGTGTGGTAAATTATGTGAAATTTCTACCAGTGATGACAAAACAATAGAAGGGAAAAAGACCATGAAGAAAGTTAGCGCATCGAGAGAACAAAGAGTTCAAAGTTTAAAACGTAGAATTAGGGCGAGCATCCTCAAAAAGAGAAAATTGGAAAAAGAAACTGAAGAAAAAGTAGAAGAACAGAAAAAACAAGCTACTGCCAAAACCCGTGTTGCTTTACGCAATCAAAAACGTGTTAGGGCTGAAGAAGAAAAAGCTGAAGATGAGGATGATGATCTTATTTCTTTAGATACCATCATGGAAGCGATGGAAGAAGAAACTATGGAAGAACCTTCTGTAGAAGATGAAGCACTTTTAGATGATGAAGAATGCGAAGAAGGTGAAGTTTGTGCAGAAGAAGAAGAAGAATTTAGTGAAGAACCAGTAGAAGAAGCTGTAGAAGAACCAGCAGAAGAATTTGATCTATCTTCTGATGAGGGTGGTGAGGGTGATGATAAAGATGACTATTATGATCTTGATATGGTTCTTTCGATGGTAAATCGTAGAGAAAAACAGAAGAAAAAATTAGCACAAAAGAAAAAAGCAAAAGCTGAAGACGAAGGTGCTAAAGAAGAAGCAAAACCGGTTGGGAAGAAAGAAGAAGTAGTTGAAGAAAAGAAAGAAGAAAAACCGGAAGAAGCTGAAGCTGAAGAATGTGATCTTGAGCAAAAAGATAAAGAAGTTGAAACTGAAGACGCATTGTTAGAGCCAGTTGAAAAAGAAGAAGATAAAGTAGCTGCTCCTAAAGAAGAATTGGAAGCTATGAAATTTGAGCCATTGGCCGCTTTAGATGTTTTCAAAGGTGTTAAGAAAGAAGATATCGACATGACATTATATCATGAAGATACCAAAAATCCGACATGGAACGTAACAGTTGCTGGTGTACCTGCTGCATCCATTCAATTGGCAAAGCAATCTGCGCCTGATGAAATCCGTTCTGTTTTCTGTAGCGAAGACTATGCTAAAGATTTGATGATTCATTGTGAAAAAACTGGCTTTATTCAAACAATGAATAAAGTTAAAGCTGATTTTTGGGCAAACCACACAAGTAATAAAAGAATTAAAGAAAGATTTGTGAAAGAAGCTACTGCATCTTTTGAAGGTGATCGTAAGAAACTTCTTGCTACTTTCAAGCACGATTTTAGAACTTGTATGAATATCGTATCTGCCGGTATGAGTAAAAACTTCTACCCAGATATGGGCAATGCTCTTAAAGAACATTTGTTCACAAACCTTCGTACTGTTGGATTGCCTGAACAAACTGCAATTTCAGTAGTTGAGAAATCTTTTGTTGAGGGTGCTGCTTCTTATTTTGATAGCCTTTTCGAAAAAGCTGAAGAATATATGAGCCTGACACCTGAATCACGTAAAGAAATTGCGGCTGCTATTTCTAATGGCTCCACCATTAAAATTGATTCACTTGAAAATGCTACTCCAGCTACTTTAAGTGAAAGAGTTTCACAGGCCAGTCTCGTAGCTAATACGATCAGTGGAACACCACTACGTGTAAGCCGTGATGTTGTTCTTGATACTAATGAGTACAAGGCACAATTACGAAGTGTATGGCACAAATAATTCCCCCTGAGTTAAGTTATTGTTAAGGGTGACCAGAAATGGTCACCCTTTTCATTTTTCATTTTTTGTGGTACTTCTAATGGGTATTTAGTTTACCCACACATAATAACAACTTATAGGTTTTGATATGACTGATATCCCTGTTTTACCGGTAGCCGGTCTTAATATTGAAGAAAAAAATAAAGAATTTTTAAAAAGTATGATGCTCAATGCGATGAAGGGTGTAGTAGTACCTTGCAACATAGAAATCATACCAGACCCAACTAATCCTTTTGATTCAAATGCTATAAAGATCCTATTAAATGGTACACAAATTGGGTTTATCGCTAAAGTTGATCAGCACCATTTTGATTTTAGTAAATGTAGATACGTGGCAAGTATAGTCTCTTGGGGCGTTCTGAAAGATGGGTCTGTCTATATACACCTTCAACCACATACTCTTAAAAGCAATTAAAACCCTAACTATCTGACTATGGTTCCACGGTTAATTTGTAGGTATGTATATAACATATTTGCAACAAATACGCCCCCGAAAATTGCGTTTTGGGTGGTGGTCTAGATGGTATGTTTGGCAGCGTTTTTTTAAACGCCACAAAGACCCACCAATGGTATTTCAGCGTTATTTTCCTGTTAATTTTAAGAGCAAACCAAAGAGACTACAAAAAGTGTGGTTTGTTCACGATTTCGGTTCTTTATGTGTTACTGTTGAGCGATATCAGAATCATCGGATAAAGGAATTTATTGTTATTAAAAAACCCCTGTCTAAATGACAGGGGTAGATTCTCATCCATGAGAATTTTCCTAATTAAACTATTAGGTCACTGGGGGTGTCGTCTGCGCTGCTTTTACGACCTGTTGGATCGAACTTACAGCCGCTGCAAGTTGTGCAATGCTTTGTGACAACAAGTGTCCTTGGCTTTGCGGATCAACACCAGTACCCATTTTAACAAGGGATGTTGCTTCTGACATATCTGGTTCTGCGATGTCTTTTGCTCCACGCACGATTAAAGAATCAAGCGCACCGTTGAGCCTTGCTGACCCACGGACAAGGTTTTCGTTCATTTGTTTTGCGATGATGCGATTGTCTTCCATCATTGCTTGGAAATGAAGGGTGGGGAACTCACCTAAGTTCTTGAAATTACTGTTACTTACTGCATCGACTACTGCCGACTCAAGTGTCTGTGCCATAATGATACTCCTTAAAAAATAGTTTGGCCATAACTACCACTATTAAAAAGGTAACCATGTGTTGCATTTTTCCTGTGGATATGTTTGATTAATATTATTTGGTTGGTTGTGCTGTGTCTGATTTCTGTATGTATTGTATTTCATAGTTGTTTTAGTTTTTTCGTTACTTGATATGTGGTTTGTTTCAGTATTTATATTTTTTCAATTTTGATTATTAAGGGGAACACATGTTTGGATTCGGGGGGAAAAGAGAATTACAGGAAAAGATTGTTGCACTTGAGTTTAATAACAAAAGACAAGAGAGTGAACTTCGCAGCCAAAGAAGTGAAATGGGTCGATTAGCAACTATTCTCGATTATCTTGAAAGACCATACCCACCAACAGCTAGGCGAGTATGTAATAAGCCTAAAGATCCTGAAATTGAGTTATTTAACATGGAAGAAGAAGAAGAAGAAGAAGACACCCAATTTCAGCCTAGAATGGGTGAAGTGTTAATTTCAGATGAGTTTTTTGAGAAGTTAAAAACTATTGAGTTTGATAACTTTGCAACAAAAGATGACATACGAAGAATTGAAAAATCTTTGGAGCCTGTTATTCCAATGGTTAATTCTCTGTCTGAGTTTTTCTCCCGCCTAAGTACTAACGTTAAAACTACTAATCAGTAATTTATCCACCCCATAGGGTGGGGTTCCAACCCAAAATAAAATTTCCCATCAAAAATAGCATTCCATCGTTACTATTAATATAGAAGCCAGATGTACTACAAGTTTAAATTTTAGAAACCTATAGGGTCTGTAGTGCAAGGTTAATTTGAAAATGGAATTAGAATTAATTTTTAGGGGGATTTTATGGGAACTACATTGGAGCCAGTAATCGTGGATGCGGTTAGTAATACAAACTTCAAAAACTTGGGCGAATTTCCTACGTTACACTTCCAGTCTATGATGGAAGATAACAGGATCATCGGAAAGCAAATGAATGAAAACCTTGTTCGTGGATCGGCAAGGCTCAACGGTGCGCTTGATTCCTTAATCGTGCGTGGCGTTAAAGACATTGCAGAACCAGATATGTCAGAAGCAGCTTCTGTTGTTAAGCTTGGTACAGGCGTTGATCCTCAAAGCCAAGGCCATTTGCTTGGTCAGTCGATTGCTCAATTAGCTGCGGCTGTAAGTTCGATCCAGCAGATCGTAAAAATAGCGCAAACTACTCCCCCAGTAACAGGGAAATAAAAAATAACAAAATTTAGTTTTTGCCCCGTGAGAATATCACGGGGTTTTTCTTTTTAAATGTTTGCAAAGTTGATAATAGTGATGAGTTCTGAAAGTGCTGAATAGTCTATTTTCCAGCCATTTGTGGTGCATACCAAGCTTACACTTCCTGTTGTTGTAATTGGTTTGGATAGTTCAATAGATTTACTGTCTCTAACATTTAAGATATTTGTATCGGTGGGTATACCCGTACCACTCACGTATAGACCGGGGATCAGATTACTGGTTGATTGGATTTGGTTCACTATATTCCCGCCCTCAACACCCGATCCACCAATTGTTTGAGTATACTTAGTACTTATTGCATTACCGGCCATGATAGCTAAATAATGAGCATAGTTTGCTGTTGGTAAGCTTGATTTATACAACTGAACAGTAAAAGTATCTATGGCAAGCGTGTTCGGGTCGATATATAATTGTCCGTTACCGTCTATCAGATATGATATCAACTTTATACTTATATCATTAGGTATGTATTCCAATGTACAAGATGTGTATTTGTAAGTAAATTGTATTGCCATTAACATCCTCTCTATCTACACCATTTTTAGTTCTCTTGCGGCTCTCGCCATATTGATTGCATCAGCTATGTTGTTATCTTTTATAGATAATCCATAATAGTCATTAGCAATTATAATGGAAAGTTTTTTCTGGTTTATGGTGCTTACTCGTTTCCCACCCAATTTGGGTACTAACATACCCATTTTGGTGGGGATTGCTTTAGCTTTAGCTTTGCGTACCTGCTTATTCCAATCCTGATGATCCGGCCAATATTTTATATAGCATTTAACAACACTTCGCCAATCATTTACTAGGATATATTTAAAAGGGATATTTTCTTTTATGAGTTCTTTTACCAACACAAGATGTGTCCATTCTAACAATCTTTGTGATAATCTTTGCTTACCTTTTTCTGGGTGTTCAATGATTACCATATCAATATTATTGTTCTTGATAATATCTATGCATTTTTTTGTGATATTGTCAGCAGTAGTTATGAAATTGTGAGGGTAGCAATCAGGAAAATCAGAGCATGTTTTTATGTCGGCTTTGTAGTCTTGCACTTTTTCTGTAAACACATCGTAAGATATCAATGTATCTTCTTCAAATATAGCATATCCAGTATTGGTACTTATATCTAAGCCAATGTATCTTTTAGGTTTGTTTTGCATTTTACACCCTTATGTTGCCTGTAAACAACATAAGAGTGTTTCGTTTGGATTAGTTCTAAGACCCTATGCAATAGAGCGCAGTATTTACGTATATCGAATCACGGCTGATTTCACGCCCTACTCCTTGACAAAAAGCGGTGAACTTAAATAGATCATTGCAAGGTAATCGAAACATTCTCATCGCATCTTTGTTTGGGCGGGTCATTGCATGTAAGCCAATATATTCGATATCGTCTGCCGCATATTCTCTTACCCATTTGAATTTTAACGCCAAGAGCATAGTCCCAGATAGTTGGAAACTTAGAGAAATTAGATCCTGATATTTTGGTTTAGGATTTAATAGTATGTCTTCGTAACCGGATTCGATGAGGTTAAGTAAGTTGTAGTATCTGCTTTCAATTACTTTTAACCGGAGCAAACTCCATCCTAGTGCTTTTAAATCCGGTGCGCTTTTTTCTCTATTATCTAAGGATGTTTTTATCAGAGTAAACGTATTATGTACTGATTCCTCTTTCCCTAATGGTGCATCTGGCGAGCATAAGTAGATTAACAACGGTAGTGGTGCGGATGGGTCTTTTAACATTTCATTTGCAACACTGTTATAGATAGTAACAATATTTTCGTGTGTTTCTTTGATTTCAGTTTCAATTTGTGGATTTGTAAAAATAGACGAGATATACGGATGCATACGCTTCTCCTTAAAATAAGGTAAATTGTTTAGCCAAAATGGCTTGTTTGTCTGTGTAACATTTGAGGGTGGGGATGTCAAACATAATAGGAGAAAATTTGATGACCACAATCGTATATGATATTTTTATTAACTATATCAAATGCATACCATCTTTTTGTTTTGTCTACAATATAGGGTAAAGGTTCTATTTCTTTAACCAAAGTAAGGCCATTTTTCTTGCATATCAAATCATCGTCCCATCTCAGATCGCAGCATATATGGATATTGGGTATTGAGAGAAGATGTTCAATGATGTGTACCTCACCATTTAAAGGGTTTAATTTTTGTCTAATGTACGAAAGCAGTGTGTCTTTTTTTGTAAGAAATTCGTCTTCAAAAATAGTTAACAAGTTTACCCCCAAATGATTGCATATTTTTTTCTTGTACTGATGTCGGTATTTGTTTCTTTTTAATTGGAAATTTAGTTCGTTCTGATCTTCCCAATAAAGAGATTCAACTCTTTTAGAACTGTGCCAGTATAGTCCGCAGTACTCTATCGCTAACTTGTGTTCGGGGAAATAGATATCCAATTCAATTGATTTAGTTCTTTCGTCTAGTTTAAGATTACTTGGTATTTGTATCTTGTATCTATGTATAGGGTTAAATTCTTTGAATTGGTTTAGTAGCCATATCTCTGCATTCGATGTTCCTGTGTTGGTGCATTCGGAACAACCGTATCTCATAAATGCTTGAAAGCTTTTCCATGTAATATGGTTGTTTTTACATTTGGCTTGGATTGGTTTTTTGTTACCCATGTATTCATTATAAGGGTGGACTACTTGATTGGTCTTGATTTTAACTAGCCATAATAATTGATATAAATATACATTGACCTGAGATGTCAATATACCTGCCGTTATACCTAGTGATTGCTGTAAAGGAGCGTCACTATAATAACCTACTTGAAAATTAAAAACATGGTTAATTTAACTCCATAACGTGTTGGTAAGATTAAATCATAGAATACTAACCATCCATTATTTTGGAGTGATGAATATGAGTTTTTTGAGCAAAGTTGAATTAAAGAGACAATTACAGGCGTTGGGTATTAAGGTTGAAGGGAATTATGTTAGAAAAGCAGATGTCGAAAAAGTATTAGCTATTAAAGAGGTTAGCAACCAAGATAAAAAATTGTTAGCAGATGTTCTAGTAAAAGACCAAGATTTAAAGAAATTCAAAGTTGGATTTTATTCTAACTATAAGTATTGCGGTGCTGAATACAAGAAAAAAGGTACAATCGAAATGCATACTCAATGGGGGTATCTCAAGGACGGAACTATTAATTGTACCCTTATGTGGCAACATGGGGAAGACGATTCTGAAGATGTTTTTCTTTATTATAGTCGGGATTCTGTTCAATTAGAGGGTGTAAATGACTTAAAAGGCGCATTAAATCGGACTTATAATTTATAAAAGACCAGCGAAGTCATCCACCCTTT
>Ga0315289_10001366_pt1 | contig 37810 bp, 45 predicted proteins | sample YL17G11_40_MG_FD_203452 | JGI IMG/M metagenome (GOLD analysis project Ga0315289, IMG submission 203452) | Sediment microbial communities from Yellowstone Lake, YNP, Wyoming, USA - YL17G11_40 | ecosystem: Environmental > Aquatic > Freshwater > Lake > Sediment | place: USA: Wyoming | collected...
TGATCCCCCACCTAGACTGCGAGGGCCGAGTGTTCGGGGATGCCCAGACAGTCAAGAGTATCGTCTTCCCCCGGCGGAACATTTCCCCCCAAAAAGTCGAGAAATATCTCAAGGAATTCGAAACCCATGAGCTAATTTGTCGTTATTCTGTCAACGGAAATCAATATTTATGGATGCCAAACTTTGAAAAACATCAGCCAGGGTTGCGAAAAGATAAGGAAGCTCAGTCTCAAATCCCCCCGTTTACTCCAGAGTTAAGACGGAGTGAAGACGGAAATGGTCTAACGCAAGTTAAAGTTAAAGATAAAGATAAAGTACAAGTTAAAGAAGAAGTTAAAGAGACCCCCCTTAATCCCCCCACCGGTTCCCTGTTTGATCCATTAATAGAAAAAGCACTAAAGGATTACGAAGACACTATCGTTCTGCCGGGAACTCTACTTAGTGCCGAAATGAAGGCCGAATTACTCCAGGCTTGTCAGACCTTCAGCCCGGCGCTCGTGAGCAAGGCCATTAAAGAAGCAGTCAAGCAGAATCAAAGGACATGGAGATACATTCGCGGGATTCTCAATAACTGGCACAGGGATGGCAAGGGTGAGATGGGCACTGAAACGCAGTGAAAGAACAAGACAAAGACAGAATCAACCGACTAGGAGGGCAGAAATGAGAGAGAAGATAGCAAGCATATTGGGGCAATTAACCAAACGGATAATAGAATGGGAAAAATCAGATATGCCTGACTTTAATAAGTCTATTGAGATTTTTAGCGAACTCGAATGGGCTAAGAAAGAAATCCTCTCACTAATGAGGGAGGGGATTAAGAAGGTGGAGAATCCCTACTGGAACAAGATAGCGGTGATTGATTATTTAACTGGAAAGTTTGAGGGATTTGAGGAGTTCCGTCAGAAGATTCTCAAGGCATTGGAGGAGAAATGAAAGAACCACCACAAGAGATTCAGGTAATTAAAGAGGAGAAGATGAAATGACAATAGAAGAAGCGATTGAAGGAAACAAAGCATTGGCGGTTGACCTCGATGGATGCGGACAAGAGAGAGTTGCGGAAGGTGTTAAGCTAGGCATCGAAGCCCTGAAGCGAATTAAGAACGCTAGGGCGGGCAGCAAGACTATAGTTCGCTTATTGTTACCGGGCGAGACCGATTCCTAAGAGTGGGATGATATGAAACCTAAAATAGAAGTCATGGGAATGGGGTTTAATAATTCTGACTACCATGGTGCTTTCACGGCGCCGGTAAAGCAGGTTATCAAGAGCGTGGTAAGTAATCCGTGCCTTCATCTATTCTCAGGTAGTAGCCTTATCGGTGATGAAAGAGTAGATATTGACCATCCCAACAGCACCCTACAAATGAATGTGAAAAGTTTTATTGCAACCGATAGGCGAGATTGGCTTTGGGTAGTGTTAGACCCACCTTATCAAATAACAAGAACCAACCAAAAACTTAGTGGCTATGGTTTAGCAGGTTGCGTAGCCTCAGATGTGCAATTCAGGCGGTCATTAAAGCGATACTTTCAAAACCATGCTGAGAATATCCTCTGGCTCGATATTTGTGCCCCGATGATAAAGGGATTCAAGCGACAGAAGCTATGGCTGTTTTTGCCCGGTGGCTTTCATACAGTAAGAGTTTTGTCATGGCTGAAACGTATTAGTAAGCCGATGGAGCTATGACAAAGATAAAAGATTGGTTTTGGAGATGGTTTATTATGGACTTATTAGAAGCATGCCCATAAGAGTTGGAGATATGATGTTCAAGACTAAAGTAACAGCCGAGATAGTAGTGACCGAGCGAGACCTGAGAGAGCAGGTCCGGGACTTGTGCAAGCTCTTCGGTTGGAAGATGTATTTCTCCTGGACGTCGATCCACTCTCCCCGGGGGTTCCCTGATTTGGTTTTGGCCAACCCTGAGCAGAAGCGGGTGATCTATGCCGAGCTCAAGAGCGAGAAGGGCAAGCTCACGGAGTACCAGAGGGAATGGCTGGAAACCCTGGCAGCGTGTGGGCAAGAGGTTTACCTACTTCGTCCAGCAGATATTGAGGACTTCGCGGAGGTTCTCAGGGAGCCGCTGACTGAGCCGGTGAGCAAAGGATGGTGACATGAGACCGAGACTTTTGGACTTATGCTGCAAGGCAGGCGGGGCTAGCGTAGGTTATGCCCGGGCAGGGTTTGAGGTTGTCGGTGTGGACATAGACCCTCAGCCTCACTTTCCGTTTGAGTTTCACCAGGGAGATGCCCTGACCTATCCCCTTGAAGGGTTTGACGCTTACCATGCCAGCCCACCGTGCCAGGCTTACTCAATGGCCGGACAACAGTGGCGGGCGAAAGGCATTGAATATCCCGACTTAATAGGACAGACAAGAGAATTACTGAAGGCAACCGGATTGCCTTATGTGATTGAAAACGTGTTGGGTGCACCATTACTGAATCCGGTGAAGTTGAATGGGGCGATGTTTGGTATGCGAGTGCGCCGGACACGACTATTCGAGACTTCCTTCTCGATGCCCTTAATTCTCTGCCCGAAAGAAGAACGGTCATCTTTCAGAACGGGAAGGCCAGTGAGGGAAGGCGATATTGTTACTCCCGTTGGTCACTTCTCAAATGTGCCATATATCAAACGGCAAATGGGCATTGACTGGATGACCGCGGCTGAGCTTTCTCAGGCAATCCCGCCTGCTTACACCGAATTCATAGGGAAATACCTGCTCTCGGCTGTGATGTCGAAATGCTACAATAGGAGTATATGAGTACCGGCGTGGACCTCGTAGAGTGTAACCTGACTCGCCAAGAGGAACAGGTAAGACGAACCTTGAACAGTCAGGAGGCAAAGGTCATCATTTTGATGCGTGAGATGGCTTACCAGACAATTACGGTCAAGATAGAGAATGGAAAGGTGATACACAAAGAGCAACATAGAAGCATTAAAGACTAGCTGAGCCTATCGAACCAGTCGGGGGCGAGCTTACCAGGGAGACCTGGGGCTCGCCCTTTTCGTTATTGCGATGGCTACGTTTTGGCAGATTCTAAGCACTGAGAACAGGAACAAGCTGGCCAGGTTCTATGAGCAGAGCTTTGGCCAGCCATTCCTGCCACCTGAGAGGCATGAGGAACGGGTCCGGCTCCAGGGGAAGCTCGAAAGCCTGGAAGAGATAGACAAGCTCATGCGCCAAAAGCCCAGTGGGAGAATGGGGCGTGAGTGAAGGCGACTGCCGGCACTGCAGGAAGTGGGGACGATGTCCTGGCAAGGAATGGTACTCATTCGCCGACATTCGATTCTGTGTTCAACAGGTGTTCTGGTTGCTGAAGTGGGCCTGGGTCCTGAGGCAGGGACGCTGGCCAGCTCCGGAGACCGTGGTCGAGTCCGGGGTCCGTGGCAAAATGAGTGCCGGAGCGCCGTTTGCCAAGGCGATTCTCATTATTGCTGAGCTAGACCAGAGACTCGCCAGGACGGGACTCAGGGGGGAGCTGCTGGTCGAGCAGTGTATCAACCGGGAGAAGATGGACTATCTCAGCGACAATGCCAAGGATGCGCTGTACTATGTTTCGGGCTGGAGTCGCAACCCTAGAAGTTTTGCACAGTGGTTAGCGGACAGGAAATACTGGCGAAAACCTGATAAAAACATCGTGAAAACAGGGGCTTGACAAGACCTTTCTATCGTGATACCCTATTGACAACGTGGGCGTTTCGTACGCCCACAAGCCATTTTAAGGCCACCTTTCGGGGTGGCTTTTCCATTATAGGCACTTATTGGAGCACGATTTCGACTCGTAAGTCGCATCATGTCTCCAAATACAATACACGGAGGTGAAAATGGATTTCTCTCTATTATGGCTAACACTCGCAGCGTTTTTCGGTGGTATTCTGGCAGCGGTCCTGGGGTGGATTGAATCCCATGGGGCCTTTGAGGGCCGTAAGTTCTTCGCAAGCATCATCCGGGCTTTTGTGGCTGCGGTGGTAGCTGCCCTGGCTTATCCATACATAGGGCCAATCACTATACCAGTCCTGCTCGGTGCACTCCTGGCTGGTGCTGGTGTTGATGTCTTAGGCCATCGGTTAGCCGGAACTGGCACCACGACTGGCAATACTACAACCAGTCCCCCGAAGTAATAACTTGTTTGCTCCAATAAGTGCTATGACTATTTGATTAACATGAGAAACGGATTTTTCTGCTGGCTGAATATCAAAGAGTTTATGAACACCTACCAGGAGTGGCATGCCTTCGTCGAAGGGTTCTCGGAGAGCTTTTGCTTTTGGAGAGCGCACGTTGGTCCCTCTGAAGAGTTGCTGAACGACATCAAGAACGAGCATCACTACTACGTTTTCGGCAGAGTCGTGGGGTTTATCGGCCTCGTTATGTTTGGAGTAGGCATAGTTAAGATATTGCGAAGCGTCGCGGGTAGGGCAAAAAGTTAAGCCGCCAGCCCCATAAACTGGAGGACCCGGTGCGATTCCGGGACCCGCCACCATTTATCAAGGAGAACATGAAGAAAGCTGACAGAATCTTACTAATCATAATCGGAGTGCTGATGGCCACCTTAATCGCAGTCTGGGTCTGGGTCACCACGGCTTTCCAGGGGGTATGCCCATGAAATTCGAGGATAACTTTACCTGGACTGAGGAACGCTTTACCTGGAGTGACCAGAATACCACCTTAGAGGCGCCATGAGCGAGGAAGTAACAAAGTATCCTCGGGGACACCACCCTAACTCACTGAACGCCATAAAGCGAAACGGCTTCAAGCCGGGGCAATCAGGCAATCCCAGAGGACGGCCCAAGGGCATACGCTATGTCAGCGAGGCTCTGAGGGAACTTCTAAAGGACCCAGAAGTGGCTAAGAACCTCGCTCAGGAGTTAATGAACAGAGCCAAGAAAAGCGACAGCGCCCTGGATATCCTGTTGGACAGGACAGAGGGCAAGGTCACTCAGCCCATCGGAATAGACCCGACAATGCCAGTGGTCATTGACAGGATAGTGGCCCACATTGCAGAGGACAAGCAGAATGGTAATAGCTCAGGAACTTAGGCCATACAGGGAAGTCATAGACAATGAGATACACCTTAACTTCCACTCCGGCCAGTCGAGGACATGGCAGAGCCAGAGACGCTTTGTTGCCATGCAGGCCGGCACCCAGGCAGGAAAAACGGTTTTCGGCCCCGATTGGCTCTACCGGGAGATAAAGCAACGTGGTGAAGGTGACTATCTGGCCGTCACTTCCACATTCCCGCTGCTCGAGCTCAAGATGCTGCCCGAGTTCCTGACTTTATTTGTTGAGCTGTTACACCTGGGCAGTTACTCAGATTACAAAAAGGCTTTCACCTTTCATAATGGCAAGACCAGGGTGATATTCGGCAGTGCCACAAATCCTGAGTCTCTGGAGTCGGCCACGGCAAAGGCAGCCTGGCTTGATGAACCGGGGCAAAAGCAGTTCAGGCGGGACACATGGGAAGCCGTGCAAAGGCGTCTTTCCATCCATCAGGGAAGAGCTCTATTCACGACATCGCTCTATTGTCTGGGCTGGTTTAAGACTGAGGTTTATGACCTGTGGGAGGCGGGCGACCCTGATTACGACGTTATTATATTCGACTCCACAATGAACCCGGCTTTCCCGAAGGCTGAGTTTGAAAGAGTCCGCGGCAGACTTCCGGCGTGGAAGTTCAACATGCTCTACCGCGGGAGATATGACACACCGGAAGGGCTAATCTACTCCTCGTTTGACCCCAAGCACTGCCTGAAGGGGCGGTTCGAGATACCTAAGAACTGGCTAATCTACTCAGGACACGACTTCGGGGCTGCCAACCCGGCGGCGATCTTCTTTGCTGAGGACCCGGGCACCGGGCTTCTATGGGCTTTCCACGAATACCTGCCGGGGCCTGGGAAGTCTATAGCAGAGCATGTGGCTGAGTTCAAGAGGATAACTGAGGGCTATAACGTGGTGAAGAGAGTGGGGGGCAGCCACCAGGAAGAGGAAATCAGGCAGGCGTATGACGCCCATGGCTGGCCAATCAGCGAGCCGCCTGAAATGAACCGCAGGGTAGAGACCCAAATCGCTAAGGTTTTCGCCTGGCACAAGCTCAACAGAATCATGGTGTTCAAGGATCTGCTGGGGTACCTCGACGAAAAGCAATCCTTTTCCAGAAAGCTGGACGATAGATACAGGCCGACCGACGAGATAGAGGACGAAGCACGTTATCATCTGCTGGCGGGGGAACGCTATATCATAGCGGACCTGGCCGAGCCAGACAGGATGGAGAATAAGCAAGAGGGGGAAGCCTGGCAATTCTAGGAGGGCAACTATGCAAGACGGGTTACAGGCAATGGTAGCAAGAATTGACGAAAGAACAGAGCATATACAGGAAGATGTGAAGGACTTGAAAGTCGGGCTTGCGAAGGTGGTAGATACTGTCAACGGGCATAGCACACAATTAGCAGCTATTGACGAAAAGGTCAAGAGCTCGAATAACGGCCTGAGTAAAAGGCAAACGGTAGGGATTGGCGGGGCTGCTGGGGTTATTGCCTCTATCCTTGTGGCCATTATCGAATACTTCAGGCATTAAGGAGCAACCATGGCAGACACAATGAGCGACGAATACAAGGTATTTGACGATAAGCGGACGGCTCTGAAGCCCATACATGACCGTATGGACGTGGACGAGGCCCTTTATTACCTCAAGCCCTACAAGATGATGTCCCTGGAGGACCCCCGGAAGGAAATGCCGGACGTCGTCAATGTGACCCTGAACGATTGCCTGCTCTACGCCGTGAAAACCATCTCTATCCTGGGCGGAGCCAGTATGCAGGCCGTGATTGAGGGGCATAAGTTGACCGACAAGCAGGGCAGCCTGATTGAGCAGTTCCTGGAAGACCTTTACTACACGATAGATGAATGGCTGGAGAACAGAGGAATATGGGGATTGGGCGCCTTTGTTGACGAGCAGATTATGCTTCGGGGACATGTCGGGGCCCGGCCGTGCCTGAGAATAGGCGAAGACGGCAGCCTGGTGCCCGATGTCACCCCTCTGGACACCCGATTCTTTGCCCCTGAGCTCGGGACCACGGGAATTGTCTGGGGGGCTCCCTGGTTTAGCCAGACGAAAGAGGAAATAGAGCGGGAGTATAACAAGCCGGGCGATAACCCGCCGCGTGTCGAGGGCAGTGACAATGAAGTTGTGGACTTCTGGAACTCTGAGGAGAACAAAGTCTTTGTGCAGAAGCAGGTGGTCCGACGTGTGCCCAATACCTACGGATATCCGCCGTTCATTTATGCGGTCGTTCATGCCGGCTCCATGTTTTACAGCAAGGACGCCGTAGAGCACCGCGGGGAAAGCATACTGTGGGCCAACCGCAGCCTGTGGCACGAGAAAAACAGCGCTGCCACTATCCTGAAGACGTTGACAGTGCAGGGACTGTTTGCTGCGCTGCAGTATGAAACTTCCAAGCCGGGCCAGGCCCCAAAGCCTAAGAAGTCTCCCTATGCGCCAAGGACCATTCACCCTGTCGAGAAAGGCGGCGGCTTCAGGGCCATGCCGGTTACCGACATTAAGAGAGCTACTACGCTGTTTTACTCCATCCTGGAAGCCGACCTGCAGCGGGGCAGCCTGGCAGCCATTGACTACGGGACGTTGAACTTTCCGCTGTCATCGCTGGCCATGGCCAAGCTGACGGGTTCAAGGAATGACATATTCCTGCCCCGGGTGAACACAAAGGCCACCTTCTACCAGGCGCTTAGCCGAATGATGATCAAGCAATGTATAGCACTCAACCAGCCGATACTCCTCGGGCAAAGCGGCAGCGAGAACGAGTATAGGCCGGCTGATCTGGCCGGTGACTACACCATTAAATACCGGTTCTTTACTGAGTCGGCAGAGCAACGGATAGCCGATTTAACCATGGCCAAGGATGCAAGTCCGTTCTACTCTAGAGAAACTATAAGACGAGAATATCTGAAGGACAAGGACCCGGACGGGGAAGAGATCAAAAAGAAATCGGAGGAAGCAGAGAGAGTAGACGAAGTCGTGTTCCTATACAGGAGAGCACGAAAGCTGATCGAACCTGTCAAGCAAAACGAGAAAGTACCTTTCCAGAACAAGGTCGAGGCTTTCCTGTTAGGGCAGAGAATAGCAACCATCCTGACACAACGAAGAAGCATGGGGCAGTTGAGCCCGCTGGAGACCAGTGGCTTCCCCGAGATCCAGGCGGCGCGCGGCCGGCAGTCTGAACCGGCGCTGGCCAGTGAGCAAGGGGCTGGTGGAGCTGAGGGTGGGGCCAGCGCAGGCAAGGTCGCGCAAAGGCCATCGATGCTCACCAGAGGCGCTACTGCCGAAGAAGATGCCGAGGAGGCCGAATATGCCTGACAACAAACTAGGCTTTGACTTCACCATAGAAGACCTCGACCGCATGGTTATTGAGGCTGCCAGGGGCGAAGGCAACAATCAAAACCAGGCAAAAGGCACAAAGCCAAACGCCATAAAGGAACTCATAGCAAAGGCTAAGCTAGGCAAGAAGCAATGAATGGCAGGATAGCTAAAAAGATTAGGAAATATAGCAAAAGGAACTTCCTTGAGTATGTCAGGGCAGTTGAGCAATGGCCATTCTCAGCAAGATGGAGATTATGCTGGCATATCCTGTTTGGTAAGAGGGCTACGTAATGATTGACATTAATGAGGAACAGCTTTTCAGAACATACGCCCAGGCTAAACAGGTTCGGATTGAGAGCCTGTTAGACCAGTATGGCTCGTCTCTGGCCGACATGAGGGAACTTTATCCCCAACTGACTGAGACGATTGAAAAGCAGCGGCTTGTAACTACATTGCCGACACAGGCGTTGTTCTTCATCCCCAGTGAGGCCGCTGATATGGGGCTTTCCCTGGAGGAAGGCTGGATGCTCAAGGTAAGCCCAGTCGAGGGCGGGTATAAATCGAGTTTCATCACTCCCTCAAAGTGGGAGATCACCGAGGATGAATTGTACATATCGCCGGCCGGTGAGCAATACAGCCGAGCGGATATGGAAGCTCTCCTGGCGATCCCGACTGGAGAATATACAGTACCGGAGATTCCGGTAGCCACAACAATAGACGACTTAACAGAGGAAGGGAAAATTCAATATCAAGGGTATCAATCCGCCGGCGGGCAACTGGATGTCGTAGGCTGGCTGAATTTAAGGGAAGAACAACAGGTTGAAACCGAGCAAGTCTTCGGCAAGGTGTTTCCGCAACAGACTACAGATGAAGTCTTAAACTACATGGCGACTGACCCCACAGGATTCCTTGCGGATATACGAGAAATAGGCCCGACTGAGGACGTGATAACGCTACTCAAGTCGCTTGAATTTCAAGACGAGCAAGGGAATCCTTACCATCTTACCGACGAGGAAATACAAGGATTATTTGGCACAACCCAAGAGTATATTCCTGAAAGTGCGTGGAAAGACTTTAAGGATTCGTTACTGGCTGGTGGTATGGGAGCGATACAGAATATAGAGACATGGCTGCTTACACAGCCTGTTACCAAACCAACCCGGGAGACATTAGAGGCATGGGCGACACGTACAACTGCACTTGACCCACAACTTATGCAGAACCCCGCATTGTATGAACAGTATGTCGAACCAGTCGTGCAAGCACGATATGAACAAGCCGTCCAACAGACAGCAGAAGCCTATATTCGTAGAAGGCAACAGCAAGACCAATACTGGATTGACCATCCTGAGTTAGCGCCGAATCCCGAATATCTAAAAGACCCATTTAAGAACCCCAGTTTATTTCTAACGCCTGGCTATTGGACTTATAGCATTGGTAGTAGCCTGGCTTACTCGCTTGCTGTTATGGGGACTATCGTCGCAGTGAGTGCCGTTGCTACTCCCTTTGCTGGGATACCCGCAGGTGTGTTGGTGGCCGCAATGCCTGAAGCTGGCAATATGCTTGACCAGTTAATTCAAATGGGCGTTCCCGTAGCAGAAGCGAGACAAAAAGCACTACTTGGGGGGCTCATCGCTGGTGGTGTTGAGGCGGTTTCAGATATACCATTCATAGGACTGGTATTTAAGCCACTCAAGCCAGCTATACAACCCTTAATAAACACAATAAAGAAAGTGACGACAAACGCTCTTGCGAAAGCTGTGATTACTGGCCTAACCATCCCACAAATTGAAGGACTGGAGGAAGTAGTCACTCAGTTAGCACAAAACGCCATCCTTCAACACTATGACGAAACGCAGTCTCTCTTAGAGGGCGTAAGTCAGGCTTACATTCAGGCAACCATAGCGTCACTTCCTTTCGGTGCTATCGGTGGCATGGCATCATACCGAACCTTCAGGAGTAGTTTATCTACCGAGACAGGGACACAGCTTGATGGACTGGTAGATAAACTTCAGACTCAGGGATTAACCGAGGAACAGGCTCAGGTACAGGCGGTCAATGAACTGGCACGGACTCCCGAAATAGAGGCTAACCTTTCGAAAGCGATTGAGGCTGCACAACAGGAATACCTCGAATCCCAGGGTGTTTCTTCTGTGGAGGGATTGATACCTGACCAGGGAATTGCAGGGGATATTCTTAATGAAATAAGGATTGCACAGGAGATAAAAGCAGTAACCCCTACTGCAACCGCAGAGAAAGTTACTGCACCTGAAGTTAGTGGGATCGTCCCACAGGCTGGTATGCCAGAGGCAGGGCTTCAGCCTTCTATGTTAGAGGAAGTCCCATCCAAAGAGGTTATACCCGCCCCGACTGGTAAATTAGTCCAGGCCCGCCTTGATGACTATTTGAGGTTACGAGAGTACAACAAACAAGCCGTTACGGAGAGAATCAGCGAGATCAAGAAACAACTGGAGACGAAGGGCAGGCTACCAGCAGGGCAGGGAACTAAGGGCGATTTGAGACTGGAACTTGCCAGACTTGATGCACAGCAAGAACTCGATGCCGTAAAGAGTATCGAGGACTTGGATTTGCTGATCAGAGAAGTAGAGAAGGAACTAGGTCGCCGGTCTTTGCCCGGTCAGGGTGAGTGGGCCAGGTCAGGGATAGAGTTAGCAAGGCATCCGAGAAAGCCTAATATATTTCCAGAGTACACGTCAAGACAATTAGACGAGATGCGGAATGTCTATCTACAGGCGAGGGGGAAAATAGAACCTGCAACCGCAACTGTCAAGGCTGAGGATATACCAAGCGATATGCCGGCATTGACTAATACGGCTCTCACCCCGGCACAGGTAGAGAAAACCATCGAGCTATTCAAGCAAGCCGTGATCGCTCCCAATGCGGAAATGCAAAGAGCGGCAGCGATTGAGTTAAGAAAACACGTCCTTGCTCAGAGGGCAAAGTCAGCCAGTGAAAGTGCCGAGGCCATGATAACCGAAGGTGCAAATCCCGAAGAGGCTATCAGGATGGCCGAGCAAATGTTTATGACTGGTAAACTCCCTGACCTTACTACTGACTACTTTGACGACTTAACCCAGGAGATGCGGAATGTCCTCTTTGCCAAAGTCTATAACTACTGGAAGGATAAGAGCTGGTTTGAACTTATATCAACCTTTGAGGCTCTTACCAATACTTTAGTCGGCAAGTCTATCCCCAGAGTAAAAGGGATAGGAAGTAAATACTTCCCGGATGGCGGTTCGGCATGGGATAGGTTAGCCAGGGTATTTGTCGGTGATATAGAAGTCCTGAACGCACTCGACCAGGGCAAATCTTTGAGAGACGTCATTCAGGGTGTGCTACTGGAATCTGGTAGGGGCGTGGTGACGCTGAACCAGGAAACCGTCAACTGGCTGAAGGAATTAAGCACTATCAGTGAAGAGGACAAATTACTACTAACAAAGCCTTTAGCAGAACTCACTGAGGAAGATGTCAAGAGAATTGCTACAAAGTGGTTCTGGAAACGACAGAATGAACTTAACACACTTCTGGCCGCAGGAACTATCACACGCAGCGAGTATCAGCTTGAACTAGCCATAGCAAAAGACAGGGTTTTCCCGCATAAGATGGTGACGCCTCCTCCCTCTGAATGGGCTGCGTATAACGAAGCCTTTAAGGAACTGCCGTTACTTACCCTGAGGGAAAAGGGAACTATAGTCCGGGTCCTCAAGGGTCTTGGCATGGGCATTGTGGATATTGGAAACTTTGTCAGGGCAAATAAGGCATCCTGTGACATGTCGGCCTGGAGACAGGTTATGCCACTTGTCCCTGGCAATCCTGTTGCAGCTTATCGGTCAGAAGTGGAAGCATGGAAGGCATTATTTAGCCAGGCAAGTGCCGAGGCTAATTGGCAGTGGGTGAAACGACAACCCTCATTTCCTTACTATGCTGAGATGGTAAGGCAGACGGGGCAAGACTTTCTAAGGATGCTGGAAGCACCAAAAGGGACAGCTCAATGGCAAGCTGCGGAGGAGTTCGGTTATCTGACCGAGGAAAGGCTTATACCGAGAATAACAGCAAAGTTGCCCTGGATTAAATGGTCAGGCAGGGCTTTTGTGGTGAAAACCAATACTATGGCTATCATGGTTTATAACAAACGCCTCGAAGTTGCACTGGCGAGAGCCGATATGATAGCGACTGGCAAAATCAAACTTCCCGAGGGCGAAGGCTTTAGCATACAGGCGGAGATGAACGATTTTGGGAGGGCTATCGCATGGATGACCCAAAGAGCTAGCCTAGGAAAACTCAAGGCGATTGCTCCAGAAATATCAGCAATGGTCTTTGCCCCTCGTTCATGGGCAGGTAGATTCCTTATGCCGAAACTTTTAATAGACTCTAACCCACGAGTTAGGGCTTTTGCTTGGAAGAATTTGAGTTTAGACGTGGCAGTGATAGGAGGTCTTGTTATGCTGGGTTACTCTCTGGGCTTGTGGGATTACGAGGATGACCCCCGTAGCGGCGAGTTCGGGAGTATTAGAATCGGCAATTTGAGAATAGACCCATGGGCTGGCTATCGACAATTCCTCGTCCTTTATACCCGGCTTATCACTGGGACTGGGGTATATTCAGCAACAGGACAGGAGTATGAGGTAAATCCCATAGGAGCACTTACTACTTTTTTCAGGAACGCACTATCCCCACTCGCAAGTACACTTCTTGATTTCTGGACAGGTAAGAATTTCCAGGGGGAGAAGGTCGATATAAGGAGTCTAAAGCAATGGATTGACAGAGTAGCTCCCTTTACTGCCCAAACTGTATGGGAGGCATATCAAGATAGTTGGCAACATGGTGTGATTGCATTTTTACCAGCTTTCTTCGGGGCAGGTGTTTCAACTTATTCGGGAGATTGGAAGGATAACTGGGCGAAGATGGGACTTCCTAAGTATCCTGAGAACACCGGTTACGGTATCTATGAACCGATATATGACGTGGCCGACTTCTGGGCTGATACTGCTTCCCAATTCAGAGGAGTTGACCCTGCCACGCTTACGGCGAGCAAGGGCTTTCCTGAATATGTGAGGTCAATTGCCACAGCCTTGCAGATTATAGACCAACTAGAGATGCTGCCAAATAAGAAACTTACCTCTCTTAATGCCGACCCTGAAAAGGGTACGACCTTCATGCAGTATTACCAGATGTGGCAAGACCGGCAGAAGATTGTCGCTTCTGGCGATACGGAGAAACTAAAAGCATTTGACGCTGACGAAAGGACTAGGAATGCCTATCTGGGAAATATCACCCAGGCCCAATACGCTCTTCTAGTCGAGTATCACTCTCTTCCTGAGGTAGAAAAGGCAGACTTTCTAGGGAGACACCCTGAACTTTATATCAACCCCCGGGAAGAATGGCTGAGGACTCACCCTCAAGAGAACGCACTCTTAGCATTATGGGGCAAGGCTGACGTTTACACTTCTGAGGCGTTGAGCCAGATATCTACATTGACTAAACAACTAGACATTCCTGAAAACGCTCTGGTAATGAAAGACCTTGATCCCGTGACGGAATTGAAACTCAAGAACCAGCATTTGTTTGACCTGCTTGATGCCTACGGAGGGCTAGACGACACCTTAAAGGGGCCGGACGGCCTGACGGCCAGGGACAGGGCGATCAAGCAACTGTACCTCGATAACCCTGACTTCAGGGAAGACCAACGGAGAATCGAGGCTCTAAATGTGGGGACGAAAGACCATCCCACTATTGAAAGTATGGTTCAAGGCTGGGTAGAGAGAGGTCAAATCGCAGACGAGTTCGGGCCAAGTAGTGCCGAAATGAAGCTCTGGCTGATAGACAACAGGGAAGTTCACCAGTGGGCTTTGGAGAACGGACTGTTAAGTGATACCGGCGAGGACTGGAACGAGAACATCCTGAGGCTCGAAGTTAATTACCGAGAGGACTTCGACAAGTATGATGCTCTTGGGAACGAAGCCTCTCCCAGTTATATTGCGAACGACACGGCAAGAGCGGACGCAAGGGAAGCGATGATCTTTTCCAACGATAAGATGACTTCCTTCGGAGTAGCTTATTACACGATAAACGCTCTCCAGAAGAACATACCTGAAAACCTTGTTACCACTTACGTTGACTACTATGGGATAAGGAAGAAAGAGGGCGTGGATTACTCAAGTGGCTGGTATGAGGACGATTGGTTCCTTCTCGAAAATCCAAACTTCTACCAGACAATGCTAAATCTTAATCTCTGGCAATCACGAGACTTTAGCAAGGTGCCTACCAGGGAGGTTTATAGTTTATACCAGGCATATCTAGGCAAGGCTACAGGAACACCCAGACTGGACTTCAGGGCACAACATCTTGATTTAGACAACTGGCTGGTTCTAGCCAAAGGATACACACCCGTTGGCAATAGATAGAATGAACAAAGACTTTGCTTTATTCCAGAGTGAGTTCAAGAAGTGGCAGAAACTATTTGGGCTAACTGGCTACAAGGTTTACTTCAAATACGAGCCGATAGATGGGAAGTTTGCCGATATTAGCATCAACCAAGACCAAATGGTAGCTACTGTAAGGCTGAATAGCGAATTGTCTGATAAGGACAAGCCCTATCAAGATATTGAACGAACTGCTAGGCATGAGGCAATTCATTTATTGGTGGCCAGACTGGAAATGAATGGGCGTTATCGCCATGTTTCATCAGGTGAAATAGATGAAGCCAGTGAGGAATTGGTAAATAGACTAGGGGACTTAATCCCATGACTAAGTAGGGTCGTAGGGCGGCCACCGCCTTTAAGAGTGGCAAAGAAGAGCCAGTAAATCAAAGATGCTGGCTTCAATCATTTAGGGAGGTACAAGTGGACGAAACCAAAGGAAACCCAGGGGACTCTCTTCAGGAACCTGGACAGGCTTCTGAGGGTGCCGAAGGGATTACTCCAAAACAAGCTAGAACTTACACAGAAGAGGAGCTGCAAAAGGCGAAGAGCGATGCTCTTGCTGCTGCGGGCAGGGATGCCAAATCGCTATCTGAAAGGGAAGCTACTCTCAAAGCCGAGCGTGAGGCTGTTGAGGCTGAAAAGACTAAGATAGCCGACTGGCAAAGGCAAAGAGAGCAAGCCGAACTGGACGAAGCGAGGCGAGACCCTGACAAGCTCGCTGCCTGGCAAAAGAAGCAGACTGAAAAGACGCGGGATGCTGAATTTGCCAAGCGTGAGCAAGACGTTAAAAAGCGGGAGCAAGACCTTGCTCGGCGAGAGGCTGAACAGGAGGCGACGGTCAGGGCCACGCAAGAGGCTCAACTGGGAATGAAGGTCTACGAAATCGCAGCGAAGTATGATCTCAACCCGGAAGAGCTGAGAAAGGACATGAAGGACCTTAACCTGACCACGCTGGAACAGCTGGAAAAATACGCCAAGCGCATGAGCACCACGGGAGAACGACCACCCGGGGGCGAAAGCGCCAAGGTGACAACCGCTCCTATAACTGTGCCGACTTCTGGCGGAGCTCGAAAGGATTATACCTCAATCAAATTCGGCACAAATGCCCCTAGTGCAAAGGACATGATAACGAAGGGGCTAGAAAAGAAATAGGGGGTAAACAATGGCTGGAACATTAGCAGAATATAAATATCTTGGCCATGAGGCTGAGATCCGGGCTGGCATTGCCAAGACTATCGTTACGGTATCGCCCTGGCTTCAGGAGATGCCATTCGTGCAGATAAATAACGATGTCTCACGATACAAGATGGAATTGGCTGCTGCCCGCGCCGACACCTATCAAGTAGGAGAACCCTGGGTCGAGGGAACACCCACCTGGGAATACAGGGATGCTGGCCTGGCGATTCTCGGTGGCGATGCGGATGACGACAACTTCGGACGCCTGGCTGCTGCCGGAGAGGACACGATGGCTGCCATGGTCGAACTCAAATCTAAGGCTATCGCTCAATGGTTTGAGACTCTAGCTATCCTTGGTCAGACAACCGCCGTAGCAACCTATGGCGCCACGAAGAACTTCAAGGGGCTGCTCCGGCTTCTCTGTGAGTGTGAAGCCAAAACAGCAACGGACCTGGATGGCGCGCTCTACTCAGCAGTGGGGTCGGCCAATAACCCGCAGGTAATTCAGGCAGCGTCCGGCGCCTCGGCTACGCTCACTCTCGACATGATTGATGTGCTGATTGACCTGGTTAAGCCAAAGGCCAGTCATCTAATCATGAGCAAGCTGATGCGAAGGAAGGTCAGTTCCCTGGCGAGGGCTGCTGGAAGCAACTTGGAGCATGACAAGAACCAGTTAGGGTTCGTTGTTACCAGGTTTGGAGAGCAAATTGTCCTCATTGATGACAGCACTCCGGTAAACTTTCCAGACCCAACGGTACTCGTATCAGCACCGGCATCCTACACGCCTAGCACGGCTGTGGCTGCTGCCAACGACACCTCGCCCATCTTCGCAGTCCGCTTCGGTGAGGATGGTCTGTGTGGTGTCAATGGGGAAGGCATGATTCAAGTCGAGAGATTTGACAAACTGGAAACCAAAGATGCCAAGAGAATCCGCATCAAGTTCTATGCCGGCATGAGGTTAACAAATAAGCTGGCTGCTGCCGGGCTGTTCAGCGCGACCGCAAGCTAAGGCAACGGGCAAATAATAACCAAGGAGGCAATGATTAAATGGCTTTGACTGTATTAACACCAAATATGCAAACCTTCGGAGAAGGTGGCGCTGTACCGGAGTTCTATATCAAGATAGAGGGCATCATCGGTGATGCCACTGGCGGCCTGGTGCTGCACACCATACTCAATCCCTTTGGAGAGGACTTAGTCATAACCAAGGGACTTCTAGTGGTAACTACGGCTTCGGGGAACGTGGCTACCGACCTTGACATTGGGGTTGGGGATAATGCTGCCGGACTGAATAATGGTGCGGAACTCTGTGACGGGGCTGTAGCTGCTACCCTGAACACCGCCGGGGTGAAAGACCTGAGCGTGGTTCATGCCATAGCGGCCCCACCAGCGGTTACAATATGGAAGGCTGCTGGCTCATCTACCGACAGCTACATGTGCATTGACCAGAACGGTTCGGTTGATGCCTCAGCACTTCGGGCAACGCTGTGCCTGAAATGTGCCAAGTACAAAGACCTAGTCTAGGGAACGGCGAGGCTTTAGCCGTTGAGCCTGAATCAACGGCTAATAAATAATTGGAGGGGTGCATGTCTCTCATACCACAAATAAGCATCAGTGAGTTCAAGAAGTTGAGCGCAAGCCAGATCAAGGAAATGAAATCAGTCGAGGTAATATCGGATGGCGAGCCCCTGTTCTATGCCATCATACCGCCATATCGGGGCGGCATGAGCATAAACGATAACATCAGGACACAGGCCGAATACCTGGGGCATCGCGGAAACTCTGTAGGTGGACTGGAACCTCAAGACTTGGTGAAAGCCTAGTGCCTATCTACTTATACAGATGTGAGTGTGGGATGGAGTTCGAGTGTATTGCTCCAATGCCGGGGGAGAATACCAGCCAATGCCCTGTGTGCAACCGACAGGCAAGACGAAAGGTGTCCCCTTGCAACCACACTTTCGGCTGGAGACTTTCCGATGAAAGCCATCTGAGAGGTCACCCTGACGAATTAGTGAGAGACGTGTAGCCCAAAAGGGGGTGAAGTATGCCTAGCACAAGCGAAGCACAAAAGACCATGGCCTGCATGGCGTATGCCTATAAGCGCCGTGGCGAGAGCGCCATCAAGAGCGTGAAGGACAAACAGGCCGTCATCAAGATGGCCAACTCAATGACTGAGGAAGAGCTGAAGGATTACTGCCTGCAGCCGGTGAAGGAGTGAGCCATGGGGGTAAAGAATATATCATCTATTCGGGCGACAGTGAGGCAATTACTCCGGGACGAGTATCTATCAGGCAGTCCATTTGAGTTTGATAATGATGAACTTAATGTTCATATCGGGGAGGTACTGATAGAGGTCTCGCAGCGGAGCCCTTATGAGGCCAGGGAAACAAAGGTGAGCGATGGCACAAAGGAAGTGGACATTAGCTCTATCACTGATTTATTCGAGGTAGTAGAGGTGGAATATCCCATAGGCAGCGACCCTCAAGATTTTCCAAACTTTACTATCTTTGGGAACACTTTACGTATCGAAGACACCACGCCGACTTCAGGAGCTAACATCTACCTATATTGTAACAAGGTTCACCAATTAACCGAAGCTAGCTCCACACTGAGCCCCGACCTCGCAAAAGTCATAGTTGAGGGGACTGTCGTTAAGGCTGCTATAGCGTGGCTCAACAAGATGCGCGAGCAAATAGTGCCAAACTCCATCAGGCTGTACCAGACTTGGATAAACACTCAGTACATTATTTATCAAAGGAATCTCGAACAGATAACCAAGTCAAAGGCTTGGAAATACTAAAGGAGGTAAACAAACATGGCAGTAGGATGGACAAACAGAGGAAAATGGAAGGCACTGGATTGGCTTTTCAGGAACACCACTGAGGTAACGAACTTCTATGTGGCGCTGGTGACATCGGCAGTAGCGCCCGGGCCCACTACAAATCTAATGAGCGACCTGACACAGATTGCTGCTGGCAACGGCTACACTGATGGTGGGTATCAGTTGACGCCAGGTGCTACAGACTTCGACTACATCAATGAGGATGACACGAATCATTTGGGTAAAATCCAGATTAAAGATGTCGTCTGGACAGCATCAGGTGGAACCATCCCAGCTTCAGGTAACGGAGCCAGGTATGCGGTATTAACCGATGACAACGCCACAGTGGCTAACCGCCTGGTTCTAGCATACTGGGATTTGGTGTCAGACCGAAGCGTGTCTTCGGGTCAAACTCTAACTTTGCAGGACTGCGAGCTACGTCTCACGGAAAGTTGATTGCGAATAGTTAGGATAAGGGCAGGGTTAATCCCCTGCCCCTGTCTCTAAGGAGGGCTTATGCCAAAGAAGATTATTATTCTTGACCGAGTAGGAGAACCTAGCGATGTGGCTTATCGTGTAGCCTTCTGGCTAACTGTGCCTTCTACTAGGTATGCTTTCTATGTCAAGCCAGCAGGGATGAATCCTGATGGGAGTCCAATTCCGTTCAAGAGTGCGTGGAAAGACGCAACTGAGGCTGATAATCAGGACTTGCGTGATGGCAAGGTCTTGGAAGTTATAGAAACCTATACCTTGCCAGCAGGAGTAACTTTGGCTCAGGTGCAGACATTCCTGCAAAACAAGTTCACGGAAAAGCAGGACTGGCTGAACAGCATTAACCCCTATGTTAGATATGGCTCTTACTGGGATGGCACTAGCTGGACAGCAGGAGGCGTAAGCTAATGGCAAACATAAAAGAGGCTCTGGGGACATCTACTGCAATCACCATCACGCTGAACTCGCTGGCATCGTCAGCCACAGCAGGTAGAGAGGCAACAGCTATAGACAACTCCTCAAACCTATTTCTGGATGCTCTGGTAACTGCAATCCTGAAGATTGGTGCTGGCACGCCAGCAAATGACAAGTGTGCCTATGTTTATGCCTACGGCTCAGAGGACGGAACAAACTATACCGATAACGCAACTGGCTCGGATGCTGCTATTACACTGAGAGACCCTACTTGCCTAAGACTTGTTGCTGTTGTCCCAATGCCATCTGCCTCAGTGACCTATAAGGCTGTCTTTTCTATCGCACAGGCTTTTGGTGGTGCGTTGCCGAGAAAGTGGGGCATTGTGATAAGGAACTATTGCGGTATTTCGCTGGATAGTTCGGGTAACTCAGCAAGCTATAGCGGAGTTTATGCTACATCAGCTTAGGAGATTTGAATGGGAGTAATAATACTTCCAAGCAGAAATAGCCTCATTAAGCCTCCTGTTGGCACTCAGATCGACTGGGGACATCCACTTGCCAATGGGCTTATAGGCTGTTGGTTACTTAATGAAGGCGGAGGGCAGACTGCTACTGACTTAGTTGGGCTAAGTCATGGGGCTTTTACTAATATGTCTGGTTCTAATTGGAGGGGTGGGCTAGATGGGATTGGCACATACCTTAGTGCCACTAATCAGTATATTACCTGTGGTGCCAATCCTATTCTCAACCAAGCATCTTCTGCTATTACAGTAATTACTCGTGTGGTTATTGACGTTCTCAAGCCCAATGCAGGGGCTGAGTCAGTAATAATAGGCAAAGATAACGAGTCAACTAGACAACTCAACTTCAATTTAGGGTATGACCCCAATGATTATATTGCTTTCTACGTATGGTGGACAGGAGGAGGTTATACGCAAGGTCTTTCTGCCTATCCCATAGGTAGTCTCAGTGTCGGTAAGTTATATCAATTTGCTGGTAGATGGCAGTCAGGCAGTGGCATTGGGGTATTTATAAATGGCTTACAATCTGGGACAGACTCTGCAACCAAAACAGGCACTATAATCCAAACGACAGAGCCATTCTGTATAGGTGGTAGAGGAGCAACTTCAACCTATCCTTTCAGGGGTTATATAAGCCAAGTCCTTTATTACAATACTTGCCTAACTAAAGACCAGATTGCTTGGCTCTATGCCGAACCTTACTGCTTCCTTCAGCCAGTAGTAAGAAGGTTCTATTCAATACCAGTTGAGGACGTTCTTGTTACGCCTTCTCCAGTCTCGGCGATAGCCCAGGTTGTCGCACCAACAGTCATAAAAGGCTCAATATCAGTTACCCCTAGCCCTGCTTCGTGCCTGGGCCAAGTGGTTGCCCCGACTGTTATTATAGGGGCAGTTTATATTACCCCTTCGCCTATATCTGCTATAGCCAGTGTCGTTGCTCCTAGCGTAGTGAAGGGCTCAATCTCCATCACGCCTTCGACTGCACAGGCAAAAGCCTCGGTGGTTGCCCCGGTAGCTCTGGTAGAGGGTTCAGTCAGCATTACGCCTTCACCTGCCCAGGCCATAGCTTCAGTTGTTGCACCGACGGCCGTTACTGAAAGGACTGCCACAACCTCAGCGCTTTATGGGGTGGCTACATACGGGAACGCAGTATATGGAGTTGTGGGAGAAGAAGGGCTGGCTGTCACTCCCATCCCCATTCAGGCAAAGGCTTCTGTTGTAGCTCCCACAGTCATCAAGGGCTCGGTTAGTATCACTCCGGCATACGCTCAGGCCAAAGGCCAAGTGGCCCAACCTACAGTTAAGCTAGGAAACATAATTTATGCTCCGACCTTTATTCGTGCCATAGCAAAGGCTGTTGGCCCGACTGTGGCTCTTGGAGCCGTAGTGCCTGGTCCTGCCAGTGCCAAAGCTGCTGGTGCAAACCCTGTACTTGTTCTAAGCTCAATATCAATAACACCCACAGCTATTCACGCCATAGCACAGGTCGTCCCGCCGATCGTAGGGGTTGAAACTCCAGTATACGTTACTCCTGACCCCGCAAGCTCACTAGCCGGTGTCGTGGCGCCCACGGTAGTCTGTGGGGCTGTCGTCGTAATTCCTAGCCCTCTTTCAGCTATTGCATCAGTGATAGCGCCAACTGTCAGGCAAGGTGACATCTATCTCATTCCTGGGTATGCCAAGGCGTTAGCGAAAGTCATGGCGCCGACGGTTATTCAGGCATCGCTTACCATAGCCCCGGAGTCCGTAAAAGCCATAGCACGCGGGCAGAATCCTGGCGTTATTCTGGCATCAATGACTATAAGCCCTGCCTTTGTGAGGGCACTTGCCGGGGTGATCAACCCTACGGTGTTTCAAGCCTGGATAGGCAAGAAGTTGCAGGTCAGAGTAATCACTACCACCGCCCGCCAGGTAGATATTCTTACCACTCAGAAGCGCCAGGGAGATGTGGTTACAACGCAGAAACGAAATGTCACGGTCGTAACAGGAGAGTAATATGCTAAAAGCAAAGAACTTTGCAATATCCGAGTTAGCGTCCGGGGTTAATGATGTAGTTACTACATGGGTGCTGAAGTCAGGTGATGGAGCTAAGTTTCCGACCTCTGGCGACTTCCATGTATCCTGCGAGACAGAGATAGCTCTCTGCACCGCCCGGAGTGGGGACTCGCTGACAGTCACCAGGGGGCAGGATAATACAACTGCTGCTGCTCATAGCGCAGGCAGGGGGGTGGGCTTGGTATTATCAGCGGGGACAATAGAGGAGGTACAGGCTCATCTTCCCCTAACCGCAGCTCACGGAGCAACCGGGGCGGTAGTTGGAACGACCAATGCTCAAACCATCACTAATAAAAGAATACAGCCAAGAGTTGACCCTACCACTAGCGGGAATCTTACGCCTGATGTTTCTCAGTATGATTTCTATACAAGATCACAGGCCGGCGGGTCTATAACTTTTGGTGTCCCTGCTGGAACGCCGGTTAATGGGGAAGTCATAACATTCAGGATCAAGAATACCAGTAACTCAGCCGTTATATCGTTTACCTGGAATGGTATCTATAGACCCATAGTGGCGACAGCGCTGCCTGCTAGCTTGAGCTACATTTCCACTGCTGGCTATATTAGTGTGGCCCACTATGGATTCAAGTATAACGCTGCTGATACCAAGTGGGAGTATATCGCTGTAGCTTCCAGAGTTGGGTTTAGCCCAGCATAAGGAGACTATGCCAGAAGTTATCTTTGAGCCGAACAGCGACATCTATACAGTGGATTGGGGCAAAACTGGTGGCGGTCTTTATTATGCCCATCTTAATTATGATGGAGACGAGAAGTCTATCTATACTACTCATCAGTCGGCGCAGTGGCGTGATATTCGCTTCGGTATAGATATGGCTGGCTTTGATGGAACAGATAAGAGCATTAACTTTGTGCAACTGCATTTCAGGTGTAGTGGACTGGCAAGACCTCGTGTAAAAGCGATTTTGCGAAGTGCGTATTTCGGGATGCCTCCCTTGTACACTGTCTACGGCTCTACCCACGGTCTGACTTTAGATTATGTTGACTACGATTATATATGGACAGGGAATCCTGCTTTTAGCGGTGAAGCATGGCAGTGGGTAGACATAGCTCAGGTGCAGATAGGTATATCTGGCTATCCTGTCCTTTTTAATGAGCAATGGCAGGGACCAACATGCTGCAGAATGAAACTGCTAGTCAACTACAATGATTGGCTAACTCCTCCACCAGAACTTAGTGGGTTTCTCTTTTAAGGAGGCTAAATGGACATAGAAACTATTACCAGGTATATCGCAAGGGCAACTATAAGGACTATAGTATTTGTTCGTGACGATGATAGGGCATTGGTTGACCCGACCTCAATCTTCATTACCTGGACAGACCCGAATGATTTGAAAGTGGTCGACCAGGAGAACATTATCTCAAGTGGCCGTCTATCACAGGGCGTCTATGAGCACTACTATAGAACTACAATTAGCTCACCGAAGGGGCAGTGGCGAGGCTTAGCGGAAATCATTGATGGGTCTGGCCCTACAGCGGTAAACACCCCTATGAGTTTTAGCGTTGAAGTGGCATGAGAACATTATCGTCAACTTTACTAAAAGCACAGCAAAGTGGGTTTGTCAAGGCTCTGGTAAAGCTCGTTCTGACGCATGGAGCCACGACCTACACCTACACGAAACCTAGAATACTTGACGTTACAGAGAAGGGGAACGGCAACCTTCAATCGCTAGTTGTGGTACTGGACAACAGCGATAAAAGTCTAACCGACCTCGACCTCAGAGGATATAAGGGTGTCCTATCCTACGGCATAATGACAGTCGCCGGTGAGGAGTATTCCAGTCTTGCCCCAATGTGGATAATGCCCCAGCAGTTCGATTCAAACCCTAATAAGTTGATATGCACGCTTTCGCTGGGAGGCATCTGCAATATGATGGCTGATGACAAGGCCAGCAAGAGTTACGTTCCAACCGACACAGATACAAAGACAGTCAAGACACTAATTCGTGAAATTGCTGGCGATACTGGCGTTACTATGATCGCCTGTTTCAATCACTGCCAGAAGTACGACATCGTTTTCGACAGTGAAGATGACTTGATTGATACCTACAAGCCAGCCGATGGATTCCGAATTTATGAACGAAACAATCGGCTTTCTGCCATAAACCGTTTGCTCGACTACAGTAAGTGCGTTATGAGAGCAGGCACAGACGGGAAAATCCATATCTTCGTTCCCACGACCACAGGCACAACGTACGACTCCGAGTATAGTCTAGAATCAGGACACGCATTCTTTTCAAAGGCACTGAGAAACAGGCTTGTAATTCCGAACTATATCAAGGTTCACTCAAGACCCGATGACGAGCCTCAGTATAGTGGAACGGCTACCGATGCCGAATCCTATGCGTTACTCCCAAAGCCAGATTACTTTCCGATGCTTCTTGAGAGCAATGCTCAGGCCACGAAGATTGCCCAGGCGAAGATTGCCATGGCTCAACTGTGGTCTGAAGGTGGGGCAGCCAGTGTTCCCTTGAACGTAGGGACTGAGGCTTACGATTATGTGAAGGTCACGGACGAAAGAGAAGAGGACTACCGAATAGGCAATATCGGGACATTCACCCGGCATTACAATGTCACAAAGAACGAATGGGAGATGTCCTTCACCTTCGGGAACTGGCAGACTGTCAGGAAGGCGTTAGCAAATCTAGGAGTCACCAGCGATGACCTGGAAAACTACTTCTCACGACTCTCAGTCGGAGACCTCTATGTTGAGCACATCTACGCTGATAGTTTAGACATGGTCTGGATTGACCCCGAGGGGAACATTGACCTCGATAAGATAGGAGACACGTTAGACAATCTCCCAGATGGCGAAGTTTACGCTAGGGTAAAATCACTCCATATTGACGCTGGACAGATTAAGCTGGACGAGAACGTCTGGTATAAAGCAGGCTATGACCCCTCGACCAAGTGGACAGGTAGTAACCTGGATGATTTACCAGACGGCGCCGTTTACCACAGGGTTTTGAGTACAGCTCTAACGGCCGGCGGGTTGGTCTTGCTTGACCAGGTCACCGTGGGAACTTACGGACTTGTCAGAGCCACCGATATATCAGCAGGGCATATTCTACTCTCAACAGTAGTTCAATCAACTGGCTACCAAACCGCCACAAGCGCACAGAAAAGCGCTTGGACTGCCAAGCCTGATACGATGGATGAGATTGGTGAGGGGACTACCTTCCAAAGAGTAAAGGCAACCGAGATTAGCTCAGGGCAGATAAAACTTACATCGGCTAACTTTTGGCAGGGCAAGTATTCTGGTAAGTGGTATCTTGACGGAGATTCCTCTGCGGGCGTGTCCTTAACTGCTGGAACGGGAATCAACATCTGGGGCCGGAATAATGCCCTGACTACGAGGGCAACTGAGACAGGCACAATTCAGTGCTATGTGGGAACGGACGGTGCGATTTATGCGGGGGCGGGTGCTGTGAAACTCAATAGTAGCGGGCTGTTTATCTACGGGCAGTTTCTGAACTTCTACAACGGCACGACGTGGGAGGGATTTGTTGGAGCTAAGGTTGGGGGAGGTGTGAGACTTTCGGCTAGAGACGGCGAACTAGATTTGTATGCCTATAATATCACTATGGCAAGCTGCAACTGGTTAACTCTGCCAACAAGGGCTGGTAACCCAGGGACTGCGGGGGCTGCGTCAATGTATTACAACAGTAGCACTGGCTGGCTTATGGTTTATGCTGAAGGAAGCTGGCATGGAGTTCAGCTAAAATAAGGAGGCAAATTGGACATCGCAAAAGAAAAGGCAGACCTCAAGGAACGGCAAGAGGCACTTGTCAAAGAACTGAACGAAGTCATTGCCCAGGAACAGGCTTTGGCACAACGGAAACAACAACTAATTGAGGAAGCGTTACGGCTCAATGGGGAAGCACGGCTACTGAATAGACTGGACGGCGACAAACCTAAGCCTGATTAAGCCAGCATAGCGTTGAGAGCGACAAGGTTGCCCTGTAAAGCTGTCTGGCATAGAAAGATACCCGAAACAAGCTAACCTCGCCATATATTGTGACCTTAAACCCCCGGGAAACCGGGGGGCTCTTTTTCATTTCAGACCGAGCCTATCAACTGGGCTAAATCTTTCATGTGCTTTCAGCGCCCGCTTTTCTTGGTGAGCTTTGACATAGTTCTCCACCATTCTTAGAGACGCATGGCCTAGCAAATACTTCAAGTCTAGCGGGTCCCCGCCGGCGTCAAGGAAGTTGTTAGCGAAGGTATGCCTGAAAGTATGTGGGCCGAGCTTCTTTCCCGTGATGCCTGCTCGATTACCTACCCGCCTTACTATTTGCTTTATGCCTGATTCGGTTAGCGGCCGCCCTTCCTCACTTAGCCAGACCAAATCATGCTGGGGGCTCCCCCGGGTCCTGAGATATTGCCAGATAGCCTTCAGGACTTGAGGGTTTATCTGCAAAGTCCTCTTTTTCTTACCCTTGCCCAATACTGTTATATGTCTCGATTCAATCTCGATATCGTTGAGCTTCATTCCCAACAACTCACCCAGTCTCATGCCGGTATCGTATAATGTCAGGATGATGGCCTTATCCCGGACGTTACAGACCTTGACCATGGCCCGCATGTCTTCATCTGAGAATATCGGCATGATTTTGTAAGGCAACTTGGGGGCGTTGAAGCTCAGCGGAGTCTTGGAGAGATAGTTCTGTTTGACACTCCAATTAAGGAAGGCTCTCAGCGCCCGGTACTTGGCGTGGTAGGCGTAGATATATTCAATGTTCTGGCTGCTGAAGTATCTCTTTATATCCTGGATCGTGATTTGCTGGAGTTTGGTATCAGCACCAATAAAAGCAACGAACGGCTGTAACCTCTCGCGATAAAAGCCGATAGTTCTTTTCGATTTATTCTCTATCTTTGAGTCCAGCAGGAATTCAGTTAGTGCTTCAGCTACGGACTTGGAAATCAGGGACTCTAAAACCATCTCTTTTGCTATAAACTTCAAGAAATCAGAGACTTTGAGATTCCCTTTGTCGCCATTTCCATCAAGATTTAGGTTCATTTTGAGCCGTGCGAGACTCGAACTCGCGACACCCTGATTAAAAGTCCGAGACCCGAAAAACTAGCGAGGCTTAGTTGGTTTCTTTCTCTTCAGCCTGCTCCAGTCTATAGGTTTGACCTTCCACCAGGCCAGGCCAAGACCTTGTAAGACTGAAGACCAGAATGTGAATCTAGGCTCTTTCACGTTTCAGTTTCCGTATTCTGGTTATGACATGCCTGACTCCGAAAGTAATACCAGCGAGGGCAACCCAGAATAGAACCACACTGGAGATTGCCAGAATCGCATCCCAGGGTTTATTGCCGACAGGAGAGGGGAATAAGTGAAAGAATACTATAATGCCTAATGCAATCACGCCCAATCCGGCACACACTAGGCCAACGAACCTGATATATTCTCTGGCGGTTACGCTATCTGCGCTTTTCATTTGAGTCTCCTGATGCACTCAATGACCGGCGCTGCGTCCTGGCAGTCTTCAAACTTATACTTCTTGTAATTGTTTTCTAACCAGGTGTCGCCAGCGACTTTGCGGACCCGCAGGACGTGAAACTCATTGTCTAATAGACACGCGACAATATCACCGTTATCTATCGCACCTTGTCGGTCAACTACGATCACATCTCCATCACTGATTTTGGGCTCTAGGCAATTTCCCCGGACAATGTAGGCCTCGATATGCTTAGTGACGGATTTTCGCCGGGGGATATAGACATATTCTTCCGGCTCCACGTTATCACCTGCCTTGAAAGGGAAAGCTTCCCACGAATAGACAGGAATACTCTGAGGGGTGGCAAGTTTCAAGCGGTCAAGAAGATCCTCGGTAGTTTCAGCGCGCGGGCGAGTATCTTTGATTTCCTTAATATATCCTGCTGCTTGATAAAGTTCCTCGGGCTTGATGTTGAAGGCGTGGGCGAGCTTGAGAAAGGCATCAGCAGATGGGCGCTGGACACTCTTTGAACCTTCGAGATTGGCGATATATCCTCTGTCTAATCCCGATCTGTCGGCTAGTTCTTGTTGCGTCCAGTTTCTTTCTTTCCTTAATTCCTTTAACTTGGCCGATAATGCCATCTGTGCAAATATCTTAGCACTATTGGTAAATTTGTCAAGTCTCCTAGTTCTAAACATAATATTCTTTAAGAGATGGTTTTTCATCGTAATTCGTTCGTATAATGCCTATTGACAAGATTTTTGCCCATTGTTAAACTGTCACCATGTTAAGCAAGCCCATCACTACCCTAGTCGAAATACAGAATAAGGAAGAGTTAACCGATAAGGCAATGGCAGAGCGGTTAGGATGTTCCAGGCAGCTCTGGCAGATGACAAGGAGTGGGAAAATCCCGCCCGGCAATACAGTTATAAAATGTATCTCTAAGAATTTTCCTGAGTTACATCTAGAGGTCATATATTTTTTGTCTCAGAGTGCGGATAGATTAACCAAGCAAGGTGACGAATAACAAATGAACCCCAGAGACTCAGGACACAAGGGCGGAACAGCGACAAGGGACAATCACCCTACGCTATGTCCTTTGTGCGGGTCGTTAGTTAAAAGCCAGTTTTATAAGGAGACTGGACAACGAGGAGGTGAAGCGACATTAAAGAAATACGGAAGGGAATATTACGTTGCAATGGGTAAAAGGGGAGGGAGACCAAGGATACTCGCCGCGGAGTCGAGCGGCAATCAAATACAAGAGGGGCTGGAAGTGACCTCATCACTCCCGGCCCCGGGAGGATTAACTTGAATAAAGTAATTCTAAAACTAAGCGGGCAGGCAAGTCAAGTAGCCTTTCTGACCTCACCATCAAAAGAGGATATTGAAAGGGAACGCTGCGCTAAATGCCACTGGGCAAATCCAGAAACTTGCAGGATATGTAAGCAGGGGAGGGAAGATGGCAACAGAAGTTAAGGACGAAACCCTAACCGCGGAGAATGTCCAGGTGAATCTCAAGACTCTACAAGTTGCTCGATATGGACGGTGGCTTCCGAGGGACATAGCCAGAGCAAGAATAGTTGAGGCTGTAATTGAAAGTCTCAACATCGAAGACAGGGCGACGCTGGCTGAATATGAGGTCAGGGAGAACCCCTGTGAGGAGGAACGATGATTTGTCTTGATTGCGGCGCCGACTTTACAGAGATGGACCAGACGAACCAGGAGTACAGGAACGGCCAGTGTCCGGAGTGTCGCGGAGAAGATATAAAGGAGAAAACAGATGATGTTCGAGAACATAGAGGAACTGCTGATGACGACAGATTGCCGTGTCGTATCAGCTAATGAGGAACGCTGGCTCTGTTGGGACAAGGACGCTAAGGCCTGGTGCGTGATGGAGCGTAAGCGCTATGCCAAAAAGAGCAAGCCTCTCTACCAGGGCAATGACCTCAGAGAAGCAATGCAATTTCTACGATAGGAGGGAACATGACACAAGAAGGAAGAGAGTTAATCAAACCAGGCGAGACTCAAGACATATTTGAGTCTCCGCTTGCGGTGATAGCCGATGCCGGGATTGTGGCTATTGCTGAGCAAGCCGAAAGGCGCATTGACGCTTTCAATAAGATCAAGAAGTTTGCACTCAAGTCCACTAACCGCCAGGATTGGGTCAACGAAGGTGGCAAGCCGTATCTCCAGGACTCCGGGGCGAACAAGATCGCAAGGGCTTTCGGCGTGTCCTGGAGATTATCACCGCCAGAGATACAGAATCTCGATGGTGGCCATTACCTTATCACTGTCAAAGGCGAGTTTGCTATAGGTGGCGCTGTGATCCAAGCTGTAGGCGCTCGCGCCAGCAATGATCCGTTCTTCACTGACCGCTACCAGGGCGAAGGGGAGAAGAGACACAAGGTAACAATGCCAGGCAGTGAGGTAGATCGGGGTGATGTCATCAAGTCTGCCGTGTCCAACTGCACAGGCAATGGAGTCAAGAAGCTCCTGGGTTTAATGAATATGACCTGGCAGGATCTTGAGGACTATGGCGCAATCAAGCAAGCCGATGTTCAGGGATTCCAATTCAAGGGCAAAGCGCCGACTCAGGCTGGGAAGCCAGCCGCGAAGCCAGCCGAAGGGCCAGCAGAGAATGGGGCGATGGCAACTGAACCCCAAGTCAAGGCCATCCATGCCATCTTAACGGCTATGAAGGTCAGTGACGAGCTCGGGAAGATGCAGAAGGTAGCAGGGATTCTAGGACTCAAAGAAATCCCGACTTCCCTGGCGAAGTTGACCAAGAGTCAGGCTAGTACAGTGATTGGAGCACTCCAGAAAGAAGTAGGGGGCGAGCAATGATAGTTGAGAAGGTTCTCGAAAGTAAGCAACAGAAGATAAGGCAGTGGCCAGTAAATGCTAACCGCGCTAGTGAACTCGGCAATGAGTGCTTACGCTACCTTGTCCTTAATCGAACACGATGGAACGAAAAGACCCTGCATGATGCCCGACTCCAGATGATCTTCGACATGGGGAGAATGGTCGAGGACCTGGTTTTCCAAGACCTGAGAGAAGCGGGGTTTACGATAGTGGAGCAACAGCGGGCTTTCTCCTGGCAGAAGTATCAAATCACCGGGACGATAGACTTCAAGTTGGCTATAGACGGCCAGGTTTACCCATGCGAAGTCAAGTCGGCAGCTCCAAACGCCTTTGCCAGCATTAACTCAGTGAGCGACATGCTGCATCACAAGTGGGCCTATATGCGGAAGTACCCGGCCCAGCTCACGCTTTATTTACTAATGGACAACAAGGAACGAGGGCTCTTTCTATTTAAGAACAAATCTAGCGGAGAACTCAAAGAAATCTGGATGGACTTAGACATGGACTTCGCCGAGTCCCTTGTCCAGAAGGCCGAGGCAATCAACAAGCATGTGGCTGAGAGGACGCTGCCGGAGCCGATGGAGTACAACGAAGACATCTGCCAGGACTGCGGGTTTGTCCATATCTGTCTGCCGGACAGGGTCGGCAAGGAAGTCGAAATCTCTGACAACACCGAACTCTTGGAACTGGTTATGCGCTATCACGCACTCAAGCCCGGCGCCAAGGAATATGACGAGGTAAACGACAGGATCAACAAGCTCGTCGAGGGCAGGGAGAAAATCCTGGTCGGAGACTACTTCATTGAAGGGAAATGGCAGGAGCGGATGGGCTATGACATTCCCAAGGAAATCAAGGCCCAATACCAAAAGCCAGGGCAGTTCTGGCGAAAGAATATCATCCTGGTAGAAGGGAAAGGAGAAAGAACAAATGGCAACTGAAGGCACACAAGCCATCTTAGACTTGGCAATACCCAAGGAGGCGCAGGAGCTAGTGTCTCAGGTCGAGAATGACTTGGTGGTCGCCCAGCGCTTCTCCATCGTTTCCAACGAGAACTATGCGGAGGTTGGTGAGGTACTCAAACGAGTCAAGGGACGCTACCAGGAGATAGAGGCCAAGCGCAAGGAAATGACAGCTCCCCTAGACGAGACCAAGAAGAGAATCATGGACTTCTTCCGGCAACCCCTGGACCGGTTGGCCAATGCGGAGCGAGCGATTAAGGCCGAAATGGTGCGGTTCACCCAAGAGCAGGAGCGACTCCGGAAGGCCGAGGAAGAGCGATTGCAGAGGCTCGCGCAGGAAGAGCAGCGCCGGCGTGACGAGGCCCTGCAGAAGCAGATTGACGCAGCCCAGGAGCGAGGCGATGAGCAGGCTGCTGAGACACTGCTACAGTTCGCCACCGAAACAGCCGTGCCGGTTGTTCAGGTCGAGAGGCCCAAGGTCGAGGGAATCAACGTGGTCAGGCGCTGGAAGTATCGGGTTGTTGACGAGTCTCTGATACCACGGGAATACCTGGTCCCTAACGAGAAGCTCCTGGCCAGTATCGCCATCAGCTCGAAAGGCACTGCCAAGATAGCCGGCATCGAATTCTATCCCGAGGCCGTAATAGCCTCGAGGACTCTATAGGAGCCGAGGACAAAATACAAACAAAGGGAGGGAAACATGTCTGAAATAAAGGAAAACCTAAATGTCAAGGTCTTACGAACCGAAACCCGCGACCTGCCCTGCAAGCTTACTGTTGAGGAGCTGAGGGACAAAGCCGATGAGCTAGCTACGACAGTCCAAGCGATTGAAAGCGAGAAGGCACTGGCAGGTAAATATGACAACTGACTCTTCTTCTTCCTCCTTTCTTTGCTGTTGGGGGACTGGACCTCTCCAGTCTCCCCCTTTTCTGGAGGCATGAATAGTATGACAGGAGAGAGGAATGAATGAAGCACCTAGACTTCTTTTCAGGAATCGGCGGTTTTGCCCTAGCCTGTCAGTGGGCAGGGATAGACACGATAGGCTTTGTGGAGATAGACAAGTATTGCCAGAAGGTATTGAGAAAACACTGGCCCGATGTCCCGATAGTAGAGGATATTAGAGATGTCGAGAAAATCAAAGAGATTGTTGCCAACGCCCAGGGGGGCGTTATCAAGCAGCACGGACAAACACGGGAGTCCATCAATGGTGAAGGGAGAACACGGATGGAGCCTGTCGGCCGCAATTCACGACGAGCAGATATATTACTCACAGAATCAAGTAACAAATCTTCAGCCATCCTTATTACCGCAGGATTCCCTTGCCAGCCTTTCAGTGTTGCCGGGAAGCGAGGAAGCACGGAAGATGACCGCTACCTCTGGCCTGAAACTATCGCAGTTATTAAAGCCGTCAAGCCTTCCTGGGTATTGCTTGAAAATGTTACTGGAATCATCAACCTGGCGCTCGACACTGTGCTATCTGACCTGGAAGGTGCGGGCTACGCCACGGAAACGCTTATTATTCCAGCTTGCGCCGTCAACGCCTGGCATAGACGAGACAGAGTTTGGATTGTGGGCTTCACCAATGAGCTCAGACTACAAGAACAAAGAATACGACCAATGGACAACGAATCTCAGCAACCAGGTCAAGATGTTGCCAACACCCAAAGAGAGGGACTGGAAAGGGCAGACACAGAGAGGGATTCACGCTCCACAGGACAGCCTCTGCAATCTCTTGCCTACTCCCGATTGCTCGGACAGGCGGAGCGAGAATTGCAAACAACAGGGATTGCACAATGTGATTGGTGGGCAGTTGAACCCGAACTGGGTAGAGTGGCTCATGGGATTCCCGCCCGGGTGGACAGACTTAAATGTCTAGGAAATGCCATAGTGCCACAAGTGGCTTATGAGATTATCAAGGTGATTGCTATGACAGGAGCGAGACATGGCTAGAGGACGATTTGTAAGTAAGGCGATCAGTCTGGATGAGAAGGTAGATGCCCTCTCGGATGATACCGCTAGGTTACTTTTCACCTGGTTGATCCCTCACCTTGATTGTGAGGGCCGAGTGTTCGGGGATGCCCAAACAGTCAAGAGTATTGTCTTCCCCCGGCGGAACATTTCCCCCCAAAAAGTCGAGAAATATCTCAAGGAATTCGAAACCCATGAGCTAATTTGTCGTTATTCTGTCAACGGAAATCAATATTTATGGATGCCAAACTTTGAAAAACATCAGCCAGGGTTGCGAAAAGATAAGGAAGCTCAGTCTCAAATCCCCCCGTTTACTCCAGAGTTAAGACGGAGTGAAGACGGAAATGGTCTAACGCAAGTTAAAGTTAAAGATAAAGATAAAGTACAAGTTAAAGAAGAAGTTAAAGAGACCCCCCTTAATCCCCCCACCGGTTCCCTGTTTGATCCATTAATAGAAAAAGCACTAAAGGATTACGAAGACACTATCGTTCTGCCGGGAACTCTACTTAGTGCCGAAATGAAGGCCGAATTACTCCAGGCTTGTCAGACCTTCAGCCCGGCGCTCGTGAGCAAGGCCATTAAAGAAGCAGTCAAGCAGAATCAAAGGACATGGAGATACATTCGCGGGATTCTCAATAACTGGCACAGGGATGGCAAGGGTGAGATGGGCACTGAAACGCAGTGAAAGAACAAGACAAAGACAGAATCAACCGACTAGGAGGGCAGAAATGAGAGAGAAGATAGCAAGCATATTGGGGCAATTAACCAAACGGATAATAGAATGGGAAAAATCAGATATGCCTGACTTTAATAAGTCTATTGAGATTTTTAGCGAACTCGAATGGGCTAAGAAAGAAATCCTCTCACTAATGAGGGAGGGGATTAAGAAGGTGGAGAATCCCTACTGGAACAAGATAGCGGTGATTGATTATTTAACTGGAAAGTTTGAGGGATTTGAGGAGTTCCGTCAGAAGATTCTCAAGGCATTGGAGGAGAAATGAAAGAACCACCACAAGAGATTCAGGTAATTAAAGAGGAGAAGATGAAATGACAATAGAAGAAGCGATTGAAGGAAACAAAGCATTGGCGGTTGACCTCGATGGATGCGGACAAGAGAGAGTTGCGGAAGGTGTTAAGCTAGGCATCGAAGCCCTGAAGCGAATTAAGAACGCTAGGGCGGGCAGCAAGACTATAGTTCGCTTATTGTTACCGGGCGAGACCGATTCCTAAGAGTGGGATGATATGAAACCTAAAATAGAAGTCATGGGAATGGGGTTTAATAATTCTGACTACCATGGTGCTTTCACGGCGCCGGTAAAGCAGGTTATCAAGAGCGTGGTAAGTAATCCGTGCCTTCATCTATTCTCAGGTAGTAGCCTTATCGGTGATGAAAGAGTAGATATTGACCATCCCAACAGCACCCTACAAATGAATGTGAAAAGTTTTATTGCAACCGATAGGCGAGATTGGCTTTGGGTAGTGTTAGACCCACCTTATCAAATAACAAGAACCAACCAAAAACTTAGTGGCTATGGTTTAGCAGGTTGCGTAGCCTCAGATGTGCAATTCAGGCGGTCATTAAAGCGATACTTTCAAAACCATGCTGAGAATATCCTCTGGCTCGATATTTGTGCCCCGATGATAAAGGGATTCAAGCGACAGAAGCTATGGCTGTTTTTGCCCGGTGGCTTTCATACAGTAAGAGTTTTGTCATGGCTGAAACGTATTAGTAAGCCGATGGAGCTATGACAAAGATAAAAGATTGGTTTTGGAGATGGTTTATTATGGACTTATTAGAAGCATGCCCATAAGAGTTGGAGATATGATGTTCAAGACTAAAGTAACAGCCGAGATAGTAGTGACCGAGCGAGACCTGAGAGAGCAGGTCCGGGACTTGTGCAAGCTCTTCGGTTGGAAGATGTATTTCTCCTGGACGTCGATCCACTCTCCCCGGGGGTTCCCTGATTTGGTTTTGGCCAACCCTGAGCAGAAGCGGGTGATCTATGCCGAGCTCAAGAGCGAGAAGGGCAAGCTCACGGAGTACCAGAGGGAATGGCTGGAAACCCTGGCAGCGTGTGGGCAAGAGGTTTACCTACTTCGTCCAGCAGATATTGAGGACTTCGCGGAGGTTCTCAGGGAGCCGCTGACTGAGCCGGTGAGCAAAGGATGGTGACATGAGACCGAGACTTTTGGACTTATGCTGCAAGGCAGGCGGGGCTAGCGTAGGTTATGCCCGGGCAGGGTTTGAGGTTGTCGGTGTGGACATAGACCCTCAGCCTCACTTTCCGTTTGAGTTTCACCAGGGAGATGCCCTGACCTATCCCCTTGAAGGGTTTGACGCTTACCATGCCAGCCCACCGTGCCAGGCTTACTCAATGGCCGGACAACAGTGGCGGGCGAAAGGCATTGAATATCCCGACTTAATAGGACAGACAAGAGAATTACTGAAGGCAACCGGATTGCCTTATGTGATTGAAAACGTGTTGGGTGCACCATTACTGAATCCGGTGAAGTTGAATGGGGCGATGTTTGGTATGCGAGTGCGCCGGACACGACTATTCGAGACTTCCTTCTCGATGCCCTTAATTCTCTGCCCGAAAGAAGAACGGTCATCTTTCAGAACGGGAAGGCCAGTGAGGGAAGGCGATATTGTTACTCCCGTTGGTCACTTCTCAAATGTGCCATATATCAAACGGCAAATGGGCATTGACTGGATGACCGCGGCTGAGCTTTCTCAGGCAATCCCGCCTGCTTACACCGAATTCATAGGGAAATACCTGCTCTCGGCTGTGATGTCGAAATGCTACAATAGGAGTATATGAGTACCGGCGTGGACCTCGTAGAGTGTAACCTGACTCGCCAAGAGGAACAGGTAAGACGAACCTTGAACAGTCAGGAGGCAAAGGTCATCATTTTGATGCGTGAGATGGCTTACCAGACAATTACGGTCAAGATAGAGAATGGAAAGGTGATACACAAAGAGCAACATAGAAGCATTAAAGACTAGCTGAGCCTATCGAACCAGTCGGGGGCGAGCTTACCAGGGAGACCTGGGGCTCGCCCTTTTCGTTATTGCGATGGCTACGTTTTGGCAGATTCTAAGCACTGAGAACAGGAACAAGCTGGCCAGGTTCTATGAGCAGAGCTTTGGCCAGCCATTCCTGCCACCTGAGAGGCATGAGGAACGGGTCCGGCTCCAGGGGAAGCTCGAAAGCCTGGAAGAGATAGACAAGCTCATGCGCCAAAAGCCCAGTGGGAGAATGGGGCGTGAGTGAAGGCGACTGCCGGCACTGCAGGAAGTGGGGACGATGTCCTGGCAAGGAATGGTACTCATTCGCCGACATTCGATTCTGTGTTCAACAGGTGTTCTGGTTGCTGAAGTGGGCCTGGGTCCTGAGGCAGGGACGCTGGCCAGCTCCGGAGACCGTGGTCGAGTCCGGGGTCCGTGGCAAAATGAGTGCCGGAGCGCCGTTTGCCAAGGCGATTCTCATTATTGCTGAGCTAGACCAGAGACTCGCCAGGACGGGACTCAGGGGGGAGCTGCTGGTCGAGCAGTGTATCAACCGGGAGAAGATGGACTATCTCAGCGACAATGCCAAGGATGCGCTGTACTATGTTTCGGGCTGGAGTCGCAACCCTAGAAGTTTTGCACAGTGGTTAGCGGACAGGAAATACTGGCGAAAACCTGATAAAAACATCGTGAAAACAGGGGCTTGACAAGACCTTTCTATCGTGATACCCTATTGACAACGTGGGCGTTTCGTACGCCCACAAGCCATTTTAAGGCCACCTTTCGGGGTGGCTTTTCCATTATAGGCACTTATTGGAGCACGATTTCGACTCGTAAGTCGCATCATGTCTCCAAATACAATACACGGAGGTGAAAATGGATTTCTCTCTATTATGGCTAACACTCGCAGCGTTTTTCGGTGGTATTCTGGCAGCGGTCCTGGGGTGGATTGAATCCCATGGGGCCTTTGAGGGCCGTAAGTTCTTCGCAAGCATCATCCGGGCTTTTGTGGCTGCGGTGGTAGCTGCCCTGGCTTATCCATACATAGGGCCAATCACTATACCAGTCCTGCTCGGTGCACTCCTGGCTGGTGCTGGTGTTGATGTCTTAGGCCATCGGTTAGCCGGAACTGGCACCACGACTGGCAATACTACAACCAGTCCCCCGAAGTAATAACTTGTTTGCTCCAATAAGTGCTATGACTATTTGATTAACATGAGAAACGGATTTTTCTGCTGGCTGAATATCAAAGAGTTTATGAACAC
>Ga0315289_10001367_pt1 | contig 37808 bp, 35 predicted proteins | sample YL17G11_40_MG_FD_203452 | JGI IMG/M metagenome (GOLD analysis project Ga0315289, IMG submission 203452) | Sediment microbial communities from Yellowstone Lake, YNP, Wyoming, USA - YL17G11_40 | ecosystem: Environmental > Aquatic > Freshwater > Lake > Sediment | place: USA: Wyoming | collected...
TCTTCATCACGACCCTCGTCATAGTCATCAACAGCCTCACATGGCACAAGCTGATGGAGAGGGCGGACAAGGGCACGTTTAAGCCGATCATCAGCATCGACCTCTCAGGAATAGGGAAGCTTGAGGCGAGGGCCATGAGCAGCTTCGACCTCGAGGACCTACACCTCCCGAAGTCGTTCTCGGCCGGCGTTCAGAGGCTCAGGAGGTACTCAAGGGCGGAGAAGCTCATCGCCTACTCCGCCGTCCTCGCCCTCACCCTCTTCCTCATGTTCTCGGAGGCGCATCGCCTCCCCTCCCTCTCAGCCATCCAGGCAGGGTTCAGCTCGCCCCCCGCCGACCTGCTCCCCCAGCTGCCCCTCTACATTCTATTGACGATGGGACGCCTAGGTGTAGCGTACCTGATCTCGCTGGCGGTGGCCATAGGGCTCGGCGTCCTAGCCGCGGAGAGTAAGCTCATGGCGGCGATCATCTACCCTATATACGACATCGGGCAGGGTGTCCCAATCCTCGCCCTCTTCCCTGTGATCTACCTCGGGCTAACAGACTTGATAGGCTCACAGAGGGTTGCCCTAGAGGTCACCTGCATCGTCATGCTCGTCTTGGACATGATCTGGTATATGTTCATCAACATCACGAGCGCGGTGAAGAACATCCCCTCCGAGCTGAGGGAGGTGGGGCAGCTCTTCGGCTTCAAGGGGCTGAAGAGGGTCACCCACCTTATCATCCCCGCGATCCTGCCTGCTATAGTGACGGGCAGCATCCTCTCCTGGGGTACGGGGTGGAACACCATCATCTTCTCGGAGTACCTGCCCCAGACGGACCCCGCGGTGCCAGCCGTCTCGGTGCCCGGGCTAGGCTCTTTCCTAGACATCTCGGGCTACGTCTATGGGAACACGGTGCTCCTCGTCTTCATCCTCATGATCATATCGGCGATAGTCCTCTCAATGGAGGCGCTCATCTGGCGCCGCTTACTCAGACGATTCGAGAAATACAGAATGGAGGTTTAACGATGCCTGCACTTGATGTAAAGAATGTTAGCAAGACCTTCGTCGAGGACAAGAACAAGGTCGCCGCCCTCGACGACGTCTCGTTCACCGTCGAGGACGAAGAGTTCGTCTGCCTTGTCGGCCCCTCTGGCTGCGGCAAGTCGACGATGCTCAGGGTAATAGCCGGCTTGGAGAAGGCGGACTCCGGCGAGGTGATGTTCGAGGGGAAGCCGATCATGAAGCCGACGCCTAAGATCGCGATGGTCTTCCAGCTATTCGGTCTCTTCCCGTGGAAGACGGCGATCGAGAACGTTGAGGTCCCACTCGAGGTCCTCGGGGTGTCGAAGAAGGAGCGCGTAGCGGTCGGCATGGAGTACATCAAGATGGTGAACCTCGAGGGCTTCGAGAACACCTACCCCCACGACCTCTCGGGCGGCATGAAGCAGCGTGTCGGCATAGCCCGCGCCCTAGCCCTGAAGCCCGAGATCCTGTTGATGGACGAGCCATTCTCCAGCCTCGACGAGCTGACGGCGAAGACCCTGCGTGACCTCGTCCTCAGCATCTGGAGGAAGAGGTATGAGCCACCGAACAGCATCGTTATGGTGAGCCACAACGTGGAGGAGGCCGTCTACATGGCGGACCGCGTCATAGTGATGTCGCCGCGCCCAGGCAGGATAGTCGGAGAGGTGAAGATAGAGATACCGAGGCCGAGGTTCGAACATAGGCGGGAGCCTGTATACTTCAGGTTCGTCGACGAGGTCATGGAGATGCTCGGAGACGGCGGCCACGTCTTGAAATCCTGAAGCAACTTTTATACCCGGTCCGCCCACCGATCTAGGATCGCTTTGGTCAAACCGTTCATCATCGGGACCACCAACTCCAGGGACATGCTCCACGCCGGAGCCGAGATCCTCAGGAAAGGCGGATCCGCGATAGACGCCGTCGAAGCAGCGATACGCCTAGTCGAGGCCAACCCGAATGACACGAGCGTTGGCCTCGGCGGTATACCGAACCTGCTGGGCGAGGTGGAGCTGGACGCCTCCATCATGGACGGCAAGACCCTGAGGACCGGCGCCGTAGGCGCTGTGAAGGGTTACCTCCACGTCATCTCGATAGCCCGTAAGGTGATGGATGTGACGCCGCACGTGATGCTCGTCGGCGAGGGGGCGGGTCTCTTCGCCGGGAAGATGGGGTTCAAGAAGCAGGACCTCTCCACGCCTGAGAGCAGGGTGGCCTACAAGGCCTTCCTCGAGCAATCCTACGATAAGGAGCCGGGGGTGGGTACAAGGCAATGGTATGCGAGCTACGACCTCGACTTCGGCCTCAGGAACTGGTACGATAAGCTGACGGATAAGCAGCACGGCACCGTCAACATAATGGCGCTCGACGCGAATGGGGACATGTGCACCGGGGTCTCGACCAGTGGCACGGCGTACAAGTTCCCGGGCCGCCTCGGAGACAGCCCAATCATCGGCGCAGGCAACTACTGCGACAACCGGTACGGCGCAGCCGCCTGCACCGGACGCGGCGAGCTCGCTATCAGGCTGAGCACAGCCAGGAGCATCGTCTCCTACCTGGAGGCCGGGATGAGCCTGAAGGACGCCTGTGTGAGGGCGATGAGGAACGTCAACGCCCTCCACGATAAGGGGAGCATGAACTGCGTCGCCATGGACAACAAGGGCAACACGATGAGCGCATCAGTCAACCGTGAGAACATCCACTACTATATGGACGTCGATATGAAAGAGCCAGAGGAACGAAAAGGCGTCTGGGTCAAGGAGTAGAAGCACTTTGGCGAAGCCCCCTAAGACTTCAAGAGGATAACCCCAGACATCTGCGGCGACAGGATACCAGTCTCCGGGGAGGTCGTAGCCCTCCTCCACGTCTACTTCGAGGACAGGGTCCTCATGAGGCGCCCCTAGCCCTTGTCCGGGGCCCCCAGACCGTAGATGCCCTTAACGTCTTCTTTTATCCTGCAGTCACCATGGCACATCCTGAGGCTCGAAGGGTTCTGCCTGAAGCCCAGCCCCTGTAATATTTTTGCAGAGTGGACGTTCCCCTCGGGGACGCCGACCCATAGCCCCTCCCCGGCGACCTCATCCATCAGGGCGTTTAGAAGGTCCACAGCCTCGCCGCGACCCGGCTCACAGATCCATGGCCCCGCCTTGAAGGAGTCTGAGCCCTCCCTTCCCATGATGTACCCGACCAGTCTGCCCCCGTTTTCGGCCTTGAAGCAGAGGCCCGGGAACTCGTGGAGGGTCCGCCTGAGGATCTTCTCCCTGTCGAGGCCTGTGAAGCGGGTGTCCAGCGCCCTGATTCCCGGGATGTCACCCGGCGTGATCGGCTCTATCCCCGCGTAACTATGCTTGACGGCTTCCCCTACGAACCTCAACGAGTCGTACTCGGCCTTGAATCCGAGGCGCCTGTACAGGGGGATGGCCTTCGGGACGGCGTCGAGCCTCACCGATGATGCGCCTGACTCGGCGAGGTGGTCCATCGCCCTCCTCATCAGGGCCATGCCGATGTCCCTGCCCCTAGCCTCCGGTGCGACTATGAGGTTCCCTATCCAGGCCACGGGACCGTAGCTGGTGGTGGCGACCATGCCGACGTCCTCTCCATCGACGCCTGCGACGAAGCAGCCGTGGGGCTCGTAGGAGAGGATCCGCTCCATGTCGGCCCGCGTGTTCCCCCAGCCCGCGACCTCGAAGAGCCTGAGGGCGAGGTCGATGTCGCGGCGGGTCATGACGCGGATCGCCGGGGCGTTCATGACGTTTTTATTCGTTGAACCCGTATAAAAGGCGGTTAGGCTAGACGCCGCCCCTCTCCGCGACGGCTCGCCCAAGGAGACCCGAGAAGAAGGCTTCGCCGAGTGGCTCCCCGCTCGTGCCAGGGCAGGCTACGTCGGCCCTGATGATGAAGAGGTCGCCTGAGCGTTCGACCCAGAAAGGATACATCCTGCATAGAAGGGCTCTACGGTCGTAAGCCGAGCACCCGTCGTCTGAGAGGAAGAAGCACCTTCCGTCGATTTTCCTCATCTCGGCGACGAAGGGCTCCCGCCCACTGATGGGCTCGGCGAACTCCTCACCGCCGTGCTGGCCTTCGAGTCTTGATATGTCGCTCTCGAGGAGCAGGATGCGCCTCTCCCTTCCGCCGTCGTCCCTGCAGCAGGCTCCGCACCTGGTGCAGTCCCAGCCGAGGTTGACTGGGTAGAGGAACTCGATGGTCTTTTCCGATGCATCCAGCCTCAGGGACGCTCTCCTGTACACCATGTAGCGTGGTTTCTGCGCGCTCAACTCTCAGCTACTTCCTTCTATCGAAGGCGTAGTCGACCGCGGCCTCCGCGAGCGCCTGTAGTGGGTCTATGACCGGCACCTCCAAGTCGCCCTGCTTGAGGACGAGGGAGACCTCCGTGCAGCCACATATGATCGCCTCTGAGCCCTCCTCAACGAGTTCCTCGCCTACTCCGCGAAGGATACTGCCGCCTCCACCGAGGTCGCCGACCTTGACGTGCTGGTAGATCGCCCTCATCACGTCGGCCTGCCGGCGTGGAGGAGGCGTGATGATCTCGATGCAGGCCTCGCTGAACGCGTCGTGGTATAGCCTGCTGGCTAATGTCCCATCGGTGGCTAGAAGGCCGGCTCTGGTTATGTCCGTGGATTTTTTGCGCGTCTCCTCTGCGGCGAGCCTTATCATGTGGATGATCGGGAGCTTGAGCTCTCTCGTGAGGTCGTCGTAATAGTAGTGGGCGGTGTTGCAAGGGATTATGATGAAGTCGGCGCCCGCCGACTCGAGGGCCCTGCCGGTTCTCAGCATCTCGGGGAGGGGGCTCGGTCCCTTGCCCAGGATCGCCGGCGTCCTGTCGGGTACCTTGGAGTTGCTGTAGATGATGACCCTCAGGTGGTCCTGGTCCCGCTTGGCGGGCGTGGCTCGGATGATCCTCATGAATAGGTCAGCCGTCGCCTCGGGGCCCATGCCGCCTAATATGCCAACGATCTTCTCCGTCAATCCTCCTCGCCAAGATGGGTAGCGGCGCCTCGGAAAAAGGTTGCACTATCAGCCTCCGCTAGGAGCGCAGAAAAAGGGAGTTTAAAGAGTTTGGCGACAGGTTAGGGTTGTAAGCCTGCTAGAGCTTGTTGTTCTTTAGGTACCTGATGAGGTGATCCGAGGGATCGAATATTTCCTCCTGATCCTGCCCCTCTTCATCTTTTACTGATTTACTTGGCTTCGTCTGCTTAGGCGCGTCTTCAAGGAGCGTCATGTACCGTTCAACGCTCTCGTTGAACTCCTCCTCCATCCACTTATGCTCCGTTATGTCCTTGATGGCGCTGACGACGAACTTGACCCTCCCCTCCGTCTTTATGGGCGACCATGAGTGGGAAACCCACTTGGGCTCACCGGACTTCGTTATGATGCGGTACTCGACGTTCGAGCATCTTCCCCCCTTGAGGCTCCTCAGTTTCAGCGACTGGACCTTCTCTTGGTCCTCAGGGTATATGATGAGCTCCGCCTGCTTTCCTAGTAGGTCCTCAGGCGGATATCCTATCACGTCAATGCTTTTGGGGCTGAGGTAGGCTATCGTCCCGTCAGGTCTCGTGAGCATTATCATGTCATGGGTGTTCTCCACGATGCTTCTGAAGGCCTCTGCGCACTCCCTCAAGTACCTCTCCACGCGCTGCCGCTCCACCGCCATGCTGATGCACCTGGCCAGCACGTGATAGTGGCTCGGGTTGGCCTCCTTCCTGACATAATACTGGACCCCGACGGAGAAGGCCCTCTCGACGACCTCTTCAGTCTCCTTTCCCGTATACAGGATGAAGGGAAGGTCACTTACCTCCCTCACCCTGCGAGCAAGCTCTAAACCGTCTACCTCGGGCATCGAGTAGTCCGAGACTACGCAGTCATAGGACTCCCTGCCAAGCCTAGCGAGGAGATCCGACGACGTGTTGACCGACGTTATCCTGAAAAAATGGTTGATGTCCTCGAGGAAGAACTTGGTGAAGCGTAGCTGATCCGGCTCGTCGTCGATGTGCAGGATCCGTATAGTCTCACCCTTTACGGATGGCTCTGCCAACCCATAATCACGACTTAAAAGATTAATCTGGAGGATATTTAAGGAACGTATTACACCTCATATGGATGCCTGACCAGTATTCAAAACAAGGATTCAGAATCAGATACACAGAATATGGATTCAGGATTCATGGTTTAATCCAAGCTATGTATTAATTTCCCATTTCCGGGTATTCTTTAATGTAGTTTATGGATGTGTTTCTCAATAATGGGTTTGGGAGATAAGATTATGGAGAAACTAGGAAATTTCTTTCTACTTCCATAAGATAATGTTATATGAAGGCACCACACGCTCACCGAGTGAGTGTAACTTACTCCGACCTTATTCGGCTTGAAGGATACGCTTTATGCGTTCCTGTAGCCGGCGTAGACCGGTTTCAGTCACGGGTTTCGCGCGCTCCTATGAGAAACGTTTTCAGGAGCTCCGGTGTCCGGTCAGCATCCCAGTTAGTTCCGCAGGCCATCTAACGCTCTCTTACTCCTGTTCTTAAGTTTTCTCTCCGTCAACCCCCTGTTCTCGCCCCTGTAAGGCTCCCCTCTCACTAACATGAAGTACATGATCCGGGCCATCTCGTGGGCCACAGCCACCACCGCGCACCCAGCGCCCCTCCGCCTCGAAAGCCGCTCAAACATGCCTCCGAGCCTAGGATCATAGCGGACCGCGGTCTGAGCCGACTCAACCAACGCCCACCTCAACTTCTTATTACCCGGATCCGAGACGCCCCCAATCCTGGTCTTCTCCCCGGACTGGTGGACGCTCGGCACCAGCCCCATCCACGACGCGAAGGCCTTATCGCCGTGGAACCTGCCGATGTCGCCGACCTCGGAGAGCACCAGCATCGCGGTGAAGTACCCTACGCCAGTCATCGTCATCAGAAGCCGCACACGACGGTCCTCGACGGCGAGGGCAGCGATCTTCTCCCCAATAAGCATAACCTGGGCGTCTACCACCTCCAGGACCGCGAGGTCGCTTCGGAGTATGGCGTCGTCCATGAATTCGAGGCTCAGCCCTCTCAGCCAAGCGATGTTGTCCTTGCTGAATAGGGTCGGCCCCGGCATACGGAGCCCGTGCTTGTCTAGGAGGCCGTGGATCCGGTTCTGACCCTGGTGCGTACCTTGACCAGGTTCAGACGGTGGCGGAGGAGCTCCCTCCGGCTCCTCAGCTCCTCCCCGGGTACGTAGCAGGTTGGTATCATGTCTGCGCGTAGCAGCCCTACGAGGGTCCTGGCGTCGACCTTGTCCGTCTTTACCTTTACCTCGGCGATGAGACGGGTCTTGCCTGGGTTGGATAGGGCTACGTCGAATCCGTGTTCCTCGAGCCTGTCATGAATCTGGATCCAGAGGTTACTAGTCGACTCAACCACGGCCTTCACCTCGTCTCGGAAGGTAGTTAGTTTACCCGCGAACTCCTCAATTCCATCAGGGTCGTTGGGGAAGCGTAGCTCATCGAGTAGAGATCCATCCTCATCTAGGACGGCGGCTTGACACATCTTTTTATGGACGTCTATTCCCACGTACTTCACGGGTGTCACCTCTCGGGTGGCCTGCGGGCGGCACGCTCCTATCGGGTCTCGGTGGACCAGTCGGGTAGCCGCTCGGGATCTGGCCCAGTCTAGCCTAGGTGTCTCACGTGAACCAAGCGCGCGACGGGCCTAGGCCACCCGGTGCACCCTCAGGGTCTATCCTGAAAACGTTTCTCATACCGTCTAGCCGGTAGTCGCCAGCCGATCCCTAAAGCTCTAGAGGGTGGTTCTGTCCGGAACCCTCTCCGGATATCCGAGGAACCGCTGGAAGCTGACCCGGTCGATTGCCTGCCTCTCCGCCTCCTCGTCGGAGCCCGTACCACTACTGGAGTACCAACAACTTCACCATGAGCACCTCGAAGTTGGGTCTTCCGCCCTTCATGGTGTCATTATCGTACATGGCCTTGATTATTGAGCGGAAGGTCTCCCAGTCGATGGCTCGCGCGCGTTCTTTCCTTGGTTTGTGGCTTTCAGTTCCTCTTCGTGGTGCTTAAGGAGGTCTATGTTGATGATGAGTTCTCCTCTTCGGATGAGTTTCTCGTCGATTTCCTGCTTGGTCATGGTGTTCTTATGGTTTTTACTTCAACCAGTATTAAGATCTAATGGTTACTCCACAAAGTATAAAATTTCAAAAAAGAGCTACGTTAATACAATTCGTTGTCTATATTTATGAATTAAAAAAAGAAAGGATGTTAAGTATTGATTCAAAGCTAATTAAAAAACTTGTATTTTCTTATTAATACGAATAAAAATAGAATTTCTACTATCGATAAAATAAGTAGAAGATAATTAGAAAAAATATTATCTAATATTGTTTGAATATTATAAGAATTTTCTATCCATTTTATAGTTATTGAGTTATAAGTGAATATTTTTAATCCATATTTATTTTCTATAACTTTTCCTACAGTATATTCATGTGTAATTGGATGTGAACTAGTATCATAGAAGCCATTAATCGAAAACAGAGTTCCATCTCTTAAAACTTCAACGATTGGTTTTTCAACCTTTTTATTGTCGAAGGCGTATACTGCAGTTACGTTGACATCCACTTTATTACCTATAAGTGAATTATAATTATTCGGGTTTATCCATACTAACAGTAGATCCCAAATTACATTCTGTGTACCTGCTTCATCGTTTATTTGAGTTAATCCATATTCTAAATCAATAATGTTCGACACATGATATTTTAATGAACCAACAGAACTTTGCATAACATTTAATTTCCAATACTTATTTACCTCATCCCAATTTGCAGATGTATCATTGATAAATACTTTTATTTTTGTATCATCTAATATTGTATTATCATATTCCCTCTTTATTGAGAAGCATACGTCAGTATAAGACCTAATATCAACTCTATTATTTATCTGACCCGCTTTAATTATTTTAATTTTATCTACAATAATTTTATTCACATCACTCCAATCACTCTCTCTATCTTGACCATCCCAGATTTTAACACGCCAGAAGTACGGCCCTAACTTTGATGGTACTCTCTGTGTAAACTTTGTGAAATTTGAAGCCACCTTTTTACTATCAATTATTGGTGAAGAAAAGTTGCTGTCATCATCAAGTTGAAAGGCGTAAGCGTATTGATATTCACCTGGAACACTGGGATTCCATTCAAAGGTTAATGTCTTGTTTGGATCGAAACGTTGGTTTTTCGTTGGGTACTGTAGTGTTGGTGGATCAGGTGGCGCATTAGACCACAACAGTTTAACTACGTTCAGGCTTTTGCGAGTGATATTGAAAGAGGAATTCTTTGAAAGAGGGTCGTACACGTAAGTGATTTCTGAACCATTGAGTTTGATCGAGCTGGGCTGGCCAAGCCTTGTACAATCCACATCAATCTTTAATGAGCTTTCAGGATTCCACATCATTATTGTAAAGGTTCCATGGGTATATTCTTGCGTCACATTTTCAAGATTACTCGATACCTGTTTTACATACGGATTGTTCTCATAATATACTTCGATTCTTTGTGCACCTTGACCTTTTTCAAACTCTAAATATACATATTCTCCATCAATGAATTGTATTTGTCCCTGATTTCCGATTATTTTGAAACCATTGAAGTGCTTACCATCATAAGTCAACGGGAACTTCCAGACAAAATCTTCGAGTGTACTGTTTGCTTTAAATTCCAATATGATTTGGGAATCTTTATAGTATGAATTGACTGTATTCTCGAGCATATACTTTGAGTTTAGCCAAAAGATAAATGCGTCTCTTTCATTGGTGGGCTTTATGGAGTTCGAATATGGGGGGAAGGAGTATGATTCACATACTTTAAATATATTTTCATCTAAATAATGGCTATAAGTACTTATATAAGAGTATAATGTTTGCCCTATTTCCTGAATATTCTTGAAATTAGAAGGTGAGTAGTAGTCTTCAATTCTTGAACTTGAGAGCCAATATTTGTCCTTGGTCGAGTTTTTACTAAAGCCGTAAAAATATTCCTGACCAGGGTATGAAAAGAGAACCCAAGTGAGATTGGCTAAAACATTGTCAACGGGGGGAGGGTGCATATCATTTGGGTGTGAAATAACAACTTCATTCTCCTCAAAACCATTTCCAGTAGAATTGAATTTTTCTTTCATCCAGTAACGGCTATCATTGTATTTTCTTTCTATATACGTGGCATTCATTACGAAATCTGATCCATTCCAAATTCCATAACTACCTAACCATTTACCATCGCTTGTTTGACCAATATCGACGTGTTGCCAACCGTGAATGGCATAGTTAAGACCATACTGGTTGCCATAAATTTTCCATTTAGGAAGGTTAATTTCTTCATTTTCCATCAACATCGGCGTCTGCCACCAACCTATGTTTATTTCTTCAGGGCTGATGGTATCGGGAGAAATGGCATTCCAGTAAAGTTTCCCTTGTATTGTCGGATATGTTATATTTTCCCAGATTCTATAGGCTACATCATCAGAAAAATCTTTATTATCGTTAAAGTCAATTTTTAAACTATCATAGTTTTTCTCGTTTGAGCTCTTATAAATAATAGCCTTGTAATCTTTTGAATTAATTAAAGTATTTTGTAAAACACCTATAACATCCATGTACATGACATCTTCACCAGGACGCCCTTTGTAGCCATCTGGGAAACCATAAGATAATTCAAGAGCATTTACTCCCGCCGCTCTCCCATAACCTAAAGTTGAGAAATGATAATTCCAAATCCATCCGGATTTCAATACCGACTCAGTCGGTAAGTATCTAGACTTCCAAACAAAACTATCTGTATCTAATCTTAAGATCCAAGCGCCTTCCCACTTTTTGTAAGGCATTATTGCAACTGGTATTTTTTCTACTTTATTTAATGCAAAATTAATCGCATGTCCCCAAAAGTCAAAATGTAGATTTGACCAAGTGTACGCATATTTGCTTGTTGCATCATCCATCCCAAATGCGTCATTCCAGTTCCAACCTAGATACCAAACTTCGCCTCTTTTATAGGTCGTATTAGCCATTCCTATAGACCAATTGGTGCCCCAAGTTCTATTGAACCAAATCGTCATTTTATTGTATTTATGTATAATAGTGTGCCATTGTAAAGGCGATCCTATTTTTATGCTGGAGCCTTCCTCGTATCCCTTTACGCTATCATTAAAAGTCTTGTATACTCTACAAAAAGTGTAATTGGATGTCCAAGAAAAACGAACATCAGTAGCGTTAATACCCAACAACATTGGAACGACTTGAGCTGCTCTATCAAAAATTACTGTGTTTGTGCCATTTCCGATAGCCCAATAAATATAGTTTTGATTGACCCCCTCTGGTTTATTCCACCAATCTAGCAGTATAACAATGGCTTGGTATTTTGCAGTCCCATTTAGAAATTGGAGAGAGTACTTTCCTGGGAGAGAATCATCTGAAGGAGCAATTAAATCGGTATCAGGGATTAAATCATAGGGTACGCCTCTCCCCTGTATAACCTTCTCGACCCTTTGAATAGCGTTATAAGTAATGTCTCTGTAATAGTCATAACCACCCATAATAATGATACCCCATTTTATAGGAACTGTTTCATCAACTTTTGATTCTGCTTTTACTGTTTCTATTTGAGGAAAAACAGTGCTTATAATTGAGATGTAGATCAAAATTAAGCATAGGGCGGTCTTAATTTTTCTATTCATCATTAGGGTCTCCTCTAAATAGCCATTTTATCTTTTTAAAGGAAACTATTATTAATTTTGCTTTGTGGAGTAATAAAAATACGTGTTAATTCTGAATGCATTCCTAAAATTATTAGACATAAATTTAACACTATCATATTAAAATCCATAAGTAAGGTCTCTATCATCCGCAAAGCAATTAATTTCGCATTATTCTTTTTAAAAAAATATAGGTTTTTTTAAATATTTAATTTCGTTTCTTTGGTAATATTAAATACTAGCCATGCTTCTACCTCTCGAGTTCCGACCCTTAACTGTAAGACCAAGCTTTGGACGCCCCTCCAACGAGCACTATCGATTCTTGTGTTTTTTCGGGGGTTTATATCTCCCTTTTTTTATCATTATATTATGACTTCCCGTAATGTCTTAACAGTAACTCTATTAAATTTTTTAAGTTGGTAATACATATTATGAATTGATAACAATTATATATTACTCAATTAAAAAATGAAAGGGAAGAAGGATAGAGGTGGATAAATTAAAAGGAGCGATTTTACCAATTTTAGGTGCCTTAACCCTCATTACTTTAACAGTGGCAAGCGGTGTAAATATATATGAGACTTCGCTCTATTCCACAGGTTCTATCTCGTATTCTAAAACCGTAGGACCATTCGGTTTAAGGATAGCAGATATGATGGCTGATCTGCTTCAGCCTAACTTTGATGATAAGTGGTATTCTCAATATTGGAAGGATGCACTCTACGATCTAGCTGCAGCGTCTCCAAACGGAGAAATTACCCATGTCCAAATGAGAATATGGTGGAGATTATCAGATGACCTAATCAACCCTGTTCTCGGCTCTAATGATGGTTCACAAACACTCATGATGCAGAATGACAATTGGAAGAGGTGGTACTTCGGATACATCACGCCGGGGCAGCAGCCTCTACCATACGGCCCGAGTGCCATTGAACAGATACATGCAAAGGGCTTCAAGTTCGAGCTATCTGTTTCTGGGGCGTGGGAAAATGGCGATGTCGTCAAACCGGGAAAAACTGCCACAAATAATGGTCCTTGCTGGTGGGCTGCAAAAGAGGCTAACTTCCCTGCATGGGTTGCCGCTGGTGGTGGTGAAAAATTCCTCGAGAATTACAAAAATAACGTTGTTTTACCTGCAGCCAATTTTGCGAAGGATTACCTTCAAGATGGAGATATTTTTAGTATAAGTTTTGAGATGAACTACCCAACGTCCGATTTTACTTGGAACCATAACGAGAAATGGAGCGAAATAATAAACCTGACTCGACTGGTTTTTAAAAACGCGGGCAAAAACATTTTAATAACTCTTGACCACTGCGGGTGGTACGACGATTTTGGACTAGGATATAATGCAGTTAAGCTACAAAATCCGAATGCTACATTAACGATTGACAACCAGGGAATTTCGGGTGCCACATACCTGAGTAATTTAGACTTCATAAGCTATAGCCATTGGATACCATTAATAATCTCCAAAGAAGTACCAGCGACTTGGACAGATAGTGATATTTCTTGGTTAACAAACAGGTGGTTCGATAATATGCAGTTTTACAAAGTAGGGACCGGTTATAATGGAGTGCCTGGAATTAACGGAAGAGATTTAATTGCGGACATAAGGGCTTTGTCGCAGATAATGGGTAAAAAAGTGCTTATGAACACTGGCTATGTCAGCAGGCACGGCAGAATAGCTGATGATTACTGGAACATACAACCCATTATTGCAGACAATATGGAACAACGTGTTGCATGGTCAGCACAATTAAGAGCGATAAGGGATCCACGCTCAAACTACCAAGTATGGTGCGCGGGACAGGACTTCGAACGTTATTGCAGAGACAAGGCTGCTCAGCCGGATTTTATAGATGCTTCTTGGAGAAACTCAAGTGCTCAACAGGCAATAATCAACGAAATTGATGCAATAATCAATCCTAGTTAATAATGATAGATTAATAATTTACTTTTTATCTCAAAACTTTCATATAATTACTTATGAGGAACTCATATATTTTATTATTTATCTCTTTTTTCTGAAACGTTCTTTTTACAGTCTCCAAGGTTGCACCTTTCTTTATGTATGAAGTACTATCTAATTTTTACCTAAGAGAAAAATCCAAGCACTCAACCGATTTAGTATTTAAATCTAAAATGTTAGCTGCTACAGAATCAACATTCACTGGATCTTTACTCATGCGCATGAACATTCATGAAAGATGTTCTCTTTGCTGGAGACCCTGAACCTACCCGACGCCAGCAACCACAGATCATCTTACGAGCAACTTAAGCTTTCTCCCTTACCTTCTCCCGCGCGCGTGAGAAAAAAAAATCAACGTATTCAAATACTTAAAAAGAATGGTAGCTTTCCTAAGAAAATTCTAAATTTACTTGAAAATTTTCATATAATTTTTTACCATGAAATCATATAATTTATGAGTTAGCTCCTTTTTTGGAAATATTTCTTTTATAGTGTCTAAAGGTTCACCCTTTATAACATAATCTTTGTTACCTAATTTTTCCTTAACGGCGACATCTAAAAACTTTATAGAATTTGGATTTAATCCTAATAGGGAGGCTGCCGCCGAATCAATTGCCACCGGGTCTTTACTAGTCATAACTAACCCCAATTTTTTAGTAACTACCCCATTCACAATTATTCCATCTACAATAACTAAATCCGTTTTGATTAATTTATTAATACCTACAACTGCATTAGCTAATGATTTGTGGTATTTATATTTTTTTTCATAGGCATTGCATCCAAATATATTTTTCATTGCGCAAGTTATATTTACATATCCAATATATTTTATTTTTGGGATATTTATTAGAATGTCTGCTTTTTTTATTATATCTGGTATTGAAAATTTAAATTCTTCATTTAAAACTTTTACATTGGTCTTTTCTGATTTTTGTGTACTTAAATTTATTAAAGGAACGCCTTTTTCTACGGATAATTTTTCATAACCCAATATCTTAAAAGCATATTTACATTTCATAGCGGATGCATCTGATTCGATTATGCTTACATTTGGATCAGAAGCGATCCTTTCTCGTACAACATCTATCACCGCACTAACAAAGTTTGGATCAGTTGTACATCCCGTCGAATAATCATAATAATAGTTAAGATTTGGTTTAATTAAAACGTTGATGGCATTCTTTTTAAATTTAAAATCAATGAGATCAATCGAGTTTTCAATAGTTTTTCTAATATTCTGATAATCCATATTTTTAGCGAGGCAAACACTTACTTGACTCATTTTTATTTGAACTCCTTAATTACCACATATCTCTTTTATAATATTTAATTAGATTCCGAGGCCTTTCTATAAGCTTCTGCTACTACTTTAACATCAGATAGGCCATCTTCTACTGAGGGAACTGGTTGAATATCTGAGCTAATGCAATCGATAAAATATTTAAGCTCTCGATAAAACGAAGTCTCATCGCTGGACATTCCTAATTTTTTCTTAACATCATTTTTAACAATAATCAATTTTTTTGGAGACAACTGGGCATAGAGAAAGTTTTTAACTGTACCATTAAGTTCCAGGCTTCGAATAACGTCTAAAGAAAACCAACCTACTCTAATAGTTGCTAATGTCCCTAAGCGAAATTTAATAGAGCATACCGCATGATCTTCAAGATCCAAATTAAATCTGTACCCTAATTGACTTTGAACGTCAATTACATCGCCAAAATAATATCTAAAAAGATTTATCGAATGTATCCCAAGATCTAAAAGAGCTCCTCCACCCAATAATTCTTTATCGAACCACCATGATGGAACAGGTGCAGGGCGTCCAAATTGCCCTCGGGAAGAGAATGGCCCGCTGGCAATATTGGTAAACGACGCCATTAATATATTACCAAACGTACCATCATCAATGTTCTTTTTCAGTTCAATATATTTCGGATCGAATCTAAGAGGATATCCAACCATCGCCTTAACTTTCGTATTGTTGATACATGAACAGATTTTTTCGCACTCTTCGACATTTCTAGCTAAAGGCTTCTCAATAAAAACATGTTTGCCAGCTTCTGCAGCTAAGGTCGCACATTCGCAGTGCAGAAAATTAGGTAATGAAATTATCACTGCATCTACTTCCTTATTGTTAATGAGTTCCTCATAATTTTTATAAATATTCTTTATTCCTAAATTTTTCGCACTTTTTAATGCTATTTTTGATTTATCAGCGACCCCGGTAATCTCAGCATTTTTAATTTTCATACAGTTTAAAAGATGAACTTGACCCATTAATCCAGTTCCGATTAATCCAATCTTAACTTTATTCATATATCATCTCCTTTAAACAATCGAATATTTAAATTTTATTATATTCACCACATAATTTACCTAACTAAAAAATATATTTTATTTGGGCCATTTGAATATATAGTGCTGTGCCCTTCCATTAATGGTGATATATCAGATAAACTCCATGATCCATGCTGTGTCGTTATTATATTTTCTTCAGTATTAACTTCTCTTAGATATACATAATTTATATTACTCGCGAATTTTGTAGTATTAGTTAGCTCACGATAATTTTCTCCGTTAAGCATACCATAGCTAGTCAAAACATGTAGAGTTGATGTCAAATCACCATAAACTAAGCTATGTGATCGATTCATATTATCCGATAACCAGACCGCAGCATTTATCTCTTTTTTGTTAGTAATACGATAATAAAGCGAGACTTTATCCATGCGATACATACTTAATGGAAGTGAATAGCTTGAATCACCCGTCATTTCATAGAAAAATCCAGTCTCAAATAGAAATAAAGGAATTAAAACGATCAATATGAAGTTCATAGTCAATAAAATATTCTTTCTCCTTAAGAAAAATTTAAAAAATATACTCCCGCCATATACAAAAAATGGCGCTAAAAATAATAGAGAAAGTTGGTAGAACCTTTCTGCACGGAAAAATCTAGCAAAATTAGGAATAACTATACACATTATTAGAATAACTAAATTTGAGAGAGCAAGAATTGTATATTCTCTATCAATTTGAAAATCTTCATCATTCTTATTAAAGAGAAGTATTTTTGCGAATCCAATTAGGATAAAGAATTCCGCAACATAGAAAAATATTCTTCCTACAAGATGTAGGGGAGAACTTGCTTGACTTAAGCCTAAACCACTTAACACTGTTGCAGAACGAGTTGCTATATCAAAAAAATCCTTTCCGAAGTTAAGAGAAATTTGTTCTAAAATTGTCATCAGGTTAAGCATTTGGATAGATGAATTAGAATAGATATACATTGTAAATGTTATAGTAAAGAATAGGAGTAACATTTCTAGAGTCACATATTTTCTCAATGTTTTAAAAGCAGACAATTCACTAAAAATATAATATGGTATAAATAGGAAAAATAATAATATATATGACAAAGAATAATAAGAAATAACTAGTGCTGTACTAAAGAATATAAAGATTAACAATTTTTTTGATGGAGTAATATTATTTTTCAATATAATTAAAAATATTAATGCATAAAAAAATTCTCCAACTATCTGCGTAGCTGAAAAACCTTCTATTCCAAAAAATGTTTGATTTGAGATTAAGAAAAATATTGCTAAAAGCGATATTTTATCTTTCATTCTTTCGGAATAAAATTTATAAAGACATAATGGTACTAATGATAATAGTAATGAATAAAACACCCTGAAAATCGTAGTTCCATCAATTGCAGCAATTTTAGAATATATGGTAGGTAAAATTGTTACACTCAACATAGAATATCCTTTAGCTATATTTACATCGGATGACGTGAATGTATAATCCCAAAAAGCTTTATTATCTACTAATTTAAAAACCTGATACTCAGAATGATAATCCCATCCAATAAGATAATTTGTTATTAATGAAGTATGAAATATGAGAGCAAAAGTTATAGCAAATATTGCCAGAGCATAAAGATTATTTGAAAGAAATTTTTTATTAATTATACTTACCAACATAAATAAGGCTATGAGGGCCAACATTAAAAGTAATAATTTATTTGTTCCATCATTATTTACAACTAAATCTCCTAAAATGCTTAAAGCTGGAATGACCATAATAAATACTAATGGTTTAATATTTATTGAAGGAATGGAAAATTTGAGGATATTTTTGTCATCAATTTTAGTGATTAATAAACAAGATGCAATCACAAATATATTTAAAACAATTAATAATGGTTCTGTAGATAATGGATAATTAAAATTGAAAATAGGTAATAATTCATTTACTAATAATCCAATAAATAAGAGAAGTGCAATATCTAATCCTATAGACATTAATAATGTTTCGAGATAATCACCATGCCACAGTTTAAAAACTAATAAAAAAACTAACCCAGGAATAAAAGTGAGGTATATAAAACCGAATATTTGTCTAGCATAAGGAATATCGTATATAACAAATATATTTGTAAATATCTGAAATAAAATAATAATCTTTATAAAGAAAGTAACAACATTTACTTTAATCAAATCCTCATTTGGATCTATTTTGTATATCATTATGCTATATCAACCATGTGTTCATGTTTATTAATGTATTAGTACTTTCGAAAAAATAAACTCTGGTTTTTAATATTTAAATTTTTGTATGTATTTCGTTCATAAAATTGATTTTCCCATATTTGGTACTCTTTTACCGAAATAGGATTAATCTTGGAGCTTTTCATATCCTCATTGAACATGTAATCCCCGGCGCGACGAAATCTAACATTGTTATTATCGCAACTTGGCAAAACTCACTTGTTAAGTGTCATGTGTCCATAACCCTCAAAATGACTCCGTAAATATCCCATCATCCATGCGCTATTTTTAAAAAAATATAGAATTGGTAAAAAAAGAGAAAAAATATTACCATTTAATTGATTGATGAGGATTATATCTCTTATACCTATAACAATAGAGAGAAAAGGTACGTAATTCAGCAATAATATTGATCCTTTATGAACATTATTTACATAATGATTTCCATATCCATACCAGTAATATCTTCGCCATAAATCATGCCAAGTTGAAGTCGGTGGGTGGTAATAAACAGAAACATTTTTTCCAAAATTCCATTTTCTTGATAACTTTAATGTTAGATCAATATCTTCACCTGCACCTTTAATTTTAGTATCAAATCCCCCTACACTTCTTAATGCTTCTGTTCTACATATACTTCCACAAATGCCAAACAAATAGTTAGATTTTTGATATTTCCTTGAAGTAATTCCGAGTGCGTATTCGTTAAGGTTTTCAAGTATTGAAAGTAAATTTTTTTGTTTTATAAAAATTAATTTCCCTTTACCAATACCTACACTTGGATTTTCCTCCATATATTTAACCTGTTCACTAATAAAATTATTATTAAATTTTATATCAGCATCAATCCAAAGAATATATTTACCCTTTGCGCTATTTATTATCATCTGTCTAGCTATGCCTAATCCTTTTTCATTATAGGTTAGTATTTTATAGTCTATGATACCTATTGATAAAATTCTATTTATTTCAGGTACTGTTTTATCCGTACATCCATCATCAACAAAAATTATTTCCACATATTTTAAATTATAATCTTGCAAGAAAATATTTTTTAATAATGCTTCTATATTTTCTTCTTCATTTTTTACAGGAATACCTATTGTAATAAAAATATTATCCATCTTCATATCATCTATTTATTTTTTAAATAGATCTCTAGCGTTTTATTAACAATTACGTTCCAGTCATGAAACGACTTCACCTGGGCCTGGGCATTCTTACCAAGCATATCTCTTGCTGACGCATCATTTAAGAGTCGGATAGTTTCATCTGCAAGTTTTTTTACGTCTCCCGCAGGGACAAGAATGCCAGTTTCACCATTTCTGATAATTTCCTCATTTGATCCAGCAAAAGTAGTAATAACGGGTTTGCCAAGGGCCATGCTTTCAAGTATAGTTAAGGGGCACGAGACCTGTGGCCAAAACTTGAAAGGCAAAACAATAACCGACGCTTGTTGAAGATAGTTAATAAGATCAGTTTGTGATAATATCCCACGAACTATCTCCGTATTTTCTAAGCTACTAAACCTATCATACCATGTATTTTTCTCATTTGAGTCACGTGATAAAAATAGTAATTTACTTTTAGGAACATTCTTCTTGATTCTTTTAAAGGCTGAATACAAAATATCTACCCCTCGAAATGTAGATGGAGGACCATAATAAAGAATGATGGGATCATCTGATTTTTTTATTGAGGGATGAAAAGCATCGATGTCAACTCCAGAGTAGATGGTTGTTATCGAACTTTTATTTAACCCTAATTTTACTAAATTGTTAGCTGCCCTATTGCTCAGTGTGATTGTATGCCGTAGGAGTGGAGTTTTAATCCAATCTTTTACAAATATTTTTTCAGCAAATGAGTTTAAAACATTGTTCCAAAATTTATAAAGTTGCAGTAATTCTAGCAAGTTTAGATTTTTAAAGTCTTGTAAGGATAAACCATTAGAATGTATAGTCCAAATAATACCACGTTTCATTTTATCTTTTAAGCGGGAAAAATATATTGATGACCAAGTATCACTGCAGTGCCAATTTATTATATCAGGGTTAATGTTATTGATGGTATACAAGAGTTCTTTGATATCTAAAAGAAATTTGTTTCTTTTTATACGATTTACAGGAACACCAAGTACTTCATCGTTGGTCTTGCTCCTATCATATTTTTCGGAAATAATTTCCACATAGTGGCCCATTTTTTTCATCCTTGAGGAGATTTCTACGACGTGTCTCCAAGGTTGAGCTATTTTAGTGGACTCGTTTAACCCCTCTAAAATAAATAAGACTTTCATATATCACGCTACACATTCAATTATTTTAGACATCGTTTTCTCTCGGATAAAATCTTGATTTTTTGACAAATCCGCTGATGAATCTATAATTAGAAATTCAAAAATTTTTGACAATTTTATTAAGAAATTTTTTCTTCTTGAAAAGAAATCATGTGTGAAACCTCTTCGACATATAGCAATATCCTCTTTAACACTCATCAAAAATGTAATATCTGGTTGAGGCATACTCATTAAAATCAAATAAAAGAATCTATTAGACAGAGTATTACTCAACTGTAACTCCATAAGCATATCATATATGTAACGATCGCTTATTATTATTTTACCCATTATCATTGGGAGCCTTATTTTAAGAGACACTATTAATTGGTAATCTAAAAAGATAAAGAAACGATAGATTGAGGCTAGCTTTTTTCTCAGTGGTTTTGGAGCGAATTCTAAAGGATCTGTATATGCATCTTTCTTGGTATATTTCCAATATCCTAAAAATTTCATTATTAGAAAAAAGAAATATGAAAAAAATGGTCGATAAGCGCCCCTAATATAATCACATGAATAACCTTGATTTTCCAAGTATTCCAGAAGAAATCTTGCATGAGTTGTTTTTCCTGATCCATCAATTCCAATGAGACAAATAAAACAGCTCTTCATTTAGAATTATCCTTATGTTCCGATATAACTTTATCATAAACATCGATATATTTTTTGATAACGTCGTTCCAATTATGCTTTTTCAAGATCTTCAAACGAGCATTTTCGCCTATTCTTTCTCTTAGCTTTTTATCGCCGATGAGTAGGCAGACTGCATCTGAAAGCTCGTCAACGTTCTTTGGCTTAACTAAATAACCTGTATCTGAATGATCTAATATTTCCCTCGTGAATGGATAGTCGAACGCAACGACGGCTTTCCCAAACGCCATAGCCTCCATTACTGAGAGGCTCGCTCCAACCTCATTCAACGAAGGATATACCGTAAGGTCGCATGTTTTAAGCTTGTACATTAACTCTTCGTATTCGACATGTCCTCGACAGAACACTTTCTTTTCCAATTTTAAGTCGTTAATTAAAGTGAGTAATTTTGGGAGAAGGGGCCCCTTACCGTAAATTTCCAGGCTTACCTCAGGATTGACGCTAATCACTTTCGGCATCGCTCTTATCAGATATTGTATTCCTTTAGAGGTGTACAATCTGCCACTGGTGAAAAGTCTAAATGAATTACTTGGCTCAATTAATGGGTTCTTCTCTTCAAATAATTTTGCTAAATTCTCAAGCTTGTCTGGGTTTACACCATTCGGTATGACTGTGGTTTTCTCCTGTTTTATCTTGTTATAGTTATAGAAGTCTTTGAATCCAGAATAACCACATATTATGTAGTGGTCCGCATTTTTGACTTCGAGGTTAGAAAGGTATTCGAAGAGAGGGTATCCCATAGAATAATACGTTAGGTCACCCAAACTAAGGTTAAGGGGGTTAATTTTTAATAAGAGCGAAAGTCGCCTGAGTTGATGGTCGTGAAAAGACACTATCCATGGTGTCTTTGTTTTATTCCTGAAGAAACTGTATATCGACCCGGAAGTATTTTGGCTATGTATTAAATCAAAATTTTTAAATTCTTTTCGAAATAGTCCTTGGTTCATCAATTGAAACCATAATACCCTCGGGTAGAAGTCGAAGAAAGGCAATCGGTAGATACTCAAGTTTTCGTTTTCACGAATTATTTCCTTTTTCTTTGAGAGTCCGCAGAAAACGGTTACATCTAATCCATTATTCGAGAGACCGTGTGCCAAGTCATAAGTTTGGATATCGATGCCTCCAAAAGTGTAGGGGGGATAAGCAGCGGATACTAAGGCTATTTTGTACAAAGGACTAACCACATAACTAATTGAGTTCTATACCAATCGAACTTTTTCTTTTAATAAGGTAGGATCTAAACCGTATTTCTCAACCAATTGGGCATATTCTTTTTCAATCGTTATCCAAAACCCGTCGTCGTAAATTACTTTGCCATATGAGACCGCATCTAGAGCGTGGATGTCGAAATCATATAACTTTTCTATGAATTCTTTTTTAGAATAGCATAGACTTATTTCTGCGCCTAAATGGAATAGTTTATCTGAAAACATTCGGCTGATCTTCGAATAATATAACCTTCTTGAAATGGCATTTTTGCCTTTTTTTGGGAGATTATCTGTTATCAAAGTCAGATCAATGTCGCTTTCCGGAGTCCATCTATTCTTAACTCTAGAACCTAATACTATTAGCGTATTGATTTTTAATTTGTCTAGGTTTAACGACTTAATATATTTATTTAATCCATCTTCCACATCTCGTCCGAATATATCATATCCATAATTAGATTCATAATTATACTTCTTTATTAAATCCGTATATTTAAAATATATTTTATGTAAAATTATTTTCCTTATTTTTTCTACTATTTTTTTTACTTTTTTCCTTATTCCTTTTTTCATTTTAAGATGTTTGGTTACTTGTTCATCTATAGATGATAATATTTTTTGTATATTTTCATCGTCTAAAGTATTCTTGTTTGACGTTATCTTTTCATTCATAGAAATAACAATTCCCAATGACAGGTTAATAATTTCATACATTGAAATAAGTAAGAATCACAATTATCCATGAAAATGATGACGATCTAGATCAAATTTTTTTCGATTAAATCTTTCTTAGTGAAAAATTTTCGATCTTCGGGTTTTTCCCAGAGTAAGAATTTTCGTCCTAAAATCAAGGTAAAAAAGGAGAAAAAGAAAATCAGATATCCAAAAATTAATTCAAATGCATATTCTCTTGCCTTTGGAATTAATAGAAATAAAAATAGTAAAGATAATAATGGAATTTTAAATAGTAGAAATATAGTTGAAATCGCAAAGATCATGAAGGTAAATGGCCCAAAAAGATAGAGCATTATATTCTTCAATATAATAAAACGAGACTTTTGTATCTTATTATGTAGGATATTAAAAAGATATATCTGCAGGATAGACAGCAATTGGCTAGATCGTCTTATTTTTACACTTATTTTTTGCTTGAAGGCGTTAGGGAAAGTAGTGAAAAATTCAGCTTCGGGTAACATAATCGCCCTATAATTCTTTTCAAGCACGGAAATAACAGTTCCACAGTCATCTGAGCCTGTATCATAAGGATCAAAGGAATCTATAATATTTCTTCTAAAGGCGCTAAAACCACCTTCAAAAAATATTGTAGATCCTATTTTGGAATCCCCTAGCTTCATCAGATTCATGGAGTTCAAGTATTTCTCCTCGCTTTTTGTAACCCACGAACTTTTATTATTCAACAGTCTTTTTGGGCCGGTGACAGCCCCAATTCTGTTATCGTGGAAAAAGGACACTGCGGCAATAAGAGATTTGAATGACAAGAAACAGTCAGCATCAGATATTACTACTATTTCACAATCACATTGTTTTAAAGCAAGGTTTAATGCATTTGATTTTCCTCTTTTTTCTGTATCTATTAATATTTTAACATTTCTATCAGAGTAATATGAAGTAATCTCGTTTATGATTTTCAGTGTAGAATCTTTAGAGAGGCTATCCACGAAGATAAATTCTATTAAATTTATGGGATATTCAATCTTCATCGTATTTCGAATTTTATATTCTATGATCTTTTCCTCGTTGAATGTGGGAATAATCACAGATATTTTTGGCAGGTATAGGGGATCCTTGTCGATTTTCCAATCGGATAAAGCCTTTTTCTTTGTATAAAGGAAATTTAAGCCAATAGCCCCAACTGATAAAAAACCTGTAAATGTCCAAAGAATAGTTAATCCGAGCAAAATTTACAATCACTAAAAAGTGTATTTTTATGGGGTTATTTGAACAAGCGTCTTATTCTTGGACAACGGGGGGTATTATATCGTTTACAATTTTGGAATAGAATTTCAGCAATCCAAGTTGTAATGACCATAAATGCTCAGTTGAGATAATGCCTTGTTTAGGGAATAAACGCTTGAATTCATCTAAGTTATCTCCAACTGTGGTTATTCCTTTACGGCTACCTAATTTTTCTCTTTCCGCGATCTTTAAAAATTCAAGGTTTGATGGATTATATCCCATAATTTTAGAAGCAATCCAGTCGATCGAGAACACATCTGTACTTGCCATCAGAAGCCCTAAATTTATAGGGTGTCTACCTAAAGCAACTAATCCATCTACAATGGTTACATCCGGATTCAAAATTTTATTGATGCCAACAATAGCCTCATTAATATATGAGTGATAAACTATTTTTCTTGGAGATGATATACATCCGAAAAGATTTTTCATGCCGCAGGTTATACCTGTCACACGCATTAACTTCAATTTAGGAACATTTATAAAAAGGTCGACATCCTGTAACGGTTCAGGTATTTTGAATTCTATTTCATGATTCTGTACCTTTACTTTTTTAATGATATTAGGAAAATCAGAGAGGTTTAATAACTCAACGCTTTTCTCTGTTGCAAGTTTCTTGTACCCTAATATAGAAAATGCCAGATTCGTTCTCATGGCGGTTGCGTCAGTTTCTACTATTTTTATATCTGTGTTATTTCCACATTTATCTTTAACCCAATCTATAATGCAGGTTATAACTAGAGGATCTGTGGTATAACCCGTGGAGGCATTCCAATAATAGCAGAGATTTGGTTTGATAATAACATGATTTATGTTTTTATCTACTTTGAAGCTGATAAGGTCTAATGCTTCAATAATTGAGTTTTTAATCTCTTCCTCGCTTTGAACGTGTACCAGACTAACTATCTTTCCCAAGGTTATGCCTCTATCATTAAATCTGTTAAAAAATCTCTAGTGTAAGCTCAAGTGCGTCTGCGTACTCGAGTCTCTCTGCGAGAATTTATAGGCCTCTTCCAGTATTTCGACCGTTCTCAACCCGTCAATAGCTGAAATCGAAGGATTTGTATCATTATTAATGCAATTAAAGAAATATCTAAGTTCCTTAAAATGACACTCATAATAATATGTGTAGGAAAGGGGATGAATTTTTCGTCCAGTGACTCTTCTTAAAAAGTTCTTTGCTCCTTCCTCAATCGCGTGAATGTAAAGATTCCTTGGCAACAGCTGATCTGTTGATATAAAATCGGCATCGCCATGAAGGATCGTCCTGAAGTTAAATTTTGGAAAGATGGTTTTCTCGAACCATCCAACATTAATTACGCCACGCGTTGAAGATTTTTTAGAGTTCAGAATTACAGTTGCTCCATCTTCCACTGGTAGATTGTACTTATAGTCAAGGCAAGAGAATTCTACATCTGCGTCCCCGGCAAAAAAGCGGAATAAATCAATTAAATGGTAACCCAAGTCGATGAGCGCTCCACCCCCCGATCTCTTTGGATCAAACCACCATCCGGGAATGGGTTTAGGAACTAAACCGTGACTAAGGGGACCATTCTGGATCGACTCTAATGTGATAATCTCGAGGTTACCCAATTTTCCTTCATCGGCCGTTTTTTTCATTTTTTCGATTGCAGGAAGAAACCTCATACAATGACCAGGCATTAACTTCTTTCCACTTTTTTCTACAAGTCTCGATATTTTTTTACTCTCATCTACAGATATGGATAATGGCTTCTCAATAAATACATCAAGCCCTGCTTCCAAGGATTGTTGAATGCTATCAAAATGAAGAAAATTAGGCAGTGATATTACAACTGCATCAAGTTCCTTAGATTGCTTGTTAATTAAATATTGATAATCATCATAAACGTTTTTAACACCTAAATTTTCTGCTTTTTTTAATGCATTTTTTGATTTGTCTGAAGCCGCTATAACATTTATATCATTCATATGTAAGCAGCTCATTAAATGTAAATATCCCATATTACCTAAACCTATTACGCCTATATTGATTTTTTTCATAATGATTTAATACCTACTAATTCATCTTCATAAAAAATATGATTAAATTGTAAGCATTGAATCTTCATTTTAGGGACGAATCCATTTTAAACCACATAAACACCGAGGTGGAGTATAATTCTTTTCCAGAGTTCCAGCTGAAGACATACTTACCTGTTGATTCATTGTACGCCCAAAGTTCAAAAACAATTCTGAAACTGGAATCAGAAGACATGACATCTACATTTACAGTCTTGTCATTGATAATTAGACCTTCTATGTGCTCAAAACGGCCTTGATGTTGAGCTTTGGAAACGGTCCAAATAAAAGGAATCATGGAGGATTCATCTTCTGAGAGGGAAACGGGAATCTCGTAATAGGATCTAACGGGACTCGGTGCGTGACTCCTATCATTGGGTATTTGAGTAGAGGAATTAAGAAGTTTCATTTTGATGAGAACATCTTGATCATTGCCCATATTATTACTTAGGTAGATATTCCATATTATGGGTTCACCAATAGTGATCGTTGAATTACTGGAATCAAAATATCCTTCCGCCTTTTTATCCTTACCCAGGAGACCTAACTCAAAGAAGTTCTCATTAGATCGTGGCCACATTGCACTGATAACACTAACTGAAAATATAAAAATAAGTAAAATAGATCCAAAAATAAATAATTGCTTATTTTTTAGCATTTGCACGTTTAACATTTTCGCCTTACTACCAATGATTCTTGAACGCAGATTCTAGCTACTGCGTAAGACCGATCAAAAGGTTATAAGTATTTTCCATCTTTAAGACATTCTCACTCTTACTCTAGATTGTGTTTTATCCTCGATATCGCAAAGAGAACCAAGGCGGATATTCCCAGTAATGTACCGACAGCGAAGCAAGCTATAAAAGATAAGGCGAATGGTAAGCTGAAATAATTCCTATAATTATAATAGTAAAATAGAGATAAGCCACTTATGGTACCTAGGGACAATAAAATGAAAGCGGGTACCCCTAGAATAAGCAGGGGATGCTCGTCTGTAACGAGTCGAATTATTGTGCTGATAAGCTGTGCTCCGTGGATGATTGGGTGTATCTTTGATGGTTTCACGACACCTCTGTACCTTATCTCAACTGGAACCTCACTCATCCTCAGTCCATGTTTTTGGGCAAGAAAAACTTGCTCAGTTTCAACACCGTAATTGTCGGCTTTGGCTTTCAAAACGATTGCTAGAGCCTTTCCAGAAAAAGCACGCAGGCCGCTCTGGACATCTCGCACTCCATTTTTACCGTTCCAATTAAATAAACTAAGGCCGATGCGACGGTAGAAAGGGGCATCTGTTTTGGAGCCTTTAACATACCTGGATCCAACGACCATATCTGCCTCCCCTTTCAAAATAGGCTCTATGACCCTCGGTATATCTTTGGGATTGTGCTGGCCGTCTGCGTCGAGGACCACTACGACGTCAGGCTCGAACTTTTGAACGGCCTTAAATAAATCTCTTATTGCTGAACCCTTACCTTGATTTCCTTCATGCCTAATTACAATAGCCCCGAGGGCCTCTGCCAGTTCCCCCGTAAGATCTAGGGAGCCGTCGTCGCAGACAAACACTTCATCCACATATTTTAATGTTTGAAGGATGATGTTTCCTATGCTCTTTTCTTCATTGAGTGCCGGGATACATGCGATAACAATAGGTTTCTGGTTCTCCCAGCCATCCACCTGTGAATTCAAAGTTTCTGTGAGTTGTTGATTCGGTGTAATTTCTTGATTTAGGATTAAATTCGATTTTAATGATGATTGAGACCAGTTGTTCCTCGCAATGTAATTAGTTTTTATTGGTGGAACCTCCGTGTCTCCCCTTAAAGAGCAGCTATTTGCTTGCTTAATTGTGCCCGGATCTGTCTGCATATGTGATTACTTTCCCATTTTGACTATTGATAAATCCTCCATCCAATGGGCTGGTTATAATCAAGGAACATTAAATATTTAATGAAGCCGAGGTCGATACCGAGTTGCTCGGCTCCTTTGTAACCAAATACAATTGCCTGTGCTTGAATTACCCTCATCCTCTCCACGCCAAATCGTTCGATGTGTTTGATGAATTCACTCTTGCTAGCGTTCCTGAGTTTTTCGACGATCATTACTAAAAGGGAATTTAGTAAAGTGCTTTTAACGGTCTCTGTGATCTTTACCGCGATTGAAAGGATTCCACGTTCGACACTGTCCAGTGCGCTATACCACACTTTCCTGCGTAGTGCTTCGCGCCGAACGCTTGATAGGAATCCCTTTGTGAACATGGTTGGAGGAACCTACTCGGACATTGTAACATATGAGAGTATTAAAACTTTGAGGCCGTATGTTATCAATGTTTTTTTTCTCCATACAACCATAAAAATGCGACAAACCAAAAATTATTGATATCATACTTAAGAGATATAATAAATATATATATGTCTCATAGGTAATTCCTAACAAAAATCTTCTTTCAAACAGTCTGGACAAAGTAATACTTCATTATAACCACTTGGGTAACCTATTTGAAATCCATGTTTCTCGCAAGTAAAAAGATACATGGGTAATTTATCTCTATAATTATCGCCTAATAATTGTTTTTCCAATTTAATATAGCCTTTATTCCGTAAAATAAATTTCTGAAAAAAACTCATTTTGTTTATCAATGAAGATATTTTTTCCTTATTATCTAATGGCAACACATCAGGAAGAGGTATTACGGTTGTAGGCGTACTCGCATTTTTTTCTTCCTCTAATGGAATAGAAACCAAATCTAATGACATTTCAGTAGCCCGAAACCATAAATTGAAAAAACGATTATATTATAATTGTGGAAACGGAATCTATATTAAGCATCTACCCCTTGATAGAAGAAAAAATTGTAAAGTATAGTGAAAAAAGGCTTATAAGTCGATATTCTCCTTCAGACACTCTTCGCAAAGTAAAATTTCATTATAACCACTTGGATGACCTATTTGGAGTCCATGTTTATCACAAAAAAATATATATAGAGGTAATTTACCTCCTAACTCATCAGATATAACATTTTTATTTACTTTAATATAGCCTCTATTTCTTAACATGATTTTTTGAAAAGTGCCAATCTTTTCCATTACTAAATCTATTTTCTCCTTATTATTCAAAGGAAAACCGTCATGAAACGGGATGGCACGTTTATTTCCGTTTGCTGCCATATTTTTTTTACTTCAAATTATAATTAGATATAGGCGTATTTAAATTTTGAGATTGTTTAAAAAAAGTGTAACAATTTTTTTTTGGAATATTCATTACGTGAACTGATCATTTCTGAGAAAATGCGATACTTTAAGCTAAACAAAGTCGGTTGATTAATCCTTAAAGGGGTTTCCCATCTAAAAAAGGGGGTAAGTTAATTCCTTCAAAGTACTCGCCCTATCTTCAGGAAGAAAATGCAAGTAACGACGTGTAATTACGTACGTTGCTCGCGCGATGTCAAGATGAAGGGCATCGAGTTCCTCCGTAACATCAACCCCGCCGCCGGCCTGAGCATCAGGCCCAGGACTCTGGTCAGCAAGTTAGACGCCCTAAAGGAGATAATACGGGCCTGGGGCATGAACCCTGAGGAGTTCCTCACCATGCAGGCACTCTCCAGCCCCCACGCTACCTGCGCTGATCCTGCTGCCCGGAAGAACGACTAGATACAGGCGCTGTCCACTGCCCTCCGAGACCCGATGGGGGGGAGATCCTCGAAGGGAAGGAGAGGCGCGATGGCTGAAACCATCCGTCAGCATACCCTCCGTAAGGCGACCACCCTAGCCAGCCACGGAGACAGCAGCCTGAACGCCTCGAGATGCTGCTCCCGTACTACAAGCATCTCGGTTCACGCGGATCGTCTACCTCTGCAACCTCAATTTCCTCATAGTCCGCGGGCACTTCGACCACCCAATCGAGGCCAGCCTCCTTCCACGATTCGGGGAGCTAACCGAGTACGAGGTCACGTATCTGGGTCACCTCTATGTGTGGTCCTTCCGCCACGCCCAGCGGCTCCTCAGCTGAAACGGTCACCAAGACCCTTAAAATGGTATTCTACCCGCTCGAGCGTTAGTAGCTCGGGAGTACTATGGTACAAAACTATTAAAATACAAGAGCTATGAACGCACGCGTATATTGGTAGAACTCAGATGAAAGAAATAATCAAGTGGCTTCTGGAAGGAGAGCCTTGGGTTGAATACAGAACTCGCATAGATTTGCTTGGACAATCTGAAAATGAGCCTGAAGTATCCAGCGCAAGAAAACAAATGATTGATCACCCTAGAATTCAATCGCTAATAGGTGAGTTGAAAGACTGGCCAGGAGTTGTCCTAAGCAGCCACAAGAGTGCGAGCCAGCCTTTCCATAAACTATCCTTCCTTGCAGACTTAGGTCTAAGAAAAGATGACCCCTACATCAACGAGATCGTGGATAAAATACTCAAGCATCAATCTGACGAGGGACCTTTTCAGCTGCATACGAATATTCCTAAGTACTTCGGAGGCTCAAGTAAAGATGAATGGGCATGGGCTTTATGCGACGCCCCAATCATCGTATATTCTTTGGTCAAGTTTGGATATGATAAAGATGAAGGAGTCCAAAAAGCAATAGGGTATTTGGTTAGCTTAGTCCGTGGAAATGGATGGCCATGCACGGTTTCTAAAGAATTGGGGAAGTTTCGAGGACCGGGAAGAAAGGATGATCCTTGTCCTTACGCTACTCTAGTAATGCTGAAAATGCTATCTCAACTCGATGAATGGAAGGAAAGCAGAGAAGCCCACATTGGAGCAGAATGCCTGCTGAGCCTATGGGAGAGAAGCAGAGAGCTTCATCCTTACATGTTTTATATGGGAACAGATTTTAGAAAAATCAAAGCACCATTGTTCTGGTATGACATTGTGAATGTGTTAGATACGCTATCTAAGTTTGATTGGCTGAAAAACGATGAAAGACTTAAGGAAATGCTCGAGGTAGTGAAGTCGAAGACTGATAGTGAAGGTAAATACACTCCTGAATCAGAGTGGAAAGCATGGCAAGGTTGGGATTTTGGACAGAAAAAGCAACCCTCAAGATGGCTTACGTACGTAATTCTTAAGATCCTTACGCACCAGCCCAGTTATGACCTACTCACACGCGCGCATTAAGATCTATTCACCTACTGCGTTTCCAATGTGGAAGTGGTAGATGCGCATCGTCCTGGCCAGAGCTTCAATGTGGCTCACCCAGCGTATGTGGTCCAACCGCGGCTCAGGTTGGTCAAAGAATCCCCACTCGTCGAGCAGGTGGATGCCATCGCCCCAGCCTTCGATATTCTGACCGTGCCAGAGCCCCCAGTGGAAACGGGCGCCGAACTTGGTAAGGGACCATCGGAGGTTGCTTATCCAGACGTGGAGCGGCGAAAATATGTCGAAGACCAGCTCCGCGCCTGGGAAATGGTCACAAAGCGTCAGCACCAGCGACTTGACCTGCGATTCTTCGAAGTACATGAAAACACCTTCGGCCAAGAATAGGAAGGGGCGCTGGCGATGCTTATTCACCTTGTCTAGCCAGGCGTTATCAAGCACCGAGTAACCCAGAAGATGATAGCGCTCCTCTTCATCGCCGATGAACTTCCTGCGTAGCTCGATGACCTCAGGCAAATCCAGGTCAAACCACTCCATCTGGCCATTGTCCACGCGCTCGAATCGCGAGTCGAGGCCACACCCGATGTGAACCACAACTGCTTCCGGGTAGCGTGCCAGGAAATCCCGAGCGTAGCGGTCGAATTCACGGTTGCGCATGATAATCGTTACCTTGTTAGCCTCGCTCATCGGGATCTGCTTGACTCGGGCGAAGTCGTAGCTCATCTGCGTGACCAGCGCCACTGCTTTCTCGTCTTTGATCATAGCGTCTGGGCGCTGAGACTCCATCGCTCGGAGGTAGAGCGTGACGAGCAGCGTTTCAGACACGTCACTCAGAGATTTTGTCTCAGACATGGTTTCCTCTTCTGGAGCTCCTTATGCGCGCGATTGAGTATCAGGTGGAAGTGAAGAAAAGCTTATGCTGTTATCACGGGTTATTTGGCTGTGCTATAATGGAAGACTGCCAATAAACAAGAACTCAAATATTATAAATTTCAATTTTAATTAAATGGTAGCCCGGGAGAGATTCGAACTCTCGTCAGAGGCTCCAGAGGCCCCGATCCTTGACCGCTAGACGACCGGGCTGCTGACACTCGATAAACCTACGCGGACAATATAAGAATAACCCCCGCGTAAACGAGGCTCTTTCACCCATGGCTTATTAAAATTCTACCAAAAAATTTAAATAGGGTTATTTTAGCGTGAGCTAACTGCTCCAAATGATCAGTCTCTGACCCCGATCAGGGACTCGGATTCTGGGATGGGTAAGACCAGCTAGCGTGGGGTGTGGCGGTCATGTCCAAGAAGAAGAACAACCTCGTCGACAACGACGTGTGCCCGGAGTGCGGCAGCGCCAACATCATCAACGACGAGGACTCTGGGGAGGTGATCTGCGGCTCATGCGGCCTAGTCCTACGCGAGTCTACGATCAACGCTGGCCCAGAGTGGAGGGCCTTCACCCCAGGAGAGAAGGAGACTCGGAGCAGGGTCGGCGTCCCCCTAAGCTTCGCCGTCCACGATAAGGGCCTCACAACCGTCATAGGCCGCGTCGGAAAGGACGCCTACGGCAGGAACATACCCCTCGACACCAAGCTCCAGATGCTCAGGCTCCGGAAGTGGCAGATAAGGTCCAGGGTCCACAGCTCCGTCGACCGTAACCTCGCCCAGGCGATGGCGGAGCTCGACAGGCTCTCGGACAAACTCCACATCCCACCGAACATCAAGGAGAAGGCAGCCGTCATTTACCGGAAGGCCCTCGACCAGGGCCTGGTCAGGGGGCGCAGCATCTCCGCCATAGCCGCCGCCTCACTGTACGCCGCCTGCAGGATTACCCAGACGCCGAGGACCCTCCGCGAGATAACCCGCGTCAGCACAATAGACAAGAAGGACATAGCCCGCTGTTACAGGCTCATGTTGAAGGAGCTAAACATCCAGATGCCGATACCTGACGCACAGCTCAGGATCCCCAAGATAGCTGCGAAGGTCGGCGTCGGCGAGAAGACCCAGCAGAAGGCTGTCGAGATACTCAGGAGGGCCGGGAAACTAAAGACAACGGCTGGCAAGGACCCGATGGGTCTCGCTGCCGCGGCCCTCTACATCGCATGCCAGATGACCGACGAGAAGAGGACCCAGAAGATGATCGCCGACGCCGCCGGCGTCACCGAGGTCACCATCAGGAACAGGTACAAAGGGCTGAAGGACATCCTCGACCTGGAGGACTGACCGACCGAGCCTAAGCATGTTTCGTGGATATTTGGGAAAAAATCTCTATATACCGCTAAGGTTTATTCAGAGTTGGAAAGCTGGGGGACATGGAGGAGAAGGCTAGGAATCTCGTCCTGTGCATCGATAGGGACGACGACGTCGGCAAAAAAACCGAGTTAGATACCCCGATCGTGGGGAAGGAGGCTAACCTAGCCGCGGCTTCCGCTCTCGCAGTCGCCGACCCTGAGGAGGCCGACTCCAACGCCATGTTCGGGGCGGTGAAGCTCTATAGAGACCTCATCGACCAGTATCCTGACGAGGAGTTCCAGGTGGCTACAATCTCCGGCTCCGCCCGCGGCGGCATAGAGTCGGACAGAAAGATGCTCGAAGAGCTCACGACGGTCCTGAAAGACTATCCCGCTACGGGGATCATCCTTGTCACGGACGGCTTCGCGGAGTCCCTCACCCCGATACTCGAGAGCAGGGTCCCAATCAACTCGGTTCACCATGTCGTGGTGAAGCACAGCCAGAGGGTCGAGGAGACCTACGCCGTCATCTTCAGGTACCTCAGGATGCTGATAGACGACCCCTACTACGCGCGGATAACCCTCGGCGTCCCGGGCATCCTCCTAATAATCTTCGGATTTCTCATCGCCTCGAACCAGCTTGAGAATGCGGGCCTCGCCGTCACCTTCGTCATCGGGGCCGTCCTCTTCCTGAAGGGCTTCGGCATCTACAACAAGTTAGCCAAGATAAGGCCGAGGCTCCCGCCACCGGATCAGCAGGTTGTCTTCGCCGCCTGGATATCAGGGGCCGTGGTCGCCATAATCGGCATTTTCCAGGGCGTCAGCTACGCGAGCACATTCCTCCCAGCCCAGCTCCGGCCCATCTCGGACCTCGGCTTCTGGGCTGGTATCTTGCCGACCCTGGTAGCTGAGTTCCTCCTCAAGGGCATAGATCTCATCGTCATAGGCGTCATAGTCTCCTTCGTGGGGCGTCTAGCCTCCCACTATATGCGGAGGGAGTTCGACAAGCTATACCAGAACGTCCTCAGCATAATCATAGCCTTCTGGATGAGGTTCATAGCCATAGAATCTGCGAAGATACTCCTCGAACCCGGCGTGACCCTGACCCTCTGGTCGCCGCTCATCTTTTACACCCTTGCGAGCGTCGCAACGACCATCGTCGCCGTGGTCCTGATCTACAGCAGGTACAAGAAGCTCCCATTCACCTAGGAGCATGAACAACACGGTTTTATTCTGGGGCGCAACCGTAACCTGAGAGAATATTCATGCTGCGTGGCCTGCTCTCGGCGCTCGGTGTCTACAAGCTCTACGAGAGGTGGCTCAGGATGCAGATCAAGGGCGGCAGGATGCCCGCGCACATCGGCGTCATCCTCGACGGGAACAGGCGTTGGGCACGCTCCCATAACCTGATCGCAGTGCAGGGCCACTGGGAGGGCGCAGACCGCGTCAAGAAGCTCCTCGAATGGTGCTTCAACTTCAACATAAAGGCAGTCACCCTCTACGCCTTCTCCACCGAGAACTTCAGCCGATCCACTGAGGAGGTAGGGGAGCTGATGAAGATATACGAGACCTACCTCGACGAGCTTCTCAAGTCGAAGGTCGTCCACGAGAACCATGTCAAGATAAGGGTTCTCGGCAGGACCAAGTTGCTGCCTGAGAAGCTGCAGGAGCTCATTACGAAGGCTGAGAAGGCGACTGAGAATTACGATCGCTTCTTCCTCAACGTCGCATTAGCCTACGGTGGAAGGGCGGAGATCATAGATGCTACCCGCGCAATAGCCGAGGAGATCAAGGCAGGTAGCCTCGAGCCCGCGGAGATCAACGAGCAGGTGATGGAGAAGCACCTCTACACCTCGTATATGTCCAACCCTGAGCCAGACCTCATCATCAGGACCTCAGGCGAGTTCAGGCTCAGCAATTTTCTCCTATGGCAGGCCGCCTACAGCGAGATATTCATAGTCGATGTCTACTGGCCCGAGTTCAGAGAGATAGACCTGGAGCGGGCGATTAGGAGCTATCAGCAGAGGGGCAGGCGCTTCGGCAAGTAAGCTAGACGATGACCTCGTCCAGCTCCTTCTCGAACCTTGTGAATCTCTCAGGCCCACCACTAGAGACGTGGACCGTGTCCTCGACCCTCACACCGCCGTAGCCGTAGATGTAAATTCCAGGCTCGTCGGAGACCACATTGCCGGCCTCAAGGATGTCACCGCTTTGGTCGCTGAGAGAAGGCGGCTCATGGACCTCTAATCCGACCCCGTGCCCGAGCGAGTGAGTGAAATACTTGGAGTAGCCGGCAGCCTCTATGATCCTCCTCGCGACGCCATCGACATGCTTGCCGCTCGCCCCAACCTTAATCTCAGGAAGGGCGGCCTTCTCGGCCTCGAGGACGACCTCGTATATCTTCCTCTGCTCCTCCGAAGGTTGACCGACGATGAACGTCCGCGTCATGTCAGATCTGTAGCCCACGTAGGTGGCGCCGAGGTCGACGGTCACGAAGTCGCCGCGCCTGATCTTCCTATCAGTGACGCCGGCGTGGGGATAGGCAGACCTCTGCCCAGAGGCGACGCTGTTATCGAAGGCGTAACCCTCGGCGCCCTCCCTCATCATGACGTACGTCGCCTCGGCGGCCAGCTCGTACTCCCTGACCCCCTCCACGAGCTTCTCCTTCAGGGCAGCCATTGCCATGTCAGCGAGTTCTCCCGCCCTCCTCATCTTATTGAGTTCTCCCTCGTCCTTGACCCTCCTCTGCCCCCAGACGATCTCAGGTCTCAGCTCGAGCCTTAGGGCTGGCAACTCCTCATGGAACTTCGTATAGGTTGAGACCGGCAAATCATCGAAGGCCAGGTTGGCGTAGGCTTTGATGGTTTCTGTCAGCTGGCTGAAGAGGTCGGCTCTCGAATAGTCTTTCACGTCGAAGCCCCTCGCCTGATCCTTAGCGATGTTGTAGTCGAGCTTCGGCACCATCAGTACAGGAGCAGTGTCAGACGGCACGAGGAGGTGGCTCCCGCCAGTACTGGCGGTGAAGTACCTAATGTTGCTGCTCCGCATGATGAGGAAGGCGTCGATGTTTGCTTCCTTCAGGTGTCTTTGTAAAATCTTGGCTCTCATTTCTTTCAGTACATCCTGCACGAGGAAGGCTTAAAAAAGCGCCGAGGTGATAGTTGTTCTCATCTGTTGAGAGCAATTACGGCGGAGACGATGCAGACCACCAATAATCCCAGCCTAATACGTAATAATACCGCCTCTCTGAGCCGTTTCCCGACCGTTAATCTTGAATTATTTAAAGATTAATGGTAACTAAATACGGTCTCCCAGCCGAAATTGAGTCAACAGAGCAATTGGAACTAGGTATGAAAAGGGGTCGATCAGCCGAGGATGGTGTACATAAGTAGGGTCCTGATGAGGAACTTCAAGTCCTTCAGTGGCGAGATCAAGCTCAACTTCCAGCAGGGCTTCAACATAATCACAGGCCCGAACGGCAGTGGTAAGAGCAACATCATAGACGCCGTCCAGTTCGTCCTCGGCGAGCTCGGCTCAAAGCGGATGCGCGTCCAGGACCTCTCCGGCCTAATATTCGAGGGCGCGGAGGATGATGTCGGCGGTAAGGCCCAGATGGCTCAGGTTACCCTCTACTTCGACAACACCGACAGGGTCCTCGCCTCCGACAGGAACACGGTGAGCATCGGCCGCAAGATAGACCGCGACGGGAAGAGCGACTACTACCTCAACGGGAAGCGCACCAGCCGGAAGGTCGTACTTGACCTCCTGGAGATGGCCGGCATCACGCCGGGAGGATACAACATAGTCCTCCAGGGAACAGCGACCCGGCTGAGCGACCTGACGCCCTCTGAGAGGATGACGGCCCTCGAGGACCTCGTCGGCATCGTCGAGTACGATGAGAAGAAGGCCGAGGCTAAGGGGCGACTCAACGAGGCGGAGAGGAAGATAGAGGTCGCGAACGCCCGCATCGACGAGA